>Ga0182024_10014981_pt1 | contig 14919 bp, 11 predicted proteins | sample P32metaG_FD_120480 | JGI IMG/M metagenome (GOLD analysis project Ga0182024, IMG submission 120480) | Permafrost microbial communities from Stordalen Mire, Sweden - P3-2 metaG (Illumina Assembly) | ecosystem: Environmental > Terrestrial > Soil > Wetlands > Permafrost | place: Sweden: Stordalen... | reverse complement strand
CCAACTCCCAGAGGACCCGAAGGATCTCCAGCTCGACTGCCGTCGGCTGGGAAGAACCGAGTTCGCGCATGCCTGTGCCTCCGAAACAACGGCTGTTCACTCAAGTCAGCGAAAGCTTTCGCTGCCAGGATTGTAGCGAAGGCTTTCGCTATTGCAAGCACATTTTACGCAGCCCCTGATATTTGGCGAGTGAGTCGATCGCTGAATGCGCCACTGTGGGGCTCGGGCTGGAGACCCGACGGGGACGGATGTCTTTCAATCAATGTCAGTCTGTTCTGCCTGGTCCAGAAGCCGATCGAGATCGTCGTTGCGTGTCTCAAACAGGTCGGCTTCGTTGCGCGCGGGGTCCTTCGGGTCAAACAGGACGAGGATGTTCTCGCCGGGGTCCCAGCGAGACGCCAGGGACCACGGCTGGGGAGGGCCCCGGCCCTCCCACGCCGTGCCCGATTCGTCGGTGAAGCAGTAGACCAGTCGGTAGGTGCCGGCGACTTTCAAGGCTGAATCGTTCTCGGCTATTTCGTTCACCACGCCCAGCACAGGCGTCCCATCGCGCACGATCCGAGCTGGGCGCGCGGACGTTATCAGCGCATGGCTCGCGAGCCCGATCCCGAGCGAGGCAAAAAGGCCGCCGATCGCGCCGAAAAGCAACAGGCCCCATCTTGTCGGCGCGGCCGCTTCGAGTGGGCGGCTTTCCTCGGGGTTGTCCCGGTATTCGGCGGGAATACGCTTATGATGATGGCCAATCTGCTGGAGCATACTCGTGTGCAAATCATCCAATCGTCAAAAGGACGTTTTCCTGGCGGCACTCGATCTGCCTTCCCCGGAAGCGCGTGCCACCTTCCTCGCTGAGGCGTGCGAGGGGGATGACGCGCTGCGGCAGCGAGGCCGGCAGGTGAAGGGCCTGGCGCTGAACGCCGGGGCCGGGAGCTGTCAAAGTCACTCCCGGCTCCCGGCCCTCTATGCGTGCCCTTCCCCATCCAGACCGGCCTGACCCCCGGTACTTGCCGCAGCCTTGTAGCCCGCGCCGCACTCGGGGCAGACGCCGCTGACGTTCCCAGTCAGGTCGTAACCGCAGCCGGCGCAGGCGGCTCCCGTGCGTTTCGCCGCCAGGACCAATCGGCGGCAGCGACACAGGAGGCGGACGCAGTCTTCAAGGGTCTTCAGCTCCTCACGCTCACGCTCCCACGAAAGGCGTGCCTGCATGCAAGAGTAGCGTATGTCCAGCAGCAGAAAATGGCGGTCGTCGTCCACCGTCGACGACGGTCGCAGCTCGACCGACAGCCGATCCCCTGGAAGAAGCAGTTCGGGGTCGAAGGCGAAGTGCCGCGCCGCGGCAGTCCAGGCAGCGGCAAACTCGGCGTCGGTGAACTCCTTGAGAGACCGTGATTCGCGGTATAAATCTGCCAGGCTGCGCCGGGGCCGCCCGCCGAACTGCCGTTTGCGATGGCGCGACTCGACGAGCGCCGTGACCAGGCAGGCGAACCCGCAGAAGGTTGCCGCGATACCGATCACAATCCAAGCCATCGGCTCACCAAGCAAACGGGGTTGGGTCATCCAGGCCGCGAATGCCTTAGTAAACCCGTCCGGTGGACCTCATTTCCAGCTTAGTAGCACCGGCTCACCAATAACTGTCCGGAGCCGCTTGCCGTATGGCGGGCTGACAGCTTCCCGACTGCGAAACCGCAAGCGGCGATCAGGCGTCCCATCCAACGGGACATGACTATACGATGACACTTATTGATGCGCCGGTCCTTAACGCAACAGCGGGCCATCGAATTGTACCACCGATTGCACGGCATCACACTCGGGGTCGGGGCTTTCGGCTTTCGGCGATTGTTTGGCGGAACGCTTACTGTGATAATCAAATCGTGCCAACCGAAAAAACACTGCTGGTCCGCAATGCCCAGGTGCTCGTCACGATGGACCAGCGGCGGCGCGAAATTGAGGGCGGCGGGTTGTACATCCAAGGCGGGCGCATCGTGGCGGTCGGGCCGACCGGGGTACTGCCGGCGAGTGCCGACCAGGTGCTGGATTTGCGCGGGCACGTGGTGGTGCCGGGGCTGGTTAATACGCACCACCATATGTTCCAGAGCCTGGCGCGGGCGGTGCCGGCGTCGCAGGACCGGGAGCTTTTCTCCTGGCTGCAGAATTTGTTCCCGATGTGGGGCCGGCTGACGCCCGAGATGGTGCGCGTATCGACGCAGATTGCCATGGCGGAACTGCTTCTTAGCGGGTGTACCACGTCGAGCGATCACCTCTATGTCTTTCCCAACGGCTGCCGGTTGGATGACAGCATCGAAGCGGCTGAGCAGGCGGGCATGCGGTTCCACGCGAGCCGGGGGAGCATGAGCGTGGGGGAGAGCCAGGGAGGGCTGCCACCGGATGGGCTGGTGGAAAAGGAGCCGGCCATCCTGGCCGACACGCGGCGGGTGATCGAGGCGTACCACGATGCCGGGCGGTTCTCGATGCGGCGGATCGTGGTGGCGCCGTGCTCGCCGTTTTCGGTGAGCCGGGACCTGATGCGCGAGTCGGCGGCGCTGGCTCGCGGCTATGGCGTGTCGCTGCATACGCACCTGGCAGAGAACGTCCGCGATGTGACGTATAGCCAGGAGAAATTCGGGCGGACGCCGGCGGACTATGCCGAGGAGCTGGCCTGGGTGGGCCGGGACGTGTGGCACGCGCACTGCGTGCAACTGGACGACGCCGGGATCGGGCTGTTCGCCCGCACCGGCACGGGCGTGGCCCACTGCCCCTGCTCGAACATGCGGCTGGCGTCCGGCATCGCCCCGATCAGCAAGATGGTCGAGCGCGGCGTGCCGGTCGGGCTGGGCGTGGATGGGTCGGCATCGAACGACGGCGCGCACATGCTCGGCGAGGCCCGGCAAGCCATGCTGCTGCAGCGGGTGGGGTTCGGCCCCGCCGCCATGACCGCCCGCGGCGCGTTGGAGATCGCCACGCTCGGCGGGGCCCGCGTCCTGGGCCGCGACGACATCGGCGCCCTGGCGCCCGGCATGGCGGCGGACTTCGCCGCGTTCGACATGGGCCGGCTCAATTTCGCGGGGGGCGTTCATGATCCGGTCGCTGCGCTGGTCTTTTGCGCGTCGGCCAACGTTTCGCACACAGTTATTAACGGGCGCGTAATCGTGCGGGATGGACAGCTCCTGAGCCTGGATCTGCCGGTTCTGATCGAGCGGCATAACCGGTTGGCAAGGCTAATGGCTGGATAGCGATCCGCGTTACGCAATCTTTCCCATGCCTGATCAGCCGTCGTTCTGACAGTGTGGCTTGGAAAGGCGCGTGCGAGGCGCCGTGGCAGGCAGTGATCGAGAATATAGATCATGAGGGATTGTGATGGCTACATCCCGAGAGCAGAAAGTGCCGATTCGAGGCGCCGCCCATGACATTTAAGCGCAAAGATTGTTATCCTCCGAAGGACAAGCACGCTCGATAGAAGGGACTGCCATGCCGTCGCCATTTCCGGGAATGGACCCGTATCTCGAAGGACCGTCGTGGATGAGCTTCCACGGACAGTTCATCGCCGAGATCGCGCGACAGTTGGCGCCGCGCCTGCGTCCCAGGTACGTTGCGCTGATGGACGAAGGGATTGTATGGGATTCGCCGCAGTATGACGTGCAGATTGACGACGTCGAACGCAGGCCGGATGTTGCGGTCATGGAATTGGCCGAGGCACCTGGGGGCACGGCGGCAGCGACAGCAACCGCTGCACCGTTGACGATGGTTACGGTGATGACGCGGCCGGTTACCCAACGGCGCGTCGAGATTCGCGACGTGGAACACCGCCGGCTGGTCTGTGCCATCGAGTTGCTGTCGCCCACCAACAATCGCGGCGGCCGGCGGCAATACCTTGCCAAGCGGGCCCGGGTCCCGGCGAGCAGCGCGCATCTGATCGAAATCGATCTGCTCCGCAGGGGTCGGCGGGTCCCCATGCTGGAGCCACTGCCGGCGCAGCCGTACTTCGTGTTCGTTTCTCGGTCAGACCAGCGGCCGTATGTGCAGGTATGGCCGGTGCCGCTGGCCGGCCGGCTCCCGGTCGTGCCGGTGCCCCTGCAGGCCCCCGATCCGGACGTAATGCTTGACCTGCAACTAGCGCTTACCCAGGTCTACGATGGCGTCGGCTATGACCTGATTCTCAACTACGGCAAGCCTCCGGCTGTTCCTTTGCGCCCGGAAGAGGCCGCGTGGGCACGAGGTGTGTTGGGGACCACCAACGGGGAGCGCCCCCCACAACGTCCATCCGGACCGTCGTAAACTCCGGTCTCGGCGTGGAGGGAATTTGTAACGGTGCCTCGCCCGCGAGCCGTTGGCCGCTCTTACGAGTCCCCCAGCGCGGTCAATGCCCCACAGGCGATCTCCGCTAAACGGGTCTTGGAAATCCTCCGCCCTTGACGTTGCCTTCGCCCGCCCCACAATCCCGCGGCGATGCTGCTGCGGATGCTGACTCATTTTTCGCTCCCGCTCCTTCTCGGGCTGGTGGTCGCCTGCGCGTTGATGATGGTGCTGGAACGCCGGGGCGCGCGGACAACGTTGGCGCTGACGTTCAAAGGCGACGTTAAACGGGAAAGCCGCTGGCTCGCTCAATACGGCCAGGGCATCTGCACGGTGGTGGCGGCGCTGCTCATGTGGCAACTGGATTCGGCTCGCCGGGGGCTGGTCGTTCCGCTGATCGTCGCCACGTTCGGGGTGTCGCTGCTGGCGACGCTGATCAAGCGGCTGGTGAGCCGGGTGCGGCCGGGGCGGCCGAATGCCGGGAAGTTCCTGGGGCCGACTTGGAAGCACAACAATGCCGTCGAAAGCTTCCCATCGAGCCATAGCGCCAGCGCTATGGCCATGTCGACTTTTCTGGCGATCGTTTACCCACAGGCGGCGGTTACCTTCTGGGCGCTGGCGCTGGGTTGTGCGACGCTTCGCTACCTGCTGGATGCCCACTGGCCCAGCGACGTCCTCGGCGGCATCGCCATGGGGTACGGCGCTGCCCATCTCGCCGCCTGGGTGGTGAGGATTTAACAATCGGTTCTCACAAGATCCCTCTGTGAAGGTAAACCACAATAGACTGAATCAACCATAAGGAGCGCTACATGTCGCAGTATTGTCGTATCGGGTCCCTCGCCTGCATTGGACTTCTGCTCGGCTTGACCGCCGGCCCCGTCCGCGCGGCTGACGAGCCCGCCGCTCACGCTAAGAAGAAGATCGTGTTCATTTCCGGCAAGCCGAGTCACGGCTTCGCCCAGCACGAGCAGTATGCCGGGTGCATGCTGCTGGCCAAGTGCCTCAATGAGGGAATGCCCGATATCGAGACGGTTGTCTATAAGCATGCCGACTGGCCTAAGCCGGAAGTGTTGGACAGTGCCGATGCCATCGTCATTTTCTGCGACGGGGGCGGCGGGCACCTGGCCATTGGGCACCTCGACGAACTGGCGCCTTTGATGGACAAGGGCATCGGCCTGGGTTGCATCCATTACGGCGTCGAAGTGCCCAAGGAAAAGGGCGGCCCGGAATTGGAGAAGTGGATCGGCGGGTACTTCGAGACGTTCTGGTCGGTCAACCCGACCTGGCAGGCGCATTTCACGCAGAAGAGCATTCCGGACCACCCTGTGGCCCGCGGCGTGCATGCCTTCAGCACGCAGGATGAGTGGTATTACCACATGCGCTTCCGCGACAACATGGAGGGCGTGACGCCGATCCTGTCGGCGGTCCCGCCGGACAGCACTCGCAAAGGCAAGGACGACGCCCATGGCGGCAACCCGGCGGTCCGCGACGGCATCGGCAAGGAAATCCCCGAAACAACCGTCTGGGTGGCAACCCGCCCCACCAAGGACGACCCCAGAGGCGGCCGCGGCTTTGGATGCACCGGCGCCCACTACCATTTCAACTGGGCCCAGGATGATTTCCGCAAGACCATCCTCAATGCCGTCGTCTGGATCGCCCACGGCGAGGTGCCGGTGGGCGGCGTTAAGTCCACTCGTCCGACAATCGATGACCTTCTGGCCAACCTGGACAATAAGCCGGTGCCGCCGAACTTCGACAAGGCGGCCGAGCAAAAGAAACTGGATGAGATGAACGCTCTATGACCTTCACCCGGAGTAACTGGGGAGGGAAGTAACGGATAGGGAATCTTTTGCCGCGCCTATCCTTAGGCGCGGCTGACTGGTCTATTGTACCTGCCCCGCGGTCCGAAAACCGGGCTCGGCGGGGCATGTTTATTGCAGGAGGGACTGGGAGTCCCTCACGATTGGAAGCGGGACTATTGTCGCAATGGAGCGCTCGATCGGGTCCGATAATCCTGTCATTGCAAGGGTTATGGGCGTAGAGCTGTTGAGAACCGAGGCCGATTCGTGACCCATTTTGAGCTCGGCGTTACTTTGTATGGGGGAATCGCCCATGATCTGTGGTAACTTCAGGTGACATCACGGCGTCAAGTAATCAATTCCGACCTCGCGCTCATGGGTGCGGCATACTTGAGTCCGCATCGAAGTGGAGAAGCTTCGTGTATGGAGTGGCGTAGCGGCGGCTTTGGCCGTCGCCGCGTCGAGGCTGGAACGGCGGCTGAAGCCGCCCCTACGTAAGTCTCTGCGCACTCGGTGCTAGCCGGCTAAAGCCGCCCCTACGAAATGCCCCAAGTGGCTCCGACGGCTCTGGGAGTCTGGATGAGTGAAGCCGCTCATAATTCACGACGGCGATACCTGCGACGGCTGGCGAAGTACGTCTTCGCCAACAAGCCGCTGCTGACCATCGTCGCCATCATGGGCGGCCTCGGGGCCTTGCTCCCCTTCGCCTATCCCTACATCATCGGGCACTTGATCGATGACGTGATCGTGCCGCAACCCGTCAAGGGCGTGGCGCTGACCGTTGCCCAGCGCAGCCACTCGCTGACGGTATTAATCGTCATGGCAGCCACGACGGCGGTCCTGTTCGGCATTACCGGATATGGCCGCGGTCACTTCATGGTTAAGCTGGGCAATCGGATCGTCGTGCAGATCCGCCGGGACCTCTTCGACCACCTGCAGCGTCTTTCCCTCCACTTTTATTCCAAAGAGCGGACCGGCGGCATCGTCTGGCGGCTGATCCATGAAGTGCATGGCGTCAACCGGCTGGTGGATGCCGGCGTCGTTTTGGTTGGGTTGGACGCCATTCAGTTGGGGATCGCATTTTTTCTGCTGGCCCATATTTCGATACCGCTGACGTTGGCCGTCTTGATCATCCTTCCGCTCTATGTGCTGACTTTTAAGGTGTTTAACAGGCACATTCGCCAGGCCAGCGAACGGGTGGGGCAGCACCTGGGCCGGATCAGCGGCAACGTCCACGAACAGATTTCCGGCGTCGCGCTGACCAAAAGCTATGCCGCCGAGGACCGCGAGGCGCGGCGCTTCGAACGCGATAACGACGAGCATTATGGCCACGTCATCCATCAGAGCCGGGTCAGTCAGGGCGTCGGGGCCATCAGCGAGACACTCATCCACCTGGGGACGACGGTCATTATCGGCTACGGCGGATACCTGGCGCTGCACGGCCCGCACGCGATGACGGCGGGCGAACTAGCCGCCTTCCTCGGCTACGTGGGCATTCTCTATGGTCCCATGCGACGGTTTGCCGAGATCAACCGGGCGTACCAGGACAGTATGACCTCCATCCGTAGGGTGTTCCGCGTTTTCGACGTGTCGCCGAAGATCGTCGAGTCGAACCACCCGGTGACCACCCCGCCAAAGGTCGGCGTCGTCAGTTACAAGAACGTTCGCTTCCACTATGGGCAGGACTGCGACGAATCGCGCGTCCGCTTGGACGAGGACGAGCCAGAAGATTCGCCCTTCCTGATCAAGCCGGGCGACCGCCGGCATACGCCGGCCGATGTGCGCTGGGTCTTGGATGGCGTCGGCTTTGACATCGCCTCCGGTGAGCGCGTGGCACTGGTCGGGCCATCCGGGTCCGGCAAGACGACGCTGGCATCGCTCCTGCCCCGGCTATACGACAGCGTGTCGGGTCAGATCACGATCGATGGCATCAACATCCGGGAATTTTCGCTCAAGGCGTTGAGGCAGGGCATCGCTGTCGTTCAGCAGGATTCGTTCCTTTTCAGCGGCACCATCCGCGAAAACCTGATCTACGGCCGCCCCGATGCGACCGACGAGCAACTCATAGCAGCGGCACAGGCAGCCAATGCGCATGGGTTCATCTCCAAACTTCCCGATAGGTACGACACCATCCTCGGCGAACGCGGGGTAAACCTCTCGGGCGGGCAACGCCAACGCCTGTCCATCGCCCGCGCCATCCTCAAGGATCCCCGCATCCTGATACTCGACGAGGCCACCAGCGCCTTGGATGCCGAAAGCGAAATCCTTGTTCAACAAGCGCTTAACCGATTGATGCAGGGGCGCACGTGCCTGATCATCGCCCACCGCCTCAGCACCGTCCGCAACGCGCACCGCATCCTGGCCCTGCAAGACGGGCGGATCGTCGAATCGGGCGATCACGAGACGCTCATTGCCCAGGACGGGCTTTACGCCCGCTTGGTTCGGCACCAGTTCGGGCTGCATCAGCACGGCACGGTGCCGGCCCACGAAGAAGCCGAGCGGGGCGCCGATCGCAAGAAGTGGCCGGCCCCTCCCAAAAAGCGCCGCCGGGCACGAACTGTCTAAACCCCGCGCGGTCGAACCCACTCGCCCGACCAAGCGTCTAAAGAATGGATGCTGCACGGCTTGCACGGAATCAACAACCTGCGGGGGCTTTGGTTTGCTGTTTGTTCCAGGGGGAGTCTATATGCCCATGGCGGCAAAGGCCGATAACCTTGGTAGCGAACGCTCTGGGACGTAGTATTAGAGGACGGTAACGGCTTTGGCCGTTGGATCGTCAGGTGGTAATGGTCCGTCGCAATTGATCTGCCCGAGCGGCCGGACGTGCGGAGTTGCCTGGTATGCGCTTCTACCTGCGGGCCATGTCGTACTTCAAGCAAGACCTGCTGCTCATCGGCAGTGTCCTGCTGCTGATCGGCCTGTCGGTTTGTGTCGGTCTGCTCCAAGCATGGCCTTTGGGGATCATGGCCGACACCATCACCAAACAGAACGCAAACGATTGGGTCCACAAAGTGTTCAACGTCATGCTGCTCCCCTTTTCCAAGGGCGGCATGCCGATGAAAATCATCGGCCTCACCCTGATCGGCATGTTCCTCAAGGTCGCGCAAGACTCGATTGCGCTGGCCAAGAACATGCTCAACAACTACCTGCGTTACAACGGGAACACCCGGGCGCGATCGGAACTCTTCCAACGGCTTCAAGCTCTGGGCCCGGACTACCACCGCAACAAACCGCAGGGCGATGCGATCTATCGCGTCAGCAACGACGTCTGGGGCTTGTTCGGGATTTTGGACGGTTTCATCGCCACTAGCGCCTCGCTGATCACGCTTATCGCCATGATTGGCGTCATGGTGTCCCGGAACCTGACCATTACCCTTGTCGCCTTGTCTGCCGGGCCGATGCTGATGTTGGTCAACTGGTATTTCAGCCGGACCCTCAAGCGGACTGCCATTGAAACCAAGCGGGTCGACACCGACATGACCACCGTGCTGCAGCGAGCGATGAACTCCATCTCGCTGACCCAGCTTTTCGGCCGGCAGTTTTATGAGCAAGCCAAGTTCGACCAGTCGGTTCGGCGCAGCGTCAGGGCGCTGCTGAAGTTCAACTGGCAGGAGCAGGCCTACCCGCTGGCTGTCCAATCGATCTTCGCCTTGTGGGGCGCGGCGGTGTTCGGCATCGGCAGCTATCGGGCCTACCAGCACCCCGAGAGCTTCCACATCAGCGACGTGATCGCATTCATGGCCTACCTGGGCCAATTGTGGGACCCGCTCAGCCGGATCATCGGGTTCAAGGCCGGCATCCAGGGCCACGTCGCGTCAGCCGAGCGCGTCTTCCACGTGCTCGATCAACCGGTTTCCGTGGTCGATTCCCCCGACGCAGTACACCTCGGGGTCCGTTCGCGAACGCTCACGCTCCACGATGTGGGCTTCGGCTATGGCCCTGATGCCGATCCGGTCCTGCGCAGCGTCAGCGCCTGCGTGCTGCCGGGCCAGATGGTGGCGTTCATCGGCCCCAGCGGCACGGGCAAGAGCACGCTCCTGAGCCTCTTGCCCCGTCTATATGACCCGACCAGCGGGTCCATCTCCCTGGACGGCTATGACCTTCGCAAGATCAAGCTGGCCGACGTCCGCCGGCACATCGCCCTGGTTCCGCAGGACAGCACGATCCTTGCCGCCAGCATCAGCGAGAACATCGCGTATGGGCGGCCTGGCGCGACACGCAGCCAGATCCGCGAAGCGGCCGAGATGGCCGGCGCCGCCGAGTTCATTCACAACCTTCCCGAAGGTTACGACACCATCATCACCGAAGGGGGCCAGAACCTATCCGGCGGGCAGCGGCAACGCATCGCCATCGCCCGTGCCGTGTTGAGCGAAGCCCCAGTGCTGGTTCTCGATGAGCCGACCAGCTCCCTCGACCCGCATCATGAACATCTGGTCATGGACATGCTCGGCCGGCTGCGCAAACACCGGACGATCATCCTGGTCACCCATCGCATTGAGACGGTGACCGAATGCGACCAGATCTTCGTGATGAATACCGGCCGCATCGTCGAACGCGGCACCCACGCCCAACTCTTGGCCCAAGGCGACCAATACACGGCACTGGCTTCGCGACGGACCCGGTCTCCGATCGACCCGGGGCTCGACACCGATGAACCCAAGGCAGGCGGGTCGGAAGACGAGATATACGCCGCCGCGTAGGGCCCGTGCCGCTGCAATCTTCTCGCTCCCAACACCACTCCATGGTAAAAAGCAGGCGTGAACGAGCGGAGGACCAGCCGTTTCACATCCCCCCTCTCACTTGCGAGGAGGCCGCGTTGTAGCGGCCGCCCCAGCAACGAAAAATGGAATCATACCAACGAGGAACCTCATGACTCCGCGCCCCATTTTCATCGCCGCCATGGCGGGCCTGCCGCTGCTCTTTGCCCTGCCCGCTCAACGGTCCTGCTTCGCCGCCCAGCCCAGTGCGGCGGCTTTAACCCCCGCGGCGCTGCAACCAACTAAGGACGAACTTGACAAGGCCAGGAAATGGCTGGAGCAGGCGGCGGCCAGCGCGGCAAACCTAACCGATAACGACGCCAAGGCGGCCGTATGCTCGACCATTGCCGAGGCCCAGGCCCGCGCCGGCGATGTCGCCGGCGCCAAGAAGACCGCCGATATGGTGGCCGATCCGGATGACAAGGGATACGCCCTTCGGCTGGTGGCGGCTGTGCAGGCGGAGGCGGGAGACCCGGCCGGCGCCAGGCAGACCGCCGACTCCATCGCCGCCCGGCAGCCGCAGGCCTATGCCTATCGCGATCTGACTGAGGCGCGCATCAAGGCGGGTGATGCGGCGGGGGCGAAAGAACTGGTCGAGTTGGCCAAAAAGGCCGCCGAGGCCGTGACCGTCAAGATCGAACAGCAAAAGACCCTTCGGGACGTGGCGGGCGCTGTCGCCGATGCCGGCGACCTGGAGGCGGCGCGAAAGATCGCCGACGACATCGATCAGCCCTTCGTCAAGGCGATGGCGCTGCGCATGGTGGTGACCGCCCAGGCCCGCGCCGGGGACATCGCCGGCGCCAAGCAGGGCGCCGATGCCATCATCGACGACTATGCCAAGGGGCTGGCATCAGGGGACGTGGCCGCCGCCCAAGCCAGGGCAGGGCAGATCAAGGATGCGAAGGAGACGGCCAGCCAGATCGAGAACTCGGACCCGAAGCAGGCGGCATACCGGCAGATCGCCGCCGTCCAGCTCAAGGCCGGCGACGCCGCCGGCGCCAAGGAGTCGCTGGACCTGGCCTGCGCCGCCACCGAGGACGTCCACAACCCCGGCTCCAAAGCCTGGGCGTATCGCTGCATCGCCATCGGCCAGGCCCGCGCCGGCGACGTGCCCGCCGCCTTGAAGACGGCGGCCGGGATCGAGCAGGCCTATGCCCGCGCTTTGGCTTACGGCGCCGTTGCCGAGATCCAGGACAAGGCCGGTGACGCTGCCGGGGCCAAGCAAACGCTCGCCCTGGCCAGGAAATCCGCCGAGGGAATTGAGAACTCCGGAGAGAAGTCCGCCTATCGCGACATCGCCGCCACCTGGGTCCGAACCGGCGACTGTGCCGGCGTCGAAGTCTGGGCCAAGAGCCTCACCGACCCCCTCCTGCACACCTGTGTCCTCGAAGGCGCCGCTGACGGGTTCTTGCCCGCGGTCGCGGATGAGAACTAAGAGGGTTGTCAGTTGCCAGTGGTCAGTTGTTAAGAAAGAAGATTTGGCCACCGCGAAATCCTCCGACTATCACAAAAACACTACAACTGACCACTGACAACTGACCACTGACAGCAGCCCTACTTCTTCTCCTCGGTCGGCGCTGCCTCCACATCGCCGGTCTGCTGTTGGTGTTCCAGCGCTTTCAGCGGACGGACCCAGATGTTTCGATAGCGGATCGGGTTGCCGTGGAATTGCAGTTGCAGGGGGCCTTTTTCCGGGAACGAACTGGGGTACTTGGCGACAATCATGTGGCCGGTGGGACCTTCGATGCGCTGGTGGTTCTGCGTCAGCACGCCGTTCTGCAGCACGGTGACGTAGGCCGGTTCTTTCACCTCGCTGCCCTCGTAGCGGGGGTGGGTGAAGACGATGTCGTAGGTCTGCCATTCGCCCGGGGGCCGGCAGACGTTCACCTGGGGCGGGTATTGGCCGTAGATGGCGCTGCACTGCCCGTCGGGGTAGGTGGGGTTGTTGAAGTTGTCCAGGACCTGGATTTCGAACTTGCCCATGAGGAACACGCCGCTGTTGCCGCGGCCCTGGCTGGAGCCTGAGGCCGGTGTCGGCTCGGACCACTCCACGTGGACCTGCACGTCGCCGAACCGGTCCTTACTCTCCAGGTACTTGTTGTTCTTGGGGTCCTTGAGGTTGCTCGACAGCATGACGCCGTCCTGCAGCGTGAAGGTCGGCTCGCCGCCGCCTTCCGCCTGCCAGTGCGACATGTCGGTGCCGTCGAACAACACCATGGCATCCGAAGGCGGCTTGCCCGGCTGGTCCTGCGTGCTGGACGTCCCCGGCGTCACCACTGGCGGCGCCGGCCGGGTCATGTCATGCACCTTCCATTTCGACCAAGGCTGCGGCGGCCCGTTCTCGGCGGCGTACACCCCGCCGAGGCCAACCGCCAGCACGCAACCTGCCCATACCAGATTACGACGAATCGACGATTTCATATGCTTGTCTCCTGCGCCCTGAGGGCAAAAAAGAACCGGCCCGCAGTATAGCCGCCGGCGCGGGAAGCACACTATGCGGGGACGGAGTTTTTCGTGGCACGGCCGTCCCGGTGCCGTCTCGGCTGTGGCTTTCTCCTCGAAAACACAGGCGGGACGCCCGTGCCACGAATTGAATCGCCGGCTCTGAGCGCGACAGGTGTCAGCGCGGGCTTCCGCCAGCGCAACATTCGCGTTTCATGGGCAATTCCTGCCGGTCGGGCCCGGGGCCGTTGGTCTGGGGCAACTGGCGTCTTGGACCGCCCGCGATGATTCTCAAGCGTGGTTCCTGGCGATGGTTAACACCCAAATGCGGGTATTGTGTGGCTGGCGCCGTCACTCGCTGGCACAGCCGTTGCTTTGTCTTAGCGACGGACGAAGGGAGCGGCGCGGGCTCCGCCTGCCTCAGACCCCTTCGGAGGCTATGGTTTTTCTCGCTTATTCAGGGCAGCAGGTCGGGGCCGGCGGAGCCGGTCCTTCGCGTGCACCAGGCCGCCGGCGTTCGCTCCTGCGAATTGCGACTGGCCGATTGCACCGACCGAGTCAGGGATGACGCGCGTGCCCTGGCGGCGGTCCATCGGCGCGGACCGTCGCAAATGAAGTCGGACCGGCCCCGCCACGGGGCAACAAACGGAAAAGCCCCCCAAGGCAGCGCCCCGCGGGCACGGAAGGCGGAGCCTTCCACCGCCCGTGGCGGGACCGGTCCCTTTTTTCATCTCGGCGCCGTAATACTCCCCACCGGGAAACCAGCGAATGATTTACGGCCTGTATCTCTCGGCCGCCGGCGTGATGAGCAGTTCCTATCGCCAGGACGTCATCGCCAACAACCTGGCCAATTCCGAAACCATCGGGTTCAAGCGCGACCTGCCCCTCTTCCAGGAACGCCTGACGGCGGCGCAGGAATCCCGCGGCGCCCATCATTCCGACCCCCTCCTGGAAGGCCTCGGCGGCGGATTGCTCGCCTCGCCTTCCATGGTGGATACGAGCTCCGGCGACCTGGAAAACACCGGCAATCCCCTTGACGTGGCCATCCAGGGGACCGGCTTTTTCGCCGTGGCCAACCCAGGCCAGCCCGACCAGGCCAGGCTCACTCGCAATGGCCGGTTCATCCTCGACCGTCAGGGCAACCTCGTCCTGTCAGACATGTCGGGGCACAAGGTGCTGGACGCCACCGGGAACGAAATTCACATCGCCGCAGGCGGGAAGTTCACCGTCACCACCACCGGCACCATCCTCCGGAACGGTCAGCCGGTTGCAAAGCTCGGCGTCTTCGATGTCCCCCATCCCGAAAAGCTGGCCAAGGCCGGCGGGACCCTTCTGAACTATCCTGACGCCAGCGAACTCACGCCTTCCAATGCCGTCGTGCGCGGCGAAACCATCGAGCGCTCCAACGTCGACCCCACCATCGAAATGGCCGAGTTGATGGACGCCCAGCGCCAGCTCGAAGCCAACGCCAACATGATCCACTACCAGGACTCTACCTTGCAGTTGCTGTGCAACAGCGTAGGGAAGATCTCGTAGTACCAGTCACCTTGTCCTATGTCACTGCTCACTTGTCACTGGCCACTCCCCTATCAGTTATCACGATTCGCATGCGCATTGTTATCGGACCTTTCTTT
>Ga0182024_10014980_pt1 | contig 14919 bp, 6 predicted proteins | sample P32metaG_FD_120480 | JGI IMG/M metagenome (GOLD analysis project Ga0182024, IMG submission 120480) | Permafrost microbial communities from Stordalen Mire, Sweden - P3-2 metaG (Illumina Assembly) | ecosystem: Environmental > Terrestrial > Soil > Wetlands > Permafrost | place: Sweden: Stordalen... | reverse complement strand
TTTTCTCTCGTGCGGGATACGGCGCTCCTCCTTCGGCGCTCTTCTATATGACCGACAGCCCGGATGCGATCCGTTCGTTCCTCGCACATGCAGACAAGATCGATCTCCTCGTACCGACGTGGTATCACGCCGACGAAAACGGCCTGGTGACGGGAGCGCCCAATCCCTTGGTGCTCGAAACGGCGAAGCAGCGCCACGTCCCTGTGATGCCAATCCTCGCGCTGTTCAACAAAAGGCAGTTTCACGACCTTTCGCTCAATCTTGGCGCGCAGGATCGAATGAATGAGGCAATGATCCGCGAAGCACGCGCGCACGGATACACGGGTTTCCAATTCGATTTTGAGAATGTGGACTGGATAGATCGCGACGGACTTACCGCGACAGTAAAACGCTCTGCAGAAGCACTGCATCAAGCAGGCCTTCAATTGACGATTGCCACCGTCCCCAATGCGCCCGGCTATCCGACTGGCGAAGGATTTGCGAAATGGATTTACACGGACTGGCGCGGCGCCTATGACTTAGTCGAGCTGAGTAAGGCTGTCGACCTGATCTGCCTGATGACCTACGACCAGCAAACACGCTGGACCATGCCGGGACCGGTTGCAGGATGGCAGTGGACGGTTGAGAATCTCGACTACGCGCTGAAGGCCGTTCCCAAGGAAAAGCTCTCGCTGGGCATTCCCCTCTACGGCTATCACTGGTTCACCGGCGCGCCAACTGTGGACAAGGTGACCGGGGTTGAGAGTCCTAACCCGAGTGCGAGTTACATCGGCGAACCGGACGCTCAGCTACTGGCGACCACTTATAAAGCAACCATTGCATGGGACGCGGGCGATCGTGATTCCTACTTTTTCTTTTACCGCGATCAAATGCGCGAATGGGTCTTCTTCACCGACCTACGCACCTTTCGCGAGCGCTATCAACTTGTGCAGGATCGAGGGCTGCAAGGATTCTGCTCATGGGTTCTCGGAACCGAGGATCCTGCGATCTGGGATCTCCTGCCCAATCGTCACTAGGATGATTTGGACTTCCGCCAAGGCGCCCCGACGAAGGCATACTTTGCTCACGATATGCGGCGACAAACTACAGTCAGCATGGAGAGGTGAATGGCTTACTTTCTGGCGGTGGACGCGGGAGGAACGAAAGCGGAGTTCCTTCTTGCCGAGGAAGACCGTGAGCTGGCCCGCGTGACTTGTGGAACTGTGAAGCGTCTCAACGCGACGGAAGATCAGGCAGCACGCAACCTCGACGACGCGTTGGCGCGCCTAACTGCGCAGACCGGATTCCGCATGGACAAGGTCACGCGCACCTGCATCGGCACATCAGGCAACACGGTTCCGCTGGTCACTAACTGGCTGCGTGAGAATTTTGCGAGCCGCGTTTCGGGAACGTTGCGCATCGCGGGCGACGTGGAGATCGCCCTGGAAGCAGCTTTTCCTGGCGAACGCGGCATTCTCGTTTTGTCAGGAACAGGATCGAATGTCGCAGGGCGCGGCGCCGATGGCAAAATAATCACCGCCGGTGGATGGGGTCCCATGCTCGCCGACCAAGGAGCCGGTCACTGGATAGGATTAGAAGCATTGCGGCGCGGATTTCTTGCCATTGACCAACAGCGGCCGACATCGCTGCTGGAGTTGGCGCGGGATCATTGGCGTCTGCCTTCGGTTAAAGCGCTAATCGAGTTCGCCAACTCGGAACCGCGGCCCCCCTTTGCCGACCTCACGCCGCTGGTGGTTGAGTGCGCAGCGAAAGGCGATGACATCGCCGGTGCAATTCTCGACCAAAGCGGAAAAGATCTGGCCTATCTTGCGCGCCTAGCAATAGAGAGAATCATGTTCGGGGAGGATCGACGATATCCATTGCCTGCGGTCGCAACGGCAGGCAGCGTGCTCGGAAAGATCGAGCGCGTTCGGGATGCACTCGTGGCTTCGTTGAGAGCGGATTTCCCGAAGATTCAGTTCATCCTTGAACCTGCGGATCCAGTCGTCGGAGCTCTCCACTACGCTCGCGCAGGGGCGTAACAGAAGATTGCCGAGCTGACTGAAGTCAAGTGGCCGCGATCTCGATTCCGGTCGCCCATTCGGAGAGATGTTCACGCAAAGTCGCCGCATCGCGAAATGCCGACGTACCGCCGCTCGCGGAGGCTGACCACGCGCCAGTCTTGTTCCCAAAGGCCAGCGCCCTTTCCACCGGCCATCCGCGCGTCCAACCATGCAGGAACCCCGCGTTGAAGCTGTCTCCTGCACCAACCGCGTCAACCACCTGAACCCTATCGGCAGGCGCATGCCAGCTCTTTGTACCGCTGAAGGCTGACGCTCCGTTGGCGCCGCGCTTGATCACGAGCAGCGGAACGAGTTCGCGCAGCATTGAAATTGACCGATCCAAATCCGACTCGCCGGCCAGCGGGCACGCCTCGCGCTCATTGGGCAGCAGAACATCGATCAGCCCAATCCCTTCGAGAATGCTTCGATCCCAGAGTTGCGCCGGATCGTCGTTCGGATCGAGCGACAGGGTCAGATTCGCTTGCTTCAATCTCGCAAAAAGCTCAGGGATTTGAGCCGTAAGCCCACGCTGCAAATAATAGGACGACATGTGGAAGTGCCGGGAGTTCGCAAGGTAGTCAAGATCGAGATCGCCGAAAGCCAGGTGCGACGTGGGTCCGGCATAGGTGAACATGTGGCGGAGTTGCTGGTGTTGCAGGTGCACTGTAACTCCCGACTGCATTTGAGGAGCGGGCACGCACCGCGACAGATCGACACCGATCTGCTGCAGCTCCGATTGGCAAATACGTCCAAAGTCATCACCGGGAACAGCGGTAATGAAGCCGACCGAATTTCCAAGCGCTGCCAGGTTGTGCGCAGTAATTGCGCCGGATCCACCAACGCGAATAGCGATTCCGTCGGCGAGCAACTCCTGCTCGGGAGGCAGGTCGTTGGGCAAGCCGTACATCAAAACATCAAGAGCCGTATCGCCAGCCAGGGTGACATCGAAACGGCGCGAATCCCAATCGGATTGCTTGGCGGCGCGGCTTGTCATACGGCTTCTCCAGGAAGAACTGTCGAACGCCGACGGACGATCCAAAGCAACACCCCGACAAGCGCCCAGCTCGTGCCTGCAGCCTTTGCCAATGGTCCAAGATTCCACCACAGCAGCGCACAAGTAATCAACTCCGGCCAGCGATACGAGGATCGGCGCCCACTGCGTGATGCGGCCATGACGCCAGCCACGAAGCATCGATGCGAGATTGACTCCCATAAAAGCCAGCAGTGCGCCATAATTCAGCAACTCAGTCCCAAGTTGATAGCTGAAGACCAATGCTCCCGCAAGACAGATTGCACCGATGAGCAGAACGTTGTTGCGAGGAATGCGATTCTTCGGGTGCACAGCGCCAAAGAAACGCCGGGGCAGTGCGCCGTCCTGGCCCATGGCATAGAGAAGCCGCGCCGCGCCCAGTTGCGAAGCCATGCCAGATCCAACATTCGCCAGCAGCAGAGCGGCGTTGACGATGAGAAAAAGGATCGGGCCACCCATTCTTCCCGAAACGCGGACATATGCAGTATCGATGTCAGGAAATGCGAGGCCACGAGGCCATACTAGCTGGGCCGCGTAGACCTCAATGCTGGCCAGAACACCCGTGATGAAGCAGGTGAGCACGATGGCCCGCGGAACACTCCGCGCAGGATCTTTGGCCTCGTCTGTCAGCGTGGAGATGCCATCGAAACCGATGTAAGTGAGCACGGCAATCGAGGTCCCGCGCAACAGCCCCGACGTGTTGAATGTCGCTGGATCGTAAAAAGGCCGCATGAAGTACGCAGCACCTGGATGAGAAAGATGCAACAACCAACGAACTGCCGCTACCAGCACGAGAACAATCACGACGCCGAGTGCCGCGGCGATTCCAGCGTTCAGGCGCGCGGAGGTTTCAACGCCATTGCAGTTCAACAAAGTGAATAGCAAAGCGAAGAAAACTGCCCACGCAACATACGGAATCTCGGGCAGAAAATTGATGGCCGCGCGGCTGCACCAGATAGTGCAGATGAGCGGATTCAAAACGTAGTCCATTACCAGGCACCAGCCTGTGAGATAGCCGAGACTCGGATGGATTTCCTTCCCAACGTAGAGAAATGCAGAGCCGCCGTGCGGGTAGACGCGAGCCATGCGCCCATAGCTGACTGACGTGAAAAGCATGGCCACCATCGCCAGCAGAATCGCCGTAACTGCGTGGCCGCGCGCCTCCTGATAAATCACGCCGAAGCTCGGCATCGGCGCAGTGGGTTGAATGAGCACGATGCCGTACAGAACCAGATCCCTGAAGCGCAAACTGCGCTTCAGGCCGATTGCTTGAGGCTGGTTGTATCCCGCGGCGGTCGCCATCTGGTTCCTCAGCGAGCCGCGATGGCAGTTGGGGTAAGAGTGACGGAAGCGACGTTCCACCCTTCAAGCTGGACTTGCGGCGCCGTCGATTCGCCTTCCGGCAAAATCGCCGTTAACGTGGTGGATTCACCGGGGATGAGCTCGATCCAATTATCGGACCAAAAGACCGGAGCAATCAGGCCGCCCGATGGAGTCCGCACCGCAGCACGCAACTGAAATGCTAGTGCGGCAGAGCTGTTGTTGAGATGCAAACGAAGCTCGCGACCGCGCGAGGTCTGCTCAATCTCCGCAGTCGCTTGAACGGTCGCAGCAGGAAGATTCGCAAGCGCTGTCAGATCCTCATGGCGTGCGGCCGGTGTGTGTGTGTAATCCGTCTTTGGCCAATTGAACGTCGTGAGTGTGCCTGGCACCCAATAAAAGTTGTGACTCACCACGTGCCCACGTGCGTCAGCAAGTGAAAGATCGATGAAGAAAACCCGCTCTGCTCCGGAATAAAGATTCTCTGGGAGTGACACCACTCTTTGCGCGCTATCTGGAGTGGATTCAATCGGAGCTTCCGCGCTGTACAACTCCTTCCACGACATGTTGTACACGCGCACTTTCGCGCGTAGCCCAGGAGCAGACTGATAAGTGCTGTTCACCACAACTATGGACTGATCGTCATAGGAATACTGGATGTGCAGCGGCTCGCACGCCTTCTTCGTTGCAAAGTATCCAGCGCCTGCATCGAGATAGTAGTCGTAGAGGTGCCATATCATCGAAGGCCACGCATTGTTCAGCATCCATTGGATAACGCCGGTCGAAACATATTTGTTTTTGCCGTATGCCTCGAACATGGCCCGCTCGGAATCGTACTCCATCGTCTGCGCGATGCGTTCGTATTCAGCAGACGAACGAGGCTTGGCATACACGGCTTCCATTGCCTCATCAAAGACTCTCAAATTCACGAACTCGCCACCGCCGAAATGCAAACTCCAGGTGGACGACGGCGGCCAAGCCTGTGGATCGGCCAGAAACTTCTCTCTACTGGCGAGCGACGGAATTGCCGGTCCAGGGCTTGTTTCCGTGTTGAAGCCGAAGGCGCCGCCATTGTGCTGGTCGATGTACCAATAACTCGGAGCGACGTAGTCGTAAGGGCCTGTCATCTTCACGCCGCTCTCGCCAGTAACAGTGGTGGGCGTGCCCGACGCAGACGAAAGGGTCGGGTTCGGCCAGTGCGTCTCCGACTCCACCTGAAGATACGCCCTCTCCACATCGGCCGGTGGAGGGTTATCGCTGCCATTGAGCCAGACGAGCAGGCTGGAATGCTGGCGTAGTCGCAGCATCTGCGAACGCAACGAAGCTTTGGCAATCGCCAGATCGTCTGCGGTCCAATCCCTCCAATGTTCCCAATGGTCGCAGCAGCACCAACCCAGCATGACAAGAATTCCCTGCTCATCGGCGAGGTGAAAAAAGTCTTCAGTATCGAGCTTGCCTTCGAGACGAATCGTGTTCAGCCGCATATCGCGTACCATTTTGAATTGGTCACGCAACCGCTGATCGTCGCTGCGCAGTAACATGTCCTGCGACCAGCCACCGCCACGAATCAGAATGGGCTTGCCGTTCACCCGAAAAAGCCGTCCACCTGTCGCTGTATATTCTGACGTAATTTCACGGATGCCGAAGTCGACGCTTTGTTCGTCTGTAACATGACCGCCCGCACTGAACGACATCGTGAGGCGCTCGAGATGCGGCTCGCCCATTTGATAGGGCCACCACGGCTTCGGATCGCGGATGCGCAGTTGAGGAAAGCGCTCCGAAGTAAAGACGACGGTGCGATCCTCATGAGCGGCCAACTCCACTGGTTCTTCGAAACGCACGCCAGCTGCGGTTCCTGCTACGGTTCCTTTCACAACATCGCCGGTCGCGTTGTGCAATTCCGCATATACAGTCAGATCCGCGCTGTTCAGAGTCCCATCGCCGAAGTGTGTCACAGCCAGGGGCGCGCGCAGTGTGACCGGACCAGCGGTCACTAGATCGACGGCGCCCCACAATCCCATGTCTTTGTCCGGCGGGCAAGGGTTCCAGTCGACCCAATTGATTCCAAGATCCTTCTCGGTCGGCGCACTTGTCTTCACTGCAAGCACGTTTTCTTTGCCGGTGCGGATGAACTCAGTTACGTCGAAATCATAAGTACGATAAGCACCGGCAACCGTGGTTGAATCCGCCAGCTTGTGTCCATTGAGCCAGACTTCGCCTCGATAATTGATCCCGCCAAAATGCAGCCAGAAGCGCCCATCCGACGCTGAAGGCGCAGGACCCGTAAACTCCTTGCGGAACCACCAGTCGCAGCGATAAGGGCTGTCCGGCGACATGGGCAGATTGGAAAAGTTATGCCCAATCGGATAGGTCGTTCCCGCAATCTGCCGAAGATTATCGCCAAAGTACGGATCAGGCACCGTCCCAGCGGCAACTTGAGCGGCGAGAACGGTACTCGGAACCACTGTCTTCAACCAACCATCCACGGGAAATCCGGGGGCCGTAATTGAATCGCCTGTCGCTTGAAATTTGCAGGCCGATTGCAGCCGCCAGTCCTCGTGTAAATGCGTCACGGTTCCTGCTTGCAGAGCGATTGGCGCAACAAGAAGGCTTAAAAAACAAAACGCGATATTCCGTTTCATGAGCACCAGCATTTCCGATCTCAAATGCACAAACAACCAACGGACCCATCTCGTGCGCGGGGCCAGTCCAAAATGAATCCAAACTGAATCCGAGGTTCAATCGTTTGAATAAAGGGGATATCGCGACTCTCAGCTCAATGTCAAGCCTGTTCTTTCTTCCTCTTTTGTTTTTGTGCGGAAAAAGGGCGAGAAGTAGACATCCGGACAACTAATTCCGGCAAGGCTTTATGCAATCGCGCCGGATTCCTTTTCCCTCGCTCTCGCGCTTCGATTCCCTGCACCGCCCACCGGGCTGCCAACAACCCCATCTCCCGCAGCGGTTGGTGGATTGTCGTGATGCCGGGCGTGGCCACAATTGCCGGCAGCACGTCGTCGAAACCGACGACCGAACAGTCCTCCGGCACTTTCAATCCGGCTTCGGTGAGACCCCTCACCACGCCCAGCGCAGTCAGATCGTCGAACGCAAGAACGGCGGTAAACGGACGTCGTGAATCCAGAATCTGCTTTGCGAATTCCAATCCGCCTTCAAAACCCGAAGTGGGATCGGTGAGGTTCGGCAGTTGGAAGACCAAGCGGGGATCGATTTCGATTCCGGCTTCCTCGGCTGCACGTCTTACGCCAGCCCAGCGCGGTTCGCTATCAAAGAGTTCCTCCGGACCGCGAATCACAGCAATCCTGCGATGGCCGAGTTCGCTCAGATGCCGCAAAGCAAGCGCACCACCGGCCTCGTTGTCCACAAACAGCGAACTGATCTTCCTGGCTGTCAGGTCCCGGCCTACGATAACGATAGGGACGTGATTCTTCTCGATGTCTGCGAGCAAATTGGTCTCCTCAAAGATCCAGCTCGCGATGACAATCACTCCTTCCGCACGCCGTTCGAGGATCATTTTTAAATAGGTGTCGAAGAGCCGGCGCTGTGTCTGTGTGTCCATCAGAAGTGGCAGATAGTTAGCCGGCTGAAGCCCTGCTTGAATGCCCCGCACGATCGGAATGCAGAAAGGATCGGAAAGATCGTAGGCAAGAACCGCAATGGTCTGACTCCGCCGGCGGCGAAGGGAACGCGCATACGCGTCGGGATGATACCCGAGCTGCTGCGCCATCTCGCGAATCTGTTCCCGCGTTGACTGAGCCACATTCTGTGAAAGCGGGGCCTCGCTCAACACAATCGAAACTGTAGACACGGAGTAGCCACAGGCGCGGGCTACATCAAGGAGCGTGACATGGCCGGACTTTCGTTGACCCACTTCTCAGCCTCCTGGCACTTCGTTATTCTGCTGCGCCCTGCGCCATTCTGCCACAAGCGACCGGCAAAGTGAGGGACGCAATCACGTCTTCAGGTCTGAGATCCGAAGACTCCAGACCTTCAGACTCCAATACATTCATCCCTCGCGACGCATTTTTCCCTTGACATGAAAATAAATCAATCTTACAGTCTTTTAACCAAGATTCAAACGTTTGAATAGGATTGTTTGAAACGGGGATCGCTCATGAAATTCATGGATGCAGTCGCGTTTATTGCACGGAACTCCGCTATCGCCGGGGTACTCCTCGCGGGCACCGCTGCAGCTTTTGGACAGGCGGGACGAGGTTCGATCAGCGGACTCATCACTGATCCCAGCGGAGCAATCGTTGCTGGCGCGAAGGTCGTTGCACTGGAGCAAGGGACGGGAATCAAACTCTCCACAGCCTCGACGGCTGCCGGCATCTATTCCTTCGTTTCGCTCGCTCCAGGCAAGTACCAACTGACCGCAAGTGAAAAAGGATTCGAGACGGTCGTCGAAAAGAATGTTCCGGTCACCGTGGATCAGGACTCAACCGTGAATATCACTCTCACCCTTGGCAGCGTGAATGAGGTAGTCACGGTAAATGAATCAGCTTCCCTGGTGGATACCAGCAACTCAACCGTAGGCCAACTGATCTCCTCTGAAACCATCGACCGCGTTCCGCTTCTTACCCGCAACGTCTTCGACCTTGTGCAGCTCAGCGCCGGTGTTACACCCGCAAACGGCGCCCCGAATTCCTCCAGCTCCTTTGCCATTGAGAACATCTCCAGCGGGCGCCCGGGCGTCGATGTCTCCTCGTACACCATCAATGGCGCCATCGTTGGTTCGGTCTATTACATGGTCGACGGCAGCCCATTAGGCATCGCAGAAAATAACGTCGCAGCCATCATTCCCGCCCTCGACATTCCCGAGGACGGCGTCGAAGAGACGCGCGTGGAAACGCAGAATACCCCTGCTTCCTACCAGAGCGGCGGAGCTGGTGTGATCAGCCTTGTAACAAAGTCGGGAGGCAATCAGTTTCACGGGGATGCGTTCGGTGTCTTCCGCCCCGACGTTCTCGCCGCGAACGAGTACTTCAACAAGCAAAGCCAGGTAATGAACGGCACATCGAATACGCCTCCGTCGTTCCATCGCTATCAGGAAGGCGGGGCGATCGGCGGCCCCATCCTACACAACAAGCTTTTTTTCTTCGGCGACTACGAGGCAACCCAGCAGCAGCAGTTCGATGGCTCCAATACTTTCACCGTGCCTACGAGCGCGGAGCGCACGGGCGACTTCTCAGCCGACAACTTCACCATCTACAACCCGCTCGTTCCCGACAACCCCGACGGTACGCGGCAGCCATTCGCCAACAACAAAATCACTAACCCTAATCCCATCGCGCTGAAGTTTCTTTCTGAGTTCCCTAAATGCAATGTCGGGCCCAGCTGCGATTCCGATCCGAACGGAACCCAGAACAATCTTTATCTTCCGGGGCTCGACCCCACGACGGCGCAACGTTTCGACATTCGTGTCGATTGGGCCGAAAGCGACAAGCAGCGCATCTTCGGGCGCTTCTCCTTCGACCGTCTCTTCACTTCGACATTCAACGCGTTTGGCAACATGTGGGACCTGAACTATGCGCAGAACGTAACCAACGGGCGCAATGTCCTGATAGGCGACGACCTGACCCTCAACCCGACAACGTTCCTGCAACTGCTCTATTCGTTTACGCGCCACTACGAGAATCAGGGCGGCGATCCGCGCCAAGTCGGATTCGATATCACCACACTCGGCTTCCCGTCTTCGCTCGTGGCCCAGGAAGTGTACAAGCTGCTTCCCTTCGTGCTGTTTACTGACTACAACGGCGGATCAGACGGTATTGGTGGCACCGCCGACTACAACACCTTTCAATATGCCAGCGAAAACAGCGACGCCAACGCCAGCATTGCCAAGCTGAAAGGGAAGCACGAGATTTCAGCAGGCTTCGAATACATGAAGCGCTTCCTCAATGTCGGCCAGCCCCCTGCGGCCTCCGGCTCTTACGCGTTCGATATCTCGGCCACTGACCAAACCGTAGGTTCCGCAGTGGGAGGCAGCGATTTCGCTTCGTTCCTCGTCGGCCAGGGAACGGTACCCGGCTCTGAATCGAACAGCTATCCCAATTTCACTAAGGATCTGTTCGCGGCCGAATCCAGCCCGTACTACGCGGCCTTTGTCGAAGATACCTACCACCTCACGAAGGCACTCACCATCACTGCTGGCCTGCGCTGGGATATCTTCGGCGGCAAAACAGAACGCCACAATCGCCTCGAATACTTCAACCCCACCGCGGCCAACACAGCAAGCGGCGTCTCCTATACCGGCGCCGAGATCTACGCCAACGGCGGCAATCGTTCTCCGTTTACGGCAAATCTCAAAGACTTCGCGCCGCGCCTTGCTCTATCGTGGCAGCCCGCCAACCATCTTGTCGTCCGCGGCGGCGGCGGCTTCTACTACGGTCCTAGCCCGCATATGGTCGGCGGCGTTGGACTCGACAGCGACGGATTTTCCGCGGACACGCAGTGGAATGCCACATGTTTCAACGCCGACGGCAACACTGTGATCAACGGAACCAATGCCTGCGCGATTGGGCCGGGAAGTGCAGCGTCCAGTTCCACTGGGCCTTTCTCGCTCAGCAATCCGTTCCCCAATGGCGTCGTCCCACAGCTCACTGCGCCGCCAACCGGATTAGCGAACAACCTCGGGCAGTCGCTCAACACCATGCTGCGCTCGCAGCGCACTCCGCTCACTTATAACTTCAACTTCGGAGTGGAATACGAGCTACCCCATCAGTTCGTCCTGAGTGCCGGCTATGTCGGCAGCCGCGGACTCTTCCTGCCGTTGGGCACGGCTGACCTGAACGAGCTGAACCTGGCTACGATCGGCAGCTATGGCGCATCTCTTTGCGTCGACCCATCGAACCCCGCCTGCACCACTGTTCCCAATCAATGGGCGCCGATCCAGCCCGCAACCAACGCGAATGTCGGCTCTCCGACTGTCCCGCTGTGGGTTTCGCTCCAACAGTTCCCGCAGTATGGCAGCGGCAACTACGGTTCGGGTAATGGAGTTGTCGTGCACGGCTATCCAGGCGGCGACTCCGAGTACAGCTCGCTCCAGACGAAGGTGCAGAAGCGCCTTACTCATCACTTCACCGCGTTAGCCAGCTTTACATGGGCCAAGCTGATGACCGATGACGGCAATCCGCCACTCGGTTTCGTCGGGTCGCATGCGGGCTTGCCTCAAGACTGGAGAAATCTCAGCCTCGAGCATTCCATCAGCCCTCAGGACGTCAAGTACCAATTCACCGGAGACCTCTCGTACGACTTGCCTGCTGGCAGAGGCCGCGCATTGAATCTGAGCGGTGTGGGCGACGCCGTTCTCGGCGGCTGGACAGCGAACCTCATCGCGTATTTGAGCACGGGTGTCCCCATCGTCTCACCCACTTCGGGAGTAAGCCCCTCGTACTTCAACCAGCGTTCCGACCTGACCTGCGATCCGAGCAAGGGGGCCCCACGCACTGCGGACAGCTGGTTCACGAACAACTGCTTCGCGATTCCGGCGAGCCCGTTCGTGGCCGGAAGCGCCCCGGCCTATCTCGATCACGTTCGCACAATGGGCGCCAACGATTTCGATATGTCCTTGTACAAGCATTTCTCGTTCGGGAAGGAACGTGATCTCCGCTTCGAGATTTCGTCGTACAACATTGCCAATCGTCCGCAGTTTGGCGAGCCGAGTGTCCCCAACTTGACGGTAGGCGGGCTCTTCGGCCAAATCACGCAGACCATCAACAGCCCGCGGCAATTCCAGTTCGGATCGCGCTTCACGTTTTAGCGATAGAGAATCTCACCTGGGAATATCGAATCATGACCGCTGCCCTTCTCTTCAAGAGAAGGGCAGCCTTTTGCGCCTGTCGTTCGTAAGCCGGCAATTCAATCCAAGATTTATACTCCGGGCATGCGCTACCCGGTTTGTTTGGCTGTGTTCTCTCTCAGCGTCGCTTTGTCCATCGGCTTTACACAAGAACCTGCCGCGAGCAATGCCACCGCTCCGACTCCAGCGGAGGCGCAAGCGTTCGTCGACCGCGCGAATGCCCTGTTGTTGAAAGCTAATACGGACGCCTCACACGCGGAGTGGACCGCGGAGACAGACATCACCGATGACACCGAAGCAACGTCTGCGCGCTTGAACGAACAGGCGACAGCTTTCACTCTGCAATTGACCGCAGAGAGCCACCGCTTCGATCATGGCCAGCTTCCTGCCCAGCTGCGGCGACAAATTATGCTCCTGCAAGTGACCGCGCCCGCCGCGCCCAGGGAGCCGGACCTCCTCGCCGAGCAAACTCAGCTTGAAGCGCAGTTGACCGGCATGTACGGCAAAGGCAAATTCTGCCCTGGCACTCCAGCCGGAAGTGATCCCGCTCCCGGCGCCAAATGCATGGGCATCGACGAAGTCTCCGCGATCATGGCCAAGTCGCACGACCCTGAGGAACTGACGAAGCTCTGGGTTGGATGGCACGCCATCGGCGCGCCCATGAAGGACAAGTACGCCCGCTTTGTCGAATTGCAGAATATTGGCGCCAAAGAACTCGGATATAAAGATACCGGTGAACTTTGGCGCGCCAACTACGACATGGCTCCGGCCGAGTTTTCTGCCGAACTCGAGCGAGCGTGGAAACAACTTGAGCCTCTTTATCGTGAGTTGCACGACTACGTCCGCGCTCGGCTGATTGCGCAGTATGGCAAGGCTGCCGATCGGCCCGATGGAATGATCCCCGCGCAGCTGCTCGGCAACATGTGGGCACAGGAATGGGGAAATATTTATGACATCGTCGCGCCCACCGACCCGAAACTTTCGCAGTTCAAGCCGCTCGATCTGGAAGCAGCACTGAAGCAGCAGATCGCAACAAAAGACCCCGCCTCTGCACCGGCATTTGTCGCGACCACCGACCTGAGTTCAGATCAAGGCCACGCTGCGCAGCTTGCGGCCGGGCGAGACATGGTCCATTACGGCGAAGACTTCTTCACCTCTCTCGGATTCGCTCCACTGCCGAAAACCTTTTGGGAGCGCTCGCAATTCGTGCATCCACGCGATCGCGAGGTCGTCTGCCACGCATCCGCCTGGGATGTGGATTTCGCTGATGATTTACGCGTGAAGATGTGCATCGAGGTCAGTGCCGACTATTTCACCACCGTGCATCACGAACTCGGTCACAACTTCTACCAACGCGCGTACGACAAGCGGCCGTTCCTCTTTCAGAACGGCGCCAATGATGGATTTCACGAAGCCATCGGCGATTCCATTGCCCTCTCGATCACGCCCGCGTATTTGAAGACTCTGGGCCTCGCCACAACCGAGTCGCCAGCCGAGGCTGACATCCCTCTGCAATTACGAACGGCTCTCGACAAGGTAGCGTTCCTGCCCTTTGCACTCGCCCTCGATAAGTGGCGTTGGGAAGTTTTCTCCGGCCAGATCAAGGCCGCCGACTACAACAAGGCCTGGTGGGCCCTACGCGAGCAATATCAGGGCGTCGCGCCTCCAGTCGAACGAAGCGAGGCAGACTTCGATCCTGGCGCCAAGAATCACATCCCCACCAACGTACCCTACGCGCGCTACTTTCTTGCGCGCATTTACCAGTTCCAGTTCTTTAAAGCCATGTGCGATGCCAGCGGATACAAAGGTCCTCTGAATCGCTGCAACTTCTATGGCTCCAAAGCGGCTGGCGACAAGCTCAGCCGTATGCTCGAAGCCGGCCAGTCTCAGCCATGGCAGCAGACCCTGAAAGAAATGACAGGCACCGATCATCTGGATGCCCAGGCCATGCTCGACTATTTCGCGCCACTCTACGTCTGGTTGAAGGAGCAGAATAAGTCGACTTCGCACCCGTAACGGGCTATGGGACCCCAACCAATACTGCGGTTCTGGCCTCGATTGCGATAAAGGTTGCGATCAGTCGCACATCATTCGAGGCACCGCGCACGCGGAAATGAGCTAAACCCGGAAGTCTCGCGTGATCCATTGGTTTGACCCAACTGAAGAATCCAAATATGATAATCAAGTTGTGCCCTGTGCATTCGGCCTTCTGCCCTCAGCGTGGTCACTCTTTGAAGTGTGTCACGCTTGGCACATGTTGCCCCCTCGTTCAATGGTAGGACAGCTGACTCTGGATCAGCATATCGGGGTTCGAATCCCTGGGGGGCAGCCAGATCCTCATTTAAAAGAGTTTATCTAAGTCCATCAAAGTCCAATCTGTTTCCTTTGTACTTGCACGCTATTGCGATTGAGTTCTTCTCGATGCTTTCGATGACAGTCTTACGCAACGGGACCCGCCCGGCTTCGGCGGTGATCAGGATTATCTCGGATACCGTAACATTCACCACACCGTCGAGTACACAGCGACCAACCCGGCACGCTTTGAAAAGCTGTGGCGCGGATTTCAGTTAAGCAGGGTTTGAACCTACTCCTTCGTCTTCAGTTTGGCTTCGTTCTCGCGGATGAACGCCTCGATTAGAGGAGCGCCTGCGAGGATACGGAGCCATTGTTCCTTGTAGAGCGTGACCGGAAAGCGGCCCATGCCGTACAGA
>Ga0182024_10014979_pt1 | contig 14920 bp, 13 predicted proteins | sample P32metaG_FD_120480 | JGI IMG/M metagenome (GOLD analysis project Ga0182024, IMG submission 120480) | Permafrost microbial communities from Stordalen Mire, Sweden - P3-2 metaG (Illumina Assembly) | ecosystem: Environmental > Terrestrial > Soil > Wetlands > Permafrost | place: Sweden: Stordalen... | reverse complement strand
CGCTCAGGATGACAGTCCATTTATTTGATGTGAACTTTGGAGGCAGGACACTCGCTTGCGTTGCCTTTTGCCGCTGCACATCGTGCAATGCAGTCAGTTTCAGGATGGGGGAACGTGAGGGACGGGCGAAATGTCAAAGGTGGAGAACCGCTTGTTCTGGCTGGTGATCTCGGAACGCAGTTCGTGCCACAACTCATTGGGAACTTTGAGAAACACTTCGACTACGGCGGGGTCGAACTGCGAACCTGCGCAGCGGAGAATCTCTTCTCTTGCCGCGTCGAAGCTCTTTGCTGTACGGTAAGGGCGATCGCTGGTGATGGCGTCAAGCGTGTCCGCGACGGCGAAGACGCGCGCGCCGACGGGAATCTCGCTCCCGCGCAGGCCATTCGGGTAGCCGCTGCCATCGAAGTGTTCCTGGTGGGAGAAGACAATTTCGGCCGATTCGGCAAGAAACGGGATCTTGCGCAGCATGTTGTAGCCCCGGGCACAATGCTCTCTCATGACCAACTGCTCTTCGCCGGACAGCGTACCGGGTTTGCGCAGGATGTCGTCGGGAATGGCCATTTTGCCAATGTCGTGGAGAAAGGCTCCGCGCGCGATTACTTTGATATTCGCCGGACCGATGCCCATGGCGCGGGCCAGCGCAATGGTGTAAGCGGTGACGCGCTTGGAGTGGCCTTCTGTCTCTGAGTCCTTCAAATCCAACGCGTCACCCAGCGCCTCCAGCGTAACGTCGTAGGAGTGTTCCAGATTTTCCATGGCCTGGCGGAGCATCTCGGTACGGGCGCGCACCACCTGTTCCAGGTTCTGCTGATAGTTGTGGCTGTCCTGCAGGGCCTGGCGATGGTCGAGAGCGCGCTGAACGGTATTGACCAGGTGGTCGCGCTCGAATGGCTTAAGGAGATAATCGTAAGCGCCGCGGCGCATGGAGTCGATGGCCACGCTGATGTCGTGAATGGCAGTGACCATGACGACAGGAAGCTGAGGCTGCTGCCCGTGGATGCGTTCCAGCAGGGTGATGCCGTTGCCATCCTGCATCACAATATCGGTCAGGACAAGGTCAAAGGCATTTGTTTCAAGAATCTTCATGCCTTCACGACCGCTGGAGGCCAGCTGGACATCGTATCCCTGGCGTTCCAGCGTGGAACCGATCATGGACCGGATGCTGGGTTCGTCGTCCACGACCAGAATCCGCGCGTTCCCACGCTGCCGTGCCGCAGCGCGCCCTTCCGCCTCCGCTCGTGAACCCGGTGCGGGGGGCACCGGTTGCGGTCGTGCAAGGTTTAATGCCAAGCCGCGATCCTCCCACGGTCTTCGCAAGCCAGGAAATCGGCCGCGAAGACATCTATGCCTGAAGCAGTCATTTGCCTGCTGGACCTTGAGAGTTCGAAGGCCCAAGGACCTGCCAGGGAACGACCGCTTCGTCAAACAATGCCCTGTTCAAATCTGCAAGGCGTACGCAACTAACCAACCGGCTAAACCCGGAAGATGTTACGAGGCGCCCAGCGTTCATTTCGCCAGCGCCGGTGCTGCTTTCAATTCCAACCCACCTTCCGGACGGCCTGCAAGGTGTTTTACGCAGATCAAAACAAGGAAAATGTTAAACACGTGTTCAGTTTATGGTTCGCATTAAGAACTGGCTGGCATTGTCGGTCCTGGCCAGTCGATCATTTTCAAAACGAACCCTCGGCGACGCTATGGCGAGATTACTCCCAGATGCCTCGAATGGGAATACCTTTCTGGCTTCGCCTCAATTCCGGTGCAAGAGGCCCTATTTTGGTTGCACCATGTGAAATTCTTGCATCCTTGCCTTCACAAAACGCAAGCAAAATGTTTCCAGAATGAAAAGACCTCATCCAAGAGGTAACGTGGATTCTTGCCAATGGCATGTGCGTTCCTCTAATCCGGCATTTTGCCGAGGAGTGGCGCCGCCGTATGCAGCCGACGCAGGCGGTTACCGTTGATTGGCTGGCGGCTCTTGCTTCGCCTTCGGGCGGGCGCGCCGGGCGCTGGACCAACCTTCTTTGGTGAACTGGTGAGGCCGGCTTACGGCGAGGGCATCGGCCGGCACATCCTTAGTGATGCACGACCCGGCGCCAATGTAGGCTCCATCCCCCACCGAGACCGGCGCAACCAGGGTGGAATCGCTGCCAATGAAAGACGCCTTGCCGATAAGCGTTGTGTGTTTATGGAGGCCATCGTAGTTGCAGGTAATCACCCCGGCGCCGATGTTGGTTCCTTCGCCGACCTCTGTATCACCGAGATATGTGAGGTGGCCGGCCTTGACGCCCTTGCTAAGTTTGGCTTTCTTGGTCTCAACAAAGTTCCCGATGTGGACTTCTTCACCTATTTCGCACCCTGGGCGAAGGCGAGCGAAGGGTCCGATGCTGGCTCGATCGGCGATTGAGCTGCCAGCGAGCACACAGCTTTGAAGAATCAGAACGTCGTTGCCCAGGGTGCAGTTTTCGATAACCGTGTAGGAGCGAATCTTGCAATCGGAGCCGATGCGCGTGGAGCCGAGCAGTTGGACGAACGGCTCGATGACTGTGTCGACACCCACTTCGACATCGGCATCGATCACACAGGTTTCAGGGCGGAAGATGGTAACGCCGGCGGCCATGAGGCGCCGGGCTGTGGCGATACGCAAATTGGCATCAAGGGCCATCATTTCCGCCATAGTGTTGGCGCCCAGCAATTCATCCGGATCGGGTGTCTGGAAGGCAACCACCCGCTCGCCGGCGGTATGAAGGACCTTTGCCATGTCTGTGAGGTAGAGCTCGCCGAGGGGATTGTTGCTGGTGAGCTGGTCGATATGGGCGAGAAACGGTGCGGTGCGAAAAGCGTACAGGCCCATGTTGACCTCGCGCAGCGACAACTGGTCGGGGGCGAGCATGTTCTGCTCGATGATGGCCGCGACTTCAGGCGTATCCGGACCTGGGTGAATGACGCGGCCGTAGCCCGTGGGCTGGTCAGGCTCGGCGGAGGTAAGAGTCATTGACGCCTGCTGGGTCTGGTGGAAGCTAACCAGTGCGGAGAGGGTTTGCGCTTGAATCAGCGGCGCGTCGCCCGACAGGACGAGGATGTTTTCGTAGCCTGCGATGGACTCCCGCGCACACTGGATTGCGTGGCCGGTGCCTCGCTGCTGAGGCTGTTCGACGAAGCGGATGCCGGATGCGGCGAACACTGCCTTAACTTTCTCAGCCTGGTAACCGATGACGGCGTAGATATTGGCTGGCGGCACAACCTTGCTGGCGGCAGTGATTACGTGACTGAGGAGAGGCTTGCCACCGATCTCGTGAAGCACCTTGGGACGGCGCGATTTGAGGCGGGTTCCTTTGCCGGCTGCCATGATGACTACGGCCAGCTTCGAGATTGATTCCACTCCATCACTTCCCATCGACGGACAGCGGTTGAGATTCGATGTCACCAAGTTAGAGTGCAGGCGGTCTCAAGCCTCTTCGATGCCGCGTAACGGCAACGTGGAGAATACGGCATCCGCCAGAAGATAGAGAGACCCGAAGTCGTGAGTGCGTCCCAGTTTCGGCGTCCAATAGCGACCATGAGCAAGCCAATTGCGGAACTTAAATGCGCTGCGCAGTTCCCCAATCAATTGATGTGCCCCGGACGCATAACTGCTCCATGCGTCGAAGATGTCCTTCTCCAAGCTCACACTGTCCGGCCTTCGTTTGTAGGTTGCACGAAAGACCCGCGACAGGTCGTCTTTGAGTCTCTTTCGACAGCGGTATTGGTAATCCAGCTGAAAGGTGGCTTCTAGCCATGTCAACATCGCAAGAGAGGACCGCAGACCGGTTTCTTCAATATAATCCGCGGGACGAAGCGCGACCCTGGGTCCTGGGTACGTATCAAGGCGCGATAGAGAATAGGGCGAGTTCGGGTCGAAGTATCGCTTCAGCGATTCAACTGCATCGTAGTGATATTGAGCAGCCCCCTCGAGCGAAGTAAATAGCGATGAGTTGCCCGGAATCTCACCCATTCGTCACTTCCATGAGGAGCTGGAAGAGGCCTTCGCGGGTAAGCTCATCCAAATTCCGCCCAGGCGGTCGCGGGAGAATCTTCCAGGCCCATTCGATCTTTCCGGAGGAGGCCACGAGTTCGCTGTCCGACGTGTGCTCATTTCGTATCTTCATAAGCTGGCGGGTTTTGGGACCGACTGGGATATGAATCGCCACCTGCGGCAACGTGGAGTGTCTGTCCTTATTCGCTAGTGCGAGACTGGCTTTCCCCGCGGACCCAATCACTTCCACCCGCCCTTTGAATCCGATAAGGCGAGTACCTGCCGGCACAAGGTCTACTTCCTGCCGACCAATCCGCAGGATCATTTGCCGCGCCTGGTACGAACCTATTTCCTCTTCGTTCAAATCAATCAATTTGTACCTGATTTCAATCTGACCTGAGGACGTGTACCGGCTGAGCAGGCTTTCGATCTGACTGTAGAGAGAGTCCAATTGGGCCAGCCATTCGTCGCGCTCGCGACTCCAGTCGATGTGGTCTCCGTCAACAGTGCCGTCATGCTGGCGCTTGACGAATTCATCGAATTCTTTGACTTCCATTGTTTTCCTCTTGGGCAAATGCCATTCAATAGCGCCACTCATCATTCTACCTCCTCTCTGTATTCGTACTGGCCATGCTTATTGCTTCTTTTCCTCCAGGCCGGGCTTTCCGGGTTGCGGGATGGTGATGTCGATCGGATGCACTGGACCCAGGTTCAATTCGTCCAGCCCCGGCTTGATTTCAGGACCGTTGCCGACCACCAGCACGGCCAGCTTGTCAGGATGAATATACTTCTTTGCCGCTGCGGTCAGATCGGCAATCGTTACCTTTTCGAGAACTGCCTTGAAGGTTTCAAGGTAGTCTGCGGGGTAGCCGTAGAACTCCAGACGCTCGCGTTCGGCAAGCACCTTGTCCTTGGTGTCGTAGCGGAAAAGGAAGGAGCTGAGGAGATTGTCCTTGGCCCGGTTGAGTTCCACTTCCGTGAAGGGCCTTGTGTTGGCCCCGGCGATCTCAGCCAGCGCGGCTTTAGTGGCCTCCACGGTAGAAGAACTCTTGGTCAAGACGATGGTGGTGAACGTGCCCGGATGGTCATATGCAAAGGAGATTCCGCCTTCGACTTCATAGGCCAGTCCGAGCTCGGTACGCACCTTCTGGAAGAGCCGGCTGGCGAAGCCGACGCCGAGGACATCATTCATCACGGCCACCGCAGGCACGTCGGGGTTGTGGCGGTCGATGCCGATGCCCACGATCTCCACATCGGATTGATTCACGTCTTCCTTGTCAATGAAGTAAACCCCAGGCGTGGGGCCCGGGAAGACGTCGTGTCGGACCGGCGTAGGCTTAGCCGGCGGCAGGCCTTCAAAGGCCGCGCGGAGCTTGGCTTCCATGGCCACGGGGTCAAAATCGCCGCTGATTCCCACGATCAGTTTGCCACCGATGGTGCGGTCATGCCAGGCCTTGAAATCGTCAAGAGTGACGGCGCCGATGGTGGCCAGTTCGGGCTGGCGGGTATACGGGCCGTTGGCTCCGTAAACCAGCTTGGCCGACTCGCGTTCGACGATGGCTTCTGCTTCGTCGTTGCGACGGACGATGCCGGTAGCCTCCTGCTGTTGGGCAAGTTCGAGCTTTTCCTGGCTGAATTTGGGGTTCAAGAGCAGGTCGAGAGCCAGTGAAAATACCTGGTCCGCATCGCCTTTGAGCGAATCCCAGGAGAGTGCGGTCGAGTCTTCATCGCCCCCGGTCTCAATGTGGGCGGCCTTGGCCTCGAGAAGATCGTCGAGGGCATCGCCATCTATTTTGGCTGTACCGCTGGTGCGCCAAACCTGACCGTAGAGCCCTACCAGGCCGGCCTTGGCCGGAGCTTCATCGCGCGAGCCGCCGGGAATTAGGACCGACCCTGAAACGAAGGGAAGCTCGTGATCCTCCTGGAGGAAGAGGACGATGCCGTTCTTGAGTTCTATCCGTTTGGGCTGCTGGGGCTTGAAGTCGTGGAGCTTCGGGACAGGGATCTTTTCCCAGGGTTTTTCCTGTTGCGCGACGAGGTCGCGGGGCGTCAGCAAGGATGCAAGGATTGCGGCGGCGAGGAAGGCGGAGAAAAGGTTGAGGTGCTTTGGCTCCTTAGGGAGCGTATTGCAGGTCATTCGCATTCCCTCAGGGGCTAAAGCCCACGTTGATTTTGTGGTTCCTGCGGCACGACTGAAGTCGTGCCCTTTCAAAACATCCGAGAATTTAGCGAAAGCCCCGAAAGAATAGCTCATTGTGCGCATCCGTCTTTGGCTGCTTCGGCTTTTTGGGCCGGCGCTGCGGGGGCTTCTGTCTCAATCCATGCTTCGGTGCGATTGCCGGCCACAAAAACCTTGTTGGCTACGCGGCGGATGTCCGCCTTGGACACCTTGTCAACCTTATCCAATCGCAGAAATAGTTCGCGCCAGTCACCATAGCGGGTCTGGTACTCGGCAAGATCGTTGGCGAGGCCCTGGTTGTCGGCCAGGCCGCGCAGCAGATCGGCGCGGGTGCGGGTTTTGTACATGGCCAGTTCGTCGTCGGTGACGTCTGCGGTCTTCAGCTTCTCGATCTCCTTATGGATGGCGTCGCGCATCTCCTGCGGGGTGTGTCCGGGCAGGGGCAGTGCTTCGAAGACAAACAGGCCGGGGTATTTATCGCCCGGATACCCGCTAAAGCCTGCGGCTGCCTGGGCAATCTGCTGGTCGCGGACCAGGCTGCGATAGAGGCGCGAGACGCGGCCGTTGGAGAGAATGTCGCTGATTGCGTCATAGACCGCATCGTCGGGATCGCGATAGTCGGGGCGGTGGTAACCCTCCACGTAGAGGGGTTGGCTGGGGTCGTGAATGACCACGGTCTTCTCGGCAAATTGCCTGGGTTCGACGGTGGTCATCTCCTCCGGCTTGGGCCCGCCGGGAACGCGGGAGAAATATTTCTCCAGCATGGGCATCGCTTCAGCGGCCTTTACGTCGCCCACAACGGCCACCACGATGTTGGCGCCCACGTAATACTTCTTATGGAATGCCATGGCTTCGGTGGCGTTGATCTGGCTCACCTCGCTGGGCCAGCCGATTCCGCTGCGGCCGTAATTATGAGCTACGTAGGCGGTAGCGACGAACTGTTCAAAGAGACGGCCCTCGGGGTTGGAATCGGTGCGCATGCGGCGCTCTTCGATCACCACGTCGCGCTCCTTGTAGAATTCACGGGGCACAACGTCTGCCAGGCGGCTGCTTTCCATCCATGCCCATAGTTCGAGCCGGTTTTCAGGCATGGACCAGAAGTACACGGTTTCGTCGAGCCCAGTCTCCGCATTCAGGCCTTCTTCTCCGTTGCGTTCGGCTATTTCGGTGAACTGGTTGGGGACTACATATTTGTGGGCCTCGGCCTGGGCATCTGTAAATGCCTTTTTGAGCTCAGCGAGCTTTTGCGGGTCGCGGCCTACGGCTTTAAGGTACTCGGCCTCATAGGCGTCGTTGGCTGCTTCCACCTTGGCCAGCGCAACCTTTTCGGCGGCGTAGTCAGTGGTGCCAATCTGGCTGGTCCCTTTGAAGGCCAGGTGCTCAAACATGTGGGCCAGGCCGCTCTGTCCGGAGGGGTCGTTCACGTCGCCGGTGTCAATAAAGGTGGTGTAACTGAAGACCGGCGCATCGGACCGCTCGCAAACGATGAGGGTGAGGCCGTTGGGCAGCACCTTGGTGGTGGTTCGCTGTTCGAAGCTTTTCAGGTCTTGAGCTCCGGCGCCGGCAAAGGCCATGCCGACGAGTCCCAGCGCCAGGGCTGCAGTTCGCATTCTGCTTTGCATCCAATCTCCTTGTTCAATTTGCTCGATTTCACAGCCTGATCAGTTTGTCCGATTTTCGCGGAGGGGCAATTCTCGCCTACTCCCAAGCTAGTGCCCACCACCAGAGGGGGTCAAACCGGCTGACAGGGCATTGATGCTGGGGCCAGTTTCAGGATTGCGACGCGACGAGTTCCTTTTGTGGGATCAGGGCGAGGACGAGGAGACGGTTGCACCCCAATCCGCAGGGTTTACGTCACGAGCGTGCTGGGAGAAGAGCCAGCGATGTCCGTCCAGGTCTTGAACGCCGTATTGCCTTTCTCCATAAATCGTCTCATGCAGCTCTTCGCAGATGGTTGCGCCTTCCTGGCGCGCTCTCGCGTAGTGAGCATCGACGTCTGCAACGAAAACCGTGAGCATTTGAGTCCCATATCCGAGCTCAGCTGGGGTTTGGTTTGACGGGCGAAGGGTATGCAGGTTTATGTATGCGTCGCCCAGGTGCATCTGGACACCGCTCACGGGATCGCCATATCGGTAATGCTCGGTGAATCCGAAGACCCTCGTCAGCCAGACAGAGGCGTCATGGACATTGCGGTAATGGACATGGGGAAGAAGGACGCTGGTGGGTACAGAAAGGTTTTTCATAGCGATAGTATGCAATGGCTTCATGACCGGACGGTGCGGAGACTGACTGGCTCCCGGAGATTTGCAAGATTCTTGCTACTCTAGAGACTCCATGCAGAGTGAACCGAGAGATCGAAAACGCCTAAAACCGCTGTGGCGAGCAGTGATCGAGATTGTGTTCATTATTTTTCTGTTTTATTCCAACTTGCTGATGGGCGAGTTTACGGGGTCCAACGGGCAAGGGAAGAGCTGGGCGTTTGCCCTGCGCGATATATTCACCCCAACGAACTTCATGATTGCAATGATCTCAGCGCTGATCGGCTACGTGGTGTTTGAAACTCTGCGCAGGCAGCTTTAGCGTCGGCAGGGCTTCGATGTCCTTGACCCTTCGCACTGCGGTTCCGTATCCTTCGAGAGTTTCCGCGCGGTGAAGACTTATGCATTCGAAGCCGCTTGAGGGAGATCTCGCATGACGACCGCCGCACCGGCCGCAACTCCGGCTGCCAGTCTTACCACCCAGCCTTTTCTGGTTCGACGCGCCGCGGTACTGGGCGCTGGAACGATGGGTTCCCGCATCGCTGCTCACCTGGCCAACGCAGGAATCCCCACGTTGCTGCTGGATATGGTTCCGGCCGGCGAAGGCGATCGCAACCGGCTGGCGAAGGGCGCGCTTGAAGCTCTCGGCAAGGCCAAGCCGGCTGCGTTTTATGAATCCGCGCTGGCTGCGTTGGTTACGCCGGGGAACTTTGACGATGACCTGCCCAAATTGGCTGGCTGCGACTGGGTGATTGAGGCTGTGGCGGAAAACCTGGCTATCAAGACGGCGCTCCTGGCGAAGGTTGTGCCTCATCTTGCGCCTCATGCAGTGCTGACGACGAACACATCCGGGCTTCCGGTGAAACAGATTGCTGCCGGCTTGACCTCGCACCGGGACCGGTTCTTCGGGACGCATTTCTTTAATCCGCCGCGCTACATGAAACTGCTGGAGATCATTCCAACGGCCGAGACAGACGCCGGCTTGGCGGCTGCATTTGCCGCCTTTGCCGACCGGAATCTTGGCAAGCAAGTGGTGTTTGCGAATGACACGCCCAACTTTATCGCCAACCGGATTGGAGTTGCGGTGACGTTTACGGCGGCGACTCTGATGCTGGAGCAGGGGCTGACCATCGAAGAGGTGGATGCGCTGACGGGGACAGCTATAGGCTGGCCGCGCACCGGCACGTTTCGGCTGGCGGACATGGTGGGCATCGACATTCTGGCCCATGTGGCCGCGAACTTCCCGCAGGGGGTGACGCAGGGGAGCTTCTCATCTGTCCTGGAAGAGATTGTGAAACGCGGCTGGCTGGGCGACAAAGCCGGGCAGGGCTTCTACAAGAAGAGCCGGGGAGCCGATGGCAAGGACGCACGCCTGGTGCTGGATTTGGCTACTTTTGAGTATCGGCCCTCGGCCAAGCCTGCGCTGCCTGCTTTGGAGATGGCCAGAAACGCGGCCACTTTGCAGGAGCGGCTCAAACTGCTGCTGGCAAACGATCCAGCAAAAGATAAGGCTGCGAAATTTCTATGGCCTCTTCTGGCGTCACTTTGGAACTTTGCCGCGGATCGCATCGGCGAGGTGGCCGATGACGCCGCATCGATCGACCGCGCCATACGTGCCGGCTTCAACTGGGAGCTGGGGCCGTTTGAGATGTGGGATGCAGCGGGAGTCGGGCCGACCGTTCAAAGGATGAAGGTGCTTGGGCTGCCAGTGAGCCAAGCGGTTGAGTCCCTGATCGAGGCTGGGCACGGGACTGGACACGGGGCTGGGCACGGGGCTGGGCACGTCTCCTGGTACTCCTCAGACGGACCGCAATGCTACAACCCAAATACGCGTGTTTGGGAAACCATTCCCGCACAGCCGGGCCACGCGCGCGTTGCGGATTTCAGGCGCTCCAACGGCGTGGTCCGATCCAATGCAGGATGTTCGCTGGTAGACCTGGGCGACGGAATCGGCTGCATCGAGCTTCATTCGCTCAAGAACGCGATTGGCGGCGACGTGCTGCAGATGATCTCCTCGGTGCTCAAGCCGGACTCCGATGCAGTGAAGAGCTTTGCTGGATTTGTGATTGCCAGTGACCGGGAAAACTTCTCGGTGGGCGCCAACCTGATGCAGCTCTTGCTGGCGGCACAGGAGGGCGAGTGGGAAGACGTGGCGGGAACGATCCACGCTTTCCAACAGATGACGGCGTCCATCAAGTTCTGCCCGCGTCCGGTGGTGGCTGCGCCGTTTGGCCTGACGCTGGGCGGGGGCGCGGAGATCTGCCTGCACGCCGCGCGGCGACAGCCCCATGCGGAGCTTTACATGGGGCTGGTCGAGGCGGGAGTGGGATTGATTCCAGCCGGTGGCGGGACCAAGGAAATGTTGCTGCGCGCGATGGACCAAGCTGTCGCGTTGGCACCGCCGGACCCGAAGGATCCGCCGTCGCGGTTTGCCCAATCGGCGGAGATGGGGACGGCGCTCAAGCGGGTGTTTGAAGGGATTGCGCTGGCCAAGGTTTCTACCTCGGCTGCGGAGGCCCGGCCACTACTGGGCATGCTTGTGCCGTCGGATCGCATCACGATGAACCGCGAGCGTCTGCTGCTGGATGCAAAAACGCAGGCCAGCGCACTGGCTGGAGCCGGCTACACGGCTCCGCAGCCGCGTTCGCAGATTCCCGCTCCGGGCACGGCTGCGCTGGCCATGCTGGAGACGGGTGTCTTCCTGATGGGCGAGGCTGGCTACGCTTCAGAGCACGATCAAAAGGTGGCGCGCTGGGCTGCGTACATCCTGGCTGGCGGGCGTGTGACTGCGGGCACCCTGGTGAGCGAGCAGTACCTTCTGGACCTGGAACTGGAGGCGTTTCTCTCCCTCTGCGGCGAGCGGAAGACGCAGGAGCGGATTGCGTTCACGCTCAAGACCGGGAAGCCGCTGCGGAATTAAACATGAGAGCAGCGCTCAACTTCTTGGCAATTGCAGTTCTCGTGCTGGGAACTCGCCCTTGCCGGGGCCAGAGCGCGCCCGTTCCGCAAGCGCAGAAGCAAGACGCGCTCACGGAATCGGGGCGCGTCATTGTCGGGGGCCGGTCGACGCCTTACCTTATCAGGCATCTGCCGGTCAGTTCATTTCCAGAGCTGCCGGCGGGCATCGTTGAACTGCTTAACAGGCGCAGTTGCGCCATTCCGCAAACGTATGCGGCGCATCATCCGGAAAACGTGGTTCATGCCAGCCTGACTCGCGCGGGGTCTTCGGACTGGGCGGTGCTTTGCTCGGTCGAGGGAACTGTTTCGCTGCTGGTCTTTTCTGATGGCGGGACTTCTAATGGTGCGACTGGGCAGAGTTCAGGGCAGGCCAGTGGAAAGCCGGTTGTGCTGGCATCGGCGCCTGAGACTCAGCGGCTGCAGCCGCACGACTCGAGCGGCGTTCTGGGCTTCAACTGGGGCATCGATCCTGCATCGCCGCAGCAAGTGCACGAGGCGCAGTTCGGTTTGGAACACATGCCAGCGCGGCTGGATCACGATGCGCTCGCCGACTCGGTTGTGGAGCATCGCACCATTTATCATTTTTATGCAAAGAACGCCTGGAATGTTCTGGAAATGCCTGAGTAAGGCGGTCCCAGTTGCGGGCGGCCCCGGTGCAGATGCCCCAGGGTGCAGATCAAGGAGCAGTTCATGCCGGAAGCCGTACTCGTCAGCGCCGTCCGCACTCCCGTTGGCCGCGCCCCCAAAGGCGCACTTTCCACCACTCGCCCCGATGACCTGGCCGCGTTGGCGATTGGCGCAGCGCTCGACCGGGTTCCAGGCTTGAGCCGCGCCGAGGTGGACGACGTGGTGCTAGGCTGCGCGCAGCCGGAGGGCGAGCAGGGTTGGGACATCGCCCGCTGGGCTGTGCTGCGGGCGGGTTTGCCGGTGGAGATTCCCGGCGTGACCGTCAACAGGCTTTGCTCGTCGGGGCTTGAAGCTATTGCGCTGGCCGATCAACGCATTCGAGCAGGCGGTGACCGGGTGGTGGTGGCCGGCGGGGCAGAGACCATGAGCTTGCTTCCATTTGGCGGGCTCAAGGCGAGCCCCAATCCTTGGCTCGCTGAGCGTTACCCCGCTTCGCTGCTGACCATGGGCCTTACCGCTGAGCGGGTGGCGCGGCATTACAGCGTTTCCCGCGACGATCAGGACGCCTTTACCCTGGCCAGCCATCAGAAGGCTGTGGCCGCACAGGCTGCTGGACGATTTGCCGATGAGCTGATTCCTGTGACGGTGACTACTGCGGTTCCCGGAGCGAAGGCCGGCAAGCCGGCGGTTACAGAAAAAGTGTTCGCCGCCGATGAAGGGCCACGCGCGGATACCTCCGCCGAGGCGCTCGCGAAGCTGAAGCCGGCTTTCCACGCGCAGGGTACGGTGACCGCGGGAAACTCTTCGCAGACCTCCGACGGCGCCGCGGCTTTGGTGCTGATGGAAGCTGGGCGGGCGCAGGAACTTGGCATTCGACCGCTTGCCCGGCTGGTCGCCTACGCCGTGACTGGCTGCCTGCCGGAGGAGATGGGCATTGGCCCGGTGACTGCTATTCCCAAAGCGCTGAAGCGGGCCGGTTTGACGCTGGAGGACATCGGACTGATCGAGTTGAACGAGGCCTTTGCAGCGCAGGCGCTGGCTGTGATTCGCACGCTGGGACTCGATATGGAGCGGATCAATGTGAACGGAGGGGCTATTGCGCTGGGCCATCCACTGGGCTGCACGGGCGCCAAGCTGACGGCTACGTTGTTAAGCGAGATGCGGCGGCGGCAGGTGCGCTACGGCATGGTGACGATGTGCGTGGGCGGCGGCATGGGCGCGGCGGGGATCTTCGAGCGGCTGGATTAGCCCTCGGATACCGCGGCAACTTTGGGGCCGGAAAACAGAAGCGGCCAGGATTGCTCCCGGCCGCGCTTACGTTGGATCTCTTTAGGAGTTTCTGGGCAGGCGGCTTTTCCTGGCCTTGTATTCCCTCAGGGGCTAAAGCCCTGCATTCTTCTGGACTGTTTGCGGCACGACTGAAGTCGTGCCCTTTCAAAACTGAGGCCTGCTCGGAGATTTTCTAGGCTTTGGCGAGGACCAGGGCCTTGAGGCGGGCGTTTAGGCGGCTCTTATAGCGGGAGACGGTGTTGTCGTGGAGAATGCCCTTCTGCACGCTCTTGTCGAGGGTGGAGACGGTCTCACGATACTGCGCCTGGGCAACCTTGACGTCGCCCTTGGCGAGAGCCTCGCGCAGGGTCCGCAGGCTGGTGCGCACGCGGCTGCGGTTGGCGCGGTTGACTTCGGAGCGCGTTACGGTCTGGCGGGCGCGCTTGAGCGACGATACATGGTTTGCCATTGATCTTCCTTTGTCTCTGGTCCCCAATTGTCAGGGGCGGAATTATGAGCCCTGTTTTCAGGGGATGATGCGGGGTCAGAATGCAACTCGATCCGCGTCCCTCGCAATTTCTTAGTCTACGGGAAATCGGATTGGGGGTCAATCGGTGCCGTAGTGCGGCGGCAGGTCACTAAAGCACGTACCCTCCAAAGCCGAACCGCCGCAGGTTTTGGGGCGGTTTGGGCGTCATCTGCATCGTGCACATAATTACCTTCCCTTGGCGCACAATGATCCAAAGAGGACCCAAAAACGAGAGAGCAAATCGTAGAAATCAAATTTTTTTTGCTCAAAACCCCACTTTTCCAGAAGGAGCGCAACTATAAGCCAATTTGAATGAATGACTTGGAGAAATAGCCTGTGTACTCATCGGTAAACAACGACCCCTGATTTTACCCCAAAAACTGCCGAAATCGAACCAATATGGCCCCCTTTTGGGCGGCTTTGACCTTCCTTTTTCTTCTCTTTCCCAGGTCTCAAGGGCGAGACCTCGGGCACCCGGCAGCCATTTTGAGCCGCCGGTTCGTAATTTTCCGCAGAAATCGGATAGGGTTTCCGGCCCGCCGCAGCGGGCCGAGGGTTGTCTAGAGTTTTGGGACTACGATCAGGCCCTTGATCCCGTAGGCGTGTTCGACCTTGTATGGCGAGCCTGAGACTTCTTTAATGCTGGTCGGGGTTGCGGTGTAGACGTATAGCTCTCCCGACGAGTAACTCAGGGCGTAGAGGTGGTTGTCGTTATCCCAGGCGAGTTGATCGATGTTGACCGTGGGTAGCAGCACGTCGCTGTATGCCGTAATCGGATTTGCGCCGTTGAAATGGAAGAGTTGCAGTCCGTCATAGCCGCCCAAGGCCAACAAATTGCCCGAGGGTGACATTGTGATGAGGGTTGCGCCCACCACTTTGGGTGTTGGCATGTTGAGCCAGGTGTTTGTGGACACTATGCTTCCTGTTGCGTTGTCGATTGTGTAACTCGCCAACTGGGGTGCGCTTAGAGTTTATCCGTAAATAATGATCAACTTGATTCCCTCCCTCAAAGTTCTGGAAGTGGGGGCTCAATCGGGGCGAAGATACCTTACAGGATGGCACAGATAAAATCGTGGACGGTATCG
>Ga0182024_10014978_pt1 | contig 14921 bp, 10 predicted proteins | sample P32metaG_FD_120480 | JGI IMG/M metagenome (GOLD analysis project Ga0182024, IMG submission 120480) | Permafrost microbial communities from Stordalen Mire, Sweden - P3-2 metaG (Illumina Assembly) | ecosystem: Environmental > Terrestrial > Soil > Wetlands > Permafrost | place: Sweden: Stordalen... | reverse complement strand
CTATCTCGTCTCCGCGGCACTTCTGCTCCCCTGGATGTTCTTGACGGTTCGCTCGCGCTTCTCGCAGCACAGGGCCTGGCTCGCCCTCGCGGCCATCTCTGCTATCACCATGCTCGTCACCTATCATCGCCAACACGACGCCAAGCTCCTTTTGCTCACCGTGCCGGCCTGTGCCATGCTGTGGGCCAGGCGCGGTCCGATTGGCTGGTTTGCTCTCCTGGCGACCTCGGCGGCCCTCTTCGTCACAGGAGATATTCCAGCCACGTCCCTCACCATTCTCGCTGGACACGTGCCCTGGGGAGTTGGATTCTTCAGTCACCTGAAAGCAGGCCTCCTTGTCCGGCCCGCCCCACTCATCCTGTTGGTGATCGCCATCTTCTATTTGTGGATCTACCTGCGGCATACGAGCGACGATTCAATGAACGTTACACAAGCGGAAGTTACTGCCTCGGCCTGAGTTCGCGTCGGGAGGGCACTAGAACAGCACACCAGAGAATGACCCGCAGTTGTCCGACCCGTTGCCTGGCACAAATCACCCCATGACTGAATCTGAAGGCCTTACGGTGCTCATAGCCCCAAAGTCGTATGGGCAGAGCCACGGATACAGCGAATAATCGTAAATTGATGCAGCAATGCCTCGGCGCAAGATCCTGCCGTCAAGGGCGTATGGAATCTTGTCGATATAGCCAATAGACGGTTTCCGCCAGCCAGCAGGATTGCTCCAGGAGTGAGGACCATGATCAACGGAAAGCGCATTGCAGTTGTCATGCCGGCCTACAACGCCGAAAAGACCCTGGAGAAGACGGTTCAGGAACTGTCCGATGTGGTGGACATCAAGATTCTTGTAGACGACTCCAGCAAGGACCAGACCGCGGCTCTCTCCCGGAAGCTCGGCGTCCAGACCTTCGTCCACGACACCAACTACGGCTACGGCCGCAATCAGCAAACCTGCTATCGCGAAGCTCTCGCCGCGGGCGCCGACATCGTGGTGATGGTCCACGCAGACTATCAGTACACTCCATTGCTAGTACCAGCGATGGCGGGAATGATCTCGAGCGGCGTCTACGATATGGTGCTCGGCTCGCGCATCCTCGGCAATGGCGCGCTGAAAGGCGGAATGCCGTTATACAAATTCATCTTCAACCGCATGCTTACGGCGTTTCAAAATCTGTTTTTGGGCGTCAAGCTTTCCGAATACCACACCGGCTTTCGCGCCTTCTCGCGTGAACTGCTCGAGAAGCTGCCACTACTGGAAAACTCCGACGACTTCGTATTCGACAACCAGATGATTGCCCAGGCCGTTATGTTCGGTTTCAACATTGGCGAGATCTCCTGTCCCACAAAATATTTTGAAGAAGCGTCTTCAATCAATTTCCGCCGCAGTGTGCAATACGGATTGGGAGTCCTCGCAACCACCGTTCGCTTCGTCGCGCACCGCGCAGGAATCATCCACTCCCCGATCTTCGGCGCGACGGGAAGAAAAATCACCCAGCAGTACTACACACACATTCAGCAGGGTTCCTGAACCCGTCCTTTTCCCTTGTGGTTCACCGCAATTCAATTGGAGGAAAATCCGATAGCGCCATTGCCCCACTGCGCTTGACAATGGCAATGAGCAGCCATGTGGCTGCGCTGCAGATTTGCCCATGAGGAGGAAGATACGGCAACCGTCCCGCAAAACCAGTCCGCGGACTTCAGCAATCGACCGCAAGAAGCCGGTTTCGAAACCAACGGTCTGAGAGCAGGTTCCCGCTGGCCGGAATGGACCACGCTGGCCCTTTTCGCCGCTCTGGTGGCCTTCGCCATTCCCTTTCACGAACCGTGGGCAGATGAAGCTCAAGCCTGGCAGCTCGCGCGAACCCTTTCGCTCCCCGACCTGTTCAAGACCTTCATTCGTTACGAGGCGTCGCCCGGTCTCTGGCATTTTCTGTTATGGATTCTGATCAAGGCTCATGTCAGTTACACCGGCCTGCATTGGATTTGCGGCGCGATCGCGATCGCATCCACTTCGTTGCTCATCTTCCGCTCACCCCTCCCTCGCTACCTGAGACTCACGCTGCCCTTTACCTACTTCATCCTGTTTCAATATGCCGTGGTAGCGCGAAACTATGTCCTCGTGCCCCCCATGCTGTTCATGATCGCCATATTCTGGAAGAAGCGCCCTCTCATCGTCGCTCTCTTGCTCGGGTTGATGGCCAACGCATCGCTTCATGCAGCAATCATCTCCGGCGGTCTCGCCATTCTCTTCGCAATCGACCTGCTTCGAAGCGACTATCCCGGGGAGCGCAATCGCCGGCGTGATTTCCTGCTCTGTGCAATCATCGTCCTCGCCCTCTACGCCTTCGCAATCTGGACAGCGTTTCCGCCGCACGACCTGTCGCTCTCGCGCCCCCCCGGAGCACGCCATCCGTTCTTCGGTTGGGCCGTCGCATCCTTGTGCTGGGCAATGTGCGAACCCTGGTTCTTGTCATTTCCATTCTGGATCGCGATCGCAATTTGGTTCGGCGCACGGCGCAAACTTTTTTACCTCCTGCCAGTCTTGTTCTTTGCCATCTTTTCCGGCGCGGTATACGCCAACTGGTGGCACGTAGGACTGCTGACTCCTCTGCTGGTCTGCCTGCTCTGGATCACCTGGCCCGCACCGCGAACCGCCTCCTCCATTTACGAAACCATTGGCAAAGCCGCGCTGGCGTTGATGATTGCGACCCAGATTCTCTGGTCAGGCTATGCCATTGTGTTCGATCACAACCACGCGTACTCACCGGATCGCGCAGCCGCCGATTTTCTCCGCCCCTATGTCCAGCAGGGCGCAACGATTGCGGCAACTGATTTGGACGACCCTATAAATTACGCCTTCCGCGCAATCGGGGTCCTGCCGTACTTCGACCACAATATTTTCATCAACCTTCCCTATCCATTCTGGTCGTGGAGCGATCACAATCCAAGCGAACAAAACTATCAGGCAGCTTTGCCCTCTCATCCGCGCATCGTAGTGGTCGAAATCATTTACAACGGTCCTGAAAAGCCCATCCGTCTGGACCACCCCAAATTCAAAGCTTTGCTGAACAACGGCTACAGGTTTACCAACATTTTCTGCGGAACCATCCCTGAGCGCATGCAATCAGCATTCACCAACTGCCACGTGATCTTCCAATACCAGGGCGAACCGCAAACCCCGGTTAGTCAGCAAGCACCGCCAAAGGACAATCGCTAGCACATGGTTGAAACTCCGAGCCCGGCCTCCGCCCCTTCACTCATGCTGATTGAAGCCGGTCTCACGGCCATCGCCATCGCCGCTGCATTCGCGCTACCCCGGCTCGGATCGCCTGTGTTTTCGCGCATCGAAAGAGCGTTCGGCCGCCTGGCCCGCAAAAAGCATTTGTCCGTGCTCATTGCAGGCGCCGCCGCGCTTCTGCTGCGCCTGGCCATTCTTCCCATCTGCCCCATTCCCCTGCCCTTTGTTCAGGATGATTTCAGCTTTCTGCTCTCGGCCAACACCTTCGCAGCCGGAAGGCTCACCAATCCCACGCCCGCGATGTGGACGCATTTTGAAAGTATCCAGATCACATTGCAGCCCACGTACATGTCGATGTACTTTCCCGCGCAAGGTCTCATCCTCGCCGCGGGCAAAGTTCTCTTCGGCCATCCCTGGTTCGGCCTGTTATGCGTAAATGCGTTAATGTGCGCGGCACTCTGCTGGATGCTGCAAGCCTGGCTCCCACCCTCTTGGGCCTTGCTTGGCGGAGTGATCGCCGTACTGCGCATCAGCCTTTTCAGCTACTGGATCAACACGTACTCCGGCGGCGGCTCCGTCGCAGCCCTCGGCGGTGCGCTCCTGCTTGGAGCCATGCCTCGATTTATCCGCTCAACGCAGCTTCGATACAGCCTGCTGATGGCAGTCGGCATCAGCCTGCTAGCGCTCAGCCGTCCCTATGAAGGGCTTCTTGTTTGTCTCCCCGTGGGCTTCGTTCTTGGCCGCTGGATCTTTGCCGGCAAGCATCGCCCCTCTGCCGCATTGGTTTTTCGCTCGGCTGCGATTCCGCTCGCGCTTATCGTTGTCGCAGTGGTCTGGTTGGGCTATTACGACTATCGCGCTTTCGGCAACCCGCTCACCCCCCCGTATAGCGTCGACCGCGCTGAATACGCAGCGGCGCCCTACTATATCTGGCAATCGCCTCGGCCCGAGCCCGTCTACCGGCACAAAGTCATCCGCGATTTCTATATCAATGTCGAACTAGGCTCTGCCAACCACCTGCACACACTGTCCGGCTTTCTCTCGGAGACCCTGTTTTTCAAGCCTCTTCGCGCACTTTTATTCTTCGCCGGCATCGCCTTGCTTCCGCCCCTGATCATGGCGCGCCGCGCGTTCACTGATCGCCGCATTCGATTCCTGGTTGTATGCGTCGTCATCGTTGTCTGCGCCGTGATGGTTGAGACCTGGCTAATCCCCCACTACTTTGCCGCCATCACTGCTTCCATTTATGCCCTTGGCTTGCAAATGATGCGCCACCTGCGCCAATGGAAGCCGGGCGGACAGCCCGTCGGAACCGCGATCCAGCGCTTCATTGTAACTCTGTGCGTTTTCCTGGCCGTGCTGCGACTTGGCGCTGAGCCTCTTCACCTCGAACTTGCCAAGTGGCCAAGCGGCTCATGGGCCTCCACGTGGCATGGGCCCGGCCGCATGGGTCTGCCGCGCAAGCACATCGAGGACCAGCTCAATCAATTGCCCGGCGGGCAAATCATCCTCGTGCGTTACTCCGCCGATCACAATTCATTGGACGAGTGGGTCTACAACGCTCCAGACATTGATCGTTCCAAAATCATCTGGGCGCGCGAGATGGATGCCGCCAACAACCAGGAACTTCTTCATTTATATAAGGACCGCACAGTCTGGCTGGTGCAGCCAGATACGGAGCCTGTAAGTCTGTCTCCTTATCCCGCGCCGCAATGACGAGTTGCAGAACGGCTCTATCGAATAGCCAATATCTTATGCGTCTGCAAGCTCAATCGCCACTGCGGATGCTCCATGCAATACGCAACCGCAAGCTCCGTATTGACTGCGCGGCTTGGCCCATCCATTGGCGACAAAAAGAAATGCCTGAAGTCGAACGATACAAACTCACTCGGATCGAACCCAGCCTGAGGAAACACCAGCTTCAACTCGTCTCCACTTCGCTGCACCAGTCCCGCTCCAGCCTTGGGGCTCACGCAAACCCAATCCAAACCTACCGGAGCCGCCACCGTTCCATTCGTCTCCACCGCAATTTCAAAATCGTACGCATGCAGCACATCAATCAAATCTGAGTCCAGTTGCAGCAGCGGTTCGCCGCCGGTGCAAACCACAAACCTCCTGCCCTGCCGCGCGTCCCCAGGCCACTTCTGCTCGATAGCCGCAGCCAGCGCCGACGCCGTCCCAAACTTCCCGCCACCATCCCCATCCACACCCATAAAATCTGTGTCGCAAAACCGGCAAATCGCCGCGGCCCGATCCGACTCGCGCCCCGACCACAGATTGCAGCCGGCGAATCGGCAGAAGACCGCCGCGCGCCCCGCCTGCGCACCCTCGCCCTGCAGCGTGTAGAAAATCTCTTTGACTGCGTAGCTCATCGCTGAGCCTCATCTGCCACGTGCCGGTAAGTCAGCGGGTCCGCGATTCCATTTTCCTTGAAGCCCTTCTGCCGCAACAGGCAAGAATCGCATTGCCCACACGGTTCTCCGCCAGGTGATGGATCGTAGCAGCTGCTGGTCAGCCCATAATCCACGCCCAGTTCGATGCCCTTGCGAATGATCTCCGCCTTTGTCAGCGCAATCAGCGGCGTGTGGATCTTGAGCGCCTGCCGCCCTTCCACGCCGGCCTTGGTCGCCAGGTTGGCCATCCTCTCGAATGCCTCAATGAACTCCGGCCTGCAGTCTGGATAGCCCGAGTAATCCAGCGCATTCACGCCAATGAAAATATCGCTCGACCCCAGCACCTCAGCCCACGCCAACGCAAACGACAAAAAGATCGAGTTGCGCGCAGGCACATACGTAATCGGAATCCCGTGCGCGATATCGTCTGTCGTCCGTCCCTTCGGAACTGCAATTTCATCAGTCAGCGCCGACCCTCCAAAGATTCGAAGGTCGATCGCCGCTGTCCTTTGCTTCGCTACACCAATGGAAGCGGCGACCCGCGCCGCCGCCTCCAACTCCCAGATGTGCCGCTGTCCGTAAGAGAGTGATAAGGCGTAGAGCTCGAATCCCTGGCTTCGCGCAATGGCCAGCACGGTGGCCGAGTCAAGCCCCCCGCTCAACAGCACCACCGCTCTCGTCCGATCCACGATCATGCTCATCGCTGCCACCATTACTTCATATCTCCGCCCTTGCCAATATCCATCGATGGCGGAACCGGATTGCCTTCGTCGATGGATGCCTCGATGCACTTCTCCAGCAGACCCTTGGCCGCCAGGATAAACTCGATTGCATCGCGCCCCGCGCCCTCGCCGCCCTTGTTCGGAGTCACATAGTGAGCCTCGGCCTTCACCTGTGCCCGCGCATTGGCCACCGCCACGGCAAATCCGCATGCGCGCATCACCGGCAGATCGATCACATCGTCGCCCACATAGGCAATCTCGTCCAGTGTCACACCTTCCTTTTCCATAATGTCGCGCACCGCCTGCATCTTGAAGGGCTGCCCCTGGTACACAAACTCTATCTTCAGATCGCGCGCGCGCATGGCAACCGTCTCGCTGATGCGCTTGGTAATGATGCCCACCTTCATCCCGCCCAGCCGCGCCAGCGTCATCCCCGCGCCGTCGTGCGCGCTATACCCTTTGGCTTCCACCATCCTGCTGCTGATTGAACCGTCCGGCAACGCCAGAGGAATTGGATAAATCCAGATAGTCCCGTCCGTTAGGACTCCATCCACATCGAAAAGAATAATCTTGATACGGCGGGCGCGGTCCGCTGCGGAAACTGTCATCCTTCAATTCTACCCATTGCTTCCGGGCATTCGCCGCATGGCCGCTCTAAGAGACAATAGAGGAATGGATTCCAATCCACCCAGCGCGCCGCTGCCCGCGCTCGAACCCGGAGATTATTACCTTGAAGGGCCCAATCTCGTCTTCACCGCGGCCTATCATCGCAAGCGCGGCTCCTGCTGCAATTCAGGCTGCCGCCACTGCCCCTATGGGTTCAAGCCACTTGGCGCGCCAGCAGTTCCCGATCCCGCAGTTCCAGTTGAAGACGCGCCCCCAACCGGCTGAGTCCCAGGCGAAGCCGCGCTCGGCTCCCGCACCAGCACAGCGAACCGCGGGAAAGCAAAGCTTCCGCCCGCATCGTCAATCACGTTCAACTGGCATATGTACGGGGCCGCCTTCAGCCCCGCCAGCGGCACATCCAGCTCAATGGCCACCGCGTCCCGCCCCTCCACGTTGATCGCCTTGGCCTGCACCAGCGGCGTCTCGTAAACCTTTGTAGACCCTTGAATCAGTTCCAGGCTGCTCAACAGGCTGATACCCGGCTTGGTTCCCTTGGGTGCGTCCGTCGCCGCCTTCTCGTGTGCCGGATTATAGATTTCATAGAGCAGATACAAATGCTGATCCTGGCGGAAAACGTGGCTGATGTTGGGCACATACTCTTCTCCGTTCCGAATCAACGGGCTTTGCTTCTTGCTCGGCTGCCGCATCGACGCCAGAACAATCGAACTCATCTTCAGCGGCGACTTCTTCATATCCGGAAGCGTGATCTCCGCTTCAAACGAGCCCATGCGCCCCGTCTGGTTCTCCCGCACAACGAACTTCAACCTGTATTTGCCAGGCGGCAGATTGAAGCTCGTCGTGTATTGAATATTCTTTTGCCGCGCCTGTAGGCTCGGATCGAGATTCAGCTTCACCGTCTCGCGCGCATTGCCGATGGGCCGCTTCACTTCATCGATGACAGAGCCGATGATGTCCAGCGTAGCCTTGTCCTTGTCGCCGCCTTTGACAAATGGAATCTGCGAACCCGGCACGATCAATGAAACCGGCACGAAGAACCGGTTTTCATCCAGCCTGAAGTACATCGCGTCCATATAGATCGCCATGTCAGTAGCCGGCAGGTCGCTCGCCAACTGCTCTTCAAGTTCCCGCTCGCGGTCCTCATGGCCAGAATGCTGGAAGTCCGCCGGCGCATAGTAGCCAGGTCTGTATTCCAGCTTCACGCCTGGACGGTTGACCTTGATTGTGAGCTTGCGATACTTTCCGTCGCGCAGCGGATTCGTGCTGTGGAATCCAATCGCGTAATATGCCGATGTGTCGCGCTCCACCTGCGCAAACGCCGGCGCAAAATCGTTCGAATCGAAGAAAGCCTTGCCGCCGGTATCCGAGCTCAACGTCGCCATCACTTCCTGCGTGGCAAAGTTTGCATTCATGTTTTGCAGCAGCGCGCCGCCGTTGTAGGCGCCGGTCCCGCGCAAGCTCCCTGTCGATGCATCGCCCAATGGAGAACTTGCCTGCAGGCCACGCGTGTCCACGCTATAAATAGCCAGGTTGGCCCGCACCGCCGCATTGACGGCCGACCGTAGCGAAGCCTGGTTCTCAATCCCGTCGCGCGAAATCCCTCCAGAGAAGTAAAGCAGCGACTTCTTTTCGGTAATTTTCTCCAGCGATTTAGCCACTGCCCGCAATGCAAACAATTCGCGGTCCGTATTGATGTCGTTGTACTCGCTCTCATCGGGCGTATACCCGGTCGTGTCCTCCACTTGATTTGAATTCGCGGTCGCGCCCTGGGCATATCCCTGTCCCTCGGTGCCGTTATAAACGCCCACCTCGTTGATCAGTGAATTCTTGTCCGCGGTAAAATCCTGATCAACTTTCAGTGTGTCGCCGAGCGAAACCAGCGCCACCAGGTCCGCCGGTTGCATTTTCTGTTTAAGAAACTCCTGCGCCGCCAGCACGCTCCGATCCAGGTCTTCGGGCTGCATCGAAGTCAGGTCGAAGAACAATACAATCAGCCGGTGATTGCGCAGTTCCTCCGGCTTGGCCACCACTACGGCTTTGCTCCCGTTGCCGCTCGCACCCGCTGCCAGCCCGCTCACCGTGGCCTCGTTAAGCGGCGTGGCCTCGTCCACGCTCTCAAAGTCGAAAGTGTCTAGGTGCTGCTGTTTGCCATTTTCAAAGATGCTGAAATCGCTCTGCTTCAGGCCCTGCATCAATTCGCCCGTTCTGGTATCGCGCGCCACAACATTGGTCAGCACCAATTCGCCGTTCATTTTCAACACAAACCCGCCTTGCGCCGTGGAAGAAACCTGTGCGCTCGGCGATTGGGATCCGGACGCCTGACCGGAGCTCTGAGCGGAACCCAACTGCGCGCCTGGAAGTCCCAGCGCCATCGCCGCAGTCCACGCTCCGATCCTCAGCACCCAACCCGTCATTGAATTCCCTTCCCTATAAACTCGCTAACTTGATAAGCCGGGTGCCCCAGGTCTCGACCGCCTCAGCGAATGAGACCTGGCATCCCGCTAACTTGCTAACTAGCGCGCAGCGCGGCTAACTCGCTGCCTCGCTAAAACCTAAACCTAGCCATAAAGTTGAACGACCGCATTTGGCCCACCGAAGTTACCTGCCCAAACGTGGGCAAGGTCACGCTCGTACCAACACCGGAATACTGAACCGTGTTAAATACATTGCTGGAGGTAGCGCGGATTTCCATGCTCCGCGTATCTCCCATTTGCACCGTCTTCGATAGGGACATATTGTTCTGAATCGTCCCCGGCCCGTTAATTGAATCGCGCGATGCATTGCCAAACACCGCACAGGGATAGCCTGCGACAGCATTCGGCGCAACAAAAGCCGCGGGGTTGAACCACTCTCGAAGCGAGCCGCCGGCCGCCGTAACAGAAACCCCCGGCATGCGATCCGGGCGCCCCGATCCGGCGGTCCCGCACGCCACATCGGTCGACGAGGCAGCGTAACTCGGTGTAAGTGGCGACCCTGTCGCAAAGCTGAATGTTCCTGAAACTGAAAACCCCTCAAGAATATGCGATCCCACACCGCTTGTAACCCAGAACTTATCCTTTCCGAACGGTAACTCATAGAGATAGGTTCCGCTCACCTGGTGGCGAATGTCGAAGCTTGAGTTACCTTCCTCGGCATCAAGATCCTGCCAGTTTTGCGCCACCCTCACTGAAGTTCCGCCCACTGAGCTCGTTACTGAACCTCCGCCGACTAAGCTCGCATCGTCGATGGCGTGCGAGTACTGGTAGTTGGCCCCCACGGCAATGCCGCTCGAAAGCCGCTTGTTCAACCGCAAAGTCCCCGCGCTGAGCTTCGAGAACGCCCCCGTCTGGTCGTAGGTAAACACCTGGCTCGTCGGGTTCGTGAATGGGTTGCTCGGCGCGGCCCGCGGCGCGCTCGTGATATCCAGATGATTCCCCTTCGATCCGTTGTAACCCACATTCATCACAATTCCCCACGGCAGCGTCTTCTGCACATCGATGTTCCACACCTGCACATACGGCATAGGATAGTGCGGATCGAGTGCGTAATTGCCTATTGTGTCAGGCGCGGGGAATCCTTGCGCCAGCGTGAAGCACCTGGCGGGCAAGGTCTGCGCGCACGGCGGAGGGCCGCTGCCGTTCGCCGAACCGAGTGCTACCTCGTTTGTCTGCTCGTTAGCAAATGGCGGTTGATGCGCCATGGTCGTGGCAAAGGTAGCGTACTCGCCGACGGTATAGTTCATGCCGAATCCTGCGCGCAACACCGTCTGCTTTGGCAGCCTCAACGCCACGCCCAGCCGCGGTGCAAACGCTACTCGGAATGGATACACCAGCGATGACGGCAAGGGGCCACTCGAAGGGCCAACGCCGCCCGCCTTGACCTCGGCCACGTTGGTAAACTCCTCACTCGGATTCGTGTCCACATCCGCCAGGTGGCCATACTTCTCAGTGTATGGCGCAAAGAATTCATAGCGCACACCATATTGCAGCGTGAGATAGGATGTCGCGCGCCAATCGTCCGTGGCATAGGCATCCCATACATTATCGCGCAGGTAGCTCTTGGTCACGGAAGAATCAATGTTTGTGCTCTGCGGCAGTCCCAGCAGGAAATCCGCCAGCGCTGAGCCGGATGCCGGAGACGCGTTGCTTATCGAATTCGTACCGGGCTCTTCGGTGAACAAGCCTGTGAAGGTGAAACTCCCGGTTGCATTCGAACCGCCAAGAAAGTCGCGATGCACGCGGCGATAGTCACCGCCAAAACGAAAATTGTGTTTGCCGTGAATCCAGCTCAGCGTCTCCGACAGCGAAATTGTCTGCGACAGCGAAAAATTCGGCTGCTGCTGGTTCAGTCCCGTGAGATTGCTGAGCGTCACAGTGGGCAGCCCGTAATTGAGCGGGCTTGAATTCAGCGGCGCGCCGCCAGGCCCCAGGATGCCATTCTCGCTGGCCACATCCGTCACGTCGGTGAAGAAGTTCGTCGTCTGCGCGTTGCTCCGATTCCAACTGGCGTTGAAGATGTCGGTGATCTTGTGATATCCCACCGTGTAACCGGCCTGCACTGAGTTCGCATCTGCCGAAGTCTTTCCGCCTAACTGCGGAAACAGGTTCACCAGGTCTTGAGCCGAGTGGCTCCAGTTGTAATTGAAATTGATGCTCTGCCGCAGTCCCTGATTTTGATTCCTGCGCCCGCCGCCACCGCGTCCTCCAGTCGGTTGCGTCGCATTCGCGCCCAGGCTGCGCAGATAACGCGCACCGGCTTGCGTTGTGTTCGACTGCTGGGTCGTCAGCAAGTGATAGTTCTGCACATCGCCGGGAAGGTTCGGCTGAGGAAAATAATTCAGCAGCGCCGTTGCCTGCGGCGTTATGCGCGCAGCCGGAATCGCATTCACAACCCCATTGGTGCTGAACTGCTGGCCCGTTGTGGGGTCGTAAATCGGCGGCAAGCCGCTGGCGGAAAAGTCCCCCGTCCGTTCCGCGTCAGTGGGAATGTTGCCATACTCATCCAGCGGATTCGAACTCCGCGCGCCGGAAAGCGTCAGAAACATCGTGTCTTTCCCGCTCGGCTTGGTCAGCTTGGGAATGTATGGCGAGCTGATGAACGTGATGCCAAAACGGTTGGCCCCGGAGGCCGGCTGTTCCTGCGACTGGCCCTGCAGCGAAAACGGTTCAGCATTCAGCGCCGAGTTGCTTCCGGTCCAGAAAATCGCGCCGTGAGGCTGCCCCGGATTGAAGCCGCGAAAGTTGCCACGCCCACCTCCGCCAAGGCCCCCGCCGCCGAATCCACCACCGCCAAACCCGCCTCCTCCAAATCCACCCCCGCCGCCAAACAATCCGCCTTGTCCGCCCGGCACAAGACCTTGGGCGCGAGCCGTCTCCATCAGATCCCGAATGCGATCCATATCCACGCCGGCAAGTGGGCTCACCTGGCCCGATTGCCCGCTGATGGCAACCGACTCTCCGGCGAAATCGGAGTTCCCCGCAATCGAAGGCAGCGCTGCTCCTGTCCCCGCACCAGCGCTCGGCGTCCCTGCTTGATTCTCGGTATCTGCTGCCAGCGAGCTCATCAGGCTAAGGCTCTGCGCACCGTTCCTCACCATTTGCTGTATGGCCTGAACCCCAGCGGCGTCCAGCCCAGCGCCATTCTCAGCCCCTTGCCGTGCCTGCTGTTGCTGTTGTTCCTGGGCCCGGGAGGCCAGCATCAAATCGAAATTCACTGTCTGATCGTGGCTCGTCGCATTCAGCAGCGCCTCCTGCGAACCAATCGCAAAAGCTGCAAACTGCGTGCGAATCACGTAGCGCCCATTCTGCGCAATGGTCAGCGACCACGCGCCGGTCACATCGGTTGTGGTGGAGTAGCGCTTGCCGGTCAGCGTATTCTGCGCGGTCACGGTCACCCCCGGCAGCGGGATGTTTCCGCTCTTTACCGCCCCATGCAGCCTGCCGCCCATAACTGCCTGGCTTGTCGTAGACAGGTCAGTTGGACTCTGCGCGGTTGGTGTCGGAGTTGGAGCGCTGGGCAACGAAGAACTTTGCGCTGCAGAAGCCGCCGGAGCCTGTGCCCAAGCCGCAACGGCGCCGGCCACAACCATCCCCAATGCTACTGCCCACGTGGCTGTTTGCCGCATCTGCGCTCCCTGGCATTGCCGTCCTGTACTCAGTCAGACGTTTCCTGCACCGCGAAGGTTTACGGCGGGGCACCTTCGCCAATCCGCCTTCAATGCAGGCGGCATCGTAAACTCATCCCATGGATTCGCGCGAAGCCGCATCCCCGACATTTTACGTGCATTCAATCGCCGCAACTGAGCCCGAAAGCTCGCTCGCCGAGGCACGTGAACTGCTGCTTGAATACGGCCGCTTCGTTGTTGCCCAACCTGGCGCTGCCCGCTTCTGTCTTGGCGTCCTTGAGCAAGAAGCTGCACGGCTTCCTCATAGCTACCTGGAACAAGGCGGCGGCTGCCTCTCAGCCCACGCCCACGGTAATCCCGCAGGTTTCATCGCCTGGCGCACGCTCCCTGTCTCCGTCGCACCCAGCGCCTGGGAGCTCAAGCGCCTGTGGGTACGCCCCGCTGCGCGCGGGCTGTCGTTGGGCCGGGTGCTGACCCAAGCCGTTCTCGACCGCGCCATAGCCGCCGGCTGCATAGCTGTTTATCTTGACACCGCGCCAGCCTCCATGACCGCCGCGCACCGCCTCTATCTCGATCTGGGCTTCGAGCCGTGCGCACCCTACAACGACAACCCGGTTGAAGGATTGGCCTGGTTGAGGAAATCCCTCTAGTATCGCGACCTTGTGATTTTCTAATCCAACCTCAAACTGCGGGTGCCCCAGGTCTCGTTTTTGAGACCTGGGAGACTACCAATCCAAACAGCGGAAGGAACCGGTACCCTCGAGGACTCCATTCCTCGCCAGTAAAACAGAATTGGTATTGCATTCTTGTGACGCGCATGTTAACTATTAAGCCAATACTCTTTTGATTGCTGCCAAGCTAGTAACCTCTCTCACTGGCAGCGGACAGGAAACGGATCAGCAATGAAGATCGGCACGACGATTCGCGCGCACCGCCTGCAGAAGGGCCTGTCTCAAGGAGACATCGAAAAGAAAACCGGCCTTCTGCGCTGCTACCTCTCGCGCGTTGAAAACGGCCATACGGTGCCCTCGCTGGACACACTGTCGAAGATTGCGCTGGCCCTTGACTTACCCATCGCGCAGTTCTTCGCCGACGACTCGTTTGGCCACCAGTTCAACACTCAGAAGCTCTCCGACGAGGAGCTGCGCTTCCTCACCCAGATCCGCCGCTACTCGTCAAACCTCAACGACAGCGACCGAAAGCTGCTACTGGCCATGGTGAAGAAGTTTGCCGCCACGGCTGTCCGGTAGAGCCGCGCGTTACAGCTGTGCGTCGCCGCGGGACCAGGCAGCGTCTGACGAATCAACCGTGAGCCCAAATTGATAGGCCGGGACTTTAGTCCCGGTACTGAGTCGGCCAGACGAACCGGGCCTTTAGGCCCTGTGGCATGCTCTTTTCAGGCAACCGCCGCATCATTACGATTCGTCAGACACTGCCTACACATCGTTGCCCAGGTGGAAGATCGGCTCCACTCCATGCCCCCCGCTGAGCAAGGCTTGTTCTTCGTGCGCCTCCAGCGGCTTGTAGCTCTGCGCCACATCCATCGCCAGCCGAAAGTAGCGTTCATCTCCGGGCGGAATCGCCGCGGTGATCGGATGCCCCAGCGTCCAGCGCAGCCCCAGCGATGCTTCATCGGGAAATGCCGCCGGCTGATACCAGCACTTCGGCTCAGGATGAATCAACCGCTGACCCCCACTCCACACCGTCTTGGCCATGCCCTTCAGCGCCAGAATGCCCATCTTTTTTTCCTGCGCGCGCTTCAGGATCTGCGGCCCAAAGCCGGCTTGCGTAAACAGCACCCAATTCACCGGGAAAAGCACCGTGTCAAAGTTATAGCGATCCAT
>Ga0182024_10014977_pt1 | contig 14921 bp, 15 predicted proteins | sample P32metaG_FD_120480 | JGI IMG/M metagenome (GOLD analysis project Ga0182024, IMG submission 120480) | Permafrost microbial communities from Stordalen Mire, Sweden - P3-2 metaG (Illumina Assembly) | ecosystem: Environmental > Terrestrial > Soil > Wetlands > Permafrost | place: Sweden: Stordalen... | reverse complement strand
CGCACGACGGCGCCGCGCTCCTCGTCGGGCGCCGCGACGACGGCCGCCTCGGCGACGGCCGGGTGGGCGACGAGCGCGGACTCGACCTCGAACGGGCCGATGCGGTAGCCGGCCGAGATGATCACGTCGTCGTTGCGCCCCTCGAAGTAGAGAAAACCGTCGTCCTCGCGGCGGACGCGATCACCGGTGTGCCAGGCGGTCGCAGCGGCGCCGCGGTCGCGCGCGCCGCGGTCGCCGAGCTGGTGCGCGAAGAACGTCGGCACGCTCGTCGGGTCGACGACCAGCTCGCCGTCGAGCACGTCGATCCGTACGCCGGGCAGAGCGCGCCCCATCGAGCCGGGCCGCGCCGGCTCGTCGAGCGGCATCCCGGTCAGCTGACCCGTCTCGGTCTGGCCGTAGCCGTCGCGGATGTCGAGCCCGGTGGCGTCGTGCCAGGCGTGCAGCAGCTCGGGGTTGAGCGCCTCGCCGGCGGCGACAAGGCCGCGCAGATCGGGACACGGCCCCAGCTCGACGCGCTTGGCCATCACGCGGTACTCGGTCGGTGCCATGCAGAGGACGTTGACGCGCTCGTGCCGCAGCAGCTCGAGCCGCTCGGCCGGGTCGAAGCGCGCGTCGTGCAGGAACGCCGTCGCGCCGCGCAGCCACGGGGCGATGAACGCGTTGCGCGCCGATTTCGACCAGCCGCTGGCAGCCGTGCACCAGACCAGCTCGCCCGCGCGCGGGGCCAGCCAGTGCTCCGCCTGGAGCGCCTGTCCGGCGAGGTAGCGCTGGGCGTGCACGATCCCCTTCGGCTCGCCGGCCGTCCCCGACGTGAAGACGATCAGGCAGGGATCGCCGGGTTCCAGCTCCGCCGCCGGCGCGGGCTCCGCGGCGAACAGCGCCGGGTCGGGGATCGTCAACACCGGACAACCGGGCGCGGCGCCGTCCAGCTCGTCACGATTGCGCGCATCGCAGAGCACGAGCGCAGGGGCGGCCGCTTCGAGGCGCAGGCGCAGGTCCTTGGCGCGCAGCTGCTCGTTGCACGGCAGCGCGACGGCGCCGAGGCGAAAGCAGGCGATCAGCGCGAGCACCCATTCGGGGCGGTTGCCGATCAGCGTCAGCACGACGTCCCCGCGCCGCACGCCGTGCGCCGCCAGCGTTGAGGCAAGCGCCGCGGAGGACGCGGCGACCTCGCCGAAACTCAGCTCCCGGCGCTCGCCCTCGCGCGACAGCGCGACGATCGCCGTGCGGTCGGGCGCGGCTGCGTCGACGACGTCGCGGGCGAAGTTCACTCGCCTACGCGGCGGTCGCGGCGGGCGGTGTGAGGATCAGTTGCGTACAAACGAACACTGCTGCGAGCCGTTCGCCGTTGCTGATCCGCACCTCCCACGCCTGAGTGCGGCGACCGACGTGCAGCGGCTCGCCGACGCCGATCAACTCGTCGCCGGGCGCTGCCGCCGCAAAGAGGTTGGCTTTCAGCTCCGCTGTCGTGAAGTCGGTGCCGGGCGTCAGGTGGCGCATCGCTCCCCACGCGGCGACGGTGTCGCCAAACGCGACCCAGACGCCGCCGTGCACGTAGCCGCCGGGATGCAGGTGGCGGTCGTCGACGAGCAGGCGCCCGACGACGCGGTCGTCGGTGATCTCGACCAGCTCGATGCCGAGATTGCCCGGAAAGAAGCCTCGCAGCGCCTTGTGAGAGAGCTCGGGGGTGACCTGGTGCGGCGGCGGGCGGTCCACGGCCGCGGCAGTCTGCCAGGTATCGTCGTCGGCGACAGTCAACCCACCTCGACCCAGCGGAGCGCCCGAGAACCCATGGCCGTCGCCAGCCAGCGCAGCACCGAGATGACCGACGAGCAGCGCGCGATCACCGAGATGGTGCGTCAGTTCGCCGACGAGCAGATCATCCCCGCCGCCGAGCACTACGACCACGAGGATGAGTTCCCGGAGCCGATCGTCGAGCAGATGCGCAAGCTCGGCCTGTTCGGGGTAACGATCCCCGAGGAGTACGGCGGGATGGGCCTGGACCTGACGACGTACGCGATGATCGTCGAAGAGCTCTCGCGCGGCTGGATCTCGATCTCCGGGATCGTCAACACGCACTTCATCGGCTCCTACCTGCTGATGAAGTTCGGTACCGACGAGCAGAGGGAGCGCTTCCTGCCGCGGATGTCGACCGGTGCGCTGCGCGCATCGTTCTCCCTGTCGGAGCCCGAGGTCGGCTCCGACGTCCAGGGGATCAAGTCGACGGCTCGCAAGCTCGACGACGGCGCCTGGGAGATCAACGGCCAGAAGATGTGGGTCACCAACGGGCTGCTGTCCGGCGTCTGCTTCGTACTCGTCAAGACCGATCCCAAGGCCGACCCGCCACACCGCGGGATGACGTGCTTCATCGCCGAGAAGGAGCCCGGCGCGCACGAGAACACCGGCGACTGGGCCGGGTTTACGGTGCCGCCGAAGATCAAGAAGATGGGCTACAAGGGGGTCGAGTCGACCGAGCTGGTCTTCGACGGCTACCGCTGCCCGGCCGAGAACATCCTCGGCGGCGAGGAGGCGGGCGTCGGCAAGGGCTTCGCGCAGATGATGGACGCGCTCGAGGTCGGTCGCGTCAACGTCGCCGCGCGCGGCGTCGGCATCGCCCAGCGCGCGCTGGAGCTTGCGCTGCGCTACAGCCAGGAGCGCAAGACGTTCGGCAAGCCGATCGCCCAGCACCAGGCGATCCAGTTCAAGCTCGCCGACATGGCTACGAAGATCGACGCCGCGCGTCTGCTGACGCTGCGCGCCGCGCGGCTGAAGGACGCGGGCGAGCGCTCCGACCTCGAGGCGGGGATGGCGAAGCTGTTCGCCTCGGAGACCGGCAAGGAGGTCGTCGAGGACTCGTTCCGCATCCACGGGGGCTACGGCTACTCCAAGGAGTACGAGATCGAGCGGCTCTATCGCGACGCTCCGCTGCTGCTGATCGGCGAAGGGACGAGCGAGATCCAGCGCATGGTGATCGGCCGCAAGTTGCTCGAGCGACACAAGATCTGAGCGCGGCTGGGATCGCGCGCGGCCCCGCTAGGGTGATGGGGTGAGCGCCTCCGGCGATGCAAAGAACCTGATCGAGACCGCGCTGAGGCGGATCGTCGAGGAGGTCCCTTCGCTGACGAACCTCAAGCTCACGATCGGGCTGGAGCTGCGCGGCCGCGGCGACGTGCAGCTGTATCTCGTCGAGCTGCCGGGTCCCGTCATCACCAAGGGCTTCGGCCACGACGCGCGGGTCTACATCTCGCTGGCGCGCTCGCACTTCAACGAGCTGGCCACCGAGGGGCACCTGCACGACTGGCGTGAGGCCTTCGAGCGCGGCCACGCGAAGGCCTCCGGGCCGCCCGAGATCCTGCGCCTGATCGACACGGTCGTGGCACGCCAGGAAGAGCGCGACCGCACGCGCAAGGCGCGGCGCTAGCCCCCGCTGCTACGGCGCCGGCAGGGCCTCGATCCGCTCGATGACCAGCTCCGGGTGCTGCTCGGGTAGCCAGTGGCCGGCGCCGGGGACCCATTCGAGCGTCATCGCGTCGGCGTGGTCCTCGAAGCCGGCGACGCTGTCCGGCGTGATCACGGGGTCGCGGTCGCCGATCAGCAGATGCGTCGGGACGCTGAGGCGCTGACTGGCATAGCGCCCGGCGGTCAGGGGCTTGAGCTCCTTGGTGAGGAACTGGCGGTAGAGCCCGACGGTCGCGGCGACGCTCTCCGGCCGGGACAGCGCCGCGGCGTAGGCGGAGCGCTCGGCGGCGTCCCAGACCCCGCCGCCGGCGCGCGCGAGAAAGCGCTCGGCCATCGCGCGGCGGCGCAGCAGGGCGCCACCGAGGAGGGGCGCGGCGATCACGAACTGGTAGGAGACGCTGGCGAGTCGCTTCGGGGTTGGTCGTGAGGCGGGTGGCCAGGGATGGATGATCGCGAGCGCGAGAAAGCCGCTGAAGCGCTCCGGCGCCTGTAGGCATGCGAGGAAGCCGGCGAAGCCGCCCCAGTCGTGGCCGACCAGGCGGACGCGCTCTAGCTCGAGCGCGTCGAGCACGCCGATCAGGTCAGCGGCGAGACGCTCCTTGAGCATGTTGCCGTCGGCCGGTGCAGCCGAGCCGCCAAAGCCCCGCAGGTCGGGGCAGATGACGCGATGGCGAGCGGCGAGCTGCGGGATCAGCTTGCGCCAGGCCCATGAGTACTGCGGCCAGCCGTGCTGGAGCACGAGCGGCGGACCGCTCCCGATCTCGGCGACGCGGAGCCGCACGCCGGCCACCGTCAGATCGCGATGATCGACGCCCTCGAGCGTCGCAAGCGGCGGTTCCATGGGCGCCGGAGTGTACGGTGGCGACGTGGACGGTAACCGTCACATGCTCGTGATCGCGGCACTCGGCGCCGTCCTCGTCGCCGGCGCCCAGACGGAGTACATCGCCGCCGAGGCCGCGACGATTGTCGCGCCGAGCCCCACCGTGACACTGACGATTCCCGCGGCGCAGCAAACCGGCGTGACGTACGCGACGCCGGTGACGCTCAATGGTCGGGTGACCGCCGCGGGCCGTGCCGTACGTGCCGCGAAGGTGCAGCTGCTGATCCTGCGCTACCCGTTCCTCGGCAAGTACCTGCCCGCGGTGACCACGACCACTGCCGCGCGCGGAAGCTTCAGCTTCACCGTCCACCCGCAGATAAACACGCGCTACCGCGCCGTGCTGGTCACCGAACCCACGGTCGGCTCGCCGGCGCTCGCGGTCTACGCGTTCGCGAACCGCACGCTGGCGGCGCCGATCGTGCGCGGCAGGCTCGCCTCGGCCGTCTTCACGGCAATCGCGCCGACCGTGATCCAGCTCGCGGGACGAGCGGTCTCCTTCTACTTCGCGCGGTTGCCCGCGCGGCTCCTGACTCACGTCGGTGACGCCTTCCTGCACCCGACGACGCGCGGGCACGCGCGTGCCGTGCGCACGATCAAGCTGCCGGTCGCGAGCAAGCCATACCGCTTCAAGGTCTACGCCTGCCTGCACACGATCCCCGGGATGGGGCGACCGCAGCCGGCGTGCGGACGCGCCACGCTGCCGATCAGCGTCGCCGGCTAGGACGTCGCGCGCCCGTCAGGCGCCGAGCACGGCGTTTGAGTCGTAGAGCTTGATCACGCGGACGCTGCCGGGTGGTGCGGCGTTCATGCACAGCTGGCAGAGCACGCACTCGTCGAGGTTGGCCTCGTTGATCGTCAGCTTGCCGTCGTCCGCTTGGGCGAAGATGTCGACCGGGCAGACCTCGACGAGCTTGGCCGCCAGCGCGGGGTCCGATCCAACCTGCTCGTCGACCTCGACGTCGATGAAGATCCCGGGCATCTACCGCACCTGCCTACGCTGCGCTCTCGCTGCGTTCGGCGATGCGGTCGCGAACGATCTCGGGGATCGCCGAGATCTCCTCGGCGACGACGATGCCCGCCTCTGCGAGACGCGCGATCTTCTCCGTCGCCGTGTCCTCCTTGCCCTCGACGATCGTGCCGGCGTGGCCGAAGCTCATCCCCGGCATCTCGTCCATGAAGCGTCCCGCCATGAAGGCGACGATCGGCAGCCGCGAGCGCTGCTCGGTCACCCAGTGCGCCAGCTCGGCCTCCATGCGGCCGCCCGGCTCGGTGTAGATCACGATCGCCTCGGTCTGGGCGTCGGCCTCGAACAGCGGCATCAGCTCTGCGTAGCTGGAGCCGATGATCGCGTCGCCGCCGATCGACACCGCGGTCGACTGGCCGAGTCCGGCTGCGGTGAGCGTCGAGGACATCTCGGTCGTCATGCCGCCGGAGCGCGAGATCACGCCGACCGGCCCGGGCGTGTAGGACTTCGCGGCGTCTCGCGCGGGACCGCCGATGCCGCCCATCTTGACCACCTCCGGGACGATGATCCCGAGGCAGTTCGGTCCGATGATGCGCGCGCCGTGCTCGTTCGCCAGCGCGACCATCTGCGCGACGTCGCCGCGCGGGATCCGCTCGGTCACGATCACGACGAGCTTGACGCCGTTGGAGATCGCCTCGAAGACGGCGTCCTTGGTGAAGGCGGGGGGGACCGTGACGACGGACCCGTCGATCGGTCCGCCGTGGTGCTCTACCGCTTGCGCGACGGTGTCGAAGACCGGCACGCCATGGACGTCGCGACCGAGGCGCCCCGGCGTGACGCCACCGACGATCTTCGCGCCGGCGCCGTAGTCGAGGCATTCGCGGGTCAAGTTGACCGCCTCGCGCCCGGTGATCCCCTGGACGATGAAGGTCGTGTCCGCGTCGATCAGGATCGACATCAGGCCGCCGCTCCCGTTGACGTTCCCTGGATTTTCTCGACGGCGCGACGCGCCGCCTCTTGCAGCGACACCGAGCGGTCGGCGTAGTCGACTCCGTAGCGCGAGAGGATCTTGAAGCCCTCCTCCTCCCAGGCGCCGGGGATCCGGAAGAACGCGATCTTCTCAGCCGGGTCGTAGCCGAGCTCGAGGCACGCCTTGATCACGCCGCGAGCGACGATGTCCACGCGCGTGTTGGAGACGATCGACATCATCACCGCGATCTTGTCGACGCCGGGCTTGGACAGCACGAGCTTCGCGAGGCCGCAGGCCTTGGCGACCGAGGGGTTGCCGCCGATCTCGCAGTAGTTCGCCGGATCGCCGCCGCTCGCGCGGACCGCGTCGAACAACGTCAGCGAGCCGCCGCCGGCGCCGATCACGAGACCGAGGTTGCCGTCGAACTCGGTCACGTTGCCCGCAACGCCGCGGTGATCCTGGGCGTCGACGGCCTCGCCGGCGAGCTCGAACGGCGTCGGCTCACGCGCTTGGCGCGTCTCGTCGTCGCCGACGCCGAGCTCCACCAGCAGCGCCTTCTGGCGCGGTCGCGCCTCGTTCTCCATCTCCATGTGCGCGTCGACCGCGACGAAGCTGCCGTCGTCGAGCTGGGCGAGCGGGTTGATCTCCGCGAGCGTCATGTCGAAGCGCAGGAAGAGCCTTGCGAGCTTCGTCAGGATTCCGACGAGCCTGTTGAGAGCCGAGCCGGTGACGCCGACCGACGCGATCACCTGCTTGGCCTGGAACTCGGAGAGCGGGTGGATCGTCGAGAAGTGACCGCGCCCGACGTGGTCGGGGTGGGTCTCGGCGACCTCCTCGATGTCGATCCCGCCCATGTCGGAGAAGAGCATCACGGGCTGCTTGCGGATCCCGTCCCAGACGACGCCGGCGTAGTACTCATGCTTTACCGAGACACGCTCGTCGACGAGCACGCCGCGCGGGTCGTGACCGTTGATCGTCAACGCGAGGATCGCCCGCGCGTGCTCGGCGGCCTCGTCGGGAGTGTCGGCGAACTGGACGCCGCCGGCCTTCATGCGCCCGCCGGTCAGCACCTGCGACTTGATCACGACTGGGCCCGCGACCTCCTCGGCCCGCGCACGCGCCTGCTCGGGCGTCGTCGCGAAGCCGCCCTTCGACGTGGGAATGACGCCCTTGCGGACGATCTCCTTGGCCTCGTATTCAAAGAAGCGCATCGGCGGGCGGGGAGCCTAGCTCAGCCGACGCCGGCTCAGCGCGCGCCGGCGGGCTGCAAGCCGTAGGCCTCGGCCAGCTCGGGGTCCTTGCGCGCGAGCATCTCGGCGAGCGAAACCATCACCTGGCACTGCTTGAAGGTCGCGTCGTCCTGCATCTTGCCGTCGATCATGTGCACGCCGCGCCCGTCGGGGATCGCCTCGATCACCTTCCGCGCGAACGCGACCTCTTCGGGGTCCGGGCTGAAGACTCGCTTGGCGATCGCGATCTGGGCGGGATGCAGCGACCAGGCGCCGACGCAGCCCATCACGAACGCGGCGCGAAACTGCGTCTCGCATCCCGCGGTGTCCTTGATGTCGCCGAACGGCCCGTAGAACGGCAGGATCCCGGTGGCGGTGCAGGCGTCGACCATGCGCCCGATCGAGTAGTGCCAGAGGTCCTGCTGAGCGCTCGCGCGCGGCGCGTCGGGGTTGTCGGGGTCGGGATCGGAGAGGACGCGATAGCCCGGGTGCCCGCCGCCGACGCGCGTCGTCTTCATTCGTCGCGACGCCGCCAGGTCGGCCGGACCGAAGCTCATCCCCTGCATCCGCGGGCTGGCGGCGGCGATCTCCTCGACGTTGGCGACGCCGAGCGAGGTCTCGAGGATCGCGTGCACGAGGATCGGCCGCGCCAGCTCGTGACGCGCCTCGAGCTGGGCGAGTAGCCGATCGACGTAGTGGATGTCCCACGCGCCCTCGACCTTCGGCACCATGATCACGTCGAGCCTGTGGCCGATCTCGCCGACCAGCGTCGTGATGTCATCGAGCACCCACGGCGACTCGAGCGAGTTCACCCGCGTCCACAGCTGCGTGTCGCCAAGCTCGATCTGCTTGCCGACCGTGACGAGCCCGGCGCGCGCCGACTCCTTGCGATCGACGGGAACGGCGTCCTCGAGGTTGCCGAGCAGGATGTCGACCGTCGGCGCGATGTCGGGCACCTTGGCGACCATCTTCTCGTTGGAGAAGTCGAGGAAGTGGATCATCCGCGACGGCGGGAACGGGATCTCGAGCGCCGGCGCCGGGGCGCCGATCGCGAGAGGCTTGGCGAAGTCGCGGGGGTTGCGCACGTGCTGGTCTCCTGGTCGGTCTGGTGGTCCGGCGCGCCCGGAGCCTCGGGCGCAGGCGCAAACGTAGCGTTTCAATGAGGTCGTTGCGCACGCAACGAGTGCGCTATCGTTCGTCCGGATGAGCACCTGGGACCGGCTCGCGGGCCTACGGCTCGACGTCGACCGCTATCAGCTGGAGGGGCTCGAGCGCGCCGTCTCGAGCGGCTTCGAGCGTCTCTCGACCGTGATTCATCTGCATGGCGGAGGTCAGGAGGGCGTCGGCGAGGACGTCACCTACGACGGCATCGACCACGACGCGCTGCAGGCCGCCGGCGCCGTCCACGACATCGCCGGTAGCCACAACATCGAGAGCTTCTGCGCGCTCGTCGGCGCTCTGGACCTCTTCCCGAGCCCGCCCGAGCGCGACGTCTCGCGCCGCTACCGGCGCTGGGCGTTCGAGAGCGCTGCGCTCGATCTCGCGCTGCGCCAGGCCGGACGCTCGCTCGCCGCCGTGCTGGAGCGCGAGCCCGCGCCCGTCACGTTCGTCGTCTCGCTGCGGCTCGGCGAGCCGCCGTCGATCGAGCCGGTGAGCGAGCGGCTGGCGCGCTACCCGACGCTGCGCTTCAAGCTCGACGCGACTTCGACGTGGGATGACGAGCTGTTCGCGGCGCTCGCCGCGACCGGCGCGGTCGACTCGATCGACCTCAAGGGCCTCTATGCCGGCTCGATCGTCGACCAGGGCGCCGACCCGGAGCTCTACCGCCGCGTCGCCGAGTTCTTCCCGCAGGCCTGGATCGAGGACCCGGCGCTCGACGAGCGCACCGACCCCGTGCTCGCCCCATATCGCGATCGGATCACATGGGACGCCAACATCCACTCTGTCGCCGACATCGAAGGGCTGCCGTTCGCGCCGCGGATGGTCAACATCAAGCCTTCGCGCCTGGGCTCGCTGCGCGAGCTGTGCAATGCCTATGACTACTGCGCCGAGCGTGGGATCGACAGCTACGGCGGCGGCCAGTTCGAGCTCGGCCCCGGGCGTGGGCAGATCCAGTACCTCGCGTCGCTCTTTCACCCCGGTTCGCCCAACGACATCGCGCCGAGCGCCTACAACGACGTCGAGCTGCCCGACGGCCTGCCCGCGAGTCCGCTCGCGCCGGCGCCGGCGCCCGTCGGCTTCCGCTGGGAAACCGGCTAGCGGCGGCTTATCGCTGCGGTCCGGGGCTTCTTTCTCAATCCCCGGATCATCTAGTGTCGGTTGCGAGAAAAGACTGAAAACGAGAGCCAGGAGCATCCAGCGAATGCCAGAGACCCAGACCGTCGAGACCGAGCAGGCTGAGCGCGAGGCGAGCGGCTCGCATCCCTACGGACGCTACCTCGAGGAGTTCGAGGTTGGCGCTGTCTACAAGCATTGGCCGGCGAAGACGGTGACCGAGGCCGACAACCACCTCTTCTGCTTGATCACGATGAACCACCATCCGCTGCACATCAACGACGTCTACGCCGCGCAATCGCAGCAGGGACGCAACGTCGTCGTCGGTCCGCTCGTCTACTCGCTGGCGCTCGGCATGTCGGTCTCCGACGTCTCCGGCAAGGCGATCGCCAACCTCGCGACCGAGGAGCTCAAGCACCCGGCGCCCGTCTTCCACGGCGACACACTGTTCTGCGAGACCGAGGTGCTCGAGGTGCGCCCATCGCAGTCAAAGCCCGACCGCGGCACCGTCAGGGTCCACACGCGCGTGCTCAACCAGGACGGCGTGCTCGTCGCCGAGTTCAAGCGGCTGGTGCTCGTCCCGCGGCGCGAGCCGGGCGCGAGCCTGCCCGGCGCCGACGGCAACGTCGAGTAGACGTAAGCGCCGGCGCCGACGCGCCCGCTCGGGCCCCTCCCGATGGGCTCAAACACTTGATGGCGAGCAATGATGCGCTGCCCGCGGGACGGCCCGCGGGCGGCGCCCTGCTTGCCCGCGTCGGGGGCGGGGGTATAGGGTGCTAAGCCGCAGAATTCCCGTCAGCGAGCGATCAGGAGTCCACTTTCCCCGTGTCACCGAGCCCAGCCGAGACGACCGCCCCGACCACCAATGAGCGTTTGATCGCGTGGGTCGAGGAGGTCGCAGAGCTCACCCAGCCCGAGTCGATCCACTGGTGTGACGGGTCCGCCGAGGAGTACGAGCAGCTCTGTCAGCAGCTCGTCGACAGCGGCACTTTCGAGCGCCTGTCCGACGCCAAGCGGCCGAATTCCTACCTCTCGAGGTCAGACCCGGCGGACGTCGCGAGGGTCGAGGACCGGACGTTCATCTGCTCGCAATCCGAGCGCGATGCGGGGCCGACCAACAACTGGCGCGATCCCGACGAGATGCGGGCGCTGCTGGACGGGCACTTCCGCGGCTCGATGGAGGGGCGCACGATGTACGTGGTTCCCTTCTGCATGGGACCGCTGGGCTCCGACAAGAGCCACCTCGGCGTGCAGTGCACGGACTCCGCCTACGTCGCGACGAGCATGCGGATCATGACCCGCATGGGCCAAGGTGCGATCGACGCGCTCGGCGACGGCGACTTCGTTCCCTGTCTGCACTCCGTCGGCATGCCACTCGCCGACGGCGCCGAGGACGTCCCGTGGCCGTGCAACGCGGAGAACAAGTACATCGCTCACTTCCCCGAGACCCGCGAGATCTGGTCGTACGGATCGGGGTACGGGGGCAACGCGCTGCTGGGGAAGAAGTGCTTTGCGCTGCGGATCGCGTCGGTGATGGCGCGCGATGAGGGCTGGATGGCCGAGCACATGCTGATTCTCAAGCTCACCTCGCCCGAGGGGTCGGTCCAGTACGTCACAGGAGCGTTCCCGTCGGCGTGCGGGAAGACGAACCTCGCGATGCTGATCCCGACGCTCGCGGACTGGAAGGTCGAGACGATCGGCGACGACATCGCCTGGATGAAGTTCGGCGCCGACGGCCGCCTGTACGCGATCAACCCCGAGGCCGGGTTCTTCGGCGTGGCGCCGGGAACTAGCTTCAAGACAAATCCGAATGCACTCGAGACTGCGCGCGCGAACGCGATCTTCACCAACTGCGCGCAGACCGACGACGGCGATGTCTGGTGGGAGGGCCTGACCGACGAGCCGCCGGCTCACCTGATCGACTGGCACGGCAACGACTGGACGCCGGCCAGCGACAAGCTCGCGGCGCACCCGAACGCCCGCTTCACCGTGCCGGCATCGCAGGATCCGGCGATCGCGCCGGAGTGGGAGGACCCCGCCGGCGTGCCGATCTCCGCGATGCTGTTCGGCGGCCGGCGCTCGACGGTCGTCCCGCTCGTGCGTGAGGCGCACGACTGGGCGCACGGCGTCTTCATGGGCTCGATCATGTCCTCGGAGACGACCGCGGCAGCGACCGGCGCCGTCGGCAAGCTGCGCCACGACCCGTTTGCGGTGCTGCCGTTCTGCGGCTACCACATGGCCGACTACTTCGCCCACTGGCTGGAGATCGGCGAGCGCGGCGACGCCGACAAGCTGCCGCGGATCTTCTACGTCAACTGGTTTCGCAAGGCGCCCGACGGCCACTGGCTGTGGCCCGGCTACGGCGAGAACGCACGCGTCCTGGAGTGGGTCTTCCGTCGCTGCGAGGGCCGCGCGGGCGCCGTCGAGACGCCGATCGGCCTGCTGCCGGCCCCCGGAGCGCTGGACATCGAGGGGCTCGACATCGCCGAGCAGGACCTGGCGGCACTGCTGGAGGTCGATCCCGAGGCGTGGAAGCGAGAGCTGCCGTCGATCCACGAGCTCTTCGCGAAGTTCGGCGAGCGGCTCCCGGGCGCGCTGCGGGAGCAGCTGTCGGCGCTCGAGCAGGCTCTCGAGCGGGGCTGAGCCATGGTCTCGCTGTGGCGGCGCTTCTGGCGGCTGAGGCGCCGCCGGCGCTCGATGCGCCGCCGGCGCTGAGCCTCGGCAGCCGCGGCGCGGGCTGCGCCCGCTTGCGGGCTCAGCCTGACGCGTGCAGGATCGGGCCGGTCTGGACTGCCTCGAACGCGCTGCCCGGAACGCTCTTGAGCTGGTCGAGGTCGTTGTCGTTCCAGCGACGATCGGTCGCGCCGGTGACGTACCAGCTGGAGCCGTTGTCGGCGACGATCAGCCCGTAGGTCTTCAGCGCCTGGGCGACGACGCGCGCCTCGCCGGTGAAGTGGGAGATGTCGTAGCCGGCCTTCAGCCGCAGGCGCAGCCCCATCGGCGGCAGGCTGGGGTCGCTGGAGCTCGATGCGTAGTGCGTCGCGGGGTGGATGAAGCCGGTCTGGGTGCGGGGGACCGTGACCCTCAGCGCGTGGTCGATGCGGCCGCTGCGGACCTCGTCATAGCGCACGAGCCCGGCGAAGATCGGCAGGCCGGCGGCGTCGGCAGACGTCCAGCCGTTGGGGCGCAGGGCGTTGGACTTGAGGTTGAAGACCGCGCCGGAGCCGGCGTCCCAGCCGCGTCCGGCGCGCATCGCCTGGTAAAGCTCGAAGAGCTTGCAGGTCCCGTTCTGGACGACGAGCACGTGCTGGTCGGAGCCCGCCTCGATCGGCGCGTTGGAGGGCACCGGGTAGGGGCCCGGGTTGGACTGGTCGCCGTAGGCGGTGAAGTGGATCGGCACGCGCGGCTGCTTGGGACCGACAACCGTGTACGGGATCCCGTAGCTGGGATTGGAGCCGAAGTCGGGATGCAGATGAAGGCCGGCCCCGATGGAGGCGACATAGCGCGCCGAGTTGGGGTCGACGGGGAGCCCGGTGACCTGCTCGTTCCACGGGTTGTTGGGCGGGAAGACGGCGCACGTGACACGGCCGTTCTCGACTCCTTGCGGTGGCCGCGACGGGTGGCGGTGCGCGACGGCCCGGGGGCGGTTGCTCGAGGCGCTCGAGGCGCTCGAGGCGCCGGTCGCGGGAAGGAATCCGGCGAGCAGCGCGGTGGCGCCGAGCGCGAGCCCGGCGGCGCGGATCGGCATGTCAGCAGTATCGGCAGCCGGGGCGCTCGGCGCGATCGCGCTCAGTGCCCGTCGTCAGTCGCGGCCGGCGGCCGCGACTCCTCGGCCAGCGAGGTGATCGCCAGCGTGCCACGGGCCGAGTCTTCGAGCACCTCTGTGGCCTCCTCGGCCGAGCGCGCGTACAGCTCGACCAGCAGGTGCACGACGATGCGCTCGTCGCTGCCTTCGCCCTCGTGCTTGTGGAAGCGCACGTGCGTGAAGAACTCGCGCGTTCCATGGTCGCCGAAGGCCGCGTAGGAGAGCGCGTCACCGGCGTCGGGACCCGAGCAGCTGTCGACGTCGTCGGCGTCGACCGTGACGGTGCACGAGGCGACCCACGGAAAGCCGGCGATCATCCGCTCCCAGCGATCCTCGACCGGCTCGACGCGGCCGTTGCGGTAACCGAGGTGCGGCTGGTCGTGCATGCAGTCCAGGCACTGGACGACGGCCTCCTGCAGCTCGTCGACGGCTTCCGCGCGCTCGCCGGTCTGCGGGTCGATCCGATGGATGCCCTCGTAGTGAACCTGGACCTCGAGGTTCTGCGACCAGCAGCGGTAGCAGCGCAGCCAGCTTCGTGCGGTGCCCTGGTGGGTGGAGCCCTCCATCGCCCTACCGATTCTATGCTTCGACGCGGTGACGCCCGGGCCTCCTGTCGGGATCGTGCTCGCCGGCGGGCGCGGGCGGCGGCTGGGGGGATCCAAGGCGAAGGCGATCGTGGCGGATCGCCCGCTGCTGCACTGGCCCCTGGCGGCGCTGCGCGCGGTGCTCGCCGATGTCGCCGTCGTCGCCAAGCGGAGCGGTGAGCTGCCGACGCTGCCCGCGGACGTCGCGCTGTGGGTCGAGCCGCCGGCGCCACAGCACCCGCTGGCGGGCATCGTTCACGCGCTACGCGTTGCCGACGGTCGTGCGGTGCTCGTCTGCGCCGTCGACCTGCCGCTCGTCGATGCAGACACCGTGCGCCGACTGGTTGCGTCACGCGACGGCTCGTCAGCCGTGGTGGCGGCGGCCGATGGACGCCTACAGCCGCTGCTCGGCGTCTACGAGCCGGCGGCGCTCGCGGCGCTGGCGCGCGCGCCCGCCGACGCGCCGCTGACCGACGTCGTCAGCGCGCTGGCTCCACGGATCGTCGCCGTCTCGCGCGAGGTCCTGATCAACGTCAACCGCCCCAACGACATTGCCGTCGCCGAGGCGTATCTGGCGAGCCGCGGATATGGCCTCGAGCGAGGCCCTTACGGGGCCGATCAGCCGAAGGTGAACGAGTAGCCGGTGATTCCAGCGCTCAGCCGCAGCGTCAGCCGGCCTTGCTCCACGCGTGGCAGCGCGATCACGTTGTAGAGGCGCTGGCTGGTGACCGGGACCGTGCCGTTGTGCACGTCGGT
>Ga0182024_10014976_pt1 | contig 14922 bp, 14 predicted proteins | sample P32metaG_FD_120480 | JGI IMG/M metagenome (GOLD analysis project Ga0182024, IMG submission 120480) | Permafrost microbial communities from Stordalen Mire, Sweden - P3-2 metaG (Illumina Assembly) | ecosystem: Environmental > Terrestrial > Soil > Wetlands > Permafrost | place: Sweden: Stordalen... | reverse complement strand
TGATGAGCGCCATGGCTACCGCAGCGATCCACTGCATTCGTGTACTACTCATCACGACACCTCGATGAGGAAAATCCAACGGTCACGCCAATTTGACTGAACGACGACGAATGTGGTTCCGACCTTATGCGCGATCTGGGTCTCCTTGCCGCTATGTACCATTGTATTTCTCCCTCGTGCACGATTGCATGAGAGGCTTCTAATGATGATCTAATGGCGCTCTAATAGGTACGCTATGAAATGCCAAGATCATGGGGGGCGCCGTGCGAATACTCATCGTCGAGGATGATCGAAAAGTCGCTGAATTTGTGGCTCGAGGCTTGCGCGCCGAACGATTCGCCGTCGACTTGGCCGCGAACGGGCGCGAGGGCGAGAGCTACATCAACTCGTACACCTACGATCTTCTGGTCCTTGATTTGATGCTTCCACAATTGAGCGGCACAGAACTCTTGCGCCGCGTGCGGCAATCTCATGCCGCTCTTCCCGTCCTGGTGCTCACCGCTCGAGATACCATTGACGACAAAGTGATGCATTTCGAGGCGGGGGCGGATGATTACCTGACGAAGCCCTTCGATTTCTCCGAGTTGCTCGTACGTATCAAGGCGCTCCTGCGGCGAGCGCCCGTGGAGCGGGCCGACGTTTTGCGCATCGGCGATCTCGAGCTGGATCGATTGACCCAGCAGGTGAGACGTGACGGCCACCGGATCGATCTCACCGCGAAGGAGTACGCTCTTTTCGAATATCTCTTGTGCTCACCCGGGCGGGTATTTTCGAGGACCATGATCCTCAATCACGTGTGGGACCAGAGCTTCGAGGGGGTGACCAACATTGTCGATGTCTACGTGCGGTACCTACGCAGAAAAATCGACGATCCGTTCCCCGCCAAACTCATCCATACCGTGCGCGGGGTCGGCTATTGCGTGCGCGAGCCGGAGGCGGAGCCCCACCCCGCGCTCGAATGAATCATCGTTCACTCGCCTTTCGCTTAGGCGCTTGGTACACGCTCCTGTTGGGCAGCGTGTTCGTTCTTGTCGGGACCGGTGTCTTTTTTGGTCTGCAGCATTACCTGCGGTCGAATGTACGCGATACCTTGGGTCGCCGTTCCGCGCAGGTCGAGCAGATACTCCTCCAGGTACCTACTGAGACGGCCGATGAGACGATAGCCCGGGAAATCAACACTCGAGTGGCCCCGGAATTCAACAATCGCTTTGTGCGCGTGATTCGGCTGCCGGCGACGGTGATCTACCGCTCCGGTATGCCCGCCGATCGCAGCTTCGATCCGTCGGCGGTGAGCGTGTCCGCCGCCAGTGTCCAAAAGCCTGTTACCACAATCGTCGGCAACCAGCATCTGATGGTCCGCATGACACCGGTTCACGCGGTGTCCGGGGACTACCGGGTCGAGTTGGGGGTCTCGATTGCGCCAATCGAGGCGGTCTTGGAACGACTGCTGGATCTGTTGGCGTTGCTACTCCCGGTGCTCATCTTTTGTGCCGCGGGCGGCGGCTACTGGCTGGTGAGCTGGGCGTTAAGACCGGTCGATCGGTTATCGCAGACCGCCGAGCAGATGAGCCTGCAGAATCTGAGCCTTCGGTTGCCGGTTTTGCCCAGTGGCGACGCCCTCGAGCGACTGTCGGTCTCGTTCAACACGATGTTGGGGCGGCTGCGCGACTCGGTACAGATCTCCCGCCGGTTCCTGGCAGATGCATCTCATGAGCTGCGTACGCCCCTCACGGTCATCAAAGGCGAATTGGAGGAACTCACCCGCGAATCTCACCTAACCGAAAGTGACCTGCGCGAACGCATCGGCAGCGTCCTCGAAGAGGTGGCTCGTTTGGAACATCTGGTGTCCGGGTTGCTGGTGCTGTCGCGACTTGACGCGGGTGAAACCCAGGGCGATTGGGTCGATATTGACCTGGCGGAGCTGGCATTGAACACGGCCGAGCACATGCAGCTGATGGCCGAGGACCGCGACGTAGAGATCGACCTTGCGGAGTTGCGAAAGACCGTCATTCAGGGGGATAGAGCGCGGCTCAAACAAATCATCGTGAATCTTCTGGATAACGCGATCCGCTTCACTCGCCCGGGGGGCACCGTGTCGCTTCGCACCGCCACGGATGAAACGGGAGGCGTCCTTGAGGTCGCGGATACCGGTATAGGCATCCCGCCCAGCGCAATCCCCCATGTGTTCGATCGATTCTTTCGCGTTGATGAAGCACGCTCGCGCGAAGATGGAGGCGCGGGGTTGGGGCTCGCGATTGTAAAGTCCATTTGTCTGGCCCTTGGTGCGGAGATCGAGGTGCATAGCCAACTAGGATGCGGCAGTTGCTTTCGCGTGACTTTTCCCAGGCGCCCGCTGGCACCCGCACCCAGTGCACCCGACGCCCCTCAGCCTGCGAATGTCACCGGGTCCAGCGCGCGCGATTGGCATGCCGATTCCGGAGATGCACCGGCACCCGGGTTGACTTTGAAGGGATAAATCCCACCAATCTGGTCGATCGCCTGCCCTTAATTGTGAAGCGTGCACCTGTTTTTTAATGTGGTGTTAGGCGCCTTTTAATCTTCATACTGCAACCTAAACGTCAAATGATGCTCATGGGATCCGCGTTGGCGCCGAACCGGCCGAAAGGTCTTGCACCTCGGCGATGTCTTTCCGAATTGCAAACGCTCACAAGTGGGAACTGCCCTGATAGACGGCTCGTATTGCGCGCCCAAGCGGGTGAGCAAAATGCCTTCGATGCGCTCGTACGCAAGTATCGCGAGCGCATAATGAAGCTCTCGATGCGCTACACGCGCAATCGCGCCGATGCGGAGGATGCGGTACAAAATACCTTCCTGAAGGCCTATGCGGGGTTACGGAATTTTCGCGGCGATGCGTGCTTCTATTCTTGGCTCCACCGCATCGCGATCAATTCCGCAAAAACCGTCCTGTCGCTGCGAACGCGTGATGCGAGTGTATTTAGAATTGATACCTGGAATGACGAAGCGAATGAAACCCGTGAGGTTCTCAAGGAGCTCGATACGCCAGAGGAGCTTGCTCTCACAGAGGAGATCCGCAACGCGGTAAATTCAGCCGTGGAAGGGCTCTGTGAGGAGCAGCGTATCGCAATCATATTGCGGGAACTGCGTGGCTTGAGCTACTCGCAGATGGCTGCTGCAATGTCTTGTCCAGTCGGCACGGTACGCTCCCGTGTGTACCGAGCACGCGAGGCGATAGACCATCAACTCCGTCGAGTGTTTGACGACGGTCTGGGACGCACGAGGCAGAGGCAGAACGTGTAAGCGCGCCCTACGTGGCGCGGCGCCATGGCGCATCGGTCGAGGGGGTCCGGCTCCAGGATATTCCGATCGCGTCCATTGCCGATGCGGTGCGGCACGAAGCGCGGAAGCATGGCGCCGATATGATCGTCGCCGGCGCCTTCGGGCATCCCAAGCTCTGGGAAGCACTCATGGGCGGTGTGACGCGCGAGCTGCTTACGCGGATGACTCTGCCTGTGTTGATGTCCTATTGATCTTCTAGTTCTCGCACCCACTAATCTGGATATCATGAAGTCCAGACCGAAAATCAGGCTTGGCGCCGGCATCGTGGCGACGCTGCTCCTGCTCAGCGCGACAGGGGCTTGCACCTTCGCCCGGAACTCCCAAGAGCCGGCGTCCCCTGCGCAAGCCCCTATCGCGTCTGACGCCGAATTGGCGGCTCGAGTGAAAGCGGCGTTGCATGCCGATCCTAACGTCAACGATACGCAGATTGATGTGATCAGCGAGAATGGGAACGTAGTCTTGACAGGGTTGGTTGAGGATAATCGAGCATTGCTCGACGCGCTCCAGATTGCCAAGAAGACCGCGGACGGACACAAGGTCATCGATGCCCTGTCGATCATGAAGACCTCGGCTCGCTGACGGCGGCATTCTCGACGGCTCGGCGGGCTTTCCGATTAAGCTGGAGCAAACTCGCGTGCCGCACAATTCGAAGCCAGCGGAATACTCAAAGAACAAACTTTGCGCGTCGCCGGGTACGCTCGCTAACCTTATTTTCTCTAATGAAGCCCTCAACGAATTTTAATCTGCCAGGCTTAAGGTAGGGCCGCACTACGCAATACTGCGCGGAGGGGCCTTGCGACCGCCGAATTTTGTTGATGAGCGATCTCGCAGACATTTCAGATACGGGGCGGTCATTGGCCTCTGTATCGCTATGGCTGCGCTGACCGCTGAGCATCTTGGCGGCAGCAACTACGTGGTACGGCATAAGCGCGGCGTGCTGAGCGACAGGCTTGCGGGTGGCGATGTCGCGGGGGTGCGCGCGATCAGCTCCTCGCCGCCGACGGTGACCTATTAGCGACCTCGAACTATTTACAGGGCGGTAATATGTGTTTGGCGCGGGTCTCGGCATCACGCCAGCGGGCCTTCAGCCCTTCGATTTTCGGATCAATTTGTGAATTACAGTTAGTGCTGCGTTGGTCGTAGGTTTCAGCTGAGCTTTAAAAGAAGCGAGCTCTAATATGGCTTTAATTTCTCTCTAATCCTGATCTCGCATAGTGCGGTACATGCGGCCTGGGGCAAACGAGGCGATCCGAAGGAGGGCATCATGGAAAACGTGATCGTAGTGCCATCACCGGTCCGGTCGGCGGCTTCAATGATCGAACGAACCGCTGCGAACAACGATGCATATTTAGAGTCCCGTGATTCGGCGTTTTGTGCGCTGACGGACTTGCGGAGTGAGCACGTCATCACGGTAGAGGCGCACTGCTCTATCGATGCTGCACTCGAGGACATGAATCGACTCGGGGTGCATGCGCTACTCGTGACCCGACAGGAAGTCGATAGCATCGAGCAACAAGTCGTCGGCCTGATCACTTACTATGATATCGAGAGAGCCCGCCCGCATCGATTACCGCAAGCGGCAGTTGCCATCGAGCCTCGCGAGATACCCGTGAGTGACGTGATGACGCCCTGGAATGAATTGCCGCTGGTTCGGTACGAATCGTTGCAATCCCTTACTACATCTGAACTCTACGAGATTTTTCAGGGTACCGGATTGACGCATTTGCTCGTTATAGAGATTGACGACAATGGGTCCGCCCTTGCGAGGGGTCTATTGTCGCGCGCAACGCTCGCTAAACGCTTGCGTCGCCCACGATCCGCTTTCACCCGTTAGCGTGTATTGGCCGAAGTCGTCCTCGCTGAAATCACGGACCTGATTGCAACCGCTACTTTTGCAAGAAAGGTATGCAACGACCTACGATCGGCTCGAATCAACACGGATCCAACCTGCCATGAACGACGCTCACGACCATTCCGCAGCAACGGCTGCGGCCGCCGTCGACAGCCTTGAGATGCTCTCGCCCGACGACGCCAGTCCCGCGAAACTTACCGGCACGGGGAGCTCGCTGTATAAACGCCATCTGCTCTACGATCGGGCGCGCGATCCACGCCTTGCGACATCGCGCGAGGAGTTCGAGGCGTTTGCCCGCTCGGTGCGCGATTTGCTGTCGCGCCGCTGGGCCGCCACGACCCAGACCTACGAGCGAACCAATCCCAAGGCGGTGAACTATCTGTCAATGGAGTTCCTAATCGGCCGCTCTCTCGCCAACAACGTCGCGAATCTCCTGTTCGATCCTATCGCGCATCGGATCACTGCACAGCAACAGCTCGATTGGATCGGCGTTCTCGAGCAGGAGCCGGATGCGGGCCTCGGCAACGGCGGTCTTGGACGCCTCGCCGCCTGCTTCCTCGATTCCATGGCGACGCTGTCATTGCCCGCTATGGGTTATGGCCTGCGCTACGAATATGGGATCTTCAAACAGTCGATTGCGGACGGATGGCAGGAGGAGACGCCAGACAACTGGTTGCGGCGCCCCGATCCGTGGGAAGTCGCGCGCCCCGACGAGCACATCGCGGTGCAGTTCGGCTGCGCAGTGGTCATGCGGGACGGCTTCCTCACGTTCTTACCAAATCACTTGGGCACGTTGATCGGCATCCCCTACGACCGCCCGATCGTCGGCTACGGCGCGAAGACGGTGAACACGCTCAGGCTCTGGTCGGCAGTGGCACCGGACTATTTCGACTTTCGCCGCTTCAGCGCCGGCGATTTTGTGGGCGCGCTCGCCGACACGCTCGCGGCGGAGTCGCTCACGCGGGTATTGTATCCGGACGACTCTACCATCAGCGGGAAGGAGTTGCGCTTCGTTCAGGAATACTTCCTGGTGGCTTGCTCGCTCGGCGATCTGATTCGGCGCTTCCGCCGCTCGAATTCCGATTGGCATCTGCTACCGGAGAAGGTGGCGATTCAGCTCAACGATACGCACCCCTCGCTCGCCGTGCCCGAGCTGATGCGGATCTTGCTGGACGAGGCGCATCTCGACTGGGCCTCCGCGTGGAGCATCACGCTGCGCACACTTGCCTATACAAACCACACGCTTTTGCCCGAGGCGCTCGAGAAGTGGCCTCTCGAATGGTTCGAGCTCATGCTGCCGCGCCACCTCGACATCGTGTACGAGATCAACCGCCGGCTTCTGGACGAAGTGCGCGACCGGCTTCCGGACGATGCGGGATGCGTGGCGCGCGTGAGCTTGATCGAGGAGGGGGCGACACGACAGGTGCGGATGGCGAACCTCGCGATCGTAGGCTCGCACAGCGTCAACGGAGTGGCCGCCATCCACAGCGAGCTCCTCCGCACCACCACGGTGAAGGATCTCGCCGAGCTCTATCCGAAGCGCTTCAACAACAAGACCAACGGCATCACACCACGCCGCTGGCTCCTAGTCTCGAATCCGGAACTCTCGGCGGTGATCTGCAAGGCGGTCGGCAGGGCGTGGATCACCGATCTGAAGGAACTGCGCAAACTCGCGCCGCTCGCGGACGATGCAGGGTTTCGGGTAGAGTTCCTCAAGGCGAAGCGTGCCGCTAAGACGAAATTTAGCGAATGGCTCCGCGACACCTCGGGCATCAGTGTGAACCCGGACACGGTGTTCGACTGCCAGATCAAGCGCATTCACGAATACAAGCGCCAGCTCTTGAACGCGCTGCGCTTGATCGTCCTGTATCAACGCCTGGTCGCGCAGCCCGCCCTTGTGGTGCCCCCGCGTACGTTCTTCTTCGCCGGCAAGGCCGCGCCTGCCTATCGTCTAGCAAAGGTCATCATCAAGCTGCTCAACAATCTCGCGGGCACCATCGACGACGACCCACGGGTCGCCGGTCGCATCAAGGTCGTGTTCCTACCGGATTACTCGGTATCGCTGGCGGAACGCCTGATCCCGGTCTCCGACGTCTCCAATCAGATTTCGACGGCCGGCTACGAGGCGAGCGGCACCAGCAACATGAAGTTCATGCTAAATGGCGCGCTCACGCTGGGAACGCGCGACGGAGCGACCATCGAGATGGCCGAGGAAGCCGGCGAGGATAATCTCTTCCTCTTCGGGCTCACTGCCTTACAAGTCGCTCAGAGCCGCGGATGGTATAACCCCCACTGGCACTACGAGCACGAGCCAGAGACTAGATCGGCGCTGGATGCCATTTTTTCAAATGAATTCAGCCGGTACGAGCCAGGAATCTTTGCACCGGTGCGCGATGCATTGCTCACCGGAGGCGATTACTATTTGCATCTCGCCGATCTCAAGAGCTACCTCGACGCCGATGCGCGGATGATGCAGGTCTATCTGGAGCCGGATGCGTGGGCGCGTAAGGCGATCTTGAACGTCGCGGCGTCGGGCAAGTTCTCATCCGACCGCGCGATCGAGCAGTACGCCGCCGAGATTTGGCAGCTCAGGCCCTGCCCGATTACATGACGGGCAGCTTTTTATTGACCCAGATCGAGAGGGCGCGGTAGGTGTCAGAGGCTCGGGCAGGTCCGGATACATGAGCCGCGCAGCGCCATGCGCTTCGCCGGTGTCGGTTCCCATGAGTACGTCGTTGAAATATTATTGTTTGCCGATGGAGGCGAGATGACAAATAGCGCGCGAAGTACATCGCCCCGCGGGGCGCTTTTACCGAAGCGCGTCGAAGCCGGGATGCGCGGCCGCGTTTCGATCGAATGTGACCGTCTTCGAACAACCGGCGTCCCGGCCGAGTTCGACAATGACCGCGTCGCTGAAATTTGCCTTGGAGTTCCGATACGAGCGAAGCGCCCGCCATATGACGTCTGCTTTCTCGAGCATCAGCTGTGGCGCCGTCAGCAGTCCCTCGACAATGTCGGCGACGGCCACTCGGGTCGCGCGATAGTTCGAGGCCATCACCCAGACCACTTCGGCCAGCGTCACTATCGAGATGAAGCCACGGGCTTCGGCCGACAGGGATCCTTCAATCAGCCGTGTTGCCACGGCGGCTTGGCGCGCATCGTCTTGCGCGAGATAGCGAACAATGACGGTGGTATCGAGACCGATCACCGCACGCGGCCCATTCGGGCAATGCTGCGGTTCATAGCCTCAATCGTCACGGGTCGTCGAGGCTTGGGCAAAATTCCCTTCAGCGAACGGATGTCTCGAGTTGCCGGCTTGACGAGAAAGCCCGCATCCGTCTCGATGAACTCCACACGGTGTCCGGCTTCCAGCCCAAGCTTCGTGCGCACCGCCTTCGGTACGGTGATTTGACCTTTGCTGGTGACCATTGCAGTAGCCATCGTGGCTCCCTTGGATGCGGTAACAAGAATGGTATATCTTACTGCAAGTAAGGAAATTAGATGCGAAATAACGTCCGGCAAGTCGCTGCTAAACAGGTGCAAACTCACCCGTCGGTGCTATGTCATTGATTTGTCTAGAGTGTGCCCAGCATTACCCCAGAACGCGCGACATCGCCGGGCTTGGCGGCTTGCCGGATGTTCTCGTTCCGGCGCTCGACTGCAGTTCCCGCGTTCCCGAGAAGAACCCTGGGTGCGGTAGGTGGTCAGCTTTATCCCTGGCAGTTCTGGTCGCACTCGATTCGGGCCCCGAGTACGACACACTGGATTCCTCCGGTGTTCGAGACCACTCGAAGAGACAGTCCCGGTCGCGCTGCTAGTTCCACTCACGTGGTTCGTTCTCCATACAGAGCTTAAGGGATACCCTTAGGACTGTAGTGGCGCGCTGGCGATACATGACTTCTCGGGATGCGCTGCTCCGTCTATAGATGTCCCCAGGTACTGTCCTATCGAAGCACTGGTGAGTTTTGCATCGACACAATCTTCCGATAAGCCCGTAGCTCAGGCCGTCCCTTTGGGGCACCGAGCCAGGGCTTCCCGAAGCTCACGCAGCTTCGGCGGCTTGCTGAGCAGGATGTCTACGTTCGCCGGAAGATCGCCTTCCGTCATGAGCCGATGGCCCCAGCCGGTAAGCAGGATTACCGGAGTGGAGGCCGAGGCCGCTTTCACGAACCCTGCGACCTGCCGGCCGTCCACATAGGGCATGCCGAGATCCGTCATGACCGCGTCGAACGTTTGTTGGTCTTTCAGTGCCGAGCGAAAGAGATCGATACCCTCTTGGCCGCCGTTCGCGGCAACAATCGTATGACCATCTCCCTCCAGCGCGTCCCGCAGCGATTTGAGCACCAATGGATCGTCGTCCACCACCAGGATTCGCAGAGCCACCGGCACAGCATGCACTGCAGTGGATTGAGCAGGCGCAGCGGTCGCGCTCGCCGGTACGGCAAAACTCAAGCGGACGGTCGTTCCCAGGCCCAGCGCGCTTTCGACGTCGATTTCCGCGCCATGCCGCCGCACCATGCCGTAGACCATGGCCAGCCCCAGCCCGGTACCGCGCTCGCCTTTGGTGGTAAAGAAGGGCTCCAGGCAACGGCGCCGCGCTTCTTCGTCCATGCCGATGCCCGTATCGCTCACTTCCATTCTAACCTGCCGCGACGGCACCGATCCATCGCCAATGACCTGCGTTCGCAGCGTCAATGTTCCGCCTTCCGCCATGGCATCCACGGCGTTGAAAATCAGATTGGTCAGCGCCTCGCGAATCTCGCTTTCGATACCCATGACCGCCGGCGGATCAACCGCTAGTTCGGTGCGTAGCTGAATCACGATGCCGCGCTGTTGGGGCATATCGTTCCAACGGGGGCGCGTGAGATCCACGACCTGCTGCACAAGTGGGTTCAAGTGAACGCCGATGAGCGTCACTTGCTGCTCACGTTGACGGTAGAATTCCCGCATGCGCGCGACTGTCGCCGCCACGTCGTGGATAGCTCTTTGAATGGTTTCCAGCTGCCCGCGACCCTGCGGGCTGAGATTCGCCTCCCTTTCCAGGAGCGAGTCCGTGTAAAGGGCGACCGGCGAGATGGCATTGTTGATGTCATGAGCGATGCCGCTCGCCATCTCCCCGAGCGCACGCAGACGCTCCTGCTGCATGACGGCCTGCTGAGTCTGGCGCAAATCTTCATAGGCGGTCTGCAGTGCGCCGTGGAGCTGCGCTTGATGCGCAGCGAGTGCGACGTGCTCGCTCAGCTGCCGCAGAAATTCGCATTCATCGCTGCTGAAGCTGCCCGCCTCACGGCGCGCCGCGATGAGCACCCCAAAAACCTTACTTTCCACCAGCAGCGGAGCGGCGACCAGAGCGCGCAATCCGACTCTGGCCAGACGCTGCGGAAAGGGAAAGCGCACCTCGCGAAGGTCCGGTTCGTAGCTCAATTGCCCTTGCATGCAGCGCGACAGGCCGTTCTCGTCGATGTCGATACGCGCGTGCTCACCCAACGCCAGCTCCGTGGCGAGAGCCTCGCTGCGCAGCCCGACGCGGGTCACCGTCAGCCGATTGGCGGTCGGGTCATAGATGCAAAGACAACCGAAGTCGATATGTAGCTGATCTTCCAGGGTCCTAATCACCACTTGGAAAATGCTGGCGAGATCCTGACGTTCGCCGATCGCACGGGTTATCTGTTGCAACAGATTCAAGTGTTCCAGGCGCGCCTGGAGCTTGCGCTCCGCGTTCTTCCGCTCGATGATGTCATTGAAGAGGATGGCGACCTTTCGACTCTCGGGGCCGCCGACCCGGTAGGCACGCACATCGTAGTGTCGGCCCAGCGCTTTGGCCTCGCTCTCGAAGTGCACCGGCTCGCCCGTCAAGGCAACCTTGCCGTACATTTCGAACCAGTGCGCCTCATGGTCCGGAGCAAGGTCGCGCATCAATTTCCCTTGCGCGTTGTACAATCCCGTCTGCTTTTCGAACGCCGGATTGATTTCCAGGAACCGATAATCCACCGGTTTGCCGTCGGCGTCGAAAATCATCTCAATTGTGCAAAACCCTTCGATCAGTGTCTCGAAAAGGGTCCGATACCGCGCTTCCGATTCGTCAGCGGCTCCCTCCGCCGACGCTGCGGCTTGAGCCTCGAGACGCTCTGTCTTGTTGGAAGTCATGCTGATGATTCTGCCCGGCTTGTCCTTGCACCTATTCGCAGCGCGGCTACGTCGGGACAGCCCATAGGTCGGATGCGTTCCTTATCCACCGGGACTCCCGGACGCAATGTAGTGCGTCGGGGTGCAAAAGGCAAAAATCAACGGTTCAACATGGGGTCCAATTCCTCCCGCTATTTCTCGACTCCCGGCTTGATCGGGCTAACCACACGGACCCGCTGTTCCAGGATGCTCTGACCAAAATTCCGGGTGCGTTCCAAAAACGTTTCGGTCACCTCGAATCCCTTCGGTACCAGGAGGCTCCCGGCTTGGGTGAACAAGTCGTCCATCAACACCATGCTCGGTTTGAGGTTACCGATAGTGACTTCGGAAATCTCGCGCGGCCCATCCACCTCACCGACGAGCGACTCCAGCGCATTGATCAATTTGACGTCGTAGCGGCCCGGACGGGAACGTAGTGCCTGAATCGCCACTGGGACGCTCTGCCCCTGTACGACGCCGGCATCGTACTCGACGACCATGCTCAGAATGGCCGCCCCCTGTTTGATCAGTCCCTCCGCCATATCCAGGTCGGGTTGTCGAATGACATCGAGGATCTTCAAGACCGGCTCGAGCCGGGGGATACGGCCGAGCAGCTTTTGTGCGACCTGCGGAGCCGCGCTCGCCAAAATGCGCTCCTCCGGCGTCAGGCGCTTCCCATAGTAGAGCTTCTCCACCAATTCCACCGGCAGCGATATATACCCGATCTGCGATAGCATCGCCGCGGCCTCGAGCTGCCAAAAGCCCGCGATTCCCATTGCCTTCGCCACATTGGTAGCGAGCCGCTTCACGCGCGACGCGCGTCCGAATGCCACGGGATTGGTAATCGCGAGCACGTCCACGAGCGCCTTGATGCACCCAATCAGCGTTTCCTGCAAAAGGACCCGTTCCGCGGTGACCACCCGATGCTGCGTAACGCCCGCGTCTATCGCCGCGCGCAAGATCTCGGTAGAGCAGGGCTTCGTCAGAAACCGAAATATCTGCCCCTCATTCACGGCGGCAACGGCCGTCGCCCGGCCCGTCTCGCCAGTGAGCAGAATTCGCGTGGTTTCCGGGTATTGCTGCTTGACGTGCTTCAGCAACGTGGCGCCGTCCATCCCCGGCATGCGCATATCCGAGACGATGACCTCCGGGGCACCGCTTTCCTTGATCATGCGCAACGCCGTTTGGCCATCGTTGGCGGTCAGCACCTGATATTCCCGGCGCAGCTGGACGGCGAGGCCATCGACGACCCGGGGTTCGTCGTCCACACATAGGATACGGGGCAGAGCTTCTTTATTCATGATTCGGGGCCGTGAGATCCTGGAATGTTAACTCGCCGGTGTCGCGCTTAGTTGAACGAGCCGCTGTGCCTCTTCCCAACTGAACGGCGCGCTCACGCCTGCCAGGTAGCTCGCGTCCACCTCAGGGGCCGTGTTTCCCATCGGAGTTGGCGCTAGAGCATGCGCGGCGACAGGGTCCAGCATGGCGTGGGATACCGCCAACGCGCTCAGCAAATCATACCCGTGAGACACGATGGCTGTGGGTGTGTGATGCAAGGCCACGGCCTCGACAATCGGATAGGGCAGGCCCCAGAGACCGAGAAGATACGCTCCGACTTGAGCGTGGGTCGCACCGATGATCTCCTGTTCGCATTTCCAGAGCGGGAGACCCTGAGCGCGGGACAATTCGATGGCCTCGGCCATTTCGTGTGGACATTCCTGGATCAGCACCCAATACCCGATATCGTGCAGCAATCCCGCAAGCCACGCATCATCCGGTGAAATACGCCCGCCATGCAGCGATTTGCACGCCGCTGCCGTCTGTTGTGCATGCAATTGCAGAGTTTGCGGATCGACCCCCGGAAGCTCCGGGCTACTCTCCCATTGCGAGAAGATCTCTGCACATAGCACGAGGTTCCGGATCGTCGCAAATCCCAAATAGGTGACGGCATCCTTGATGCGCACCATCGGCTTACGCAGGCGAAAAAATGCCGAGTTGGTGATCTGCAGCACCTTGGTGGCCATCGCGGCATCGGCGATTACAATATCGCCTATTTCCGCCGCCGTAACGCTCGGCTGGGCGAGCGCATGCTGCAATCGGGCGTAGGTCTTCGGCATCGCGGGGAGTTTTGCAACCCTCCCCACGACATTTCGTAATGATTCCTGCTCCAGCAGCTCCTGCAGATTGAAGCAGCGCTCGAGCACGTTCTCGACCTGTCGGTCTTCGCACGGCTTCGCAAGGTATTGATGGGCCAGCGAGGTGAGTCTCGCAGCTTGCACGGGATCCGAATAACCCGACACGATGATCCGCATGGTCTTTGGCCATCGCTGCTTCACCGCCGCGAGCAATTGCCCGCCGTCCATGCCGGGCATGCGCACGTCCGAGACGATAAGATCCACGGGCTCCTTCTCGAACACCGCGAGCGCCTCCTCACCGCTCTCGACGAATTTCATGTTCCAGCTGCTGCGATGCTTGTAAAGACGCGCCCGCAACCCATCGAGGAGCTCGCGTTCGTCGTCGACGAAAACAATGTTCTTCATACCGAGGGCTTGCCGCCGGCATTCCCAAGAAGCGGCACCGAGATACGAAATTCAGTCCCGACTCCCACGAGGCTCTGAACCGTGAGATCGCCGCCGTGTTTGTCGACCACGATGTTATGGGCGATAGAAAGACCCTGGCCGGTGCCGCGGCCCACCTCCTTGGTGGTAAAGAACGGGTCGTAGAGCTTGGAAAGATTCGCTTCCGGGATGCCGCAACCATTGTCGCGAACCCGAATGACAACCGAATCTCCGGCGTGCTCCGTGCTGATTCGGATCTCCCCGCTCGCGGCGTCTTTGCCGGCGTCCTGAACGGCGTGAGCGGCATTGACGATGAGGTTCAGAAACACCTGATTCAACTGACCGATATTGCAGACCACGGCCGGTAAGATGGCAAACTCGGTATGGATCTTCGCCACGTACTTGTATTCGTTCGAGGCGACGAGGAGCGTCGTCTCAATTGCATGATTGATATCGGCGACGTTTTGATCCTCAGAGTCGGGGTGAGCGAATTCCTTCATGGCCTTGACAATCGTACTCACACGGTCGACGCCATCGAAGGTTCTCTCGAACGCACGCGGAACCTCCGTGCGAACGAAACTCACATCGTACTTGTCCTTCAATCGCGCCAATTCGGCTTGCAACGTGTCACGGGCGTCCCCATCGGCGACCGCCTCGAGTCCCTGTTGCCACTCATCCATAAGGCTGTTTAGATCGTCAAAGGCGCTACGCAGGAACTGGACGCTGTCGCCCACATATTGAATTGGCGTATTGATCTCATGAGCGACTCCGGCAGCGAGCCGACCCACGGATTCGAGCTTTTGCGCGAGTTGCAGCTCGAGCACGACTCGTTCGCGCTCCTTCATTTCTTCGACGAGCTTGTCCTGAAGCTCGTGCTTTTTGCGCGCTTCCTCTCGCTTGCCGGTAATGTCGGCGCCGATGGCGACCGCATGGGTGAGCGTGCCGGCATGGTCGAAAATGGGAGTCGTCGAAACACCCACCAGGAACGACGTACCGTCCTTGCGTACCACTTCGTCTTCGTAGTGAAAT
>Ga0182024_10014974_pt1 | contig 14922 bp, 11 predicted proteins | sample P32metaG_FD_120480 | JGI IMG/M metagenome (GOLD analysis project Ga0182024, IMG submission 120480) | Permafrost microbial communities from Stordalen Mire, Sweden - P3-2 metaG (Illumina Assembly) | ecosystem: Environmental > Terrestrial > Soil > Wetlands > Permafrost | place: Sweden: Stordalen... | reverse complement strand
GAAGGCGCGCGCAAGGAATCGAAGAGCGGACGGCGCTGGATTATCGATCCCATCGACGGCACCCGCGATTTCGTGCGAGGCAATCCTCTCTGGGGCGTGCTGATCGGGCTCGAACAGAACGGCGAAACCGTGGCCGGCGTGGTGCGTCTGCCCATGCTCGACCAGACCTGCTGGGCATCGCGCGGCGGCGGCGCATTTCGCAACGATGCGCGGATGCGCGTTTCTTCAATCAGCGATCCGCGGCTCGCCGTGCTCTCCATGAACAGCTTGAATCGCATCCGCGAGATGCCATTTTCCCGCGGCCTGATCGATTGGGCCAGCCGGTTCTGGGCGTGCCGCTGCCTGGGAGGAACTCCCGACGCGATCATGCTCGCCGCAGGCGAAATGGACGCGTGGATCGAACCGAAGGTCGCCGCCTGGGACCTCGCGGCGGTGCAGGTGATTCTCGAAGAAGCCGGCGCGATTTTTTTCGCCTTCAATGGCGAGCGCAGCATCCATCACGGCAATGCGATCGCCTGCACGCCGGGTCTTGAAGGCGAGCTGCGGAGTTTTTTCGAGGGCGCCAATGCCAGGTTATCGTAACCTCCCGGTCCTGATCACGGGCGGGCTCGGCTTTCTCGGCAGCAATCTTGCGATCCGCCTCGTCGAAGAGGGCGCGCGGGTCACCGTCGTCGATCCTTCCATCGCCGGTTGCGGAGCAAACCAGTACAACCTCGCACCCGTGCGGGATCGCGTATCGGTCCTCGCGCAGGATATCGCGGAACCGAAAAGTTTTATCGCGGCGATTCGCGAAGCACAAGCGATTTTCAACCTGGCCGGCGAAATCAGCCACATTCATAGCATGGATTTTCCGGAGCGCGATCTGCACATCAACACCGTCGCGCAGTTGCGGTTTTTGCTCGAATGCCAGGCTTCCAATCCCGGCGTGCGCGTGGTCTACGCGAGCACCCGGCAGATCTACGGGGTGCCGGATTATCTGCCAGTCGACGAAAATCACCCCATCCAGCCGGTTGACTACAACGGTGTGCACAAGTACGCGGCGTCGATGTATCACCTGATGCTCGCGCGCTCCGGCGCGATCGACGCGATTTCCCTGCGGCTCACCAACGTCTACGGACCGCGCATGGCCCTCGACGTTCCCTGCCAGGGTTTCCTGAGTGCGTTTCTACGCCGGATGCTGCTCGCGAGGCCGCTCGAGATTTTCGGCGACGGCGAACAGTTGCGCGATCCCGTTTACATCGACGACGCAGTGGAAGCGTTCCTCATTGCGGGTGCGATCGAACGCGCGCCCTCGCTCGCCTACAATATCGGCGGGCCGGAAGCGCTCAGCCTCAACCAAATCGCGCGTCTCGCAACCGAGGCGGCCGGTCTCGACGCGCCCTCCCACCGGCAGTTTCCCGGCGAAATCAAAGCGATCGACATCGGAAGCTACCATACCGATTCGAGCCGTGCGGCGCGCGAGCTCAACTGGCAACCGCGCGTCAACTTCGCCCAAGGAATCCGCCGCACGCTCGATTACTATCGCGAAAACCTGCCTCATTATCTCGATCCCGCGCATCCCGACCCATCCTGCCGGATGCCGGAACACGCCGGCCTGGAGCGGCGCCTTCAATACTCCGACACGCGATGAGCATCGCGTGAGGAACGCATGATGAATCCCGCGGAATTCTCCAATATCGCGGCGGCGGAGCGTGACCTGTGGTGGTATCGCGGCATGAAGCAGATTCTTTACGCGATACTCGATCCGATCGCGCGCGAGAATCGGATCGAAAGCGTACTCGAAGCGGGTTGCGGAACCGGCCATCTTTCGGCGACACTGGCCGCGCGTTACGGATGGTCGATGACGCCGCTCGATGCCGATGCGGCAGGGCTCGGCTACGCCCATGAATCCGGATTGACGCGGCTGGTTCAGGCGACCATCACCGCGCTTCCCTTTCGCGCCGCATCGTTTGACGCGCTGCTTTCGATCGACGTGATCCCGCACCTCGATCGCGGCCAGGAGCATCGGGCATTCGCCGAATTTGCGCGCGTTCTCAAGCCGGGAGGCGTGCTGGTGGTTCGCGCGGCGGCGTTCGATGGGTTGCGCAGCCGGCATTCTCAATTCGTCAACGAAGTGCAGCGATTCACCCGTCCGCAGTTGATCGCCGCGGCCGGGCGCGCGGGCCTGCGCGTGGAACGCGCGACCTATGCAAACTCGCTGCTGCTGCCCATCGCGGCGTTCAAATTCCGGATGTGGGAGCCGCTGACGCGGCAGGCGCCCGCGAGCGGCGTCGCGCCCGTCGCAAAGTGGCTCGATGCACTGCTCTACACGCCGTTGCGAATGGAAGCCGCGTGGATCGCACGGGGGCAATCGCTCCCCATCGGGCAATCCGTGATCCTGATCGCCCGGCGGTCCGCCGGAAAAGAACCCGGCGGTCCGCCGGAAAAGAATTAGACGCGCAGGCGATTAAGCCGGTAACCTGATCCTGATGGATTCGGCTGGATCGATCGTGATTGTCAGCGCCCACGCCGCCGATTTTGTGTGGCGGGCCGGCGGCGCGATCGCTCTCTATCGCAGCCGCGGCTATCGTGCGCGCGTCCTGTGCCTGTCTTTCGGCGAGCGCGGCGAAAGCCAGGGCGCCTGGAAGCAGCCGGGCATGACCGTCGAGCGAGTGAAGGAAATCCGCCGCGCCGAATCAGAAATCGCCGCCGAAATTCTCGGCGCGGAGATCCGATTTTTCGACTGCGGCGATTATCCGCTGGAGCCGTCGCGCGAAACCATAGACGCCATGATCGCGGAATTTCGCGAGCTCCAGCCCGAGTTCATCCTGACGCATTCCGCGCGCGATCCCTACAATCCCGATCATCCGGCCGCGCATGAAGCGACGTTGCGCGCGCGCGTATACGCGCAGGCATTGGGTTATCCCGGCGACGGCAGGCCGCTCGGCGCGCCGCCGGTATTCCTGTTTGAACCGCATCAGCCCGAGCAGTGCGAATTCAAGCCGCAGGTGCTGCTGGATATCACGCCGGTGTTCGACCTAAAGCGGCGCGCGATGGAATCCATGAAGGCGCAGGAGCATTTGTGGGAATATTACATCGATCTCGCGAAGCGCCGCGGCGCGCAGGCCGCGCGGAATTCCGGCAATGGCGCGATCCGCTACGCGGAGGCGTTCGAGCGCGCCTATCCGCAGGTGACGGAGGCACTGACATGAAACCGAAGATCGTTCGCAACATCCCACGCGCGGACCCGAATTTGATTCAAACACTGGGGCGCCTCGGCGTCGCGACGCTACATGAAGCGCAAGACCGGACGGGGTTGATGAACGCGCATATGCGCCCCCTCTATCCCGCGGCGGCAGTCGCCGGATCGGCGATTACTGTCCTGTGCCCGCCCGGCGATAATTTCACGATTCACGTTGCCATCGAATTCTGTCGCGAGGGCGACGTGCTGGTCGTGGCGATAACAGAAGCGACGGGTCAAGAGTATGGAATGTTCGGTGAGCTTCTCGCGACCACCTGCGTCCGGCGCGGCGTGTGCGGATTGGTAATCGACGCGGGCGTTCGCGATACGGCCGAGCTTACGCGGATGGATTTTCCGGTATGGTCGAAGGCCATCACGGCGCAGGGCACGGTGAAAGCGGCCGTGGGATCGGTGAATCTCCCGATGGTGTGCGCGGGCGCGCAGGTCCATCCCGGCGACGTTATCGTCGGCGACGCGGACGGCGTCGTGGTGGTGCAGCGCGATGCGGTCCCGGAAGTCGCGAAAGCCGCCGAAGAGCGTCGCGAGAAAGAAGCACTAATCCGCCGCCGCCTGGAACGCGGGGAGCGCGGCCTCGACATTTATGGATGGCGCGACAGACTCGCCCAACTCGGAGTAGAGTACGAAGAATAGCCGAAGGAGGCTTTTATGAAATCTCTCGTTGTGATCGCTTTGTCGATTGCGCCCGCGTTCGCCGCCGACTGCGAAGCGCTTGCGAAATTATCGCTCCCGGACACGACCATCACGTCCGTGAAAGCGGTCGCGGCGGGCGCCTCCACTGCGCGGCGCGGGCAGGCGTCCGCGGAGACGCCGGCGTATTGCCAGGTGCAGGGAGTGATCAAGCCGGCCGCGGTTTCGGCGATTCATTTCGAAGTCTGGATGCCGGAGACGGGCTGGAACGGCAAGCTCGAAGTCGCCGGCAACGGAGGGCTCGCCGGCACTATCAGCACGGGTCCCATGGCCGCCGCGGTGCGCAACGGATTCGCCGCCGCCTCGACCGACACCGGCCATACCGCGCAGGAGCCGCGCGAATGGCTGGAGGATCGCGACCGCTTGATCGACTACAGCTATCGCGGGCTGCATCTGACGACGGTCGACGCGAAGGCGATCGTCAATGCGTATTACACGCAGAACGCGAAGGCTTCATTTTTCATGGGTTGCTCCTACGGCGGCAAGCAGGCGCTTACCGAAGCCCAGCGATTCCCGGCCGATTTCGACGGCATCGTCGCCGGCGATGCTGCCAATTTCTGGACGCATCAGATGATGAGTGAAGTCTGGAACGGCGTGGTCACCAGCACGCCTGAGACGAATCTGCCGGTCGAGAAACTCCAGCTCGTGCAGGACGCCGCGGTCGCCCAATGCGATGCGCTCGATGGTGCCGCCGACGGTATCATCAGCGATCCGATGCGCTGCCACTTCGACCCGAAAAAGCTGCTGTGCAAAGGCGCCGACGCGTCGAATTGCCTTACCGCGGCGCAGGCCGGCGCGGTCGAGAAAATTTACGGCGGTCCGGTGAATCCGCGCACCGGCCAGAAACTTTATCCCGGCCTTTACCCCGGTGGCGAGCTCGGCTGGGGACGCGCGGGCGGGCAAATGGTGATCAATCGCACCACTTCATCGGGTGTCAGCTCAAACGATTTCTTCCGCTACGCGCTGTTCAAGAATCCCGAATGGGCGTTTCGCACGTTCGATTTCGATCGCGACGCGCAGGCCGCCGACGAGAAGCTCGCTCCCATCATGAACGCGAACGACGCGAATCTCGAAGAGTTTCGCAAGCTTGGCCACAAGCTGATTTACTATCACGGCACCGCGGACCCGCTGATTCCGGCGCAAAATGGCGTCGATTACTACGAACGCGTGGTCAAAGAGCAGAAGGGCATCGATCGCGCGCAGACATTTTATCGCGTGTTTCTGGTGCCGGGCTTGTATCATTGCTCCGGCGGTCCAGGGCCGATCGGATTCGGCGCCTCGCAGCCGCCGTCGCAAGTCGACGCCGATCACGACATCCTGACCGCCGCGGTTCGATGGGTGGAGAAGGGCGTCGCGCCGGAGAAAATCATCGCGGCGAAATATGTTGACGGCACGCCATCGAAAGGCGTCGCGCTCGAGCGGCCCCTGTGCATGTATCCCGCGGTCGCGAATTACAAAGGGTCGGGCGACATGAAGGACGCGAGCAATTTTAGTTGCGTCAAACCGTAGGAGAGCTGCTTGAACCCGTAGCACACTTCTCAAACGCTCGCGCGTCGAACGCGTACCTCAAGCTGTTGGCGGCGAGCGTCGCCAGTTCTTCAGCGGTGAACCCGAACTCATCGCGCGCGAGCTGATACTCGCTCTCGAGCGTGCAATCGAACAGCGCGGGATCATCCGTGTTCAATACGATCGGCACGCCCGCATCGAACAGCTTCCGCACCGGATGGTCTTTCAACCGCGCGACCGCGCCCGTCCGCACGTTGCTCGTGATCGAAATTTCGAGCGGAATGTTTTTCTCGCGAAGATGCGCGACCAGCGGCGGGTCCTCTATCGCGCGAATCCCGTGCCCGATCCTCTCCGCGCCGATTGCGAGTGCGTCCCAGATGCTCTGCGCATCCGTCGTCTCGCCCGCGTGGCAGGTCAGCCGCAGACCGCGATCGCGAGCTTCGGCATACAGATCCTTGAACCACAGCGCGGGCCCCCCCGCCTCGAATCCGCCGAGCCCGATCGCGACTACGCCATCGCCTACGCGCTCCGCCGCGAGATCGAACACCGGTTTCGCAGCTTCCGCGCCGAATTGCCGCGTCGCGTCGAGAATCCAACGAACATCAAATTTCGCGTCCAGCGCTTCCCGCTGGAGCGCTAAGAAAATGGGATCGAAAGGCTGACCCTTCCACAACATCATGCCCGCCGATAGCGTAACCTCGACGTAAATCACGCCTTCTTCATCCAGCCGTTCAAACAGCCGCCGTGCTACGAGCGCGTAGTGTTCGGGCCTCAGCAGGCGCCGATTGACCCAGATATAGCTCTGAATGAATCCGGCGAAATCGGTATACGATATCGCGGCCGCGATCTCCTCGCGCGTGAGCGCCGGATCGATCTCCATGAGCGTCGCGGCGTCTACCGACCCCTCCAGATGCAGGTGCAATTCGGCGCGTGGCGTCATGACTGCATCATAACCGGCCATAATAACGGCATGACGGAACCGCGCCCGCTGCTCACCGATTACGAGCTCTACCTTCACGCCGAAGGCACCAACAACGAGAGCTATCGCACGCTGGGCGCGCATCCGGTCACCATCGACGGCGTCGATGGCGTGCGCTTCGCGGTGTGGGCGCCGAACGCGGAAATCGTCAGCGTGATCGGCGATTTCAATGACTGGGATTGCACGCGGCATCCCATGCACGTGCGCAACTCCGGAATCTGGGAAATCTTCGTCCCCGGACTCGGCCAGGGCGCGAACTACAAATATTCCGTAATCTCGCGCGCGGGCGAAGAGCAGCAGAAATCCGATCCCTACGGTTTCTGGGCGGAGATGCCGCCGAAAACCGCGTCGGTGGTGTGGAGTCTTGCCAACTATGAGTGGGGCGACGCGGAGTGGATGAAGTCGCGCGGCGAACGCGACTGGCTGCGGGAGCCCGTGTCGATCTACGAAGTGCATCTGGCGTCCTGGATGCGCGGCCCCAATAACGAATGGCTCAGCTATCGCGAGCTGGCGCACCGCCTGGTCGAATACGCCAGCCGGATGGGCTTCACGCATCTCGAGCTGCTGCCGGTGATGGAGCATCCTTTCGGCGGATCGTGGGGCTATCAGGTGACCGGATACTATTCGCCCACCGCGCGCTTCGGAACGCCCGACGATTTTCGCTATTTCGTCGACCGGTGCCACCAGGCCGGCATCGGCGTGATCCTCGATTGGGTGCCGGCGCACTTTCCGCGCGATGCGCACGCGCTGCGGCGCTTCGACGGCACCGCGCTCTACGAACATGCCGATCCGCGGCAGGGCGAGCATCCCGAATGGGGTACGTTGATCTTCAACTACGGCCGCAATGAAGTCCGCACGTTCCTGCTTTCGAACGCACTGTATTGGCTGCGCGAGTTTCACATTGACGGTCTGCGCGTGGACGCGGTCGCGGCGATGGTGTACTTGGATTACTCGAAGAAACCCGGCGAATGGCTGCCGAATAAACATGGTGGGCGCGAAAACCTGGAGGCCGTCGATTTCATCCACCGCTTCAATGAGCTGGCGCATCGCGAACCGGGAGCGATGACCATCGCCGAAGAGTCCACCGCCTGGCCCGCCGTCTCGCGCCCGGTGTACGCCAACGGCCTGGGATTCACCATGAAGTGGAATATGGGCTGGATGCACGACATGTTCGACTATTTTTCGACAGACCCGCTGTATCGCCGTTATCACCAGCAGAACATCACGTTCAGTATGCTGTACGCCTTCACCGAGAACTTCGTGCTCCCGGTTTCTCACGATGAAGTCGTGCATATGAAGCGTCACCTGGTTTCGAAGATGCCGGGCGACGAGTGGCAGCGCTTCGCCAACACGCGCGCGTTCTTGGCGTACATGTTCGGGCACCCGGGAAGAAAACTGCTGTTCATGGGATGCGAGATCGGCCAGACCTGGGAATGGAATCATGACGAGGGACTGCCCTGGCATCTGCTCGAATGGCCGGTGCATCATACGCTCCAGACGATGGTGAGGGAATTGAACGGCCTCTACCGGCGCGAGCCCGCTTTGCATCAGGTCGACGACGATTATTCGGGCTTTGAGTGGATCGATTTTCGCGACGTCGAAGCATCCGTGATCAGCTTTGCAAGATTCGCAAAGGATCGTAGCGATTTTCTGGTGTTGGTCTGCAATTTCACGCCGGTTCCCCGGCACAATTACCGGATCGGCGTGCCCCACGGCGGAACGTACCTCGAAATTTTCAACACCGATTCAGGGATGTTCGGCGGGTCGAACGTGGGCAACGGAGGGCGCGCATTCGCCGCGGATATATCGAGCCACGGCCGCCCGGCGAGCATGACGGTCACGCTGCCGCCGCTGGGCGTGGTGGTGTTTAAACCGGCGTGAACGGGATCATTCGCGCAACACGGTGAACCGGCTGATCGAGTATCCCAAGACAGCGCCCATAAATACGTCCGAGGCGAAGTGCGCCGAAAGACTTAGCCTCGAAAAGCCTACCGCCGTCGCGACTCCGTACGCGGCATATTTCACCCACGGATGATTCTTCCCATACCGCCGCGAAATGATGGTCGCCGCGGAGAACGCTACGATCGTGTGGCCCGAAGGAAAGCCCCCGCTGGTCAGGCGTGAGTTCCCTTCCCAGAACGAATCGCCGAACCCCGAGTGGATCGATAAATCACTCGGGCGAGCCCGCGTCGTCGCCGCCTTCAGCGCTGTCGCCACAACTTCAGCGTCCGCTATGGCCTCAGCGGAGAACAGCGCCGTGTCCCTCATCTTTTTGTCTTTTCTGATGAGACCCGACACCAGCAGTCCCGCCGGCACCACCGCGAGACCGATCGACGTGTTATTACTGCTGAAGATGTGATTGAAGTCGCCGAAAGACCCGGTGTTGCGGAAATAGTGCGCCACCGGCGGATCGGCCCCGAGAAACAGCCCGGTCGCCACGCCGGCCACGCCAAGCGTCGGTACGAAATCCCGCGGCTGATCGAGCCGCGCTGGAAACGTCCAGATCGATTGCTGATCCTCGAGAAAATTGGGAAGCAGATCCTTCCAACTCACCTCCCGATTTTGGGCCAGGATCACGCCGGGGAGCAAAATCACGCCAAAACAGCGAAAGAAAACGAGTCCTTGCATTCCTCTTTAGGGATGATCGAGGGGCCTCCGCATTTCACCATAAAACGCGGTCCAGCGCCTCGCAGAAGAAATACTCGCCCCACATCACCGATTCGTCCACGCCCAATCCTTTATGCACGTGATACACGCCGCCGCGCAGAATGCCTTCCCACTTCGGGTCCGATTTGGCGAGATGCTTTTCGCACAGCGCCGTCAAAATACGCACCGCGCTCGACCAATAAAAATGCCCCTTCAATGAATCCGGCGCCAGGCGCGCCAAACGCAGCAGGCCCGCCGCGCAGATCGCCGCCGAAGAAGTATCCAGCAGCGTCCGATTCTCCACCGGCGCATTGAAATCCCACGGCGGAATTCCGTCGGCGGGCGAATGCGCGATGTAATAGGCCGCGCAAGCCTCGGCCGTTTCAAGGAAATGCGGATCGCGGCTGTATTCGTAGCACGTGGTGAAGCCATACAGCGCCCAGGACAAGCCCCGCGACCAGCACGAATCGCCGCGATAGCCCTGATGCGTGGTCTGGCGCTCGAACTCGCCCGTATCGGTGTCGAAAATGCCTTCGTGCGCCGTCGACCCGTCGCCGCGCACCAGCACGCGACGCGTAGTCAGCGAATGACGGATGGCGATGTCGCGCAGCCTGCGGTCGCCGGTTTCGCGCGCCGCGAAAAAAATAATTCCGACGTTCATCATGATGTCGATGAACAGGGAATTATCCGCGACGAAGCTGCGCAGGTATTGGCCTTTTTCCTTGAATCTCAGCGCCATGGTTTTGCCCGCCTCGATCAGGACCTCGCGCAGCGCCGGGTCGCCGCTCAACCGGTACCAGCGATAGTAGGTCGACAAAAACAGGAATCCCAGATCGTGCGCGTCGCGATCGTGCTTGCGAGGCTCGAGCGGCTTGGTATAGCGGATGGCCTGATCGAGCCAGTACTTCGATTCGGCCGAGTCTTTCTCGGAGCGCTTGTGGAACATCCACATCATCCCGGGGAGAAAGCCGTCGCACCAGTGCGTCCACGCCGGGCCTTCGTGCTTCCAGATCCCGTTTTGCGTGTACAAGGGATAAAAGCCCGGATGCTTGTCAGCCAGCTTGCGCACTTGTTTCTGCGCGAAGCCGAAGGCGTGGGCGAATAAATCCCCGGTCTCGGTCGATAGATGGATCATGTATTCATCATGCTCTATTGTGATTTAGCTCTATTGTGATTAAGGCTCGGTGCTCCAAAGCATAGTCAACCCGTGGGTCACGCGCTTGACGCCTCCCGCGATCGGGATCACGCCTTCGCCCGGCTTGAGTGGGGCCAGAGCGTAATTGCGGCGCGACGTGATGCGGTCAGCGCCGAACACTCCCAACATTTTCAGGCGCGCGTGCGCCCGCACCGCCGGCAAATCCAGCTCGTCGAACATCAGTCCCAGCAGGATGTGATCGTCATGATGCTCCAGGCGAGTCAGGCGCCCGGTAGCGACGGCGTTTTTGGCCAGCAGCACGCTCCCCTTCACTTTGAGGTCGTTTTGCAGACGCGCGTGCACCGGATCGCCGATCGCCGCCTTGGTGAGATCGATGTCGTCGGCGAGAACCAGCGTCAGCTCGAGATCCGGCGGCAGGTCGATGTCTTCGATGTGGGCGGGCGCCTCCGCCGTGGATACAGGCGGATCGTCGAACGTCAGCACGGATTCTCCGCTGAACTGGCGGCATGACGCGAAGCGCACGTGATTGCGATTCTCCCCGCCGTCGTTATCGACCATGGTCAGCTCGCTTTCCGACGGCAGCAGAAAATCGCTGTCCCCGATCCGCTTTCGCGCATATTCGAGGTGATCGGTGGTTATGTGGATGCCCAGATCGCGCGGAATCTGGTCGGCGATCACGTCGATCCGTTCGACGTCGAGAGACACCGGATCGGCCTCGATCGACCCGTGATACGCCACGATCGCTTCGCGGTCTCCCACGCGAAGCGAGAAGCCACTGCGCGCAAGCGCCACCCGGTAATCGAAGCGGACCCACGGCTGGGTCGCGGTTTCTCCGGCGGCCCGATATTCAAAGGCCGCCGCGCCGCTGCCGAAGATCGCGCGGGCGTGCAGCGCGAAATCCCCGTTGGCGATGGCGCCTCCTGCGCCGATAATTTCGCTGAGCTCGGTGTTTTCGAATTTCTTCGCGCCGGGCCAGCCGTACATCTCTTTGCCTCCCACCAGCGCGACCTCCAGACGAATGGTGTCGATCAATTGAAACTTGTGCGTCGCGCTCGCGCGATGCGAGCGTTCCACCGTTTCCGTGCAGGTGTAGTTGGGCTGGCGCTTGAGGTTCGCCATCATGCGCTGGCTGATCCGGCTGATCAGCATCGCGTTCCGTTCCGCGGGACCCACGCCGGTCTGGGCGCCCGCCGTTTCGCTGGACGACTGCGCGCCGGCCTGTGACCCCGCGAGCAAAAAGATGCGCGCGCAAACCCACAGACATCCCGCCGAAACTCGCGTGAACCGGCGCATGATTGTTCTCATTATAGGCCGCACCGTAAACTGCACCGGCCCGCGGACGCCGGTTGATAACGTAGTAACATTTAAAAGCAGTAGATGGACCAAGCGGCGTTATGCGAGCTATACACGCACCTGCACACCCGTTTCTGATACTTGTTGCATTGTGTTGCGCCGGCCGGATGGGCTGCGCGCAAGGCGTTCAGACGCAAGCTCCGCCGAATCCCGCCGGGAGCGCGCCGGTGCGCGATGCTTCGGCCGCCGCGCCGCCCACGGCCCAAAAGAACGCGCCCGAAATCGCTTCGCACGACGCGGCCGCCACCTTCAGCACCCGCGTGAACCTGGTGGTGGCGCCGGTGGTGGTTCGGGATCACAAAGGCCGCGCGGTCGGCAATCTCACCAAGGACGATTTTCAACTGTTCGACAAAGGAAAACTTCAGGTGATTTCCCGGTTCACCGTGGAAAAAGCCGGCGAAAAAGCGGCCAGCGAGGCCGCGCAGCTTAAAGCCACGGCGGCCGCCAGCGGCGTCGAAGCATCCGACGATTCCGCCGTGATTCCCACCCGCTTTATCGCTTACTTATTTGACGACGTGCACATCGATCCGGGCGATCTGGCGCAGGTCCGCGCCGCGACCATCCAGCATCTTTCAGAAGCCCTCCAGCCCACCGATCGCGCGGCAATTTTCACCACTTCCGGCATCAACAATCTCGATTTCACCTGGGAACGCGCCAAGCTGATTGACGCCTTGAACAAAATCACGCCGCGGTCGCGTTCGACGGGAGTGGCCGATTGCCCGCCGATGTCGCAGTACATGGCGGATCTCATCATCAACCACAACGATCCCTCGGCGCTGAACGCTGCCACGCAGGATGCAATCCTGTGCGCCAATGTGGACACATCGATGCCCGGAGCACTCCAGATGGCGCAGAGCCTGGCGCAAGCCGCGGCGGGCAGCGCGATTGCCAGAGGCGAATCCGAGCTTCAGCAGACCCTCAGCGTGCTGAGGGACGTGGTGCGCCGGATGTCGGACACGCCCGGCCAGCGAAGCATCGTGCTGGTCTCCCCTGGATTCCTGGTTACCATAAACTACCGTTTTGACGAATCCGACCTGATGGACCGCGCGGTCCGCGCCAATGTCGTCATCAGCGCGCTCGACGCCCGCGGATTGTACGGCGATCCGACACTGGACGCAAGCCAGGGTCAATACAACCGGGCTTCCGCGAACGCGAAGAACCGGTATGCGCGGGAAGCAGCGCTGGCCCAGGAAGAGGTGATGGGGGAAATCGCCGACGGCACCGGCGGCACGTTCTTTCATAACAACAATGACTATAAGGAAGGTTTGCGGCGCACGGGTGCCGCGCCCGAGTACGTCTATTTGCTCGGATTTTCGCCGCAGAACCTGAAATATGACGGCGCTTTTCACAATCTCAGGGTAGTGCTGAAGGTCAAAGATGTAAGCGCGCAGGCGCGGCGCGGCTACTACGCTCCCAAACACGCGGTGGATGAAGCCCAGCAGGCCAAACAGGAGATCCACGAAGCCGTGTTTTCGCGCGAGGAGCTTCAGGAGTTCCCGGTTACGCTGCAAACCCAGTTTTTCAAGCCCACCGCGGACACGGCCCGCGTCGCGATCCTCGCGCATATCGACCTCAAGCTCTTGCATTTCGAGAAAGCCGAAGGCCGGAATCGCGACACATTGACCATCGTCTCCGCATTGTTCGATCGCAACGGGAATATGATCCAGGGAGTCCAAAAGACGGTCGAGATGAAGCTGAAAGAAGAAAATCTGGAAGCCAGATTAGCGGCGGGGATAGCCGTAAAGACGAGTTTTGACGTTCCGCCCGGAAAATATCTGCTGCGCCTGGTAGTGCGGGATTCCGAAGGCCAGATGATGGCCGCGCGCAACGGCATCGTCGACATACCGTAAAGCGGAATTTATTTGCATGAAATTCGCCGCGATCTTCTTGGCCGTAGGCGCGGTTGGTTCGGCGCAATCCGGTCAGAGCCCGCCCGAGATCGCTTCGCACGAACCCTCCGCCACCTTCAGCACGCGGGTCAACCTGGTCACGGCGCCGGTGGTCGTTCGCGACTCGAGCGGTAAGGCGATCGGCAATCTTACCAAGGAAGATTTTCAGCTCTTCGACAAAGGAAAACGGCAGACCATTTCCCAGTTTTCGGTGGAAGAATCCGCGAGCGAGACTGCACGCGTTGGCACTGCCGTCGCAACGGCCAGCGGCACGGCTCCGTCCCGCGATGGCTTGGCCAGGGGCTCGACCGCAGTTCCGACACGTTTCGTTGCCTATCTTTTTGATGACCTGCATATCGCATTCGAGGACTTGGTGCAGGTTCGCGCCGCGGCCATCAAACACCTGACAGAAACCCTCCGGCCCAACGATCGCGCCGCAATTTTTACCACCTCCGGCATCGGCGCGTTAGATTTCACCCGCGATCAAGACAAACTGATCGAAGCAGTGAAGCGCATTTCGTGGAGGGCGCGCGTGAGGACGGAAGACTGTCCGCCGATGACCTTCTATGAAGCTGATCTGATCCAGAACCATAACGATCGGGACGCGCTGGCCGTGGCCACCGCCGCCGTGGCTGCGTGCATGCATATCCCTTCTCGGTCTGCGCAGGAGGTCGCAAGGGCCGCGGCGAGCAACGAACTCGTGCACGGCGAATCGGACCTGAAACAGACGCTGAGCCTGTTGAAGGACGTGGTCCGGCGTTTGTCATCCGCGCCGGGCGAGCGAGGTATCGTTCTGATCTCGCCCGGCTTCCTCGTGACTACTGACCACCGGCAGGGCCTAGCTGAGTTGATGGATCGCGCCATTCGCGCCCATGTGATCATCAGCAGTCTGAGTCCACGAGGAGTGCCTGTTCTGAACACCCGCCTTGAGCGCAACCAACTATTTGAAGAGGAGGGTGTCCTGGCGGATGTGGCGGACGGCACCGGTGGTACTTTCTTCCACAACAACAACGATAACGGGGAGGGGCTGCGGCGCACAGCCGCCGCCCCAGAGTTCATTTACTTGCTGGGATTCTCGCCCCAGGATTTGAAATATGACGGCAGCTTCCATAGCGTGAAGGTCACTCTCAGGCCTAAGGACTTGAGTATTCAGGCTCGACTCGGCTATTACGCTCCCGCGCACGCCATCGATAAGGAGCAGCAGGCCAAGGAGGAAATCCAGGAGGCGCTGTTCTCGCTCGGCGAAATACAGGAGTTTCCGGTCACACTGAACTCTATGATTGTCAAGCCTGCAACCGGTAACGCCACGCTGTCGATGCTGGTCCACATCGAAATGAACAATCTGCCGTTCCAGAATGTGGACGGCCGCGAGAGTGATACTTTGACGATCGTCTACGGACTGTTCGATGGAAACGGGAAGCTGCTGCACACGGTGAAACAGAGTGCCGAGATGAATCTGAAACAG
>Ga0182024_10014973_pt1 | contig 14924 bp, 12 predicted proteins | sample P32metaG_FD_120480 | JGI IMG/M metagenome (GOLD analysis project Ga0182024, IMG submission 120480) | Permafrost microbial communities from Stordalen Mire, Sweden - P3-2 metaG (Illumina Assembly) | ecosystem: Environmental > Terrestrial > Soil > Wetlands > Permafrost | place: Sweden: Stordalen... | reverse complement strand
TGGAGGCCCAGGCCGGAAAATCCATCACGGACGTCGCATTTTCGTGGGGCTTTTCGAGTTCATCGCATTTCAGCCGCGTGTTCCGGCAGTATTTCGGCATGGTTCCGTCTGCAATTCACAAAGCGCAGCACGGTGACCTATCCGCGGACTTTCCTTGCGAATAGCGGAGCGATGGGCAGACACTAGCTTTTCGGTAATTTCGATTCGCTTGCCGCCCTCGAGGGCGGTCCAGCGTCGGTCCCATGCTTTAAAGTCTCCCACGCTTTAAAAGTCATTGACAGGACGCCTGCCACGGCTCGACGCGAGAATTGCCGGTCGAGCCGGGCCGATCGCTTTGACGCGGTTTATTTACGCGCTGCGCAGGCGTACATGTTGATTTCCATGCCAACCGACACTTCGACAATTTTAGGAGCCTTCCAGGTCATTCCATTCTCCCATGAAATTTGGCGCGAACTCCGCGCCAAAGCTGAGCCTAGGACCACGCCCAGCATCGCGCAAGTGCTGAAGATCTGGTCGCGCACAGCTGCGGACCAGGCCTCACGGCGGATATTTCTCTCATAGGCAAAGCGATTTCTCTTTTGGACAAAATCCGGAGATTATTGGACATCGTAAGGCGACCTTGTCAGGTTGCCTCCACCGTCCCGAATCCCAACCGCTTCGACACATCTGCCGCGCAGGCCTGCAACGCCTTCGCGATCGGGCTGCCCCAGCGCGGGTCAAAGGTTCCGGCGGGTCCCATGGCAGTGATGACGAGCGCAACGTGGCCGGCGTGGTCAAATACGGGGGCGGCGAAGGCGTTGACGCCCGGCAGCGGATCGCCCATGGCACGCGCAAGACCGTTGCGGCGTACCTCCGCGAGCATCTCGGCGGCCTTCTGGTGCTTCGGGTCGCGACCGGGATCATAACCGACGCCAAGATGGTCGAGTTTGGTTTCAAGCGCGGCGTTCACGGTCTTGGGCGGCAGAAATGCCGCGAAGGCGCGGCCTGTCGCCGTTTCCAGCATCGCCATCACCGAGCCGACCCGCATGACGATATGCACCGGATGGCTCGGCTCCTCGAGCCGTACCACCGTGGGCCCATGGGTGCCCCACACCGCAAGCGACACTGCGTGGTCGATCTCGCTTGCGAGCGCCGCAATTCGGGGTGCTGCGATCCGCACCGCCGAAAGTCGGCGCAGGCTGATCAGCCCTAATTCCAGCGCCAGTGCGCCGATCTCATAGCGCCCGTTGGTTTTATCCTGTTCGATCAGCCCGATCCGGGAAAAGCTCACGAGATAGGGATGCGCCTTGGCCGGTGCCATGCCGGCCTCGCGCGCGAGGTCGCGCAACATCATCGGCTCGCCGCTTCGCGCCAGTGCCCTCAGCAGTTCGCCACCCACCTCGATCGACTGGATGCCGCGGCTCTTCTTGGCCATGCGATTCCTTGATGCGCGTTCACTTCCTTGCATACTCGCGTCCCGAGCCGCGGGCGGCACTTACACTGCGAGGAACCCGCCGTCGACCGGCAGCGTAACGCCACTCACATAAGAGGCCATTTCCGAGACAAGAAATACCACCGGCCCGACCAACTCCTCGGGCTGTCCGACCCGGCCGAGCGGCGTGCGGCCCACGAATCCTGCGAGCCTCGCCGGATCGTTGCGCGTTACCTCGGTCATCGCCGTCTCGATCACGCCCGGCGCGATTGCATTGACGCGGATGCCGTCGCGCGCGAGGTCGCGGGCCAGCGCCTGGGTCAGGAGTTTTACGCCGCCCTTGGACGGTGCGTAGCCGAGCGTATCACCGACGCCGACAAAGGAAGCGATGGAGCCGAGATTGACGATCGCTCCGCGGGTTTTGCGCAGCGTTGGAAGAAAGGCGTGGGTGACATTGAACACACCCGTCAGATTGACGTCCAGTACCCGCCGCCAGTTCTCCGCAGCACGCGGCGAGTCCAACCCCTCGCGGATGATGATGCCGGCATTGTTGATCAGAATGGAGATATCGCCGATGTCCCGCGAAATCGTCTGCGCAAGCGCGTGGCACGCGGCCGCATCCGTCACATCGAGCCGGAAGGCAAGAGCTTTGCTGCCACTGGCGCGCAGGTCCGCCGCCGTGCGCTCTGCGCCGGCGAGATCAATATCGGACGCCACGATGTCGGCGCCGTGCGCTGCAAGCCCAAGCGCGATAGCGCGGCCGTTGCCCTGCCCCGCACCAGTGACGTGCGCACGTTTACCGGCAAGAAGATCCTTGAGGCTGGCGCTCATGCCGCGCTCTCCGCGAGGTGCCGGCCCGCGATATAGCCAAACGTCAGCGCGGGGCCGAGCGTTATGCCGGCACCTGGATAATTGCCGCCCATGATGCTCGCCATGTCATTGCCGGCGGCATAAAGCCCGGGAATCACGCGACCGTCGGCGTCCAGTGCGCGCGCGTCGGCGTCGGTGACGATGCCCGCATAGGTACCGAGATCGCCGATCACCATCTTGATCGCATAGAACGGGCCGCCTGCAATCGGCGCCACACACGGGTTCGGCCCGTGCAAGGCGTCGCCCTGATAGCGGTTGTAGGCGCGCGAGCCCTTGCCGAAATCGGGATCGCGTCCCTCGGCTGCGGTTGTATTGAAGCGCGCAACGGTATCCGCGAGCCCCTTCGGATCGATCCCGGCCTGCGCTGCAAGCGCCTCGATGGTCGCGCCGCGCATGAGGTAACCGGAGCGCAAATGATGGCCGAGCGGCATCGGAAACGGCGGCACGCAGCCGAGCCCGTATTTGCGCAAGGTCTTGTGGTCGCAGATCAGGAAGGTTGCGATCTCCTCGTCCGGTTTGGCTACCTTCATCATCGCCTGCACGAAGTCGTGATAGCAATCGCCTTCATTGGCGAACCGCTTGCCCGCGTTTGTCACTGCAATGACGCCGGGCTTCGCGCGGTCGATGAAATGCGGCATCACGCCGCGCGAGCCGTCCTTGCGGCGCGTGAGCGACACCGGCACCCAGGCGGCAGCGTTCGGCAGACGGTCTTCCACGCGCCCGCCCGCGGCTTCCGCCAACCGCAATCCATCACCCGTGTTGCCCACCGGCCCAGGCGAGAAGTGCTCGACGCCGGTCGGCGCGTGGCGGAACATCGCCTTGCGCCGCGCAACATCGTGCGGGAAACCGCCGCAAGCGAGTACGACGCCACGCTGCGCGTGGACGCGAATGCTACGGCCGTCGCGTTCGACGATGGCGCCGTGCACCGCGCCGTCCTCGACGATCAACTCACGCACCGGCGAGGACAGCCACAGCGGAACGTTCAAGTCGAAAGCGGATTTCGCGAGCCGTCCGGCGAGCGCATTGCCGTTGGTCAGTGTCATGCCGCGGCCGTGGCGCAGCACGTCCATCAGGTGTCGCGACAGCCGCTTCGCCACGTAGATCGCCGAGGTCAACGACCGCGTCGCGCGCATGAAATGGATGATCTCCTTGCCCGAGCCGAGCATCATTCCGAACACCGTCAGTTCAGGTAGCGGCGCACCCAGATTCTCGATATGGCTGCCGAGTTCGCCGGCGTGGAACGGTCGCGCTACCATCGAACGGCCACCCTGGGCGCCGCCAGGCGCCTCGGCATGATAGTCCGGAAACACCAGCGGCATGTCGAAGCGGACCGCCGTTTTGGTGGTGAAGAAATCGACGGCTTCCGGGCCCGCGGCAAGGAACGCATCGACCCGCGCCGCATCGAAATTGTTACCGGCCTCGTGCCGCAGATAGGTGCGCGCTGCGTCCGGCGCCTCGTGGATCCCGAATGCGCGCGCGAGCGACGTTCCCGGAATCCAGAGCCAGCCACCGGAGCGCGCCGTGGTGCCGCCGAAGCGCGGCTCCTTCTCAACAATCAGCACATCGAGGCCGCGATGCCGCGCCGTGACCGCCGCGGCCATCCCGGCAGCACCCGATCCAACCACGAGCACGTCACACTCGTGAGCCTCATCTTGTCCGTTCACCGCCATGACGTCCTCACTTCCGCAGCAGCGGACACTTCGATTCCGCGACCGGACGGAAGGCGTCCTCGCCCTTCACGGTCTTGACGATCTCGAGATAATCCCAGGGCTCTTTGGACTGGGCCGGCGTCTTCACCTTCGCGAGATACATGTCGCGGATGACGCGACCGTCCTCGCGCAGTTCGCTGCCATGCACAAAGACATCCTCGATCGGCAATTCGCGCATCTTCGCCATCACTTTCGCCGGATCATCGGTGCCGGCCGCCCGGATAGCTTTGAGATAGTGCAGAACCGAGCCATAGACGCCGGTGTGGATCATCGTCGGCATCACCTTGGTGCGCTCGTAGAACTTCCTCGACCAGGCGCGGGTCTTGTCGTCCATGTTCCAATAGGACGCGGTGGTCATGTAGGTGCCCTGCGCGGACTGCAGGCCGATCGCATGCACGTCCGTATCAAACATCAACAGGCCGACCAGTTTCTGGCCGCCCTGCACCAGGCCGAATTCGCCCGACTGCTTGATGGCATTGTCGGTGTCCTGGCCGGCATTGGCAAATGCCACCACATCGGCCTTCGAGCTCTGCGCCTGCAATGCGAAAGACGAGAAGTCGGCGGTGTTGGTCGGGTGTCGGACACTGCCGAGCACGCTGCCGCCCTGCTCCTTGATGAAATGGGTCGCGTCGGCTTCGAGCTGATGGCCGAAGGCATAGTCGGCGGTGACGAAGAACCAAGACTTGCCGCCTTCCTTGATCACCGCGGAGGCCGTCACCTTGGAAAGTGCATAGGTGTCGTAGGTGAAATGCACCGTGTTCGGGCTGCATAGCTCGTTGGTCAGCGAGCTGGCTCCAGGGCCGGACAGCAGCGCGATCTTGTTGCGCTCCCGCACCATGTTATGCACGGCGATCGCTACACCGGAGTTCGGGATGTCGGCAACCGCGTCGACCTTGCCGTTGTCGAACCAATCGCGGACGATCTGGGTGCCCACATCGGTCTTCATCTGATGGTCGGCGCTGACGATCTCGATCGGCTTGCCGAGCACGGTGGGACCGAATTCCTCCACCGCCATGCGCGCCGCTTCCACAGAGCCCGATCCGCTGTTGTCGCGCCCCCAACTCGAGAGGTCGGTGAGCACGCCGATCCGCACCACATTGTCGGAAATTTGCGCTGAAGCGGCCGACGTCATCACGGCCAGGATGACGCCGGCAAGAAGATGCCTCTTCATGGCTGACACTCCCTTGGTTTTGGTGCATCCGCTCTTCGGCGGTTGTCTGGATTCTGCCAAGATGGCAGACGAATTAGATATATACGAACTAATCTGTCAATAACGAATTCATAAATCCGAGCCACCTGATCGTTGAGCGTCGATCCGGCGGATAGCTACCGCGGCACCAAGCGCCTCACGCCCGAAGACCCTCTCCCAAGGCCGACGCGAAGCATTTTGAACGATTGGGGCCTTCCAATTAGGAAGCTGGCACCCGCGCGCGGCACCCACCGCGCTTTCGCTGTGACAGCCTCAAGGCGCGCCATCGATCGGCGGGCCGCAGCCAAAGCATTTCCATTTCTTTTCAAGCAATTGATCAAACTATCGCGAGGGCCGTAAATCATCGTCATCGAAGTGTCATCGAATGCGCCAACAGGTTGTTCCGCACGCATTCGAGGATCCCGATGGATTACTTCCGACGCTTCACCTTTCTGTTCGCAGCACCCGTCTTCGACACCGACGATCTCGAGGGCCTTCGTTTCAACCAGATCATCACCGAGATCGAACGCTCCGGCTTCGAAGTCGTGAGGGCACGCAAGCTCGAAGATGCGGAGATCGCGGTGCAAACCGATGCCGCGATCGGCTGCATGGTGGTCGATTGGGGCAAAAAGGGCCTGGAAGGCAAAACCGCGGCGCTAATCAATCTGATGCGCCGCCGCGGCCTCGACTTCCCGATCATCCTCCTGATCCGCCGCAAGCGGTTCGAGGACCTACCGGTCGAGGTGCTCGATTTCATCGATGGCTATGTTTTCCTGTCCGAGGAAACACCGCCCTTCATCGCCAAAAATCTGATCAGCCGACTCAAGCAATATGCCGAGACCCTGAAGACCCCGTTCTTCGGCGCACTCGTCGACTATGCCGAGGAGGGCAACCAGTTGTGGACCTGCCCGGGCCACAATGGCGGCATGTTTTACAGCCGCAGCCCGATCGGCCGCGTGTTTGTGGAACATCTCGGCGAAGCAATATTCCGCGACGACCTCGACAATTCGGTGCTCGACCTCGGCGACCTTCTCACTCACGAAGGCCCGGCGCTAAAGGCGCAAATGGAAGCGGCCAAGATCTTCGGCGCGGAAAAGACCTACTTCGTGCTCAACGGCACGTCGACCTCCAACAAGGTGGTGCTGGGCGCGCTGGTCACCGATGGGGACCTGGTGTTATTCGACCGCAACAATCACAAGGCCGCCCATCATGGTGCGTTGATGATTGCCGGCGGCGTTCCCGTCTATCTTCCGACGGTGCGAAACGCCTGGGGATTGATCGGTCCGATGCGCTGGGACGCGCTCGATGAAACCGCCTTGCGCGAGGGCATCCGCAACCATCCGCTGGTCAAGGACCCGGAGGCCTGGCGCAAGCCGCGCCCGTTCCGGGTCGCCGTCGTTGAGCAGTGCACCTATGACGGCACCATTCACAGTGCCGAGATGATCCTCAAGCGCATCGGCCACCTCTGCGATTACATCCTGTTCGATGAGGCCTGGGCCGGTTTCATGAAGTTTCATCCGCTGTATGCCGGACATTTTCGCCATGGGGCTCTCCGGTCTCGATCCCGACGCACCGGGTATCATCGCGACCCAGTCGACCCACAAGCAGCTGGCGAGCTTCTCGCAGGCCTCGCAAATCCACATCAAGGACCGCCACATCCGAGGCCAGAAACGCCGGATCGAACACCGGCGCTTCAACGAAAGCTTCATGCAGCACGCATCCACCTCGCCGTTCTATCCGCTGTTTGCCTCGCTGGATGTCGGCGCGCAGATGATGAAGGGGCGTTCCGGGGAAGTGCTGTGGGATGACACGATCCGGCTTGGAATCGAACTGCGTAAAAAGATACGCGCGGTGCGGCGCGAATTCGAAGAGAAGGAAACGCGCCCGGAACGCCGCTGGTTCTTCGAGCCGTTCGTACCCGACAGGGTGGCGATTCCCGACGTGGCCCGCGAGAACGCCGTGCACAATGTCGCCTGGGAGACGATCAGCACCGACCTGCTCGCCACCAACCCGTCCTATTGGCAGCTCACGCCGGACGCTGTCTGGCACGGATTCCCCGACCTGACCGCGGGATTCGCCATGACCGATCCCAACAAGCTGACGATACTGACACCCGGCTTCGACCATGCGACGGGCGGCTATGCCGCCCACGGCATCCCCGCCCCCGTCGTGGCACAGTATCTGCGCGAAAACCGCATCGTGGCGGAGAAGAACGACCTCAACTCACTGTTGTTCCTGCTCACGCCCGGCGTCGAAGCCAGCAAGGCCGGCACCTTGATCAGCGGGCTGGTCGCCTTCAAGAAACTGCACGACGACAACGCGCTCCTGGAAGAGGTGATCCCCGAATTCTGCCAGCGCCGGTCGGCTCGTTATGCCGGCGTGCGGCTGCGCGATCTCTGCGCCGATATGCACGGCTTCTTCCGCGACGCCGGCGTCAGCGTTCTCCAGGCCAGACAATTTCAGCAAGAGCATCTGCCGGAAATCGCGATGTCGCCGCGCGATGCGGCACGTTATCTGGCGCGCAACGATGTCGACTATCTGCCGATCGATGCTATTGCCGGCCGCGTTGCCACCACCCCGTTCGTGGTGTATCCGCCCGGTATCGCCACGATCGTGCCGGGCGAGCGTCTCACCGAACGGGCACGGCCCATGATCGACTATCTCAAAATGTTCGAAACTTGCTTCAATACCTTTCCCGGCTTCGACGTCGAGATTCAGGGCGTCTACCGGGAAGTCGATGCGTCCGGCAGCATCCGGTTGCACACCTATGTGGTTTCCGAATGAAGCAGCCGGCAAAGACGACAAGCCATCCATGACCAATGAACAACCGGTGATCGTTCGTCCCTCGCGCGACAGCGATGTGGAAGCGATGCTCGCAATCTACCGCCACCATATCCGCCGCGGAGTCGAAGAGAGCGTAGACGACAGCGGCACACCGGAGCCGGAAGATCTGCACGACCGGCGCAAGAACCTGCGCAGCCAACGCTTGCCGCATCTGGCGGCAACCTGTGGCGGCGAAGTTGTGGGCTACGCCTATGTGGTGCTGTTTCGCAAACGACCGGCCTACCGCTACGCGGTCAAGCATTCGATCTATGTCCATCACGAGCATCTCGGCCGCAGTGTGGGAGGCTTGCTTATGCAGAAACTGATCGATACCTGCGCTGCAGTCGGCTTTCGGCAGATGATCGGCTATATCGATGCCGACAACACGGCATCGCTGGTCATTCACGAGAAGTTCGGCTTTCGCCGGGTTGGGTTGCTTCCGGGCGTCGCCTATCGATACGGCCGCTGGGCCGACACCATCATGGTGCAACGCTCGCTCGCCGCCGGTTCAACCGAGCCGCCGCTGATTTCCAGCTTTGGCCGATGAAGCGAGCATTCCGCCGACCGCGGCGATCGACCGATCACAAACCGCCAAAACACGACGGCCCTCTCTCGCTGCCGCGCGGTCAGCGATCCACCGTGACCATGCGCCACAACGTTTCCACCAGAACATCATAGCCCTTGTCGAGGGCGTCCGGCGCGGTGAACTCGCGTGGATTGTGGCTCAGTCCGCCCTGACTTGGGACAAAAATCAAGGACGATGGAATCCGCTTCTGGATCGCCAATGCGTCGTGTCCCGTAACGGTCTTGAGCCCCATCACCTTCATCCCGAGATCACTGGCGACGCTGCGAACCATATCGAAGCCGGCCGGGTCGAGCATCGGTCCAGCCCTTCGTTCATCGACGGCGATCGAGATCCGGACGCCGATTGCCGCCGCTTCCTTCGCGATCCGCGCCAGAAAACGATCGCTGATCGCATCCACCACCGCTTCATCCTCGTGCCGGATCTCGAACCACACCCGAACCCGGCCCGCGACCACGTTGGGCGAATTCGGAAATACGCTGATCCGAGCCGCCGCGGCATGGGCACCCGCGTTCGCGTGCTCGATTTCGCTGTAAAGCGCTTCGATGGCGCGTGCCGCGCCGCGCAGGGCATCGCGGCGATTGGCCATCGGCGTCGGGCCGGTGTGCGAGACTTCTCCGTCGAACACGACCGACATTTTCCGGGTCATCCAGGCTCCCGAGACGGCCGCAATATCCGCGGCCGCGCGTTCCAGCTGGTCGCCCTGCTCGACATGAAGCTCGACATAGCGCACCGGTTCGAATTCCAGCGGAGACGCGCCGCGATAGCCGATCCCAGCGAGAGCATCGCCAAGCGTGACTCCGTCACCATCCTCGCAGGCATAAGCCTGTTCCAGCGGCAAGCTCCCGGCGAATACTGCGCTGCCTGTCAGGCTGGGCTGAAAACGCGCGCCCTCCTCATTGGTCCAGTTCGCAACCGCAAGATTGCGTCGGGCCTGGCCGGGATTGGCGACGGCACGATCCCGCACCGCCTGGACGGCGAGGAGTCCTGCCAGCACGCCGTAACAGCCGTCATAGCGGCCGCCTGTCGGCTGGGAGTCGAGATGAGAGCCGGCGATCACGACATCCTTCGATGCAGGCGCCAACACCGCGACACCGAACATGTTTCCGATCGGATCGATCCTTGGGAGCAGCCCGCGATTGCCGAGTTCGCGCAGGAAGAGATCGCGTGCCGCCTTGTCGGACGGCGTCGCCGTCAGCCGGCAGACCCCGCCGTCTTCGGTTGCACCGATCGCCGCGAAGGCCGCGATGAGATCGTGCAATTCGGTCATGTGCGCACCAGCGACGCGATCCAGTTCGACAATTCGGTCTGCCGCACGCTTTCCTTCATGATGTCGTCGCCGAACCCAAGCCGCCAGGCGATATCGCGGCGTTGCTGATTTGCCGCGAGGGTCGACAGATCGGACGCATAGCGGTCGAGTTCGGCGATGTCAGCGAAAAAGCCTTCGGTCACCAGGGTCTCGCCATATCGCCGGATCACCGCGGCAATGTCGTGCAGTCCATATTCGGGGTGATACTGCACACCCCAGAACACGCCGCGGCCGAACCGTATTTCAGCCGCCTGAATCTCGCTCATCGCATTGCGCGCGGTGACGATGGCGACCTGCGGAAGCCGGGTCACGATATCGCTGTGAATGGCCGGCGCATCGAATACGGCCTCTCGCGTCGCATGCATCGGATGATCGCAGCCAGCAGACGTCAGCGCGATTTTGCGCGCGAAAGCGACCTCCCGTCCTGCCGGGTTCAATCCAACCTCCCCGCCCGCGGCCACGGTCGCCAGCTGCAAGCCCCAGCACGAGCCGAACATCGGAATGCCGCGCGCAAAGACCTCGCGAACAAAATCGATCTGCCGCAACGACGCGATGTCGCGCTCATAGATATTGAGCGATGAACCGGTAATCGCCAAGCCGTCGTAGGAGTCCAGCGGTTGCGGCGTGGTCCCGTCACCGTCTGCCGGCGTACAGATGTCGACGATCGCATTCGGGGCGATCGCGCGCAGCACGCCAGCGTAGCTCTCCGCCGGAGTCGCACCCGCAGATTCGGCAATACGGCGGCGACCGGCCGGTGTATTGCCCTCGACAACCAGCAGCCGCAGCACGGCCTAGCCTCCCAGATCGCCGCGGATGGCCGCAAGCGTCAGCTGCTGGAACTCCGCTTGCGTCAATTGCCGCGGATTGGCTGACGCGGTGGGGTCCTTCACCGCATCGGCCGCGATGGTCCCGGCGTCCGCTTCCCTTACACCAAGCTCGGCCAGCGTGTGCGGCACGCCGAGCTTTTTCCGGAATGCCAGTATCCAGGAAAGAACCGCGTCGAAATCGCGCCCCGGCAGATCGAGCGCGCGGGCGATATACGGAATCTTGTCGGCGATCGCCGCTCTGTTGCAAGCAAGAACGTAAGGAAAGACCACGCCGTTGGTGAGACCGTGATGGGTGTCGTACCGCGCCCCGACGGGATGGGAGATCGAATGGATCGCCCCCAGCCCCTTCTGAAACGCCGTCGCCCCCATCGAAGCCGCCGCAAACATGTAAGCGCGGGCCTCGAGATCCCGGCCATTCTCGACCGCGCGCGGCAAATATGTGTCGATAATCCTGATTCCTTCGAGCGCCACGCCATCGGCAAGCGGGTGAAACGCGTTCACGCAATAGGCTTCAAAGCAATGGGCGAGTGCGTCCATTCCGGTCGCCATCGTCAGGAACGGCGGAAGTCCGACCGCCAGTTCGGGATCTTCAATGGCGATCTTGGGCAACATCAGCGGATGGAAGATGATCTTCTTTTCATGGGTGTCTTCACGGGTAATCACACCCGCGCGGCCAACCTCGGAGCCGGTTCCGGCCGTCGTCGGCACGGCAATGATCGGGGCTATTCCATCGGTATTGGCCCGCGTCCACCAGTCGCCAATGTCCTCGAAATCCCATACCGGCCGGGACTGCGCTACCATGAAGGCCACGCACTTGCCGACGTCCAGCGCCGATCCGCCGCCGACCGCAATCACGCCGTCATGGCCGCCCGCCTTGAAGGCGGCGACACCGGCATTCAGGTTTGATTCCGTCGGATTGCCCTTCACATCCGAGAAGACACTGATCGGAATTCCGGCCTCGCGAACGCGCCGCGCAATACCGGCTATCAGGTCGGTGTCCGCAAGGCCCCGATCGGTCACCAGCAATGGCCTGGCGATGCCATTCGCCCGGCATGCGTCGGGAAGCTCGGCAATCCGTCCGGCGCCAGTGATGACGCGTGTCGGAAAATTCCAGGCGCCGGTGATTTGAACTGCCATGTCGTGCTCTCAGTGTTCGATGCGGAGGTGAAATGATTTCGGACGGGTCAGCGCCTCGAAGCCGAGGCGCGACATGCTGGCGCCGCGGCCGGTGTCCTTTACACCGGTCCAGGCGAGCGAAGGATCGACATAGTCGCAACGGTTCATGAAGACCGTGCCAGTGGCGATGCCATCGCCAATCCGCTCTGCTGCGCCGGCATCTGCTGTCCAGACCGAAGCGGTCAACCCGTAGGGACTGTCGTTCATCAGCTCGACTGCCGCCTCATCGGAAGAGACTTTCATGATGCCGACGACAGGGCCAAAGCTCTCCTCCATCATCACCTGCATGGTATGATCGACATCGACGAGCACCTGCGGCATCAGATACGCCGTTCCAGCCCGGTCGGCAGGGAAACGCCCCGCGTCGATCAAAGGACGCGCGCCTTTTAGGAGGGCTTCGCGGGTATGGGCGCGAACAGTATCGGCAAAACGTATGGCGGCCATCGGGCCCAGCGTCGTTTCCTGCGCCAGCGGGCTTCCAAGCTCATAGCGCGAGGTCAGATCGGCGAACGCGTCCACAAAGCGATCATAGATCTGCTCGTGCACGTAGATGCGCTCGATGCCGCAGCAGCACTGGCCGGAATTGTAGAACGCGCCATCGACGAGCTGTTCCACCGCAAAATCAAAGTCCGCGTCTGGTCTGACGTAAGCCGGATCTTTACCGCCCAATTCAAGGCCGAGCGTTGTGAAGGTACCGGCCGCGGCCCGTTCGATCGCACGGCCGCCGGCAACCGAACCGGTGAAGTTGACATGGTCAACAGACCGGGACGTGATCAGCTTTTCGGCAGCACCATGATCGAGATTCAGAGTGGTGAACAGATTCTTCGGCAGCCCGGCCTGATCCATGGCCGACTGAAAACGCTCACCGACCAGCAACGTCTGGGTGGCGTGCTTCAGAACGACGGCGTTACCCGACAGAAGTGCCGGAACCACGGCATTGACGGCGGTGAGATAAGGATAATTCCAGGGCGCAATCACCAACACGACTCCCGCAGGCACACGCTTGATCATGCGGCGGAAGCCGGGCCGCTCGGCGGGCGTCGTCGGCGCCAGCGCCTCGTCGCTTAATTCAACCAGAGTCCGGACGCGTTCCTCCAGGCTGCGCAGCTCGCCGCCGTAACGAACCGGCCGGCCCATCTGCATGGCAAGCTCCGGCACGATCTCGTCGTTCTGCGCCCTTATGATCTCAAGGAACGCCAGCACCTTCGCCTTTCGCTCGGCGAGCGGCACCCTGGACCATTCCCGCTGCGCCTGCCTGGCCGCAGCCAGGGCCTCGGCAATTTCAGGATCGGTCGCGATACGCCGCCGGGCGACTACACTGCCGTCGACCGGCGAAATGCACACAATATCATTCACGATGAATTCACTCAGGTTAGGCGAAGGACGCCGGCTTCAGATGATTTCGAAATAGCGCGCCAGTTCCCAGTCGGTGATCGCCTTGCGAAATTCGCGCTCTTCCCAGTGGCGGGTCATTGCATAGTGATCGACGAACAAATCGCCGAATAGATTGCGAGCCGCCGACGAGGCGACAAGCATATCCGCAGCGTGTGACAGCGAACGTGGCAATGCGCGCGACGCGGGATGCGTCATGTCATAGGCGTTACCAGTGACGGGCTCGCTAGGTTCGATCCTGTTTTCGATTCCCCACAGGCCGGAACCAAGCGCTGCAGCTATCGCGATATACGGATTGATGTCGGCAGCCGCGATCCGATACTCGACGCGCTGGCTTGACGGTGAACCGGGAATGACGCGCAGCGCGCAGGTCCGGTTCTCGATGCCCCAGGTTGCGTCGGTCGGCGCCCAGAACCCCGGGATCAGGCGCGAGTAGCTATTCACCGTGGAGGCAACCATCGCAAGCAATTCGGGCAGCAACGCCTGCTGGCCACCGACAAACCAACGCATGGTATCGGACATATTGCCCGGTCGCCCGCTTTCATGAAACACCGGCTGGCCTTCTGCATTGCGCAGCGAAAGATGCAGATGCCCGGATTGCCCCGGATAGGCATTCGACCATTTGGCCATGAAGGTCATCATCTTGCCGAGGCGCTCCGCCCAGACCTTGGCGAAGGTCTTAAAGATCACCGCACGGTCGGCGGCGGCGAGCGCATCGGTATATTGAATCGCCGCCTCCAGAACGCCCGGCCCGGTCTCGGTGTGAAGCCCCTCCAGCGGCATATCCATTTCTTCGCAGAGCTTGAGCAACCCCAGATTAAATTCCGATTCGACGGATGATCGCAGCACCGAGTAACCGAACCAGCCGGGCGTCAGGTTCTTCAGGTTGCGGTAGCCTTTTTCCCGAACGCTGTGCGGGGTTTCGTCGAAAACAAAAAACTCGAATTCAGCCGCAGCCGTGGCGGCAAAGCCCATCGCCGCGGCGCGATCCACGACACGGCGAAGCAGCCGGCGCGGGCATAGCTGCGCGGCTGTGTCCTCGAACTCGCCGAGGAAGAACAGCATGTTTTCTTCCATCGGCACGTCACGGCAGGTCGCCGGATCTATCCGCGCGGTCGCGTCTGGGAATGCCGTGTGCCAACCGGTGAACGTGGATTTGTCGTAGAGCTGATCGGCAGAGTCCCAACCAAAGATCACGTCGCAGAATTTGAAACCCGACTCCAGCGCGCTGAAAAATTTGTCGCGCGCCATGTATTTTCCGCGAATGACGCCATCGAGATCCACCACCCCCAGCTTGACGTGGGACAGGCCCCGCGCCTCCACCAGTGAACGGGCATCTGCCGCGGTTTTTACTGTTCTGGAATCCATGATCTCCAAGTCTCTTTATCTCCAAGTCTCTCTATCTCGAAGTCTCGTTGGGCTGGACAGGCACAGTCTCGCTGCGCAGGCCGTCACGAAAATGACATCGTCGATCAGGCCGGACAAATTTCGCGCAAGACCTCGTCGCTGGCAGCGATGAACATATCCGCATTGTCCTTGGTAAAGCAAAGCGGAGGGCGGATCTTCAGCGTATTGCCGTAGGGACCGGCGGCGCCGATCAGAATGCCTCGGTGACGAAGCCGGTTAATGAGCTGG
>Ga0182024_10014972_pt1 | contig 14925 bp, 14 predicted proteins | sample P32metaG_FD_120480 | JGI IMG/M metagenome (GOLD analysis project Ga0182024, IMG submission 120480) | Permafrost microbial communities from Stordalen Mire, Sweden - P3-2 metaG (Illumina Assembly) | ecosystem: Environmental > Terrestrial > Soil > Wetlands > Permafrost | place: Sweden: Stordalen... | reverse complement strand
GGGACGCGCATCCAACCAGAGGCCCAGTTCGATGAGCGCAACTCCGCATACCCCGGCAATGGTTAACGCGCGCGATTCGTTTTTTCGCGCCCAATCGAAAAGCAAAAACGAGCCAACCGCCAAGCCTGCGAAAGCAAATGCGGCCCATGGAAAAATTGGAAATAGCCACGGCTGCGGTTTATCGAACGTATGGACTCCGTTGATGTAGGACTGGAGCCACCAAACGAGAGAGTGCGGGCGCCAATTGGTCCACAGAGGCGGTGTAAGCATGGCGATGGCGGCTGAGCAAACAATGGCCGTCAAGATGGTTCTGCGCCTTAGTTGCGGTGCGTCGCTCGCGCCTCCAGCGGTCGCGATGCGGCACGCAACCCCCAACATCATGAGCGACACGCCGATTACATTCAGGATGTCTACGCGCAAAATGTCTGTCCAGGACGCCCAGGGTTGGCCAAGCAAATATTCCTGCACACGAAAAATCATTCCGAGGAGAAATATTTCCCCGCCGCGAAGAATCGTCGTGCGCGCCACTTCGTCGGCCGACACTCCTTTTTGGCGCAATTTTTCCGTAACGAGCGCAAAAGAAGTTCCGGCGAGAAATAGAAACATGGGCGCCGGAAGCGTGCCGCCAAGCTGGGACATTTTGAAAAATCCGCTGTCGCGAGCCGCGCCGCCGAGCCAGGAATCGTAGCAATGGGTTTGAAACATTACGAGGCATGCGAAGCCTCGGAGCCAATCAATGTAAGCAATTCGTTTTGTGATCGTGTCGGCCATGGATGAGTGCTTTCGTTCAGCTGGCTCCTTCCAGCATCTGCAAACGTCGAGTGCGATACACTATCGTGCCATGTCTGGGGAACGCCAGCTTTCCATATGGACCGCGCTCGGCTTATGGGCCACGGCTGTCGCAAACGCAAGTGTGTACGGCGCGTGGCACGGCTATAGAGGCCGCACCTACGTGGTCACATTATGCGTGCTGGCATTTTTTTTGGCGATCCAACTTTTATTCGCCGCGGGAAATTTTGGCGAACGGTTTGCGCGCCGCACGGGGACGTATGGCGGCATCTTGATCGCCATTGTGCCCTTTCTTGTGTACCTGGTCTATCTCGCGGGAACAAATAATTTCACCTGGCATCGTACGTTGCTTGCCGCTGTGTATACGCTGACGCCTGTGCTCCTCACAATTTCCGCGGGCACGGCTAAGGCGGGCGCGTGGCAGGACTACGCCGCAATGCTCACAATTTTCCTGCCGTTAAAAATGCATTTTCTCAATACGCTCTGGCCTTATCCCGGGCCGCCCATCAGCTATATCGCCACGATGCTGCTGGCGATCAGCGTAGCGCTGGGGACATTTCTCTTCGTGCGCCAGTTTGACGGCGTGGGCTACAACATTGTTTGGGGACGAGAGGCCGCACTTTTCGTATTGAAAAACTTCGGGCTGATTGCCGTGATTGTGATCCCGTTGGGAATTTATTTAGACTTTATTCAATTCAATCTTGCGCAAACGCACTGGAAATCTCTCCCCCTGGATGCGATTTCCATTTTTCTGCTGACGGCGTGGCCCGAAGAATTATTGTTTCGCGGACTGCTGCAGAATTCCATGTCGCGCGCGTTTTCAAATGAAACGGTGGGATGGTTCGCGGCATCCGCCATTTTCGGCCTTGCACACATCACCAACAACGGCGTGTTTCCGAACTGGCGCTATGCCCTGCTCGCGGCAATTGCTGGAATTTTTTACGGTCGCACGTGGCGCAAGACGAATAGCATTTTTACCGCCGCTATTGTGCATGCGCTGGTAGATACCATCTGGCATCTGGCGTTTCGCACGTTGTAGGTCTAGGTAGCACAGTTTGTGGGGGTTAGTGCTTGCTAGGACTAAATTCCACAGGCTGAAGCCTGTGCTACTTAAACCTTAGCGTTCTGCTTTTTTGGGGGAATCCTGCGCGGCTTTTTCCTGCAGCTCGGTTACTTGTTTTCTTATTTTCGCGGCGTCTGCTGCGCGCGGCATTTTTTCGAGATATTTATTGTAGGAATCGGCGGCCTTCGCCCACTCGCGCTTTTTTTCGTACGCCTGCCCCAGAAGCTTCCACGGAATGGCAAGTGTCGGCTGATAGTTAGCCGCTTCGATGAAGCGATCGATCGCCGCGTCGTAGGATCCCTTATTCAAATAAAAGGTGCCCACATCCATGCTTCTCTGCGCGTGGAGCGGATCGAAAACAGGCCCAGCGGGCGCTGCGGGAGTCTCGGGCTCATCGGCGGAAGGCGGAGGCGGCGGAAGAGTAGGATCGATTGGGTGCGAAGGCGTCGATGTGGGCGGCGATCCAGACGCTGGTGGAGTGGCTGCTGGCTGTGCGGGAGCGGATGCTTCCGCCGGGGGTGGCGGCGGAGGAACGCGCGGATTGATCTGCTGGGCGCGCAGGGATCGAGCGCCTGTGAGCAGGAATATGCCGAGAACAAAGAATGCAAGTCGGTTCATCTTAAGCAGATTAAGATTCACTTTGCTATGATGGATGTTGCCTAAGGGCGATTCGCCGCGCACTTCATTCTACTCCTGCAATGGACCTGGAACAAAAAGCCGCAAGCCTTCCCGCTGAACCCGGGGTCTATCTCTTTAAGGACGCCCTCGGAAAGATTTTATATGTGGGCAAGTCCGGTTCCCTGCGGAACCGCGTTAAGTCTTACTTCCTCGAATCGCGGTGGATGGACGCAAAAACCGGCTCGCTGGTGCGCGAAATCGCGGAACTGGATTATATCGTTGTGGACAATGAGCGCGAAGCCCTGGCGCTTGAAAACAGTCTGATCAAGCAGTACAAGCCTAAATTTAATATACTGCTTCGCGACGATAAAACGTATCCATACATTCGTTACACGGCGTTTGAAAAATATCCGCGTGTGTATGTTACGCGGCGCCTTATCAAAGACGGCTCGATTTATTTTGGGCCTTTCTTTCCGCACAGCCTGGCATATCGCATCGTCCATTTCATTCATAAAACATTTCGCATTCCATCCTGCAAAGTGGACTTGACGCGCGCGCACCCGCGCCCATGCCTGCAATATTACATTCACCGCTGTCACGGCCCTTGCGTGCCCGGACTTACGACGGACGAGAAATATGCGGAAGCCGCGCGGGATACAAAATTATTTCTGGAGGGGCGCCGGCACGTGCTGATGGAAAGCCTCGAATCGCGCATGACGGAAGCCTCCGACGCGGAGCGCTACGAACAAGCCGCCGCGTACCGCGACCTACTTCACACGCTTGCGGAGATCGAAGAACGCCAAAAAATTGCCGCCGCGCAAGGCGACGATATCGATGTGCTTGCGTGGCACGCGGAGCCGCCGCTTGTTGCCGTAAATCTTTTTCATTTGCGCGGCGGGCGCGTGGTGGACCGTCGTGACTTCTATTGGGAAGATCTAGCGGAATTTGAACCCAAGGAATTTTTGTCGTCGTTGTTAAAGCAGCTTTATCTGGATGCCGCATATCTGCCGCGGTCCATTCATGTTCCGATGGATTTTGAGGATCGCGAACTTCTGGAAGAGACGCTCAGCGAACGAGGGACGCATCTCGAACCGCCTCGCAACCGCGTGGAAATTCTGAATCCTCAGCGCGGCGCGAAACACGCATTTTTGGAATTGGTGGAGAAAAATGCGCGCCATTCCTTTGAGCAGCGCTTCCGCGTTCTGAAGCCCAGTTCGACGGCGATCACCGAAGCTCTGGAGCAGGCGCTGAGCTTGCCGGAACCGCCGCGGCGAATCGAAAGTTTTGACATTTCGCATTTGCAGGGATCGGATACTGTTGCGTCCATGGTGGTGTGGGAAGACGGGAGAATGAAAAAATCCGATTATCGGAAATTCATCATTCGTGGCGCATGGGGCAACGACGATTTTGCCAGCATGAAGGAAACCGTCGAGCGCAGATATAAGCGATTGCAGGACGAAAAGAAACCCTTCCCCGGATTAATTCTGATCGACGGCGGAATCGGCCAACTCCATGCCGCTGGCGCCGCACTCGAAAAGCTGGAAGTCATCAACCAACCTGTCGCCAGCATTGCCAAGCAGGAAGAAATTATTTACGTTCTCGGGCAGGAGGATCAGCCCATCCGGCTGGAGCATCATTCCCCGATTCTTCATTTGATTCAGCAGATTCGCGACGAAACACATCGCTTCGCCGTGGGTTTCCATCGTCAGCGGCGGTCCAAGCGGACGATTCAGACAGGCTTGGAGGATATTCCAGGAGTGGGACCGCGCACGGCGCAAAAATTGTTGCGGAATTTTGGAAGCATTACGCAATTGCGCTCCGCAAGCATGGAGCAAATTGCCAAGGTCGTGCCCAAAGGTATTGCGGAACGAGTAGTCGCCCACCTGGCAGGCGGCGGTACCCCTGCTGTTCCCGGTGGGTAGTTCCACCGATTGCTTCTCTTTACCCTGTGTGCTACTTTCCATAAAGGAAGGAGTATCTTATGGCTGATAATGCTGGATCCAAAGTAAGCTATTTTCTTGTCGGGCTCGGAATCGGGGCGGTAGTCGGCATTTTATTCGCGCCGAAATCCGGCGAGGAAACACGCGAGTACCTTTCGCAGAAGGCCGACGAAGGCCGCGAATATGCACAACGCAAAGCGCAGGAATTGCGCGAACGCGCGGAAGACCTGGTGGAGCGAGGCAAGTCCGTTGCATCGCGCCAAAAGGAAAACTTGTCCGCAGCGGTAGATGCAGGACGCGACGCCTACATGCGGGAAAAATCGAAGGCCCAGTAATTACGACGAGGATAAGCGAATGGAAAGCTGGATGCCCTTGTTCGTTGTAGTGACCGCGATAGCAGTTGTCGTGCAGGCGATCGTCCTGGTTGCTCTGTTTGTCCAAATGCGCCGCACGGCTGCGCGTGTAGAGCAGGTTGTGACAGATATCAGCAGCAAGGTTGCGCCACTCATTTCCTCGGTGCAAGTTTTGGTGGAAGACATTTCACCACGGATCACGGGAATTGTTGCGGACGCTTCCGAGATCACGCGGCTGGCGCGCAGCGAAGTGCAAAAGGTCGACCGAATTGTGACCGAGGCTCTCGAGCGGCTACGCATGCAGCTCATTCACGTCGATCACGTTCTAACCGGTGCGATTGAAACTGTGGAAGAGGCTGGATCGCAAATTAAGCAGTCGATTTGGGGGCCAGTGATTAAGGCGACTGCGATGCTTCGCGGGGTTCAAGCCGGGATTGATTTTCTGAGAAATGTGCGGCAGCGGCGCGATGGCGGAGAAGTTCCGGCCGATCAGCAGGACGAGGGAATGTTTATTTAGTTTGTGTTGAGTTGTGTTGGATCGCCTTTGGACTTTACGAAAAACCCCGCCTCTGAAGAGACGGGCTATAAAAACCTACTTGATCCAGCCCCCGCCTAGAACTACATCATCCGAATAGCAAACTGCGGCTTGACCTGGCGTTACGGCGCGCTGTGGTTCGTCAAAAATTATGCGCGCGGAGGTATCGTCGATGGGATCGACTGTGGCTGCGGCAGGTTCGTGGCGATGGCGGATTTTTACCGTTGCGCGAATCGGCGATTCCAATCTTGCGAACGAAATCCAATTCACATCCCTGATTACGCAAAGATCGGTCCGCAAGTCCGAATCATCGCCCACGATGACGCGGTTGGTGGCGCGATCCAATTCGACAACGTAAAGCGGTTTGCCTGCGGCGACGCCAAGCCCTTTGCGCTGCCCTACAGTGTAATTGTGAACGCCGCGATGGCGGCCAATGACCTCGCCGCTCGTGGTGACCAGATCGCCCTCTTCTTCTGAAAGCGTTTCACCACGCTCACCCAGATAAGCGCTGATGAACTTGACGTAGCTCCCGGACGGCACGAAACAAATTTCCTGGCTATCGGGCTTTTCCGCCACTGGAAGCGTCGCACGGCGCGCAATTTCTCGCACGGCCGTCTTGTCCAATTCGCCCAGCGGAAAATCGGTACGGGACATTTGCTCTTGCTTCAGTCCGAAAAGAAAAAAGGTTTGATCCTTGGAAGTGTCCGCAGCGCGCAGCAATTCATAGCGGCCTGTTACTGCATTATGGCGGATTCGCGCGTAATGTCCGGTGGCCATTCGTTCCGCGCCAATCTGGCGCGAAGTCACGAGCAACGGATCGAATTTTACATGGTTATTGCACATCGTGCAGGGCACGGGAGTGCGGCCCGCGAGATATTCCTCGACGAACGGCTGCACCACGGTCTCCTCAAATTGTTGTTCGTAATTCACCACATAGTGCGGGATGCCGAGATGCTGGGCGACGCGCTTGGCGTCATACACATCATCGATCGAGCAGCAGCGCTGGCCGTGCGAGCCATCGCGGTCCAGTTCCGGCAAGCGGCGCTGATTCCACAGCTGCATGGTCAGGCCAACGACTTCACAGCCCTGTTCCTTCAGGATCGCAGCAACCACTGAACTGTCCACACCGCCGCTCATTGCAACAGCCGTCATGGGCTTCTGATTTGTAGTCGATTCCATTTTATTTTGGCGGCTTCGGGCCGAAGCCGCACTCCCTAGTATAGCGTTAAATCATGCGATTGCAGGATTCTTGTACGTGGGTGAAAGCCGCCGAAGCCTTTCAATTACCGAAGGGATGGTTTCGAGCGCAAAGTCAATTTCTTCTTGCGTGTTCTGGCGGCCGAGGCTCAGGCGCAGCGTGGCGCGCGCATCTTCTGGAGCAAGCCCGAGCGCCATCAAAACGTGCGACGGTTCCACAGCGCCTGACGAACAAGCCGCTCCGGTAGAGCACGCGATTCCCTTGAGGTCGAGCGCGATGACCATCGCTTCGCCCTCAATGAATGGAAAAGTTAAGTTGGAAGTGTTGGGCACTCTCGGCGCGCGCGCTCCATTCACCCAGGAGTGCGGCACGCGATCGAGCAGACCTTGCTCCAGACGGTCGCGCAAACCGCGGAGGCGTTCGCTTTCCTGAGCGATGCTCGCGTGCGCGAGTTTCGCTGCCCGGCCCATGCCTGCAATCGCGGCGACATCCTCTGTTCCCGGACGCCTGTCACGCTCCGAGTGGCCGCCATACATCAGGGGAGAGAGATGTGTTCCTTTTCGGATGTATAACACGCCAATTCCCTTTGGCCCATTAAATTTATGCGCGGAAATGGAAAGCAGATCCACGCCTAGACTATCGACATCGATAGGAATTTTCCCGGCAGCTTGCACTGCGTCCGTATGGAACACAATTCTCTTTTCGGCCGCAATCTTGGCAATTTCAGCGATTGGTTCGATCGTTCCCGTTTCGTTATTTGCAAGCATGAGCGTGATGAGCACGGTATCGGGGCGAATCGCGCGAAGAACATCTTCCGGGCTGACAAGACCTTCGCGGTCCACCGGCAAAATGGTGAGGTCTACGCCGCTCTTTGCCAAGGCTTTGCAAGGATCGAGCCCTGCCACATGTTCAATTGCCGATGTGATGATGTGCTTGGATTTTCCCGGCGCCGCGGCCACCGCGCCCAGAATCGCGTGATTGATAGACTCCGTGCCGCCACTCGTAAACATGATATCCGCAGCGCGTGCATTCAGGAGCGAAGCGACTGAAATTCGCGCCTGCTCGACCGCTTCGCGCGCGTTCTGTCCAAACGCATGGATCGAGCTCGCATTGCCATATTCCTCGGTGAGATAAGGCATCATCGCGGCCAGAACTTCCGGCGCTATGGGGGTGGTCGCGTTGTGATCGAAGTAAATCCGTTTCATGTGTCGCATTCTTTTAACCGGAAATAAAGTACGATTTGCACTCAATGCAGAATATCGTTCGTGCAAGGTGCGGTCAAGGCAGGCTTCCTGGGCATAGGTTTCGGCCTGAGGCCTTTTGGACTTGCAAGGATTAACCCTTAATGATTGAGTGCTTGCAAGGACTAAACCCCACAGGCTGAAGCCCGCGCCACGGAACTGCAATAGCCATTCGGGCACACTTGCTTGACGGGTGAGGAGGCTTTCGATAGGTTGATAAAGGAGTAAAACTCAACGCGCTCGCTATTCATTTTCGTGCGCGACACTGAAACGGAGACTCTCATTGGCCGATCCCATCATCACGCTCACCACGGATTTTGGCACGAGCGACCATCTTGTCGGTACGATGAAGGGCGTTATTCTTAACATCAATCCTGGCGCCAGGATTGTGGATATCAATCACAGCGTTGTTCCCTTCGATCTTCTCGATGGGGCGCTGTCAATCGCCAATGCCTACGCTTTTTTCCCGGCACGCACGGTACACGTGGTTATCGTCGATCCGGGAGTGGGCACGGATCGCCGTCCGATTCTAGTGAGCGCGGGAAATCAGTTTTTCGTGGCGCCGGACAACGGCGTCCTCTCCATGATTTATGAGCGGGAAACGTGCACCGTTCGGCACATCACAGCGGAACACTATTTTCTGAATCCGATCAGCGCGACATTTCACGGGCGAGACATCTTTGCGCCAACCGCTGCGTGGCTCTCTAAAACATTTCAGACGGAAGCGTTCGGCGAAGTCGTCACGGACTTTGTGCGATTCACCATGCCGAAAGCGAAGGCTGACGGACAGGCCATCAAAGGCGTTGTGCTGCGCGTCGACGCATTCGGGAACTTGATGACAAATTTGACGGCGGAAAATATTCCCGAGGCTGCGCTCCAGGGTGGGCCCATCCGTCTTGCTGTGAACGGAAAACAAATCAATCAGTTTGCGCCAACATTTGCGGCTGGCGATCCGGGTGTGCCGATTGCCGTCATTGGATCGGCAGGCTACGTGGAAATTGCGGTGAACCGTGGGAACGCTGCCCGTACGCTGGGAGTGGGGCGCGGCGCGGAAGTTACACTGGAAGTCAGCTAAGTCCGATTTTATTGACGGCCAGTTCTGGGACAGCTTTAAGTAGCACAGGCTTCAGCCTGTGGGGTTTAGTCCTTGCAAGGCCAAAAACCCACAGGCTTGAAGCCTGTGCTACTTAAACCTCGGGCGGCAAATCCATCGTTATCAAAAATGCTCGCGTTCTAGGATCCAGCCAATCGCGCAAGGCGTCTCCCAATAAATTGAAAGCTAGCACCGCCGCCATAATTCCAAGCGCGGGAAATATGACGAGGTGCGGCGCGTCGAATAAATGATTGCGCGCGTCGTTCAGCATCGCGCCCCAACTCGGTGTAGGTGCTACGACGCCTAGGCCAAGAAAACTCAATGTGGATTCAGCGAGAATTGCACCGGCCATGCCGATGGTTGCTTGAATTAACACCGGTTGTAGAGTGTTGGGCAGCAAGTGCTTGAGCAAGATGCGCGTGTGCGATGCGCCCAACGAACGCGCCGCCAGAATAAATTCCATCTCACGCACTTTCATGACTTGCGCGCGCGCCAGGCGCGCGTATCCAGCCCATCCGGTTATGACCAGGGCGAGGATGACCTTGTCCAAGCCCGGGCCGAGAAATGCCGCGAACGCAATGGCTAGCAGGATTCCAGGGAAAGATAAAAATGAATTGATCAGCACGATGTTGATGAAGCGGTCAAACGCGCCTCCGAAATATCCGGAGACTGAGCCGAGCGCCAAGCCTACGATTCCCGCACCTAGCACTACCGATATGCCCACGAGGAGCGAGACGCGCGCGCCGTAGAGTGTGCGCGACAAGACGTCGCGGCCCAGTTCGTCGGTTCCCATCCAGTGATGCGCGCTCGGTGAGAGCAGGCGGTTGGGGAGGCTTTGTGCGGAGGGGTTTGCAGGAGCGATCCACGGCGCGAAAACAGCTACCACAATCAAGAGCGCAGTGACGGCTAGGCCCCAGCGGCCTAGTCCGCTGGTGCGGAAAAATTGCCAAAATTGCGACGTGGGTTTCATACGCTTTTCTTTAACATTTTCATCGATCTCTTTTTTCAATTGCCAGTAGCGCGGGCTTCAGTCTGTGGGGGTTGGTGGTTGCCGACGCGACCCATTCGCGCTGAAGATTCTGGCATCTAAACCCTCCCCTCTGAAAAGGCGAGCTACAAAGGCTCGCTACAAGGACAGGGTGGATCATTGCAGGCGCACCCTGGGATCTACCATGGCGTAGATCAGGTCTGTTAGGAGATTTACGCCTACGTAGGATAGGGCGATGATCAGGATGCAACCCTGCAACAGGGGATAATCGCGCGCCGCGATGGCTTGCACGGCCAGGCGGCCAATTCCCGGCCACGAAAAAATTGTTTCGGTGACGATGGTTCCGGCCAGTAGTGAACCGAATTGCAATCCAACGATCGTGATCACCGGGATCAGTGCATTGGGGAAGGCGTGGCGGAACAGGACTGAGGTTTCTGTAATGCCTTTGGCGCGCGCAGTTCGCACGTAGTCGCTTGAAAGTTCCTCGATCATCGAGCCGCGCACCATGCGCGTAAGAATGGCTGCGAGCGCCGCGCCGAGAGTTGCGGCGGGCAAAATTAAGTGGACGATTCCTCCGCGTCCGGACACGGGCAGCCATCCGATTTCAATCGAGAAAATTAAAATTAGGATTGGGCCTAGCGCGAAATTGGGAACGGAAAGACCGAGCAGCGTGAAAAATGACGTGGCGCGATCCGCATGGCTGCCGCGGCGGCGCGCAGAAAAAACTCCGGCGGGAATGGCAATGGCGATACACACGGCCAAGGCAGCTAAAGACAATTCCAGAGTTGCGGGAAACCGCTGCAATACAATGGGACGCACAGGCGCAGAGTAGCGCATCGAGCGGCCCCAATCGCCGCGCGCCAACGCTTCAAAGTAATGGACGTATTGCACGCCGAGCGGTTGATCGAGCCCGAGTGTGTGGCGCAGTTGCGCAAGATCCTCCACGCGCGCATCCTGACCGAGCATCTGCAATACGGGGTCGCCGGGCACGATATGAATCATCAAGAAAACCATCGTGAGGATCAGCCACAGGGCTGGCAATGTGTAAAGCAGGCGCTGAAGGAAATGGCGGATCATTTTTGTTTGAGCACCTTCGCCGCGGCAGGCTTCGCCTCAGCCACCGGCGCCGATCCACTGCGTTCCGCGGCCACGATCAGTCGCTGAATTTTTACGCGCGCTACTCTTCGGCGATCCATTTCGACAACGGTGAAACGATATCCATTGAAATCAAAACTTTCTCCGCCTCGCGGAATGAAACCCAGCCGTGCGAGTACAAATCCTCCCACCGTTGCATACGAGCGATCTTCCGGCAGGACAATGTTGTATTGCGATTCGAGATCGCGCAAGCCAAGCGACGCGTCGAAAATCATGGCAACATCCGCGCCCTGGCCGACGACAATGGGCCGTTCGACCACGTCAAACTCGTCGTGAATCTCCCCAATCAGCTGTTCCAAAATATCTTCCTGCGTGAGCAACCCCAGAATCGTTCCGAACTCATCAACCACCATGGCCATCCAGCCATGATGCGTCCGAAATTCCTGAAGCATTTCGCTTACGGGCTTGCTTTCGGGAACGATGGAAATTTCGTGGAGCATGCTGCGCACGCTAAACTCAGCGGCAATCCAGCCTTCCTCCGCGCGGCGCTCCCGGTCGAGTAATACCCACACAATATCTTTAATGTGAATGTAGCCGAGTACTTGCTCGCTTGCTCCCTCGAAAACAGGAATCCGCGATCGCTGCGTCGTGACGAAGACGCGCATGACATCATCGAGCGAAGCATCGGCCGTCACAAAGTGAACGTCAGGGCGCGGCACCATCAACTCCCGCACTTGCATCTGGTCGAGCTCGATCGCGCCCAGAATGAATTTCTCCTCGTCGCTTCGCAACAGGCCGCGTTCGCGCGCTTGCTGAATCTGAATCTGCAATTCTTCCGCCGAGTGGACTTGCGTGTGGCTCGTGCTGCCGGAAAATCCCAGTCCGCTCAGCACCCACCGGCTCATACCATCGAGCAAACTTATCGCCGGGCGAAACATTTCTAGATACCATTGAAATGGAGGCGCAACCAGGAGAGCGACGCGTTCCGCGCGCTGCAGACTCATGCTTTTCGGCACGAGTTCCCCTAACACAACGTGCAATACGGTCAGAAAAAGAAATGCAATTGCAAGCGAGACCGCATGAATCAAAACAACCGCATGCGCGCCCGGAATGTTGGCGACCAGTGGGCTCAAGATCGAAGCAAGTGTGGATTCACCAAGCGCGCCGAGACCCAGACTGGTCAGGGTAATTCCCACTTGAACGCCGGAAACGACGCGATCCAGCTTGCCAATTAGGTCCAAAACAATTTTCGCGCGAAATCGCCCCTCATCCACAAGTTGCCTTACGCGCGAATGGCGCACCGCAACCAGAGAAAATTCGACCGCCGCGAAAAATCCATTCACGGCCACCAGAGCGAGCAAACCGAGGAGTCGCAATCCTATCAAGCTGGCAAGTTCCTCCGAAGTCTCATTCTAGCAGCCCCTTCCTCCCTGCTGAAAGGATCGCGCACGCGCGTGATACGCAAGAGTGGCTGCCCGATCGGTCCCGGAAAACATTTTGCAGCATAAAGCGGTTGTTTCGGTTCTCGGCCGTGCATTAGAATGTTGTCTTCGTTCGCCAACTTTTTTTCGACGATTGCTTTATAGAAATTGTGGACTATGACAATTGTGAATCCTGCATCGACCAAAAAGCCTGAGCCGGGCAAGAAGCCGGACTTTGAGAATTCCCTTGCGCGCCTCGAAGAAATCGTCGGCAAGCTCGAGAACGCAAACTTGTCTCTCGACGAAGCCATGAAACTGTTTGAAGAAGGCGTGCAACTCTCCCGCGATTGCCAGAAGTATCTGGGGCAAGCGGAGGGCAAAGTGGAAATCCTGCTCAAGAAAGCGGGCGGCGAACTCGTCGCGGAGCCTTTCGATCCCGAAGCAGAGGAAGAATCCTAAGCGGCCACGTTGCCAATCAGCGGCCGAACCGAATTCCCCCGATGACCCTTCCCACATTTTTCGAAGAAGATCGCGCGGCAGTTGACGCTGCCCTTGACTGGCTGATGCCCGGCGAAAACACGCGGCCTCTAACTATCCACCAGGCGATGCGCTATAGCGTGCAGGCTGGCGGAAAACGCGTGCGACCAATTCTGTGCCTGGAATCCGCCAGAATTTTTTCCGCCGATGTGAATCCCGTTTTGCCGGTAGCGTGCGCGCTTGAATTCATTCACACCTATTCGCTGATTCATGACGATTTGCCTGCGCTGGACAATGACGACTTGCGGCGCGGAAAACCGACCTGCCATAAGAAATTTAATGAGGCTACGGCTATCCTCGCCGGAGATGCGTTGCTGACGCTGGCGTTTGAAACGCTGGCTAATGCGCCGATCGAGCCAGCGCGTCGCGTAGCTATTCTTTCCCACGTGGCTGCGTCGGCAGGCACGGTGAAAGGAATGGTTGGCGGACAAGTTGCGGACATTGAGGCGGAAGGCCGCTCTATCGCGCCGGCGGAACTCGAATATATCCATCGATCGAAAACCGCTGCGTTGATTCGTGCTTCCGTGGTTGCCGGTGCAATTGGCGGGGGCGCTGACGACCAAGACGTAGAACGCCTGAAAAGCTTTGGCGAAACTATCGGTTGGGCATTTCAAGTGGTCGACGATATTCTGGACGTGGAAGAATCTTCCGCGTCTCTCGGAAAGACAGCCGGAAAAGATGTAGCTCAGAAAAAAGCGACGTACCCTTCAATCTATGGTTTGGAAAAATCTCGCCAATTTGCTAAAGAGCTGGAAGATCGTGCGATGGCCGAGATTGAACCCTACGGGGAACGAGCTTCGCGGCTGCGGGAGTTAGCAGACATGATCGTTCACCGTCGCGCGTAATTGCAGTAAGGCGCTTTTGCAGGCCGCTTTTGTAGCCCGCCTCTTCAGAGGCGGGGGTTTTGGCGATGTCCTACTCAAAGCTTGAAATAAAAGCATAGAAGTTCGGGCAGCAGCATTTAACCCTGGGAAAGTGCGCTGACCAGTTCATTTTGGTGTCACACTTTCATTTAAACCCTCGCCTCTGAAGAGGCGAGCTACAATGGCCCCGCTATCATCGCCGTCGATTTCAACGAAACGCATTGCCACCTAAACAAAAAATCGCTAAAAAAAGGCTCGATCTTCTGGTCGTCGAACGCGGACTCGCCGAATCTCGCGAAAAGGCGCAAGCCATGATCCTTGCCGGTGAGGTGCGCGTGAATGGCGCAAGAAGCGATAAGGCCGGGGCACAGATCGGCGAAAACATGCGGATTGAAATCAGCGGAGCTTCGGCAAAATACGCCAGCCGCGGAGGTTTCAAGTTGGAAGGCGCGCTCGAAGATTTCGGCGTCGACGTGAACGAAAAGATCTGCCTGGACGTGGGCGCATCCACCGGCGGCTTTACCGATTGCCTGCTGCAACATGGCGCGAGCCGCGTTTATGCAGTCGACGTGACACCGCAGCAGATGGCCTGGCGACTCGTGCAGGACTCGCGCGTCACACAAATTAAAGCCAATGCTCGAAATCTTTTGCCAGAGGAAGTTCCGGAATCCGTGAATCTGGTCACTATGGATGTTTCCTTTATTTCTGTCGCGAAAGTGCTTCCTGCTGTTGCCGTGGCTGCCGGCCCTGACGCTGCATATTTAATCCTGGTCAAGCCTCAGTTTGAACTCGACCGCGGAGATATTGGCAGCGGCGGAATTGTGCGGGACGCTGCGCTCCATGAACGCGCGATTGAGCGGGTTCGGCAGGCTGCACTGGCCGCAGGATTACAGGTGAAAGGCGTTCGACCGAGCCATCTGACAGGCGCCGAGGGCAATCAGGAGTTTTTTCTGTATACGGGAAAAGGCGGGTAGGTTTCTAGTAGCACAGGCTTCAGCCTGCGGGGACTAGTCTTTACAAGGCCTAAATTCCACGGGCTGAAGCCTATGCTACTGAAACCCATTTTGCATCGTGGATATTCAGGCTTTGGCAATCGTGATTAAAATCAGGGAAATGGAAACGCGCGACAAATGCTAAAGTAAGTGTTTGCCTTGACAGCGCTTCGGCATAAATAAAATGATCAAGACAGTC
>Ga0182024_10014971_pt1 | contig 14925 bp, 12 predicted proteins | sample P32metaG_FD_120480 | JGI IMG/M metagenome (GOLD analysis project Ga0182024, IMG submission 120480) | Permafrost microbial communities from Stordalen Mire, Sweden - P3-2 metaG (Illumina Assembly) | ecosystem: Environmental > Terrestrial > Soil > Wetlands > Permafrost | place: Sweden: Stordalen... | reverse complement strand
TACCGTCATGCCGTTTGATAAAGCAATGCGCACATGGTGCTTGATCTCGTCGGTCTGACGCAGGGCCATGAGCATGCCAAGCACCGCGCAACTTCGCATCTTCCGGTCCAGCCCGTCGCGTGTCCAGACTGTGCCGAAGGCGAACTCAGCTGCCCAAGTCGCGCATTCCCGACCGAAGTCGGTCGAGGCGAGATGAGCGCGCAGATCTTTTGCCTGCTCCTGTCCCAGCACTTCGCCGAAAAAGCTGATGCCGCTTTCGCGTTTGTCGGTCATGACTTGCCTCTCATTGAATGCTCCGCTCCGCGGGTCGCAGTTGCTCTCGGCCGGTATGGACGGTGCGGGTTCCGCATCCGTATCATAGACCAACGACGCCTATAGGGCGGCGATCGATCGTTCCATCACCAATAGATTTCAGCAGGTCAAAGCATGCGTCAATTGAATAAGCTACGGCTGGTCTCGTTCGTATTGGCAATGGCAGTGAGCGCTTTCGGTTTCAGTCGCGGCCACGACGAACCTGATCGTATCGAGGCTGTGAAAACCAACGCCGCCAAGATCAAACACGTGTTCTTGATCGTGCTGGAAAACAAGAACTTCGATGACACTTTCGGTACCAGCACGCAGGACCCCTACCTACAAAAGACTCTCGTCCCCATGGGTGTTTTGCTGCGCCAGTACTACGGCACCGGCCACGTCAGTCTCGACAACTATCTTTCAATGATCAGCGGCCAGGCAGCCACGCAGGATACCGATAACGACTGTATGGCCGAACTCAACTCCGCCAGGCCCAATTACAACGACGTAAACCAGATCGGCACGACCCCTGATGGCCAGGTCATTGCCAAAGGCGGGTGCATTTATGGCAAGGAGATCAAGACTTTGCCGGAGCAGCTGGTGGAGCGGGGACTGACATGGAAGGGCTACATGGAGGATATGGGCAATGATCCGGCGCGCGAGAGTGCGACCTGTGGTCATCCAACGATCGGCATCGCCACCGATGGTACCAGTGCATTCGAGGCGCCGAGCGCCGCCGTGCCGCTGGGCGATGGCTATGCTACGCGGCACAACCCGTTCGTGTATTTTCATTCCATCATCGATTCACCGAGCTGCGCCACGAATGTGGTCAACTTGAACCAACTGCCTGCGGATCTTGAAAACCTTAAGACCACGCCGAACTATGTGTTCATCACACCCAATCTGTGCAATGACGGTCACGATGGCAGCGGCACCGGCGAGAAAGGCAAGACTTGCGTTAATGGCGAAGCGGGTGGACTCACCTCGGCGGATGCATTTTTGAAGAATTGGGTGCCGAAGATCCTCGCTTCGCGCGCATATCAGCAGGACGGCCTGCTTATCATCACGTTCGACGAAGGCAATTATACTTTGAGCAGCAAGACCGATCCGGCTACCGGTCAGAATATCGTTGACATCACGTTCCCTGGGGAGCCCTGTTGCGGCCAGCTACCAGGCCCTAATTTGGAGGGCGTGCGGCCAAGCCGGCATACGTTCATGAACACGCCTACTCTGGTGCGGAGTTTCGTGATCAACGGCTTCGGCGGCGACCGCATCGGCGCGGTGTTGTTGTCGCGGTTTGTCAAACCTGGCACCGTCTCCGACACGCCTTACAATCACTACTCACTGCTTAGAAGCCTCGAAGACATCTTCCAATTGAAGAGCCACCTCGGCTACGCGGCTAACCAGCCGGAGGCACATTACGTGCTCAAGACGATCGGCGACGACACGAACGTTTTCCAGGCACGCGGCAAATAGCAGGTGCGCGGCACCGGCGGACGCATAGACGCCATCATCGTGATGATTTTAGATTCACGATCAGTGGCGCAATATCTGGCCGAGCTTCTGCACTGCGCGCTCCATATCGGGCCCCCACGGATGCCCGGTGTTCAGCCGCAGACAGTTCCTGAATTGTTGTCGCGCGGAAAATATTGGCCCCGGCGCAATTGTGATACCCGCGTCGAGCGCGCGGCGGTGGACGTCGAGGGAGTCGACGGCGGCTGCACATTCGATCCACAGGAAATAACCGCCGCGCGGCATAGCGACCCGATAGCCGGGCGGGAAATGCCGTTGCAGCGACTGCAACGCCAAACTCTGCTGCGAGGCTAAACTACGACGTAATTTCTGCAGGTGTACATCGTAGGCGCCGTGCCGAAGCATCGCGGCGATGCCCTGCTGCACAGGCAGACTGGTGGAGATGGACGCCTCCATTTTTCGTCGCGATAGCTCGCCTGCATAGCGTCCGGCCGCTACCCACCCCAAGCGATAGCCTGGCGCCAAGCATTTGCTGAATGAGCCGCAGTGGAGAACTTGCCCGGTGCGATCAAAGGCCTTCGCCGGAGGCTCCGGTGTTGCGGCATATTGAAGCTCCGCATATGCATCGTCCTCAATGAGAGGAATGTCGTGGCTTGCCAACATGCGCACCAACTCTTTCTTGCGCGTCAGCGACAGGGTGGCGCCCGTTGGATGGTGCAAAGTCGGCATCAACCAGCACGCGCGTATGGGATATCTGTCAATCGAGGCCTGCAGGGCCGCCAAATCGAGACCTTCCGTAGGATGCATGGCAATCTCGACGACATGCAGACCCAGCCGTTGCGCCGCTTGCAGGCAGCCATAAAAAGTCGGCGACTCGATCGCGATCGTATCGCCCGGCCGGGTTACACACTGTAACGCCAGATTCAGTGCTTCGAGTGCCCCCGATGTCACGACGATCTGCTCGATGGGTACACTCATTCCCAATCGCAAATAGCGTTTGGCGATTTGCTGCCGCAACTCGAGGTCACCCGGCGGAAGGCTCTCAACGGTTTTCCAAGGGTCAATGTGCCGCGCACTGCTACCCAGATAACGAGCTAATTTTTTCCAGGGAAATTGCATAGGACCGGGGAAGGCAGAACCTAGCGGCACAATCTCTCGATTGCGTGAAGCCTCAAGGGTCTGGAATACCAGATCACTGACATCCAATGCCGTGGAGCTCGAGCGGGGTCGAGAGATCCGCGGCAGGCGCGGCGTCTTTGAACTCGGCCTAACGAAATACCCGGAACGGGGTTTCGATTCGATCAGGCCGCTCGACTCGAGCGTCTCATAAGCCTTCAACGCCGTCGCCGTGCTCACTTTTCGCGATTGGCACAAGGAGCGAATGGACGGCAGTTGATCACCCACCGGCAGCGTGCCGCTGCGGATCAATGCCTCGAATTCTTGTGCGATGGCGCTATAGAGCTTCACCGTCGCACAATACGGTGAATGCCCTCTCGGGGCCAGCGCTCTCAGTGCGTAACGTTGGTAGCCATCCAACCAAAATAGTGACCCACAAACAAGCCAGCAAACAACACAACGGAAAGGCCGATGCGCCAACTCAACGCGCGCATCATGTGCACCGAATGTTCCGGGCCCGATGACATTTCGAATAGCGCCTTGCCCAAACTTCCGACTATCGCCAGAAGCACCAACAGGACCAGCGGTTTCATGTGCTTTGCTCCTTTGATTGGCGTTCTTCGCGGCGAATCGTAGCAATGACTGTCGCGAACGCCACCACGAGGACGCCAACCATGGCTACCATCAGAAACAACAGGCCGCCTGCAAGCTTGTAACACTCATAAAAGCCGTCCAACACGCCGATCGGCGTCGTAATTAAAAGCAGTGGTTTCGCGATTCGCATGGCATAACCTCGTATTACCCGGGCTGCATATTTGCACGTGCCTCTGGGGCGTGACAGGCACAGAGCGCCGCAAAAAATGCAGTACAGAAAGTCCGCAGCGCGAACTTTTCACTGCTTGAAGCGCGGGACCGATGCGATGTCTGACAATCCGGATTATGCTGACGCCCGCAGCATCGCGAATTTGCGAACAGGTTCAATGAAACACCTGTTTCCTTTAGCCTGCGGTTACCACTGTCAAACAGAGCTGGGGTCCATATGATTCAGGTCTTCAATCCCTCAACTGAGGAACTTATCGGCGAAGTGGTCGACTCCGATCAGGCCGCTGTCGATCAGGCGGTCGCGCGCGCCCGCAAATCATTCGAGGCGGGCATCTGGCATCGGTTGCCGGCCGCGAGACGGGCCGAGGTTCTGTGGCGTGCCGCGGACATCATCAAACAGCGCGTCGAGGAGCTGGCGGAAATAGAATCCAAGGACAACGGCATGTCGCGTCCGCACGCGCGCAATCTCATATTAGCCAGCACCGAAGTGCTTTATTACTGCGCGGGTTGGTGCACGAAAATCCAGGGCCACGCCGTCGACATCGTCACGGACGGTGGTATCACCGGCACTTTCGCGGAGTACCACGCCTACACGTCGCTCGAGCCCATCGGTGTTGTCGGGCTGATCGTTCCCTGGAATGGCCCTTTTTATGTTGCGGTGAGTAAGCTTGCGCCGGCGTTGGCCGCGGGTTGCAGCTGTGTGCTCAAGCCGGCGGAGGAGACCCCTCTCAGCGCGCTCAAATTGGAGGGCATTTTTCGCGATGCCGGGGTGCCCGATGGTGTGGTCAACGTTCTGACCGGCAACGGCGAGACCACCGGAGCCGCGATCGTCGCCCATCCGGGCGTCGATAAGGTGGGATTCACCGGCTCGACTGAGGTCGGCAAACTGATAGTCAAGGCAGCAGCGGGCAACCTGAAGAAACTAACGCTCGAACTCGGCGGCAAATCACCCGCAATTCTATTCAATGACGCCAATTTGGCGAAGGCAATCCCAGGTGCCGCCATCGGTTTGTTAATCAATTCTGGCCAGAACTGCTGCTGCACTTCGCGCATGTATGTGCAGCGTGGCATCTACAATCAGGTCGTGGACGGCCTCGCCGCTGCGGCCCGGTCGATGCGCATGGGCGGCAGTGAGGATACAGACGTAGATCTCGGCCCCCTGATCAGTGATAAACAGCGGCAGCGCGTGCTTGGAATCATCAACGATGGCAGGCGGGAAGGTGCGGAGGTCGTCACGGGGGGCAAGCCGCTGGATCGCCGTGGTTTCTTCGTGGCGCCGACCATCATCACGAATACCCGTCCCAATATGCGACTGATCCGCGAGGAAATCTTCGGGCCGGTAGGCTCCGTGATTCCCTTTGACGATGAAGAGGAAGTCGTCGGCCCCGCCAATGACACCGAATATGGGCTGGCCGCGACGATCTGGACACAAGACGTTACTCGTGCGCACCGCATGAGCAGACGGATGAAGGCAGGCGTAATTTGGGTCAACTGCGCGCTCGCTGCTGATCAATCCATGCCAATGGGTGGCTATAAGCAATCAGGCTGGGGTTACGAACGGGGCTGGAAGGGTATTGAGGCTTACCTCCATACCAAATCGACATTCGTAGGATTGTAAAATGTCCCGAGTCAGGCGCTTCGAAGCGAGGGCCCGAATTCAAAGAAGTTGCAATTGGCAATCGATTCCATGATGCGTCGATTCAACACTTCGAAAGCTACCAGCAAGGACGCGATCGAGCGGGCGTCGAACGATTTTGCCCCGCCGAATCGATCGCAAAGATCCTTGTGCATGTGATCGCAGTCCTGAACGCCTTCGTCCGTCTCCCTGAGAAGCCGCTCGCATCCTTCTGAACGGCGCGCCTTCAACTGTTCGAGTCTTTGGATCAGCACATCGATCGTGAAGCGGCTGAACTTCAAGTTCCTGGTGAAATGGAATAACGCTGTCGACATTTCGGTTCTCCTGACGCGCGGCGCAGTGTGACGACACCCGGATTGTGTCGCTTGAGCGCAATACCTCGATTAACTATCAACTCAAATGAGTTCAAATAGTGTGCTGCAAGTGCCGCATTCCGTGCGTATGGATGCCCTCTCTTGCGCCGGGACAGATATCAAATGCCAGGGAAACCCTTAATGCGCCCGCGATACAGACTCGGGCCACGAGCATTCGCCAACGTTCGGTAGCGCACTGACAATCCAAGGTTGCTTGGCTAGACTCTGGGGCACCAATACACTTCTGGTTCATGGCTGTGAGGACGTCACGGAGCCATCGCCCAAATATCTACCGAAATACGCTGTAGGAAGAAAGGGCGCCATCGAACCTAACGCAAAAAAGACAGATGGGCCCGCATACTTGGAACGGCCACCGACGCACCGGATAGTCGCTATTCTGACAAAATGCGTCAGCCCCTCCGCCGATGCCGCAGAAGTCGCCGATGCCGCCATTGCGATTTGGCACGACTTCGCTACCACGTTGCAATCGATCATCGGGAGGCAGGGGGTCATCGCACTTTTCAATCGCAGCATAGCCCTTACCGCCCGGACGTTCCCTTGGCTCTCGAGTTCGCGGGTCGCGGATGACCATTCGGTCGATATAGATGGACTTCGGGGTGTCATTGCTCTGCAAAGCAGTGAGGCGGCCATCGCCGGATCCGGCAAACTCCTACAGACATTCTACGACCTGCTGGAGAGTTTGATCGGCGCCGGACTTTGTGAACAATTGCTCGACTCCGCTCGAGAAGATTTGCCCCAAAACGACCGCGAGACCCGTAACTTATGAGCCGCAAAGTCAAGATCAACCGATTGCTCAGCGGTGTGCCAGGGCTTGATCAGATCTTGGGCGGGGGCCTACCCGAATTCTCGTTCAACTTGATTGCGGGCGCGCCCGGCAGCGGCAAGACAACCCTTGCACATCAGATGATGTTTGCCCTGGCCACCGCCGAGCGTCCAGCTCTCTATATCACCGTGCTCGGCGAGCCACCGCTCAAGATGCTTCGCTATCAGCAGCAGTTTGACTTCTTCGACGGCAAAGTTGTCAATCATTCGGTTCGCTTCGTCAACGTTTCCGAGGAGACGTTGAAGGGCGGACTTCAAGCGGTGTTGCAGCGTATCGTCACTGAAGTAGAGGAACATCGCCCTGCGTTGGTATTCGTCGATTCATTTCGCTCGCTGATATTAGCGGGCAATAACGAAGACGGGTCCGACGCCAGGACCCAGCATTTCGTCCAACAATTAGGCATGTTGATGACGAGTTGGGAGGCGACGACGTTTCTCATCGGCGAATACCTCAATGAAAGTGGTGCAAATCCCGTATTCACCGTAGCCGACGGGCTGATTTGTCTGCGCCAAAGCGTCCAGCGCAATTCGATGGTGCGAAAGCTTGAGATTATGAAAATGCGCGGCCAGGCGACGATTCCTGGTCTGCACACATTTCGAATTAGCAGCGCCGGCATCAACGTATTTGCCGCGGCGACTGGCGGGTCGCGCGGGCACGCGAATGCCGCGGCGTCTGACACACGTCTGTCAATGGGTGTACCGCGGTTGGACGAGATGCTCGGCGGCGGCCTGCCAGACGGCTATTCGGTACTAGTCGCGGGGCCGTCGGGTTCCGGCAAAAGCATTTTAGCAGCCTCCTTTTTGGCGGAGGGAGCGCGCTGCGGCGAAAACGGGGTATTGGCATCATTCGAACAAAATCCAATACGGTCTCGCAGCAGTACGGTCGTGTCGCTGATTGCGGCGGGCCGTATCGAGGTTGTCGAAAATCGTGCTGCGGACCTTTCCACCGATGAGATTTTATGGCTATTGATGGATAAGATCGCCAAGCTGGGCGCGAAACGCGTGGTTATCGATTCTTTGTCGGGCTTTGAGCTCGCCGTCGCGCCCACATTTCGCGATGATTTTCGCGAGTCGCTGGCGAAAATGGTAACCACTCTCACGGGTGCCGGCGTAACGTTGCTCATGACCTGCGAGCTCGAGGATCGCTACGGCGACCTGCGGTTCAGTCCATATGGTACTGCGTTTATGACGGACTCGATTATCGTGCAACGCTACATCGAGGTCGAGAGTCGGCTGCGACGCCTGATAGCCGTAGTAAAAGTGCGGGGAAGTCAGCACTCCCATGAACTGCGAGAATTTACAATCGATGACAGCGGCATCGTGATCGGGAACATGCTGCCGAACGAAGAGGGGCTGCTCGGTGGTCGGCCCACAAAAAAGCGCAGCGCGGATTTGAGGGACGATGGCAGGGGAATCGGCCATGCGTAGGGCGGCCGGCCACAGTGCGCCGGATGATGCCAACATCGACCTATCTGATTCGCGCACGGCTTCTATTGGCAGGACGCCGGTGATAGCGCATGCGACGCAGCTAGTCGAGGCGAATGAGCAATTGGTTCTCTCCGCGCTGCGGGCTCAAGTTGTCGCCGACGACGCTACCCGAGCGCTGACGCTCCTCGAGCGATCCTCTGAATTGGATTCTTTGACAGAATTGCCCAACCGCCAATCGTTGTTGTCACGATTGATCTATGCAATGGCGATAGCGCGCCGAACGGGCACACAGCTCGCGATGCTGTTTGTCGATTTGAATAACTTCAAGCAGATCAACGACACGTTAGGCCATGGGGTGGGTGACCAAGTATTGCGCCTCGCCGCCAAACGTCTGGCTACGACCGTGCGCGAATCCGACACCGTGAGCCGCCACGGGGGCGATGAATTCTTGATCCTGTTAGCCGACGTATCTCATGCCACCGATTTGGCGCACATTGCGGCCAAGCTCATCTCAGCGCTAGCGCGCCCCGCTCGAGTCGGTGATCACGTGCTTCGGCTGACAGCGAGTATCGGTATAAGCTTGTTTCCTAGCGATGGAGAGGGCGCTGAGATTCTCATCCACCGGGCAGATCGGGCGATGTATCGGGCAAAGCGCAACGGTGATGGTGGCTTCGCGTTCCATGGAACGTTTGCGGACGAGGATCAAACTCCTTCCCCACGGCTCAATGCATTGCGCCACCCACTCTCGCATTATCGCGCCGCGCTCGCCGAGCAGGCGCGCCGACATAGTCAGATGCGGGAAGCTAACGAGAACCTCGTGCTGGCCGCGCTCGGTGCGCAGAAATTGCAGCAGACTGCGGAAGAAGCTCAGCGGCGCCAGACGGAGTTTTTGGCGGTGCTCGCGCACGAATTGCGCAATCCGCTGGCGCCCATGCAGCATGCGGCCGCACTGCTCCCTCGGGCTCGCCTCGATGAATCCCTCCTTCCTCGGATACAGTCCATGATTGAGCGGCAGGTCACACACATGTCGCGACTGATCGGCGATCTGCTCGATGTATCACGCGTGAGGTACGGGAAGCTGCGGCTCGAGCGACGAATAGTCGACGTTAAGGACATTCTAGATGTCGCAGTGACCGCATGCCGTCCCAGTATGGACGCGCGGCTGCAACGATTCACGGTGAGCATCGCGGCAGGATCTCTTGACGTGTATGGAGATCCCGTCCGCTTGGCGCAAATCGTCAGCAATCTCCTCGATAACGCATCAAAATACTCCCCCGAAGGCGCCGATATAGGGTTGTCGGCGTTGCAGGGCGAGAATTCCATCATCATGGAGGTCTCCGATACGGGGATTGGGATGTCGGCCGAAGTTTTAACGACGATCTTCGAGCCCTTCGTACAGGATGCGGCAGCCATCGAGTTCAACGGCAGCGGTTTAGGTATTGGACTCACTGTTGTGCGTGAGTTGGTCACCGCCCACGCTGGAACTATCAGCGCGTGCAGCCCCGGCGCGAACCTCGGCAGCACTTTCGTCGTGACGTTGCCTCGAGCGCGGGAGACGCCGACCATCCATAGCGTCCGTGCGAGTTTGCGATGAATGTGAGTGTTCCACCCGCCCCGGACCCTAGACAGGGCGGTGCGAGGATTGGACCTAAGGATGAGCTCTCGACGCAACTGCTGGCTGCCAACGAGCAATTGGTGGTCGCGGCACTCCGCAGTGAGGCTCGCTTTCGAGCCTATTTTGATGTTTCACCCGAGTATCTTTACCTGCTGAGACTGAACGCGGATGGCCGGCTCGTTTTTGAGGAGGTCAATCCGGCGGGCGCGGAACTCTACGGGCTATTGCGTGAACACATTATCGGGCGCACTGCAGCTGAAATAGACAGTGCGGAGGGCGCCGAAAGCATCAACCGAAATGCTCGCCTGGCACTTCAGTCGGGCAAGACTGTAACGTACCAAGTCAATCGGCCTATTGGGTCTCGTGCACATTGCACCCTCAATGTGATCGCAGCACCGGTAGAGAATTCCGAGAATGGGGGCCTCGTTTTGATGTGCGGCCGCGATCTCACGGAACAACGTCAGGCGGAAGAGGCCCTGCGTCAAAGCCAGAAAATGGAAGCAATTGGCCAATTAACCGGGGGTATCGCCCACGATTTCAACAACCTGCTCGCAGCAATCTCAGGTTCCTTGGAGCTCATGCAAAGCAAAATCGCGCGAGGACGAGTCAACGAGGCGCAGCGTTACATTGAAGCCGCGCAGGCAGCTTCCAAACGGGCTGCCGCATTGACGCATCGGCTGTTGGCGTTTTCCAGAAGACAGACGCTGTCCCCTACCTCGACCGACGCCAATCAGTTGGTCGCGAGCATGGCAGATCTGATTCGTCGCACCATTGGCCCAGCAATTGAGCTCGACGTGGCCGCGACGGACAATTTATGGATGATGCAGGTCGATCAGAATCAACTCGAGAATGCCCTTCTGAACCTATGCATCAACGCGCGGGATGCCATGCCCGCAGGCGGCCGGCTAACCGTTGAAGCCGCCAACTTTGTGGTCGACGAGCGGATGGCGCAAGAAGGCGACATGTTGTCCGGACAGTACGTCGCGTTGAGCGTCGGCGATACGGGACTCGGCATGACATCCGATGTAAAGGCACGGGCGTTCGATCCTTTTTTTACCACCAAGCCCCCAGGTTCCGGCACTGGCCTGGGGCTCTCGATGATTTACGGTTTCGCCAAGCAGTCCGGTGGTCAAGCTCGCATCTATTCAGAGGTGGGGCACGGCACCACGGTTTGCTTGTATTTTCCCCGGTTCGTGAGTGAGCGAGGGTCGGCGCCATTGCGCACTGCACAAATGGCCGCAGCTCAAGCGGCGCCAGGTGAGGCGGTGCTTGTGGTGGACGACGAGGAGCTCGTCAGAATGCTCGTAGTCGAAGTGCTGGAAGAGCTTGGGTATCTAACCTACGAAGCGGGCGATGCAGCAACAAGTCTCAAGACCTTGAAATCCAGCGTGCGTATTGACTTGTTAGTGACTGATGTCGGCTTGCCGGGTGGGATGAACGGCAGGCAGTTGGCGGAAACGGCGCGCGCCCTACGCCCGGAGCTCAAGGTGTTGTTCATTACTGGTTATGCCGAGGATGCGATCATCGACCAGGGTCATCTCGGTCCCGGAATGCAAGTCATGACAAAGCCGTTCGCGATGGAAGCGTTCGGCAGGAAAATCGGAGAGATGATTCAGCGCTGAGTCAGCGCTGCTTGCCGAATGCGACCGCGCGCGCAATTGCCGGCGGGCCAGCGGCCGTTGACATTACCTGGAAGTTTTTTGTAAGGTATTCAAGTGCACGCCGATGTTAACGGATCAACCCAGCAAGAGAGCTGCGTGCGGCTCGCGGGTATACAACGGGTATACAAGGAGTAACCTTGAATACAGATGCGCCTCCGCGTATCGATGAAACTGTTTATCCCGATCCTATCGAGAATCGCCTGCTCGCTGCACTGCCGGAGACCGAGTGGCTGAGCTGGCGGTCGCAAATGGAGCGCGTCGAGATGCCCCTGGGGCAGGTGATATACGAGTCGGGCAGCACTCTCAGCCATGTGTACTTTCCGACGACCGCCATCGTTTCCCTGCTGTATGTGATGCAGAACGGCGCCTCTGCCGAGATCGCGGTGGTGGGTAATGAAGGCATAGTGGGCATTTCGCTGTTCATGGGCGGCGATTCCACGCCGAGCCGGGCGGTGGTCCAGAGCGCTGGACGAGGTCTTCGGCTGAAAGCCGAGATCATGAAAGATAGCTTCAATGGATCGGGTCCCGTGCTGCACTTGCTGTTGCGCTACACCCAGGCGCTGATCACCCAGATGGCGCAGACGGCGGTGTGCAATCGACACCACTCACTCGACCAGCAGCTCTGTCGTTGGCTGCTGCTGAGTTTGGACCGGCTGCGCAGCAACGAACTGGTGATGACCCAGGAGTTGATCGCCAACATGCTCGGCGTACGCCGCGAAGGTGTGACCGAAGGTGCACTGAAATTGCAACAACTCGGGCTGATTCGTTACGTGCGCGGTCACATTACGGTGCTCGATCGGGTGGGGCTGGAAACTCGCAGCTGTGAGTGTTATTCGGTGGTGAAGAAGGAGTACGACAGGCTGCTTCCGCAGCAAACGGCGAAGTAGTTACGAGTAGTCTGCGGGTCTCGGCGATCAGGCGGAACATCGTTCCAGAGACTGTCAGCAATTTTGTGGGATCCCACCGCCCAAGCGCCCGCGCGCGAAGTCGAGCACATCGTCAATCGACGCGGACACTTCAGCGCGCAGGCCTGATTAGCTACGCGCGAGGCCACATCACTGTGCTCGACCGAGCGGGATTGGAAAAACGCAGTTGCGAGTGTTATTCGGTGGTGAAAAAAGAGTACGACCGACTGCTTCCCAAGAAATTCGCGCGTTGAACCAGGCTGGTGATTACGGAAACGCGGCTATACTCAAGTGCGGGAGCACATAAGGTCGACCGGAAAACGCGAACGCTGATTGCTTTCCGCTGGGCTCCAATACACCAGGAGACACAATCACGGCGCCGGCACGACGAGCGTACAGCGCTGTTCTTTCTTCGTTGAGGGATTGCCTGATAGGCGTCCGTTTAGTTCCTGCGCGTAGGTTCGCGCCAGCCTCATGGTAATGCTGTCTCTGAGAGGGTGGCATACGACTCAATCGAGCATGTACGTTGGTATCGATGGCTCATGCACCGGATTTCTGCCGTAATTTTCACTTGCTGGTTCCCTGGCAGCCTCACCCCACCATTCTTAGCGGTTCCAAACGACACCGATCGATTGACCCCGTGTTGTAATGCGTCATGTCGGAATGAGGACCACGCACCGTTTACATGAGCACACCAAGGCCAAGCCGACCAAAGGCCTGGCGATGGCAGTGGGATCGTCGTGGGCGAGCTTCCCCCGGCTTGGAGCGCGGGGCGGCTCTTCAAGAAACTTACTTATGAAGCATAACGATCAGGCTGAGGATCGTCACCGCGATGATGAGCACGGGGGCCGCCTTGTGCCAAGACTTCACTTTGTTCGAAGTATTCAAATGTGCGCTCCTTAGAGGAAAGGTGAGGGGCCAGTGTGGGCGCGCGTAATCGGCGGTAATGTGACATAAAGACGGGTTTTGTACTCTCGCACTGCGTTGTGGTTCAGGCCGGCGCAAGGTCGGCTCGACGATGTGGCGCGCCATCATTGATTTTTATAGCATTTACTTGCACCGCGGCCGCGGCGGGACCTACGGAGTTCTGTGGGGGCTCTCGCACCGAAGCGAATCAGTCGATCGAGCGTAAACGATCAGGTGAGGCCGTCCCTGCCAGGATTTGGTCAGCAGCCATCCGCACCCATGACTGTCGCTCCCGTGGTGATGTTCGTCTGCGCCAGTCACGCCTCAGATGGGTGATCACCTCGTGACTCCAATACCGCAGCACCTCGCGATCGACTTTGCTCATATAAATGAGCGCGGTACCGCCACCGGCGGAATCGAATTTGACGCGTTCCACGGTGAGAGCAATCAATTCGCCACGGCGCGCCAGACGGGAAGGATCCATGATACAGCGATCGTCACCAGCGAATCTATCGTTCTATCCTGAGAGAATAAATCAATTAGTGTGCGTATTGCTTTTCGAAGGAACCGATCGCATAGTCGGGCCTCTCCCGGGCACACGACAATCGGTAGATATCGAGACGAAAGCAGGAAATCCTGAATGTTGCAGTCCGCCGAACCGAAGAATAACTTTCTACTGGCCGCGCTCCCAGACTCCGAATGGGAGCGCTGGCAGCCGCTACTTGAGCGGGTTGAAATGCCGTTGGGCGAAGTTCTATATGAGTCAGGCGCCACGCTAACTCATATTTACTTTCCAACGACCGCCATCATCTCACTGCTTTACGTAATGGAAAACGGTGCCTCAGCCGAAATTGCCGTGGTCGGCAACGAGGGTCTTGTGGGTGTCTCGTTGTTCATGGGAGGGGAATCAACACCCAGCCGCGCGGTCGTTCAGAGTGCCGGTCAAGGTTTCCGATTGCAAGCACAGTTGATGAAAGATGAGTTCAATCGCGCCGGGCCCGTGCTGCACTTACTGCTGCGCTACACCCAGGCACTCATAACGCAAATGTCGCAAACCGCAGTATGCAACCGCCACCATTCGCTCGACCAGCAATTGTGCCGATGGCTGTTACTGAGTCTGGATCGTCTGCAGACCAATGAACTCACCATGACGCAGGAATTAATCGCCAACATGCTGGGGGTGCGCCGTGAGGGTGTGACGGAAGCCGCGCTTAAGTTGCAAGAGGCCGGCTTGATCAGTTATGCGCGCGGCCACATCAAGGTGCTAGACCGACCTGGTTTAGAAAAGCGCACTTGCGAGTGTTATGCGGTTGTCAAACGCGAATACGACCGTTTGCTTCCCAACAAGTTGGCGACGTAACGTCAAGGCCCGGGGGCAGGACATCACCGAGCATGGATTTATTGGGCAGGGCACGCCGCGCGGCGAGTGCTGATGCCCACGTCTCACGACTCATTGCCAACGCGTAAACGTCGCCGCCTCGACGTCGCCCGATGCCCGACGTCGTAGCGCAATTTCTCAAGCTCAGCTTGCACAAAGAGTAATCCCACTGAACGCCCGGATTCCACTTGGGAAATGGACCGACCCTTTTTCCTGATCCCGGTGTATGGCATCGCACAGACAATGATCCCCGTTCGGCGCACGCTTGGAATTAGACTCGCGCCGTCCGGTTTGCTCGACTCCTTGTGGATCTCCAGTCCGCAGGAGGCCGATGCGCCAATTCGAGCCGAGCCTGCGTTACTCACTATAGGCGCTGCTGCCATCGTTTAATGCCCCGGATCACCAAGCGTCGCCGTCGCGGATGCGTGCGGCAGCGTACCGACATAGAGCAGCTAGATCGCTACTGTCTATGAGGTATTCCATTTGATGTTCCTATTC
>Ga0182024_10014970_pt1 | contig 14927 bp, 12 predicted proteins | sample P32metaG_FD_120480 | JGI IMG/M metagenome (GOLD analysis project Ga0182024, IMG submission 120480) | Permafrost microbial communities from Stordalen Mire, Sweden - P3-2 metaG (Illumina Assembly) | ecosystem: Environmental > Terrestrial > Soil > Wetlands > Permafrost | place: Sweden: Stordalen... | reverse complement strand
GCTTCTCCTGACCTTTGCTCTGTCTGTGGAGGGAAAGCTCGAGGATGCCGAAAAGGTCGCGCGCCAAGGCCTCGGTTCTCCTCATCCTTCGCCCTACTTGTATTACCTTGACGCTTCTGTTCTGGTGAAGCTCCAATCGCAGCAATACAAACGGATCTTCGAAGAACTTCGCATTGCCCAACGCGAGATTCCCTCCTGCAGCCTGTGTTATTTAGCTGAGAGCAAAGCGCATCAGGCGCAAGGGAATGTTGAAGCGGCCATTGCTGATCTCGAAATTGCTATTCGGCTGGATACGAGCTTTCCGGAAGCCTGGTATCGCCTTGCTTCTCTGTATCGCCGTGTTGGCCGCAGCGCGGACGCGTCGCGGGCACAAGATCAGTTCCAAAAACTCAAGGCTGATAGGGAGGGGCGGGAGATTCAGATGCTACGCGAGAACTTCCTGCAAACTCTGGATGCTGCCCAGGTCGCTCAATGATCATACATTTCCGTCGATACATGCCATGATATCAAAGGCAACACATTTTTCAGTCGCGGGATTCATGTGTGCGAGCTTTCTGCTCGCTCTCTCGACCTCCGTGTCACGGCCCAACGAGGCAATAGCTCCCCAAGGTATCTCTGCCACTCCACCCAGTGTCCATTTTGTTGATATCGCTGCTCGTGCGGGATTGACGGCCAAGACGGAGGATGGCGGCGAGAAGACGAAGAAATATATCATCGAAACCACCGGCAGCGGTGCGGCGTTTTTCGACTACGACAAAGATGGATGGCCAGACATCTTTCTGGTCAACGGCACTACTCTGGAGGGCTTCCCAAAGGGCAAGCAGCCCACCAGCCACCTGTATCACAACAATCGCGATGGGACCTTCACCGATGTGACAGAAAAAGCTCACGTCGCGCTGACGGGCTGGGGCCAAGGCGTGTGCGCGGGCGATTACGACAACGACGGATGGGTGGACTTGTACATTACTTTTTGGGGCCACAACGTGCTGCTGCATAATAATGGCGACGGGACGTTCACAGACGTCACAAAGAAAGCCGGACTGTGGCATGATGACGTCCGCTGGGGTACGGGATGCGCCTTCGTCGACTATGACCGCGACGGTCGCCTGGACCTGTTCGTTTCGCAGTACATAAATTTTGATCCCGCGAAGACGCCCATCCCCGGGCAGAGCAGTTTTTGCCGTTGGAAGGGAATTCCCGTCATGTGTGGCCCCCGCGGTTTAAAGGGCACAAGAAGCGAGCTCTACCACAACAACGGGGACGGTACGTTTACCGACGTCAGCGATAAATCGGGAGTGGCAAAGGCGGGACCATATTACTGCTTCACAGCCCTTACCGGAGATTTCGACAACGACGGGTGGCCCGACATCTATGTGGCCTGCGATTCCACTCCCAGTATTCTGTTCCACAACAATCACGACGGGACTTTCAGCGAGATTGGTGTTCGCGCAGGTGTAGCCTACAACGAGGATGGCCATGAACAAGCCGGAATGGGCGCCGATGCCGCGGACTACGACGGCGACGGCTGGTTAGACATCATCAAGACGAACTTTTCTGACCAAACTGCCACCCTGTACCGCAACAATCACGACGGAACATTCACGGACGTTACTTACGAGGCGGGCCTCGGAGGCAACACGCAGTTCCTGGGCTGGGGCACGCTCTTTGTGGATGTTGATAACGACGGATGGCCTGACCTATTCATGGCAAATGGCCACGTCTACCCTGAACTGGACCGAAATGCCATGGGCAGCACCTTCCGGGAACGCAAATTGCTCTACTGGAATCGACACGATGGCAAGTTCAAGGATATCTCTCTCGTTGCCGGACCGGGTATCACCAGACCTTTCAATAGCCACGGTGTGGCCGCCGCCGATTTCGACAATGACGGTACGGTGGAGCTTTTGGTGAACAACAGCCATGATCCGCCGAGCCTGTTAAAGAACTACGGCAAACACGGTAATTGGATCCTGCTCAAGCTGGTTGGGACGAAGTCCAATCGCGACGCGATTGGCGCCCGAGTGACGGTGAGGGCGGGCGGCCATGAGCAGTTGCAAGAGGTCCGCAGCGGCGGTGGCTACATCTCGCAAAGTGATTTCCGACTGCATTTCGGCCTCGGCTCGGCGACGAAAATTGACGTATTGGAAATCCGATGGCCCAGCGGATTGGTGGAGAAGTTAGAAGACATCCCGGCTAATCGGATCCTGTCGGTCATGGAAGGCATGGGAATCGTCCCGCACTAATGCTTTGTCAAGAACGGCTCCTCGTCCACCGTCACAAGGCGAGGGAACTGCGTGAATTGCCGCAATCTTGAGGCCTCGACTTGTGAACCTGACCATTATCGATTGGATCATCATGCTGGTGTATTTCGCCTTCGTGCTCGGCATTGGATTCGGGCTCAAGCGCAGGGTGAAGACCAGCACGGATTTTTTTCTGGCGGGCCGGGCCATTCCAGCGTGGATTTGCGGGTTGGCATTCCTGTCGGCCAACCTGGGCGCGCAGGAAGTGATCGGAATGGCCGCCTCCGGCGCCAAAATATGGCATCGAGACCAGCCATTTCCCGTTGGATCGGGGCGATCCCAGCTGAAGCGACTGACGGTGCAGTACGACAACTTATTTCGTGTCTCCTTTCCCTACTCGATGGGGTTCCACCAATATCCGACCGATGGCGAGCCTCATCCCGAATGGCACTTGCATGCTCACTCTTCATCTACCTGAAGGCCGTTACGATGTGCGGCAGGGGGCAGCTCACACCACCGTAACGGTGCTGCCGGGCGGGCTCTACCGTCTCGATCTGCGCCGGGAACACGTTCTCGATTTCAAAGTTGCGTATCAAGATTTAGTTCACAATAAAATTGTCGTGCGGGTTTCCGCTGAAGGCGACGGCAGTCACGCGTTTGCTGTTCGCGCCGACAATCTCATCCTGCACGAGCCGGCGATGCAAAAGATCGATCTGACCTCGGGTAAGGTTCAAGAGGTTATCTGGCATGCCGATGTCGTGTCAGCGGAAACGCCATGGGTGGCCGTAGTAATTCCAGATGGGAGCCTTAGTGACCACCGCGCGAAATCACAGGAACGGAGACGCATCCCAAACCAAGAAAAAACCCAAATTAAGCAAAGGAGAATCTATGGAAATCGAGCCGGATCCGCTGTTAGAGGGCCAGCTGCGGCTCTCGAATGCCGCGGCGCGGATACCGGCGGTCCGATGCTATGGGCCTGCCAGACGACTGCAGCACAGTACATCCCCCGACAATTCTCTCCATTCCCAACTGAAGCAGGACAGTTTAAACTCTCATCGCTCACAAGCAGGTCGTCATCGTAATGATCTCCTCTCCTTTTGATCGATTGGATTATCCCAGCCTCCGTCAGAGTGTGTACTTGAATCAGGCATCTCTGGGACTAATCGGTCACCCAGCAGTAACCGCAATGCACACCTTCATAGATAATGTTGCTAGGCATGGCAACCTCTACATGTCCGATAGGGATGAGGTCGCATACTGCGAAACGCTCCGCGAACGCGCATCGCGATTGTTCCATTGCGATTCCACGCAAGTCGCAATCGTCGCAAGCGCAAGTGAGATATTGGGGCAACTTCCGATGTTGCTTCAGCCGAGAATTAAGAGCACAATTCTGGTCGTTTCATCAGACTTTCCTGCAATAACTCGGCCATGGCTTCGTCTGGCTGCTCTAAAAGACCATACGGTGCGTTTTGTTGATGACCAGCCTATGTGCGATTTGACCGATACACTCATTGAGGCAATTGATGAGAGTACTTCTGTGGTTGCAGTGAGCAGCGTGCAATATGCTACGGGTACGGTAGTGGATATTTCTCGGCTGCGCCAAAGGACTGCCCAGGTTGGTGCACGTTTGATTGTAGACGCTACGCAAGCGGCAGGTGCAGTGCGGGTGGACGCCGCGGCGTGGGACGCTGATGCCGTTGTTGCCAGCGGCTACAAATGGCTTGGTGGACATGGGGGCGTTGCACTGGCAATCATGTCGCCACTCTTGCTTGAACAAATTCCTCCTCTACCGGGTTGGATGGGCGCGTCGGATCCCTTCGGATTTGACGCGACGTCTGTGTCGCTAGCTAATGATGCGCGGCGCTACACGCAATCAACAATGTCGTATGCCTCTATGGCTGGTCTGGTGGTAGCAGTTGAGCAGTTGTTGTCCTTGGGTGAAGCTGGAATTGAGGCACATGCGCGGAGTTTGGCAGCAATGTTGGTCAGCAAGGCCAGTAAGTATGGTTGGCAGCCGTTCCGTAGTGTTGGCGATCCTGCCGGGTCTCCACACATCATTTCACTAAGCCGCGCTCGCGAAAGCGTACAAGCAATTGTGGAAAAACTTCGTAGTCAAAATATTGTGTGCGGTACGCGCGGCGGACGCATGCGGATCTCGCTCGCTCCTTACAATGACGAAAGTGATGTCAGCACCCTTATCGAAGCATTAGCAAGATAAACGCTCTCTTACTTCTCGTGGACTAATTTACCGGTCCGGTCAAGATATCCTTTAAGGGTTCTGATCTCTCCGCCACTTCTGACTGACGAAGGCTAACGGCCGGTCAGGCTATGGTTTAGAACCCGGACAAAATCAATCGTTGCCCAGTATGCGGCGTGCCGGATGTGTGCAGCATCCGACGTCCAGGTGCTTTCGTCGGATTACGTTACGGGCGTCCTTGCATGCCGCCTTTTCCAGAGCTCTGCTTCCAGCTTAATGGCGACGGCCTCAGCATCGAACACGGACTTTGCTTCCTGAGCTTGGTCTGCCAGGTCCAGTCGCCCCAATTTTCTGGCAGTCTCTGACAGAGCGGCTTTGTGCAACTCAGTAACTGGCTTCTCGCTTGCATGCATGAGCCATTTGCCAACAGCCAACGTTCTCTGTACTACGCTAATTTCCATGTTCGCCGGCTGTGGAATTGTTGGATGATCTTGTCTGGGAGCGTCTAGATTCAGGGCGTTGCTGAGATCGTTCGCTTGTGCGGTACGTCTTCCCAAACCGTCGGTCCCCAAATCGAAGCAGTTCATGACGGTCTTCAGGATCGAAGTGTGGTCGAAAACATCATTCGCCAACGTTCCTGCTCGTGTGAAGGGCGATATGACAATCGCCGGGATTCTGACTCCTAAACGATCAAACGTGAAACCGCTTCCCCCTGGTTGCGACTGCGGAATTACAATTCCATCGGGCGATGCTGCTTTGCCTGGAGAAACGTGGTCGTAGCATCCGCCATGTTCATCAAACATGATGATCAGTAGTGTCTTCTCCCAGTCTGGGCTGCTCCGCACTGCCCAATAAACGCGGTACGCAAGTTTTTCGCCTTCCTCCACGTTCGAAACACCGAAGAACTGAACGGAATGGGATTCTGGATGCATGTCGTTCTCGGCACCCCATTTGAGCGAGTCCATATAATTAGGCTCGATAAAGGAATAACTTGGCAACCCTCCCGGCGTCCGCGCATCCGTTTCGAAATCGTGAAGGAGCTTGAAATAGTCCGGCCGAAGCCCGTAATCCCACACCTTTTCCTGGGTTAGCATCACTAGACTTGTTACTGTCCACCCGCCCGTGTAGACCTTCCACTTCCGGCCAGCTTCGGAGAGCAAGTTATAAATCGTCTGAGTCTTATTGACGAATAGTGGCCCTCCACCTTCATTATCAACGTATCCCGAAGAAGTTCCTGCTTGAACGAAAGAGCGATTACACAGGGTCTGGGATGGAATAGAACAGAACCAATGATCACACACGCAATAGTTAATCGCCAGCGTCGACAACACCGGCAAGGTAGCGGGAGTAAAGCAATTCATGATGATTTCAGGATGTTGGTCATTGGTATGGGCATAATTGTTTACAAAGCCTTGCATCGTTGGTGAGGTGGCAGGGGGAAGTGGAGTCTCGTTGAGGGTAACGGCCGGCACATTGTATAACTGCTCATACACATCTTCGTAAGGTTCACATGGATCAGGATAGGGATCGGTTGGTATCTGGCCCTTTCCGACCGGGACATTGCCTTTCGGCCCATAATTAGACAAATTCTTCCCATAGAGACCCTCGAAGTTCGCAGGGGGCTCCTTATTGAAGGGAGCCGGATTGGCGGGGTCATAAAGCCAACCGAAGACATTATCAAAGGACCGGTTTTCAAGCATCAGTACAACTATATGTTCGATCTGTTTCAGATTTGCCATTCTTCACCTACCGCTTTCGAAAAATAGGGCTTCTGTTGTCCCCACCTCTCCTCGCTGGGCCGCCTGACCGCTGATCAGTGGTCGTCTTTCCCAACTGCTGACAACTCAACTGACTGCTGGGCCGCAAGCTCAGGAGACGGAAGCAGGCCCGGCTGAATCCCGCGGCCAGAATCGAGATTTAGATCCGGGGAATCGATGATATTCTATTGTGGTCAGAGGATGCGATGGCAAGGGCAGTCATAACCACTGATTTCGCTTCACCTGCCGAAACGGCGCAGGCTCTTGGTGTCTCTCGCGCCAATCGGGAGAAGCTGGTCCGCATGGCCGAACTCGCCATTTCACGAACCCGCAGCCACAGAGGCAAGGCCAAGAGCAATGGCGCACCGACCGTCTCCAGAAGGGCGCGCAAGCGTCGTTAGACAGAAATCGGTTTTTCTCAACCTTCCTTACGACGCTCGCTTCCGCACTCTTTTTCTAGCCGTAGCCGGGACCAGCGCTTTCGGTCTTATCCCGAGAGCGACGCTTGAGATTCCAGGAAGTGCTCGCCGGCTGGACCGGATTGTGACGTTCATGGAATCGTGCCGATATTCCATTCATGATATGTCTCGGGTTCAACTGGACCGTCGAACGCCGCCGACTCCACGCTTCAACATGCCCTTTGAACTAGGTCTCGCGGTTGGGTACCACACCCGTCGTGCGAACAGAGAACATACTTGGTTTGTGTTCGAGACCAGACCATGGCGGCTACAGAAATCGTTGAGCGACCTGAACGGAACAGACGTCTACACGCACGGTGCCACTCCCGCCGGCGTCTTCCGTGAACTGCTAAGCGCCTTCGTGCGACACCACCACCAACCAACGGTGCGGCAGATGACTGTGATCTTTGAGGCGCTACGGAAGAACCTGCGCCCGATTCTTCGGGAGACCGGTGGTGCTTCGCCGTTCGAAACGAGCGTTTTCAGGCGGCTTAGCGTTTACGCTAGTGCCCTTGCGGATGAACTCGTGAAGCGGTGAACTCGCAATCCGAGAATCCCGCTGTTCGATGAAGGTGATTCCAGGAAGTCCCCGTCGATTGTGGTCGTCATTCTGGTTTCATTCCCATCCGCTTGATCATTTCCTTCTGTTCCGTGGTCCACGTGCCGGACATGTCTCCATATTGCATGAGAACCTTCTTCTGCGCGTACATCTCTTTGGTGGTATGAAACTCCTTCACATTCGCCTGGCGCCCGGAAAGGTCCCAATGGCTACCAGAGACAGCGATCATGCCTACCCCTATCGATTCGGTCGTATGTAGACAGTACCCATGGCCGCAGCGGGAATCGCCAAGCAAACCGCGTGGGTCACAATGGGGGTCCGCAATCCGCCCTCAAATGGCCAACTTCGCTCTAACCTGTACTCGTTCGCTGTGTTATGAAGTATTTCGGCTTCAGGACCAACCAATCCAACCGGGTTCTCGCACGTGTTCTTCTTCCATCCGGCGCTGACCGGCGGCCATGATCCCTGCGCGTCCCAGGTATCCAACCACTCGGCGGGGATTCTTCGGATCGACTACGGGTAAACGCCCGACATTGTGGCGCAGCATCTTGTCTGATGCATCGTGCAATAGCTCCTCCGGATACGTGACCATCACATCGCGGGTACCCGCATCTAGTACGCTTAGGTCGCCTGTTGGATATTTGTCGAGAGCGCGAAGGACGTCGGCGCGGGTAATGATGCCCGCCAGGTTGCCATCGGGATCGAGAATCACAAGACCTTGGTGTCTGCTGACCGCCGGATCATGGCGCGCGATGCGGTCTGCAAGTTCCGAGACACGCATTTCGCTCGAGATTGCCGGTATATCTACATCCATGGTCTCCTTTACCGCCACTTGCTGGAGCACATCGGTTTCGTAATCCTGATGGATGCGCAGGCCCCTTCGTGCGAGCTTCTCGGTCATAATCGAGGATGTCGGCATAAAGAGCATCGCAATGCCATCAGCGATTACCGTGACGAGCATAAGAGGCAGCACTGAGTTGTAATCACGGGTGATCTCAAACGCGAAGATGATAAAGGTGAATGCCGCACGCGAAGCAGCGCCAAACACAGCTCCCATCGCCACCAGTGCGAACGCTCCCGGTGCAAGCCCGGCCGCCGGAAAGAAACGGTCGATCACCATAGCGTAGGCCCCACCTAAAGCGGCGCTCGACATGAACATCGGAGCAAGCAGGCCACCCGACGTTCCTGATCCGAGGGACACAATGAGCGCGACTGCCTTCGCGACCATGACCACCAGAAGCAACTTCAGCGCGAGGCTGCCGTTTAAGATGTCGCCGATCGTGTCGTAGCCGACGCCGAAAACCCGGGGCACAAAGTATCCGATGATGCCCAGCCCGAGGGCACCAATGGCCGGCCACCACAGTTCGTCAATCGGTAGTTTCTCGAACTGGTCTTCCGCCCAGTACAATGCTCTGCTGAACCCGACCGCAGCCAGCCCGCAGATAACTCCCAGAAGGAGGTAGAAAGGCAGCGCCTTTGGTATGCCGAAGTCGACTGCGGCGACTGCAAACATCGGACCGCTTCCGAGTAGTTGGACGTGCACAGCGGTGGCTAACGTGCTTGCAATCACCAGGGGAATGAAGGACCGTGACTTGAATTCAAACAACAGCAATTCGATGGCGAGGATTACCCCGGCGATCGGAGTGCTGAAGGTAGCGGACATTCCAGCAGCGGCTCCGCAGGCTAGCAGCACTTTCCGCTCCGCTGCCGTGGTATGAAAGACTTGGCCGACCAGGGAGCCTATCGCGCCACCCGTTTGAATGATGGGTCCTTCCGCACCGAACGGCCCGCCGGTGCCAATGGCGATCGCAGCCGATAGCGGTTTGAGAATCGCGACGCGCGGTGCAATGCGGCTCCGGTTCACCAGCACAGCCTCCATGGCTTCCGGAATCCCATGGCCCTTGATCTTCGAGGTCCCATATTTCGCCATGAAGCCGACGATGAGCCCGCCGATGACCGGAGTAACGATCGCCCACAGACCAATATGGTTCAGCCGAGCACTGGTAAAGTCGAACCCGAATCGGTGATAGAAGAAGAAGTTAGTAAACAGCGCGATCAGGTTGTAAAGAGCGTAAGCAATCACGCCGGCGATCAGGCCGATCGCACCGGCCAGAAAGGACACCAGCGCCATCCGGAATCGGGCGGGCGGTGTGACAAAGAATGCTCCGGTCGGCGAGACTGCAAGTTTGCCGCCGTTCATGAATTGTGAATTCTCATTGCTGTCTGGCGGAAGGGGCGTATCGCCGTTGTGGTCCGACATGCCTAACCTGTTCTCCGTTTCTGTCTGGCAGGCCTGTGTCCCGCCCATTCGTGTTCTCGATCGAACGCATGACTCGCTGGAGAGCCTCAAACAATGCGGGACCCTCCTTGCGCAGTTCGGCTCGGTGGTGCAGCGATAGTTCTCGCAGCACTCTTTCCCCCTTGGGCGTGAGCGTCAGGAGGACCTCGCGACGGTCATTCGCCGCCTTTTGTCGTTTCACATATCCGCCACTGGCAAGCCGGTCCACCAGTTCCACCGCGCTGTGGTGCCGGATTTGCAACCGCTCTGCCAGTTCTCCAATCCGCGGGCGCGTTCCGCGCGAAAGTCCTTGTCAGAGCCAACATCAGTTGATGTTGGCGGGGTTCAAGTCCTACTTCGCAAACAGCAAGCTCACTGAAGTGAAGAAAGCGTCGGATATGGTGCCGCAAATCGGCCAAGGACTCGTAGTCCTTCGGTGTGAGGACTTTTTTCATGCAGTATCGCACCGAAATTATATCACCTTAATATCGTATAACGATACATCAGGTTCTTTGTAACACATATCGCGCTTCTATTCCGTCCGGTGGTCTGCTCAGTCTGTGAAAGGCCGTTGCTCGGGTGGTGGCTCGTCGTAGGAGGTCGACCTGAAGCGGGCGGCTGATGGAAAAAAACTCAAAAAGCCGGTCGCGGGCCCACTCGTAATGGATTCCATTGCAGAAGACTTTGTTATATCGCTACACGATATTATGTTATTATGTTATATCGTTGCACGATATTATTTAATCCGCTCGGCCAACCCTGAGGCTTTTGCAGGATCGTCGAACACTCAGCAGTAGAGATCGTTGGCCGTCCGTGGAGGGGTTTTCCGTCATGGCCCATGCACAACAGTATTCGGACGAGGATAAGACCATGCAGATCGTCTGTTATGTGCTCTGCGGACTATCCGTTGCTATCTTGCTGGGTCTGTTGTTGTATACGATGTTGCTGTGACAGATTGATTGCTTCGATGTAGGCTGTCGATCGCGAGCGCTGGTCGCAGACAACTGGCAAGATGTAAGACCTCCACTCAGTTGCGGCTGCACGGTTTTTCACGAAACTACTCTAAGCCGCCGAACCGGGCCGGAAGGACACCGACAACTTGCCGTCGGCCTTGTGTCCGGTGGCATGTAGGGAATCGCTCCCTGGCCATATACTCGCTTCCTGCAGGCTGATGCAGAATAACCCACGAAACTCAGCAACTGCTCGCGTTGTGCTGATCTTCTTCCTGACGGTTCACCAACGGAATCAAGAGGTGCCATTTGCAACGCCTTCCTCGGTACAACATCGTCCTCGAGGGGCACAATCACTATCCTGTGTGAGTGTGGTTCGCAAACCATAGTCATTGTTGAAGCTCACGAGTCACACAGCCAGAAACACTCGATCTCCCGCGATGGTCTCTCGTAGTGATTTGCAGTCGAAGGGTGGGTGACAGGGTCTTGCTACAACGCGTACCCGTCATATACACTAATATCGTGTCACGATATAGTGTAGGTGAGCTGATTGGGTGCTGTGGGAGAAATATTCTTCTCCCGAGTTGTCCGCACCCTTTTAGAGAACGGTTAAGGAGGATACCAAAATGGTGGGCCTGAAATTGGTGCGCCTGATTGAAGGGCACTCCGAGATGTTGGCGCGAGGGATGACTGAGCAGATCAGGAAGTCGGAACGTACTTCCGACTTCCGCAAGATCCCACCCAAGGACCTGCAACTGGCGGCGGCCGAGGTTTATCGCAATTTAGGGGAATGGTTGCTGCAAAAGACCGAGCATGATATTGAGGGCCGGTTTAAGGCAATCGGCACACGCCGAGCAGCCGAGGGCGTTCGCCTGCATCAATTCGTGTGGGCTTTGATGCTCACACGTGATCATTTGTGGCACTTCCTTCAGCAGGAAGCTTTTGCCGACAACATTGTGGAACTCCACGGTGAGCTGGAGTTGCACCAGATGCTGAACCAGTTTTTTGATCGCGGGGTGTACTACGGGATACTGGGATACGAAGGGGCGCGAAAGCACGACAGCCCACAGAGCGATTTAGCGGTACAGCGGAGAGTCGGACGACTGGCTGTCTCAATTCGCCTGGCGCCCCGGCAGGAAATGACGAGAAAAGCGCTTCAGGTCTGATCTCCTCTCTGCACCTTAGTTTGTCTGGGACCCGCTTGATGCCAGTGGAGTGGTTAGCAATTCTCTTCATCTTGTCTTCCGCAAGGGCTTCAGTTCCATATGATGTGGCTACCATCATTCAACGCTCCGTCTAACGGTAAGAAAGATTCGGCCGGTGCTCACCACTCGCGACCTCGTCAGACTCATCCTTCCCACTTTCCTACTAGCCAAATGTTCGTGAAGCCGACTTCTGCACACTCCTTTCGGCCCGAAAGAAGGTAACTGAGGTACAATTCCACCTGCTCAAGGCAATAATTCGTCCTAAGTCATGGACCGGAAGAGTATCCCTCAACTGTGGCTCAACGTTCTAGTTGCCCTCGTGGCTATTGTTTCCTCTGGACGAGGACAATCTAGAGACAGTGCCCTTGCGGACCCACATGCGCAAGTCGCTGCCCCACAATCGCTGAAGGATCCCGCAGGAGCGAGCCGCTGTCAATTCTGCCATGCCTCCGAAGTCGAGGGCTACACGCGCTCCGCGATGGCGCACTCCCTGCGCCGCGCCGGCCAGGAGCCGGATGGCACGGTAAACACGCCAGAAGGAAAAATCGAGATGCATTCATCGCCAGCCGGCTATTGGCAGCGCCTGCAGAGCGGTGAAGACGTAATCAATTACCGTATCGATTATGTGATCGGGTCCGGTAATCACGCCGCTGGCTATCTGCTCGACCTCGCGGGCCATCTATTCCAATCCCCCGTCGCCTACTACAAGAGTAGGCGAGCCTACGATTTGGCGCCAGGATACGAGGGGCTGCCTAATCCAGATTTTACCCGGCCCGTCGCCGAAGCATGTCTCTTTTGCCACTCCGGAACTGCATTACATATCTCCGGTACCTCGAATGGGTATCGGCCTCCTGTGTTCTCCGCGGAAAGTATCACTTGTGAGCGTTGCCATGGCTCGGCCGAAAAACACCTCAGTGATCCACGGGCGGGGACGATCATCAATCCTGCGAAGCTTAAGGCCGCCGCTCGCGATAGTATCTGCGAACAGTGTCATCTGTTAGGGGTTGGCCGAGTACTCAATCCGGGAAAGAAGTTTAGTGACTTTCGTCCGGGGCAACCCTTGGAAGATATTTTCACGACCTACGTCAACGTCTCTCCTCCCGATGCGGATGCTGGCAAATTCAAAGTCATCAGCCATGTGGAGCAACTCGCCCGGAGTACCTGCGCCCGCGAGAGCAAGGGAAAACTATGGTGTGGAACCTGCCATGATCCACACGATATGCCGCTGGAACCAATCCAGTTCTACCGATCCAAATGCCTTTCTTGCCACATGGCAAGTTTTTCTCCCTCGCATCCAGGCAAGGACAGCAACTGTATCCGCTGCCACATGCCTCGGAGGGACGCCAAGGACGGGGGGCATACGGCTTTCACCGACCATAGGATCCAGCGGCGTCCCGAACCAGAACAAACATTCCCCGAAGATACCGACATTGCCGCGTGGCGGGAGCCGGCGGCGGATCTACAAAAGCGAAATCTTGGCATCGCTTATATCAATGCGGGAATGGAACATCGGTCGCCGCCATTGGTTGTCCGCGGTTATCGCATGCTGACGGAGGTCCAAAACCAATTCTCCAACGACGCAGATTTTTTCACCTCGATCGGAAGCGCTCTGCTCATGGCAAAACAGACATCGGAGGCGGAGTTCGCTTTCGAGCGGGCTTTGCAATTGAATCCAGACTCAGCCCCCGACGAGACTAACGCCGCATCCGCGTACTTACAGAGCGGAGATATCAACCGAGCCGTCGCTCATTTGGAACGTGCCGTTGCTATCGATCCCCTGCATCTGGCCGCCGACGTTCCACTCATCAACCTCTATAAACTCCAGGGAGATTCGGCGAAGGCCGCTGAAATCTCCGACCGACTCAGCGCCGCTATGGCGAAGAATTCCGTTTCAAACGAGCCGGCGGAAAAAGATTCTGCCAGCAGTGCCGCTCAAACCGCCGAGTCCGTATTCAAGAACATCCAAGTGCTAAAAGGCATTCCGTCTGACCAATTAGTCTCATCAATGAGATTCATCGCGGCATCTCTGGGCGTGGAATGCAGCTATTGCCATGTGCCGGAGCATTTTGACAAAGATGACAAGAAACCGAAACAGATTGCGCGCGACATGATGCGAATGATGTTCGCCATCGACAAAGACAACTTCGGCGGGTATCGGGAAGTGACCTGCTACTCCTGTCACAGGGGTTTGCCCAAACCGGAAGTCCTGCCGACAGTTAGCGGTGAAGAAGTGCGGAAGCCGCAAGCGGACCCGGTTCTTGAAGCGGACAAGCTTACCGCCAGCCTGCCTACTGCCGACCAACTCGTCGACCGCTACATTCAAGCGCTCGGCGGCGCAGTTGCCATAGGAAACATTACCAGCCGCATAGAACAGGGTACCGCTACGTCGGAGGGACAATCGGTCGGCATCGAGATTTTCGATGAGGGTCCGGACAAACAAGCTTTGGTCCGACATATGCCGAAAGGAGAGAGCGTTACCGTGTTCGACGGCATTGAGGGTTGGTCTGTGATGCCGGGCCGTCCTCTCCGCGATATCCGTGGCGCGGACCTTGATGCGGCCCGGATCGACGCGGACCTTCAGTTCCCGCTTCACATCAAGCGGCTCTTTGCTGAACTGCGAGTGGAATATCCCGAAAAGATCGGCGACCGCGAAGCTTACGTTGTTTCCGGCACTCGTGAAGGGCAGCCGCCGGTGAAACTTTATTTCGACGAGCAGTCCGGACTGCTGATGAGACTTGTACGCTATGCGGAATCGCCGCTCGGCCGTGTTCCTACCCGAGTCGACTACGATGATTACCGGGACGTCGACGGAGTGGAGGCTCCGTTCCGCCGGACCACAGTTCAACCCGGCGCGAGTTCCACCATCGAACTGGAACAGATTCAGCAGAATGTGCGGATCGACCAGGCTCCATTTATCAAGCCACCAGGAGCAAGGATAGGATCAAAGCCATCGGGACCGTAGGTGCTGGGATTCGAGGTTTGACATGATTGTTCTGACAAAGGTTGTCTTAGAGGGCGGCTGGAGGCGGCAATCAATCCGCGCTGAGTTATCCGCCTAACCCAAGAAATCACACGCTTTGTCGATAATAAGCAATCGGTTTCCTTGCAGCGGGCGATCGTTTGCTACGATGTGGCAAGATGGGTGCTATGTATGCCACTGTCAGGCTTGGCTTTCTGGCTGCCTTGCTCGTCGTCTCCTCTTTTGCCGTCGCTCAGACGGTTCCCACTCGAATCGAGCCAGTTACTTCTGCGTTGCGAGCGGGGCAATTTGACCAGGCACTGC
>Ga0182024_10014969_pt1 | contig 14927 bp, 14 predicted proteins | sample P32metaG_FD_120480 | JGI IMG/M metagenome (GOLD analysis project Ga0182024, IMG submission 120480) | Permafrost microbial communities from Stordalen Mire, Sweden - P3-2 metaG (Illumina Assembly) | ecosystem: Environmental > Terrestrial > Soil > Wetlands > Permafrost | place: Sweden: Stordalen... | reverse complement strand
CTCGTGACTCGGTGGGAGCCACGCCAGAGACGGATGTACTGCGACACCGCCTGCAATGAGGCACGACCTGTTCCATGGGGCGCATGTTTCTACGATAGCTGCATGTCCGAGTTGCAGAAATCCTCTCACGTAAAAGAGCGCTAGGAGGCCTCCGTTATGTCAAGCGCCAGCGTTGGTAAGGGGCTTTACGTCCGAAAGGCAACCGGTCTCGTTCGCGAGGTCGGTTCGCGGGATGCAACCCTAATGAGCATCTTCTATATCAATATTCCACTGGGTGTCCTTCTAATCACGCAAGCCCCGTTTATCTGGCCGGGCATAAACCTGGTCGAAGGGATGCTCATTACTACCGTGGTGCTCGTGGCGCCAGCTCTGATGTATTCCTTCCTTGCCGGGACAATGCCGCGCGCCGGGGGTGACTATGTCTACGTAAGCCGAGTAGTTCATCCTGCATTCGGCTTCATAATTGGCGGCGCGTTTGCGCTAGTGTTGTCGCTTGCCGCCGGCGTCTTTGCCGCGTGGATTGCGTCGGTCGGCTTGAGTCCGACCCTAGCGGCGCTCGGCGTCGTACTGAAGGATTCCAGTCTCACAACAGCGAGTACTAATCTGAGTGGTCACGGGTGGGAGTTTGGCATTGGCGCGGTCGCGATACTCGTGGCCGGCGGACTAAATCTGTTCGGTTGGCGCGTCATCCTGCCGGTAATGCGGATTATGTTCGCCGTGATCGTGATCGGCTTGCTTCTGAGCGTGGTGCTCATGATTGGTACGACACGCACAAGCTTTACGCACATTTTCAGTCATTATGGCTCTTACAGCGGAGTGATCGCCTCGGCGCAACATCACGGGTATGCGGCCAGGCCCTCTAACAGCATCAGTCACTTACTCTTGTTCATCGCACTCGGGTTCACTGACATCGGACTATTCATGCTGCCGGCACTCACAGCGGGTGAAATCAAGCGGCCTGCGCGAGGCGTGACGACCGCAGTAGTCGGCAGCCTAGTTGTCGCTGGCTTGGCTATCGCTCTCATGTCGGGACTTGCTTACCGGACCTTCGGCTCGAGCTTTTTGGGCGCCATGACATACCTGTCGACAAACGTACCGAGCGCGTACCCACATCTTCCGCCGCCGTTCTTCTTCCAGTACGCGATGATGCTGACGGGTAACGTGCCCGTGCTCATAATCATGTCGGTAGGGTTCGTGCTAGCCGTCTTTACCGGGATGTTTGTTCTGTGGCTCGCCACTACAAGGTTCATACTCGCGTTTTCGCTGGATCGGATTCTGCCCGACTGGCTGGCGGAGGTTAACCCGCGGTTTCATACTCCGGCACGCATCAACGCGCTGGTGACGCTCTTTGCACTCATCGTGTTGGCAGTGTATGTCTACGGCCATACGAGCTTCTTTGGGTTCATATACAGCGTCGAACTGCTGCAAGCGGTCATCTTTTGTGGGACCTCGCTTGCGGCGATCCTTCTTCCGTTCAGAGCACCAGGCCTGTTTAAGGCCTCGCCGTTCAAGAAAACGATTGGTGGCGTGCCATTAATTTCGGTGTTAGGCGCGATCTCGCTGGTTGAGTATATTTATTTTGCTGTGGTGCTCGCTACGAACAACGCCATCGGCGCCAACGCCACGTCTGGGCTAATTGCTATTGCTATCGTCGGCGGCGTGACGATTCCAATCTACGTGGTCTCGTATGTGATTCGTCGCGCGCACGGGGTCGACCTGTTTGCTGCATTCCGAGAGCTACCGCCGGAATGAGGGTGGTCGTTCAGACGAGCCACGGAGGGCATCCGCGTGCCCGAGACTGGAGCTGCGCGTGACGGGCGTGCGCGCGCTCGCGCGTCGGCCCTTCCAGCGACACGGGGGCGACGGACGGGCCGTTGGATGCGCACGCCCCCGGGCCGCGACCGACGGGGGGAGAGAGCGCCCGAGTCGCGGAGCTAGCCCGGGTGCGGCGCGTCCGTGCGCTGAGGCATGATGCGGGTGCGGCGCCGGCGTGGAGGTCGGGAAGGGTCGCCGAGTGGGACAACAGTTTTCTTTAGCAGTGATATCCATGGCTCTGACGTTTGCTGGTTTAAGTTCATCAACGCGGCGCGGGCGTTCAACGCGACCGTCCTCGTGATGGGCGGGGACCTTTCCGGAAAGGCAGTGGTGCCGATAGTGAGGACCGGGAAGGGGAGCTATCAACTCGAGTTTTTGGGCCAGCGCTCGAGCCTAAGTGACGAAGACTTACCCGAGGCCAAGAGGAGCATTAGCTTCAATGGCTGCTATCCGTATGTGTGCGATGAGGACGAGGTCGCCCTTCTCGATGATGGTGATTACCTCAATGGTGTATTTCGCACCGTGATAGGCGATCAGATCGCCAAATGGCTGAAAGTGGCCGAGGACCGGCTCCGGCCAGCGGGTGTCGCCTTGTATGTGATGCCGGGAAACGATGATGAGTTCTTCATCGACGACATCCTTCGGGACAGTGAGACCGTTGTGAATCCGGACCGACGGGTGGTACGGGTCGGACCGTTCCAAATGCTGTCGTGCAGTTGGGTTCCGCCTACGCCGTGGGACAGCCCACGGGAGTGCTCAGAGGAGGATCTGGCAGATATGCTGGATAACCTTACGGCCCAGCTGGACCCGTCGCTTCCGACGATCATGAACTTGCATTCCCCTCCATACGCCAGCGGTTTGGACGACGCGCCACTTCTCAATCCCGATTTGTCGGTCGCACGAACCGCAGGTCAGGCGCGGCTAGTCCCAGTTGGTAGCCATGCGGTACGGGAGGTAATCGAACGCACCCAACCAGTGGTCGCGCTCCACGGCCACATTCATGAATCACGCGGCGTTGCGACGCTGGGGAGCACGAAGTGCGTGAACCCTGGTAGCTCGTATGGAGACGGGACGCTAGATGGGTGTATCGTCAGGCTCACAAACGACAGTCTGCGAGACGTTCAACTAATTCGAGGGTAAACTTGGGTAGCCTTGGCGGTCATGGCGGGGGGGGAGACGCAACCGGTGCAACGCGCACCTGCGTGCTGGAGGAAAAAGCTCTGCAAATCTTGCAAGGCGCAGACGGTGCTGGCGCAGCGTTGCGGCTCATCGGAGGGATCGCAATATGGGTGCGGACGCCGTCTAGTGTCCGGTCGATGTTTGACCGACACTATGCCGACCTCGACTTCGTAGGACGGAGATCTCAGGGCAAGATGTTGAGCCACATCCTAGGCGAGGCTGGATACATACCCGAGGCTCGCTTCAATGCCATTCATGGGGAACGCCGGCTCATTTTTGCTGAAGTCAGTGGAGGTTTGCAAATAGACATCTTCTTGGATCGATTTGAGATGTCACACAAACTAGATTTTAGAAAGCGCCTCGAAGTCGAGCCACTTACGGTGCCTGGAGCTGAGCTTCTCCTGAGTAAGCTGCAGATTGCCGAGGTCAATGAGAAGGACATTGTCGACATCGCGATGCTGACAGCGGGGCATCAGCTGGGGAAAGTGGACGGGCCGGCGACTATTAATGTGACGCACGTGGCGGCTCTGTGCTCGAGCGACTGGGGACTACATACCACGGCGTCCGACAACATCAGTAGGACGCGGGCTCTGGCTCCCGACCTCGTCGCTGACCGCGGCTTAGTGGAGGATGTCGTCGAAAAGATGACCGAGCTCCAAGCGGCTTTGGATGCGGCACCGAAGACCGCAGGTTGGAAGCTGAGAGCTCGAGCAGGCAGGCGCATACGATGGTATGAAATACCTGACGAAGTGTCGTGACGCCCGTATATGCTCGGGCGATTTCGGAATCGCTCCTGCCTGCCGCCATGGACCCTTCCGCCGGCGTGGGATAGTGCTCCGCCACGTTGCCTGGCCCGGTGGTGAAACGCTTTGTGTTCCGGTGCAATCGCTGAGCCCGAGTACTAGATACACCGCGAGGAGCGCGAGGGGCTGGTGATGGACGTGCCGCCACTCAGCCGAGGCGAGGAACGCCGAGAATGCCGTGGAGAGAGGTAGGGAAAATCGGCCTGAACCGAAGTCTTGCAGAGACATTGGATCCATGCTATGCTTTTGGATCCAATGTCTGTGGTGGTGAGCGTTCGGATAGCTGGGTCTGTCGCCGCGGCAGCGGCCCGTCGCGGCTCGGGGCGTGTCGTGCTTGCTCGTCGGTCTCGGCCTTCTCAGAAGCATCCATTTAGCCGTGCACGCGGCCCACGAAATCCCGCATCAGGCCACCGACTACTTGCCGAGCATTCCCGTTGGTAGTCACGCTACGCCACCGGGCTTGGGGCGTTACCGATGACACCCAACGTCGAACGCTCTGGGTCCTCCAGCTCGAGCAAGGCGTCCTCGCTTCCGAGCTGCTCGCTCCACTGAGAGCGAAAGACGCAGTGGGTGACAGGGCTGTCGAGCCGACGATCGATTCAGAGGCGCTGTTGAAGCTTACGACCTTGTCCGAGCCCTCCGAGATTCTGTGATGGCGCAGCCCAAACGTCAGCAGGAGATTGATGATTAGCCACCTGGCACGATACGGCTACCTGGGAGCCGCGAACCGGCCGACTCTTCGCTTTCCAGACGGGCAGCGAATTGCAGTCTGGATTGTGGTGAACCATGAGGTCTATGAGCTGGCTCCGCCGATTGGACCCGTAAGGCAGCCCTGGCCTAGAGTTCATCCCGACATACTGGCTTATAGCCACCGCGACTATGGAAACCGCATCGGTATCTGGCGGCTGATGGAAGCGCTCGACCGCTGCGGCATACGCGGAAGCTTAAATGTGAACGTTGCGGCGTTCGACCACTTTCCAGAAATCGCTGAGGCCTGTGTGAGTCGTGGCTGGGAGGTCTTTTCGCACGGTGTATATAATTCGCGCTTTCTCTACGGGCTGTCGGAGTCACAGGAGCGCGCGGTAATTGAAGACTGCATCGAGACCATCTCGCGGCATCTGGGCCGGCCGCCAAGGGGGTGGATGGGGCCTATGGGGACGATGACCCCGCGGACCCTAGACTTGCTCAGTGAATATGGATTTCTGTACACCGTCGAACTTTTCCATGAGGACGTTCCGTTTCCTGTCAAGGTGAAGACAGGTCGCTTGGTCTCAGTTCCTTATACTCAAGAACTGAATGATATCAGTGTTATTGGCGGAGCAGGTCACACGCCGGCGGTGTACGCGCGGATGATTCAAGATCAGTTCGACAGGTTGTACCTGGAGGGTGAAGCGAGCGCGACCGTTATGTGCATCGCCTTGCACCCCTTTCTGATGGGTCAACCACATCGCATCCGCCATCTCGAGAAGGCTCTCGCGTATGTGGTCGGGCATGACGACGTCTGGCTTACGACGGGCGAGGAAATAGCGCGTTGGTATTTGGAGTCGTATTACGACACGGTGGTTCGCGCACTCCAGGGAGAAGAGAGCTAATGGCGCCAATGCCAAATGAGTATCTTCAGTACGCGGGGCGACGCCGGGGGATGGACCACGACCGTTACGAGTACCGTTCGATGCGGCAGCATCCGATCTTCAGGTGGCCCACCGGTGCCGGACTAGCCATCGCTGTGGTTGTTCACCTGGAGTCCTTTCGCCTGGACGCGGATCGGTTTGCGATTCGCCCTATCGGTGATCCTATGGTCGAGTTCCCCGATTTCTGGGGGTACACGCGATTGGAGTACGGGAACCGAGGAGGTCTTGAACGGGTTGCGAGGGTGCTCGAGGCCGCGGGAGTTGCCGTGAGCTGCGCTGTGAATTCGGACGTGAGTATGCGGTATTCAGCCGTTGTCGCCGAGGCGAGGGACCGTGGTTGGGAGATCATTGGACATGGTACGAGTAGCAGCATCGTGATACACGATGGGATGCGCGGGCGAGAGGAAGAGACTCTTGTGCATGATGCGCTGAGTAGCCTCCGCGAGGCGACGGGTGAGCCGATCCGAGGGTGGCTGAGTCCGAGCATGTCGGAGTCCCAGGACACATTAGACGTTCTTGCAGCGTGTGGTGTCGAATATGTTCTGGATTGGGTAAACGATGATTTACCGTACGAGCTCGCAACGACGTCGGGACCACTGTTGAGCATTCCGTACGCATACGAGCTGAACGATCTGTACGTTCTTGGCGAGGTGAAACAAACGACTTGGGACTATGTAGACCAGGTGATCGATGGGGCCCGGTGCCTCGCTGCGGAGAGCAGGGTCGGCGCTGGACGGTCGATGTGCTTAGCAATCCATCCGTGGATCATGGGCGTGCCACACCGAGTGGGCTATTTTGAGTCGCTGCTCACGAGACTACGGGAGCTGTCAGGCGTCTGGTGGGCGACCCCGGGGGACATTGCAGACGCTTACATGGAGATCACCGCGGCGGGTCGGCAGCAAGGGGCGAGTTGATGCTAATTGGGCAAGTCGGTGGGCTGGCGCCGCTTGAGCTGAGTTTTGATCGTGATCGATATGACTCCGACCCGCGTGACCGCGATGGATAGTCATGGCGCCAGGACCAGTCCGACGACCCACACCACAATAACCACCCAGCATCCTCGTCCGCTGAACCGGGAATTCTATGGCGCGGTCCGATCACGCCTTGGGGATACTCGCGAGCGGAGGACCGAGGTCTTGAGCGATTTCGAGGGTCTCGCTTTGGAGATAAGTGCCGGCAGCGCGATGATAGTCCGACTGCTTGACGGGCCTCAGGTCGTTCACATGTTTGCCCTCAACAACGACGACCCTGACGAACGCTATTGGGCACATGAGACCTGCCTAATCGAAGGGTTCTTCCTATCGAGATACAGCCGTCTGTGGGGCACGATGGCCCGTTTCCGCCCTTTGCTAACGATACTCGAGGACTCAGTCTCGACTAGTCCGCAGGGAGACAGCATCGACGGCAAGCATCATCCGGCGTACGGCGGAGCCGGAACACCGGCGGCGTGGCGAAGGAGCGGCGGTGGCCCCGGCGTTCTCAGCGTCTGGGAGCAGTTCGCACAGTTGCTGTCCGGGAGGGGCATAAGCCGAAGTCTCATCAAGGACGAAGTGTGTCTGTTTCAAAAGACGCGGATCAATCCATACGCCAGGCGATTAGAGCTACTGCCTCCAGACTGTGTCGCCGGCGATCAAGTGGCGCTCTACGCCGAGCTTGATGTACTAGTTCTTCTGGCATTAAGCCCCTATATAGATGGAGTCACGCAGCCCTCCGGGCGGGCCACGTCCGCGCGGCCGGTGAGTATCAGCATCGTGGACCGCATTGCAGATCCGCTCGGTTGGCCTTATCCGGACGTACCATACCCCGACATCTCACTCTATTTGGACGCCAACGGCTCGCGGTCGCTTGCGCCGGGCGTGACTGCTGCGAGGTCGTCTGCGCGATGAGTTGGTCTTCCCTGTGACTCTGGCCGACAAAGAGCGCGGACCTGCTGACGCTGCCTTTTACACTGACCTCGCAGCTCGCACGTCCCAGCTCACGCGGCGTTCGCATCACGTGATCGACCACGGTGGATTTGGCTGTCGGGTCGCGAAGGGTCAGATCTTGCGAATCGGATTACTCGAGCGGGCACAAATAGTCGATCTCTGCCTCACTAATGCCGATGATCCGACCGAACATTATGCCTCTGGGACCCAGGTGGCGCTCGAGGGGTTAAATATCACACGCCTTTGTCCAATCTGGGGTACACCGCCGAACAGTCGCCGTCTCGCAACTTGCATCGGTGACACCGTTGTGCACCGCGACAATCCCAGCCATACGCGCGACCATGGAGCGCACGGCGCCCACTGCAACCCGCACCACTGGATGCTGTACGCGGGACGCCACCCCGACACCTGCTACGACAACCTCCGTGCTGGTATGGCAATGGTGGGGCTGGGACAGCACGCGATTCACGACAACATCAACTTATTCGAGAACTGCGTGCTAGAGCCTTACACTGGGCACTACTTTCTCCAGGATAGCGACGCCGAACGCCACGACCATGTCGACTTCTACGCTGACGTGCCGCTTCTAGCGGTGTTGTCGCTTTGCCCATACGGGTCTGGCGAAGCTATGGACGAGGACTGGCGGGTGACTGATATCCCTGTGTACCCGATTTTGGTCGAGGTCTTCGATCCCAGCGCCGGCGCAGCGCGCGCGTCGAGTAGAGCGGACGCGATCGGCAAACCGTCAGTCGAGTCGTAGATGCCCGGGCGAAGAGGGGAAGCCGGATTGTGCAGCGGTCTAGCTGCACACAATGAAGCACGAGTCAAGCTGGCGATTGACATCGGAGGTACGTTCACCGACCTCGTTGTGGATGAAAACGGCATATTCTCCGTCTACAAGAGCCCGACGACACCGCCCGATCCAGTCGATGGGATGTTGGAGGTGATCGAGCTCGCGGCCGGTGAGCGGGGCGAGACGACGGCGGCCTTTTTGGGCCGGGTCGGCCTGGTTATGCACGCCACGACGCGGGCGACAAATGCCATTCTCACCGGTACGACCGCGAAGACGGCGCTTGTAACAACGGAAGGTCATCGAGACGTGCTCGTATTCCGGGAGGGTGGACGCACCGGGACGTTCGATCTGTCGCGCCCGTACCCGGAGCCATACATCCCGCGCAGACTTACATTTGAGGTAACTGAGCGGATCGGAGCCGACGGGAAGATCGTCCGGCCCCTTGATGAGGGAACCGTGCGCGAAGTAGGAACTGAGCTACGTTTGGCGGGCGTGGAGGCGATTGCAGTCTGTCTTCTGTGGTCGATCGCGAACCCCTGCCACGAGGAGCGCATTGCGGAATTACTTGACGAGGACCTGCCCGGCGTTCCGCTAACTCTGTCGCATCGAGTGAACCCCTCAATACGTGAGTATCGCCGAGCATCGTGTGCGGCGATCGACGCCTCGCTCAAACCAGTGATGACAAATTATCTCGAGAGCGTGGAACATCGACTTCGCGCGGCAGGTCTAGCTGGGCAGGTGCTCATGGTGACGTCCTCAGGAGGAGTAGCACCGATGGCAGCGGTTGCGGCGGCTCCGATCCACTCGATCAACTCTGGGCCGTCGATGGCACCAGTTGCGGGTCGCCACTACGTCCGCCGTGCCACCGGCCCTGCGACCGCCATAGTCGCGGACACCGGGGGCACCAGTTTTGATGTGAGCCTCGTCCGCAAGGGAGAGATTCCCCGAACCCGCGAGTCATGGATCGGGGACGAGTATTACGGCCACATCACGGGCTTTTCGGCGGTTGATATCAAGAGTATTGGTGCTGGAGGTGGTAGTCTCGCATGGGTAGATGACGGTGGCCTGTTGCATGTTGGGCCCGATAGCGCTGGCTCAGATCCGGGGCCGGCGTGCTATGGCCGGGGAGGAATGAGACCGACCGTCACCGATGCGAGCCTCATACTCGGCTACATCGATCCACACTATTTCCTCGGCGGAACCATGCTGCTTGACGCCGGTGCAGCCGAGACCGCAGTTGAGAGAGAGGTAGCGCGCCCGCTTCGCTTGGATGTCCAAGCCGCGGCTGACGCGGTCATGAGACTCGCGACGGATCACATGGTGACGGCGATCGAGGACATCACCATTCACCAGGGGATCGATCCGCGTGTGGCGGACCTCGTCGCGGGTGGAGGAGCAGCTGGCTTGACAGCTGTGGCAATTGCGGCACGGCTTGGCTGCCGGAGCGTAATAATTCCCCCGATTGGGGCAGCGCTGAGCGCTGCGGGCGCGCTTCTGTCAGATATGCGCGCGGAGGTTGAGCAGCACTTCGTCACAACGACCGCCGCATTTGATTTCGCTGGCGCCGCCCGGGTGGCCGGTGACCTTCGGAGAAGGTGCGCCGAATTCATCGTCGGGGCCCGAGCCATCGCACCCGACGGCCACGTAGAGCTTACTGTCGAGGCGAGATACCCGGATCAGGTATGGGAACTCGAGGTGCCAATACATGCGTCAGGCATTGAAACGGCGCAGGATGTCGCGGACTTTGCACGCGTGTTTCATGCCCGCCATCGCGAGGTGTTTGCGTTCTGTGAGCCTGACTCACCGATAGAGATTGTCGGTTGGCGTGGAAGTGCAGTCTGCCGATTGCGTTCACCTGACCCCGACCTGGCGCCTAGCTGTAACCGCCAGAGCGAGCAAACCATCGATGAAGAATCCGACCGAGCGACGCCGCAGCCGTCATCGTGGCGTCGGGTGATGTTCGCCGAGGGCGGGGCGACCTCGGCGCGGGTGGTCCGACTGTCTGGCACCCACACAGCTGTGACTATCGACGGTCCAGCGATAATCGAGTCGCCGTTTACAACCGTTGTTATTGACCCAGGGGCAGTTGCACTCGGACAGCCTGATGGCACGATTGTCGTGACGCCGCCGTCGTCCAGGCAGCATGCGAGACCGGAAGTGAGCTCCCATGGGCAAACATGAGTTCCAGAAAAGCAATCGATCTGTAGGTAGGGCGATGATTTCAGAGGCGGAAATGTCCTGCGGGGCGTTAAATGGCGCGGAACTGGCTCTCGTTGCCCACCGGTTCGACGCGATCGTACGAAAGATGACGAATAGTCTGTTTCGAGCGGCCCGGTCCGGTGTAATCAATTCCGCGAGGGACTTCTCTTGCTGTCTACTGACTGCCGATGCGGATCTGCTCGCGGCGGCCGAAGCTCTGCCAATTCATATCTTGAGTGGACCGGATTTGATAGCCCAGTGCATGAAGGACCTCAATCCGCGACTCGCGCCGGGTGACGCTTTCTTGCATAACTCACCTTACCATGGAAACTCACATGCAGGAGATCATTGCATCGTCGTGCCGGTGGTCGACTCGGGTGGGGTCCATCGCTACACGGTGCTCGTGAAGGCACACGTAGCAGACTGCGGTAATGCAGCCCCAACGAGCTACAACCCGGGCGCACGTGACGTCTATGAAGAGGGTGCGTTGATTTTCCCATGTGTCAAAATTCAGGAGGATTATGAGTACCAAGCCGATGTCATTAGAATGTGCGAGATGCGGATTCGTGTTCCTGAGCAGTGGCGTGGGGACAACCGAGCGATGATAGGAGCCGCACGCGTGGGTGAAAACGAGGTACTTGCACTTGGCGACGACCTCGGCTGGGAGCGGTTGGCACAGGCAGCACAGCAATGGTTCGATTACAGCGAAGGACGAATCGACGCTGCCTTACGCCGTATGCCCGGCGGCGAGGTGACGGTCGAGACCTGTCACGACCCGTTCCCCGGGGTCCCGGATGGCGTGCGGCTCCGGGTTACCCTTCGCGTTGACCCGACAATAGGCGTGGCCGAGGTCGACTTGAGAGAGAATCCCGATTGTGTGCCGTGCGGACTGAACTTGACGGAGGCAACGAGCAGGACCGCCGCGATGGTTGGGGTGTTAAACAGCCTCACTGAAGCGGTCCCGTCAAATGCGGGGTCGCACCGGAGGATACGCGTTTTGCTCCGAGAGAATTGTGTCGCCGGGGTCCCACGGCATCCGGCGAGCTGTTCCCTCGCGACTACCGGGATCGCGGACCGGGTGGCAAATGCCGTGCAGCGCGCGGCCGCCGAGCTCGGTCCGGAGATTGGGATGGCGGAAGCCGGGCTTTGCACGCCTCCGGCGTCCGGGGTGGTCTCGGGTAGGGATCCGCGACGTCGCGGCGAGCCGTTCGTGAACCAGTTGATCCTCGGGATGACCGGTGGCCCGGGGGGCCCTTCCGCGGACGGCTGGCTCAACCTCGCGCATGTCGGGAATGCGGGGCTGATGCTGCGAGACAGCACCGAGGTGGATGAACTGCGTCACCCGGTGCGAATATGGACCGACGCGATTGTTCCCGACAGCGAGGGGGCCGGTGCTCATCGAGGGGCCCCTAGTGGGAAAGTGGAGTTTGGGCCGGTGAACTGCGCCCTGGAGGTAATGTGGGCTAGTGACGGGAACGTACACCCTGCGGCCGGAGTTCGCGGGGGCCAGGATGGGGCACCCGCTCGGCAGTTTAAGCGTGAGCGATCTGGCGCCCTCGTCGAGCTTCCGTCTACGGGGCGACTTACGCTCGTGGACCCTGAAACGATTGTCTCTGTGTCATGTGGTGGCGGTGGTTATGGAGATCCACGCACCCGAAAGGTGCGAGCGGTCGCCCACGACGTGAGTGAGGGATGGATCACTCCTCAGCGCGCACGGAGTGTGTATGGCGTCGTCGCCGACGCGCTGGCCAATATAGACTCAGAGGCTACTCATGAGCTACGCCAATCTTTGACGGCGCCAGATGGCAACACAACCCGCGACGAAAGTTGAAGTAATGGAGCTAAGTTTAGCCGGGAAGGTGACCGTAGTGACGGGTGGAAGCTCTGGAATCGGAGCTGCAGTCGTCCGAAGCGCCGCTGCGGCGGGGGCACTATGTGTAGCTGTCGGCCGGGACGAGTCGCGGCTAACGAGAGTGGCGGCCGCAGTACTGGAGCGAGGAGGAACTTGTAGTACCGTGGTCGAAGATCTGACGGTGGACGGAGCGCCGGAGCGGGTTGTGGGGTCAGCACTAGCAACCTATGGGAGGATTGATGTGCTGGTGCACTCAGCCGGGATCTTTGGTCCGAAGCCGTTTCTCGAGACTCCCTTGGCAGAGTTCGATGCGACTTGGCGAATCAATGTACGGGCACCTTTCGCACTGACGCAAGCCGCTGTGCCTCACATGGCGGATGGGTCTGTCGTTGTATTTGTCTCCTCGGTGGATGGACACGTCGGATTTGCCAGTGATTCTGCGTACGGCCCGAGCAAGTCGGCGATCGACGGGTTGACACGTGCGCTGTCGATCGAGCTTGCGCAACACGGAATTAGGGTCAGTGCAGTTGCGCCAGGGTTTACCGAGACGCCGATGAACGCCCCGTATCGTGAGGGAGGGCAGCTCGCCGACGCAGCAATTCGGGAAACGCCCGCGGGTCGGCTGGCCACAGTAGATGACATCGCCACTTGCGTCTTGTTTCTCGCCTCGGATGCAGCCAGTTACACACATGGGACAATTTTATCCGTTGATGGAGGGTATCCGACGTCACCGTTGCAGCGCGGCATGGCAACGGCATAACGGAACGCGGGCACGATTAGGCAACACGATGGACCATGCTGGACCCTTACAGAGTGGTTAGATCACGTGTCGCTCGCACTGCGACTTGCCTGTCGCACTCGCTCCAGTTTCTCTGCGGGAGCCAAAAGTGCTTCGTGGAGCGGCCGGCCGTACCAGAACGACTGTCTCCTGGGCTGAGACCGGGATTCAGAGCGAACCGACAGCACGACGCTTTGATGCTTGGACTGGGCGCCGCAATGGACCCCGCATGTGGGGCCCAGCGCTAGCTCTCGGATCGGCAGTCGCTGCTGGAGCGGGCGACTACCTTTGCGGCATTACGTCGCGCCGCACGGGCACCTTGTCATGCATGTCTGCCTTTTTTACAACCGCGTTGGTGCCCGCAGTGGCGTGGGTCCTGCTGAGCGGGCAGCGCGTGCCGGGCGAGATCACGGTCGCGGCCGCAATCGGAGCCGGTTTGGCGACGACAGTAGGCTTAGGTGCGTTTTTGAAGGCCACTTCAGTCGGCACGATTAGCATTGTGGCTCCTATCAGCGCGACTGGTGTGGTCGTGCCGATTGCCATAGGTCTAGCTCGAGCAGACTACCCGAGTGTGCTGCAAGCGGTCGGAATTGTTTCGGCCGTCGTCGGAGTGGCGTTTGCCGTCCGGTCTCCGGAAGGGCACCCATCCAGTGCGAGCGAGTCGGGGGTCGGCTTCGCACTCTTAGCTGCAGTTGGTTTTGGTTTGTTCTACTGGCTGATGGCTCCGGCGAGCCGCCAGAGCGTCCCGTGGGCAGCGATGGTCGCCGACGCTGTCCCGGTGCTGACATGCGTCGTAGCGGTCCGGATCCAACATACCCCTTTCGGGGCTATGCGCGAGGCGCGAAACATCCGCAGCGTACTCGCAGCGGCGCTGCTTGGTTCAGCCGGCTTCGTGCTGTATGCCTTCGCGACGCGTCATGGCGCACTCCCAATCGTTTCGGTACTTGCATGCCTGTTCCCGGTCGTGACCATCTTGCTCGCACGTAGCCTTCTGGGCGAGCGAGTCGCTCGTACGCAGCAGGTCGCGATTGGGGCTGTGCTGACTGGCGTGGTGCTGATGACGATCGGTTAGTCGGTCCGCGGGGGCCGATATATGCTCGCGGCGATTGAGTCTCGCAGCTGATGAGAGTGCCTCGGTCAGCCCGGCGCACGCGGCCTGAGCGGCCCACACCAAGGCACCCAATTCACCGCGGTGCTGTTCGGAAAGCGCTGCCTGAAGGCGTGGATCGACATCTCGCTGGGAAGTTCGGGCGCACGCTTCTCACGATGTCAACTCACGGGCCAATCACCGATGGATGACGGTGGCCATGAGAACCTCCCCGTAGGCGGCCACTAGTTCTCCCCGCTGGTGGCCACCAGTTGTCGCCATGGGTGGCCACTTGTTCTCCCCACGGTTCTGTCCTGAGGCGCCGGTACTCGGAGCGCGTGTTGTTCTCGATGCGCGACCCGAGGAGGGCGATCGTGAAGAAACCGGAGGAAGCGATGGAGATCCTTGACGCGTATGACTTGACGGGCTCGCTGCGCGGCGCCGCCGCGCTTGTCGGGTGCGACCACAAGACGGTGGCGCACTGGGTACAGGTCCGGGAGCGGGCCGGCGGGGAGCTGCCGGGGCGGGCTGCGGGGCCGGCGTTGGTGATGGTTGAGCCGTTCGCCGGGAAGGTGGAAGAGCTGGTGGACCGGTCGCACGCGAAGGTGCGAGCGGATCGGGTGCACGAGGTCTGCCGCCGGCTGCTGCTTTTTACTCATCGGGAGTGCTTGGCCCGCTTGTGCTTCCGCGTGAATCCGCTCGTCAGTAGGTCGCAGAAGAATTGGGCTGGTCGATCCATCAATCGCGTGATCGCTTTCATCATCGACTAGCTCGAGCGGCGGCGAGTGCTCATAGGACATTCTGTGGTTGCCTCGACCGCCGCCGGGAGAGGGCCACGATTGCTTGCCCTTGTGTGGAGGGCCTG
>Ga0182024_10014968_pt1 | contig 14927 bp, 13 predicted proteins | sample P32metaG_FD_120480 | JGI IMG/M metagenome (GOLD analysis project Ga0182024, IMG submission 120480) | Permafrost microbial communities from Stordalen Mire, Sweden - P3-2 metaG (Illumina Assembly) | ecosystem: Environmental > Terrestrial > Soil > Wetlands > Permafrost | place: Sweden: Stordalen... | reverse complement strand
TTCAATTCGCGCGAACCGGCGTAAGCGGCGAACAGCGAAAGGTCGTGGCTGTAAGCCTTGATGGTGTGCAGCGAAGCGTTGCGCTCGCGCAGATGACGCAAGAAGTTGGCAACGGCTTTGGCGACTGTCGTGTTTGCCTTGCTCGTAGTCATAAGAGCCGGAACCCACCACGGAGGCACAGAGACACGGAGAAAAACATTAATCGTTGTCCTGCGTGGCTTCGTGGCTCCGTGGTGGATTTTATCTTCGTGTTCATTTCATCTTGCCTTCGCCCTCGGGTGATGCTTCTGATACACAGTTCGCAGGCGATCGAGCGCTAGATGCGTATAAACCTGAGTCGTCGAAATATCGGAATGGCCAAGGATGGTCTGCACCGTGCGAAGATCGGCGCCATTCTCCACCATGTGGGTGGCACAGGAATGGCGCAGCATGTGCGGCGAAGCAGCGCGCCCCGAAGCAACCGAGGCCGCACGCACCATCTGCCAAATGCGCTGGCGCGTCAGCTTTCGTCCTCCGCGCGCGATAAACAGGAGTGGCGAATTCTTGACGGAGGCTGTTGCCGGCGTTCCGCTCCGCTTCCCTGCCGCCAATGTTGGGCGCGACTGCAACAAGTACTCCGTAAGCGCGTCCTGAGCGGACTTTCCCAACGGCACCACGCGTTCTTTGTCGCCTTTGCCGCGCACCAGCATGTATCCGGCGTCGAGCTTCAGGTCTTCCAATTTTGCGCTGATGATTTCCGAAACTCGCAGCGCACCCGCGTAGAACACTTCCAGCATCGCATGATCGCGTGCCGCCAGCGCGCTTGATTCTTTCGCGTTCGGCGAATTCAAACCGGCGCGCTTAAGAGGAGCGGCCAGTGTCGCTTCCATTTCGTCGCGAGCCAGCGCCTTCGGCAAAACCTTCCACTGTCTTGGCGATTCAATGTTCAGCGTGGGATCGTGCTCGATTTTCTTGTCCAGCAGGAGGTAACGATAAAGATGCCGCAGCGCCGAAAGTTTGCGCCCAACGCTGCGGCCATCGACTTGATTGGAGAAAAGCTGCTGCAGAAAATCGCGCACATCCGTTCGGCGAGACGTAAACAGCAGGCGTTTGCGCGCTTCCAGAAATTCTGCGAACTGCAGAATGTCAGTCGTGTAGGCGCTGATGGTGAGCGGCGCCAATCCCTTCTCGATTCTCAAGTAATCGAGAAAGCTGGAGAGCACGCGCGAGTTGGCATCCGAAGCCATGACGGAGGGATGAATGGAGTATGCGCGTTATCGGACGCCGACGAAAGTAATGAAGAGGATGCCACAGAAATTACAGCCGCGTCGTGTAGACGTAGCTTGCTACATCTGGCCGGCGGCGCGCAGCAAGTCGACGGCAAACAATGCCCCTTCCGGCGTTTCCTCATGCTTGAAGTAAGCGAAGACATCGCGACCGGCAGCCAAGTGTTCTCTGATCCGCGCGACCATTGCACCGCGTTCTTCTTCCGTGTAACTCGGCTTGCGAAATCTGTAATAGACAAACGGTCCAGTCACCACATCAGGAGTGGTGCGTTCTTCAGTCTCCGCCACGCAGAGCGCGACTCCATGGGACTTCAATAAATCCCACGTCGAGTCAGAGAACCACGACTCGTTACGGAATTCGAATGCCGCCGGCAACGTGCGCGGAAGAAGCGCGAGAAAATCCTTGAGCAGCGCGGCGTCGGACTTCAGATTCGGCGGCAACTGAAACAGCACTGGCCCAAGTTTTGCAGCCGCAGCCAACGGCTCGATCGTTGCCAGGAAGCGCGGAACAAAATCTTCCGCTCCCTTCAATCGCTTAATGTGCGTGATCACCTGATGCGCCTTGATGCCCAGACGAAAGTGTGCCGGCGTTTCCTGAATCCAGTTCTGGATCGTGGTCTCTTTCACCAGTTGCCGGAAGGTGAAGTTCACCTCGACCGTGTTGAGCTGGGTAGAGTAATGACTGAGAAACTTTTTCTGCGCGAGCTTGGCTGGGTAGAAATCAGGCTTCCAACTCGGATAAGCCCATCCAGAAGTTCCGGCAAACAATTGAGGCATGGCCAGCTTTCGAAGCAGTTTCGCAGTACAATTCGCAGCGGACGGGATTATACCTTGCGTCGCGGTTTGCGCGCCCGCCCCGTTTTCTCCGTCTTTTTTGCGGCACGGCGTGGAGCCTTCACAGGTTCGTCTTCATCTTCCGCCTGCGCTGCAATCGAGATTGTCGGCTTCTCCGCAACCGCAGACGCCGCAACTCCCTTGAGATTCGGCAGCCGTTGCTTCAACTCAAGCACCGGAGCAAACAAGTCGCCCATCTTTTCGAAACGATTCACGACTTGCTTAGCCTCGAACACAAGCAAGCTCGCATCTTTCTTTTTCAGCGCACGCTCGACCTCTTGCCAGGTCACCGGCGTCGAAGCTGTAGGGTGCTCGCGCGCCCTTAGCGAATACACCGCGACGGTGGTCTTGTGTTCATCGTTCTGGCTCCAGTCGACGAACACTTTTCCCGTCCGCACCTGCTTCTTCATGTCCGACACAACCATGTCCCGATGCTCGTGTTCCAGCAATTGCGCAAGCGCATGGGAAAAAGTCTTGGTCGATTCGTATGTCGTCGGAGTGTTCAGCGGAACATAAATCTGGAGCCCCTTCGATCCCGAGGTCTTCGGAAAACTTTGCAGTCCGAAGTGCTCGAAGATTGCCCGCAGCCACAACCCGACCTGGCAGCACTGCATAATATTTGCCGGCGGCCCGGGATCGAGATCGAAAACCATCATCGTCGGGCACGTGATGTCTTTCGCCAGCGCGAGCGATGGATGCAATTCAATCGCGGCAAGATTCGCCAGCCAGACCAGCGTCGGCAGATCGTCGGCAAGAATGTAATGAATGGTGCGGCGGTTTCTACCGCTCCAGATGGGCACGGTCTTCACCCAGTCAGGCCGGTGCTGCGGAGCGTTCTTCTCGTAAAAGAATTCCTCGTCCACGCCATTGGGATAGCGCTTGCGCGTGAGCGGACGCTCCGCCAGATGTGGCACCATTGCCGGTGCAATGCGAACGTAGTAGTCGATCACTTGTTGCTTAGTAAATCCCGTGGCGGGATATAAAACTTTCTCCAGATTCGACAGCTTGAGTTGCTTGCCCTGAACTTCAATCGTCGAATCCATTGCGCAAGTTCTCCCGCAGCATTGTGCCTCAAACGGCGGCCAACGCAAAATACGGGTCACTCCCTATGCCTAGCCCCGATGCACTCGCCTCTTCGGTTTGACAACCTCCCCACCCGCCACGTAATTTCAAAGCTCTGCTTTAAGAAAAAAGTTCTGCCCTGCATGTCCGTCATAGCTGGTCATCCGGAGGTCCGATGAAACACCGTGCACTCAAAGTTGCCTCATTTTTTCTCATCTTTTCCGCTCTCGCCGCCGCCCAGGACGTCGCGTCGTTCGAGAAACGCATCACGGTCAAGAAACTGCCGAACGGACTGACCATCCTGATCTGCGAGCGGCCCGAAGCGCCGGTCTTTTCTTTCTTCACGATGGTCGACGCCGGCTCCACGCAGGATCCCCAGCGCAGGACCGGCCTGGCCCACATGTTTGAACACATGGCCTTCAAAGGAACGGACACAATCGGCACCACCAACTATGCGGCAGAGAAGCCCGCGTTGGAGAAAGTCGAAGTCGCATACGCCGCCTACATCGCCGAACGCGACAAGAGTGTAGGCCGCGACGAAGCTAGGCTGACGCAACTTGAAAAAGCCTGGAAAGACGCCATCGCCGAAGCTGACAAGTATGTCGTGCCCAACCAGTTCGGCAAGATCATCGAGCAGAATGGAGGCCAGGATCTCAACGCCTTCACTGATTACGACGAAACCGCTTATCACTACTCCTTGCCCTCGAACCGGCTTGAGTTGTGGGCCTATCTCGAGTCTGAGCGTTTTCTCCATCCTGTGATGCGGGAGTTTTATAAAGAACGCAACGTCGTGATCGAAGAACGACGCATGCGTACTGACAGCAATCCGACTGGTCGCCTCGAAGAGCAATTTAACGCCGCGGCGTTCGAAGCCCACCCTTACCACCGGCCAACGATCGGATGGATGTCTGACCTGAATTATTTTTCAGCCACGGATGCGAAGAAGTTTTTCGACGAATATTACGTGCCCGCGAACATGGTGGTCGCGGTCGCCGGAGACGTAAAGGCCGCACAGGTTATGCCGGTTCTCGAAAAATACTTCGGACGCCTCCCCGCCAGTTCGAAGCCCGATGAGACCACGACTACCGAGCCGCCTCAGAATTCCGAGCGCAAGGTTGTGCTGCAAGAAAGAGCGCAGCCGCTCTATCTTGAGGGCTACCACCGGCCGGATTACATGACGAAGGACGACGCGGTGTACGACGCCATTACCGATCTCATGTCCGAGGGTCGCACCTCGCGCCTTTACCGCGCGCTGGTGCGCGATAAGAAAATCGCGGCGTACTCGGCGGGATTCACTGGCCTGCCCGGCACGAAGTATCCGCATCTGTTTGCGTTCTACGCGGTTCCACTGCCCGGCCACACGACGCAAGAAATGGGCGACGCCATTCACGTCGAAATCGAGCGTCTAAAGAAGGAAGACATCAGCGACGAAGAGTTGAGAATGATCAAGACTCGCACCAAGGCGAACCTGATTCGCGGCCTGGGAGACAACGAGGGATTGGCAACTCAACTCGCGATTTACCAGACGCGCTACGGCGATTGGCGCGAGTTGTTTCGCTCCGTGGACCATATCGACAAAGTCACCAAAGCAGACATCCGGCGCGTGGCCAACGAAACTTTCAAGGAAACTAATCGCACTGTGGGCGTGATTGAAACGACCTCGGGCTCGAGGCACGGCGGGGACCAAGGCTCAGAGCAAGCTCCGTCAGATCAGGCGGCGCCGGATCAAGGAGGTGCGCGATGAAAACCCGCCGAATGTATCTTCCGTTAATCTTCGCAGCCGCCCTCTTGTTTGTTCCCCTTCCCAGAGCCGCATCACAGACGACGAACTGGCAGCAGATTCCGATCGCGCCGCTACCCGCATTTCACCCGCAGCAGCCCAAGCGCATTGAACTCTCGAACGGCATGGTAATTTTTCTGCAAGAGGATCACGAGTTGCCGCTGATCGATGGCAGCGCGCGCATTCGCGGCGGCTCGCGCAATGAACCGGCGGCCAAAGTCGGATTGGTCGACATCTTCGGCGAAGTCTGGCGCACCGGCGGCACCAAGGCGCAAACCGGAGATCAACTTGACGACTTTCTCGAAGTGCGGGCAGCGAAGGTCGAGACCGGCGGCGGTCCTGATTCAACCTCGATCAGCATGAGTTGCTTGAAAGGCGACTTCGACGACGTTTTCAAAGTGTGGGTTGACCTGCTAAAAAATCCAGAATTCCGCACCGACAAAATCGACCTCGCGCAAAAGCAGGCAGAAGACGCCATCTCGAGGCGCAACGACGAAACCGGCTCGATTGCCCGCCGCGAATCCGCCAAGCTCGCTTACGGAGCAGACAATCCTTACACTCGCGAACCTGAATATTCCACCATCGCCGCAATCACTCGCCAGGATCTGCTCGACTGGCACAAGACTTACGTCCAGCCCAATCACATCATCCTCGGCATCAGCGGCGATTTCGATTCAGCTGCTATGGAAGCCAAACTGCGCGCCGCGTTTGAAGCATGGCCCAAAGGCGGCGACTTACCGAAGGACGATATTCAGTATCATCCTGCCAAGCCCGGCTACTATCTCATCCCGAAAGACGATGTAAATCAGAGCAGCATTCACATGGTGACGCTCGGCATCACGCGCAACAATCCCGACTACTACGCCATCAGTGTGTTTAATGAGGCGTTCGGCGGAGGCTTCTCCTCGCGACTATTCAACGACATTCGCACCAAGCGCGGCCTGGCCTACAACGTGGGCGGCGGCATCGGCTCCAACTTCGGGCATCCCGGCATTGAACAATTTGTTGTGGGAACAAAGAGCGCGACCACAATCGAATCAATTCAGGCCATCGACGAAGATATCGACGACCTCGCTAAGAAACCGATCACCGACGACGAAATTAAGGCGGCTAAAGACGCCATCCTGAACGCGTTTATCTTCCGCCTCGACTCGCCCGACAAAGTTCTGGCCGAGCGCATCACCTATGAATACTACGGATACCCTTCAGATTGGCTCGACAAGTTTCCGGGAGAAATTCAGAAGGTGACGGCCGCCGATGTGAATCGCGTGGCCGCCAAGTATGTTCACCGCGATCAACTCGCGGTGCTAGTGGTCGGCAATACCAAAGAGTTCGACAAGCCGCTGTCGTCACTCGGCCCAGTCAAGGAAATCGACATCGCCATTCCGCCTCCGCCGGGCGGCAAAGAATAAAGCAAGGGGCGGCGCCGGAAGCCCGACGCCGCTCTTGCCGTTAAGCTTTGCCTAGCTTCCGCCGTACCATTCCAGCCAGCGACAGCAGGCCAGTGCCGAACAGCGTAATCGTTCCCGGCTCCGGAACTGGAGAGTATCCAATATATTCCTGCGGCATGCCGCCCCAGCTTTGCGTTCCAGCGATCGGCGTGTAGAGCACGAGTCCGTTATACGCACTATTGGGAGCCGTCGCTGCCAGTGCCAGATACGCAGCCTCAACGCCAGCCGCCCCGCTGCTCTGGAAGTACGCAGAATTCTGTGCGTTCGTGGAGAACAATCCCCAAATGGCGAAGTTGCCTACGTTCGCGCTCAGCGTGCCACTCAGAATGCTCTTGAAGATCAGCCCCGCTGCTTTGTAGTCAAGCAACTGGTTGCCAAAAAGTCCCGCGCCGCTCAGCAAGCTGGTCACATTCGCCTTCCAGGTTTCGCCGATGGTGACTTCATTGTCATAGCTGTCGCAGATCAGAGCTACCGGCGCCTTGCCGTTGATCGAGAAATAGTACGGATAGGTGTACACCCCGCCCGCGTTATTACCGCCCACGCTGGTAAGTTGCATGGTCACGGAGCTGGCCAGTGCCGAGGTTGCGCACAACGAGAGCGCAGCCACAACCAGGAGTAAAGGTATTGCAAAACGAAGTCGACGCATTTGAAAAAGCCTCCGGCCGAACCCGTAAACTGCCAGTCTGGTATGAGCCGGTTACCTTACATCGCAAGGTAACCTCATCGACGGCCAAGCGTTCCGGACTACGGCTAAGTGTTGCGCGAATCGGTCTCGCGCTGTCATTGATTAGTGCAGCGGAATAGCCATGAGGAGGAATGATGGAATGTGGGGCCTCGCTTCACATCAGTGGCTCAATAGGTAAACCTTTGCGCACGCGGAGAGAACAGTTCTGTTTTACCGCCCAGTTCGTAATCCCCAATGAGTCACGCGACAGTAACCAGTGGTAGTAACCAAGTGACGCGTGTCATTCGCCCGATTAGCGGCTAATTTCCGGTGATTATTTACTTGACACAGGGTTAGAATTCAGGCATACTTCTAACCATGAAGAACATGAGTGCAAATCAGCTTTGTTTGCGGGGTTTGCGCTTCGGTTTGTTCTCTAGCTCTTGCTTGATCTGGGCTAGCGCCTTTTTCGGAAAGAGATGCTCCGCCAGTTCCTTATCCGGCAGTTTGTGAGCATCCTTCGGGAGATACTTCATGGACATAAATCTAATCCAACTTTTCGAGAACTTCAACAGCGAAGATCGTTGCCGCGAACTCCTAGAGCTTTTGCGCTGGCCTACGGGAGTTTGCTGCTTGCGTTGCGGAAACGTCTCAGTGTCCAAGATCGAAAAGCGCCACCAATATGAGTGCAACGGATGCCGCTATCAGTTCTCAGCGACCGCCGGGTCTGTGTTCCATGATTCTCATCTTCCACTCTGGAAATGGTTCCTCGCAACGTATCTCATGTGCGAAGGGAAAAAGGGAATCTCCGCAAATCAACTCTCGCGCACGATTGGAATCTCCTACAAGACCGCGTGGTACTTGTGCCATCGAATTCGCGAAGCAATGAAGTCGGACACGTCCGAAAAACTCAAGGGTACCGTAGAAGCCGATGAGACGTTTGTTGGCGGAGTCTATGACAGACGGCGCAAGCGTGCGGCCTATGACAAGACGTGCGTGGTGGGAGTAATTCAGCGGGGCGGAGATGTGAGAGCACAGAAGTCTATCTCCCGAGGTGCGAGAGCTATTTCCGCTTTCATCCGTGAAAGCGTAGAACCCGGCTCACAGCTAATGACCGATGAGTATGCTGGTTATGAGAAAGTGGGCCGTGAGTACGAGCACAAGAAAGTGAATCACTCGCAATTGCAATATGTGGAAGGCTTGACGCACACCAACTCGATTGAGAATTTCTGGTCACTGTTTAAGCGCGGTCTGGTCGGTTCGTTCCACAAGGTTTCCGACAAGCACATTGACCGCTATTTGGATGAGTTCTGCTATAGATTCAATGGGCGCAAAGAAGGCCAGCTATTCCAGAACACACTACGGAATCTGGTCAATGGCAAGACTCTTACGTTTGCGGAATTGACGAAGGCCGCTTAAGCCCATTCACTTTTTGGCGGGACAAGGAAACGCTTCTGCCCATGCCTCGAAAATGAGAACGGGCGCGGCCTTATGCGTTTTTTCGGGATGGTCGTGCATGTACTTCAGAGCAATTCTTTTCATCTGTCCGGGTGTCACATTGCCGGGTGGGCAACTTGGGGTGACAGGCATCATCGCCATTCCAACTGCATCAGCAAGCCCAGTCATATAGCCAAGGCAAAAATCCGTCGTTGAAAGCGCCTCCGCCGACACGACATGCCCTGGTTCACACTTTGCCAAGAATATATTGCCGCTATCCCGAATATCCGAAAAGGATTGATTTGAGTTTTGAGGGACAGCAGCGATACAGAACAGCAGCAGACAAACAATCGTAAGAGGGCGTTTCATGGCGGAACAATGCTACACGATTGACCCAACGTTTACGGTATAATTCGCGGCGCTATGAGCAACCGAGAAGAAGAACTCCGCCAACTCTGTCTTGGCTATACAGAAAAAATCATGCACCTTCGGCTAGATCTTTTAGCCCTGCAAACTTGCCTCATCGACAAGGGCGTAATCACTCCCGCCGATCTAGGGGCTGCTGTTCAGAAAGTGCATCGAGAATCGAAAACGGCCTTGAAGAACCTTCAGGATGCAGCCGAAGCCAAAACAGAAAAGCAGAATTGAGTTTATCTAGGAATTCCAACCGCGAACGCATTAGGTTGAGGTCTGCTTTTTTCACGCGCAATTCTCCTATAGAATGGGAATTGCGGGGTAGAACTTTTCACGGTGTGCCATCCGATGCCAGTCGGATTAGCACCGTCACCTTTGGGCCGCAATCCAAGGATATACGGAGTTGCGCCTACAATGCAATCACTTCACGTTAGCGGCAACCGAATCAATCACTGTCCTGATTTCCTCTCCGATAATCTCCATGAGCGTAGTGGCATCGTCCCTGTCGCTGACACCGTCAGCAGCCTTCCGATGGGGCAAGGCAAAAACTACCGTAAAATTGCTCCGGTCGTAATTCATGTTCGGGGTAGGACGATCAAAAACAAACGCCACGACTTCTGCGCCGTCTTTGATTTCTGCTCTATTGGTCAAGAAGGCCCATCGGGTAGCGGGATCGAGAGGTGGGCCGAAGAAGCCTATATCCCCCGTGGAAATGCACGTGAGCAACAGCCTGAGCAATTTGTGCTTGTCCGCGTTCTCGAAATCTCTAAGCATGGCGAGGAGAGGCGGGACTTTTGGATACGGTCGGTTATACGGCTGGAAAAGCTCGAACGCTGCCTTCACAGGATCACTAATCGTACCGAGTTTCCATCTCTTAACGTCCCCGTCAAAACTGGCCTTGCTGTCACAAATGGGGAACATAAGTTTGTCGGTGCAGGGCGGCGGGTCTTGGCAAGATTCAGCAATGGCAACGGCGTACACGAGATGATCGAGGGCGCAGCGGAAATTATGAATGCTATCCGCGATCATGAGCGACCATCGCTGAACGGGAGCGGCGGGAATAGCACTATTGAAGTGAATGAGGGTGCTGTAGCGTGTGCAATTAAGGTTTGTCTGGTAGGAGAGGCTATAGGGTTTAGTTTCACCCCAAGCAAGGATTTCCTTCTCGACGGCTTTAGCGTGGTCAATGGCATGGCCTAGCTTGGCATTGACGCTTTCGAGATCGACGGTCACCTTATCAGCGTAGCAGAATCCTCTGTATCAAGTAAATAATCACCTAATTTCCTTCTTGACCGCAGGTCAACTATCGTCTACCATTAGCGAACAAAAGGCGAATGCACAAAATGTCGGCTCAGTCTCTGTTCCCGCTTCCACAGAAGTCCCCGCTGGTCGGCATCGCACGCCTAGCCGCCGAGGGCGAATCTCTGCGCGAAGGGCATGAGGTCGAGTACTTCACTCTTCCCGCGAAATCTCTGCTCAACCGCTGCGTCAGCAATCGCGGCCTGCCTTTCACCTGGACCATCAATCCTTACCGCGGCTGCGAATTCGCCTGCAAATACTGCTATGCCCGCTACACCCACGAGTTCATGGAAATGCGCGACGGCGCCGAGTTCGAGCAGAAGATCTACGTCAAGCAGCACACCGCCGACTTGCTGCGGCGCGAACTCCGTCGCGTCAAGCCCGGGGAGCCCATTGCCCTCGGCACCGCGACCGATCCGTATCAGCCGGCAGAGCGGCGCTACGAAGTCACGCGCGGCATTCTCGAAGAGTTCGCGCGCCATCGCGGCTTCGAGCTTGGGATCGTCACCAAATCCAATCTTGTCGTCCGCGATCTCGATCTGCTGCGCGCAGTCGCGCTGAATAACACGCTTTCGATCCACATGACTGTGACGACTCTGAACGTCGAACTCGCTCGGATTCTCGAACCGCGCGCTCCCCGCCCCGACCTGCGCATCGACGCAGTTCGCCAGCTCAGCGAAGCAGGCTTAACCGTAGGAGTGAGTTGCTCGCCAGTCCTGCCCGGCATCACCGACTCGCCGGCGGATCTCGAGGCCGTGGTGCGCGCCGCAGCCGCAGCCGGAGCCCGCCACATCTTCGCCGGACCTCTATTTTTAAAACCCTGTGCGGCGGCAATTTTTCTTCCGTTCGTCGAGCAACACTTTCCGTACTTGGTTGAAAACTATCGCGAGCGCTATCAGGACCGCGCCTTCCTGCCGCCTTCGTACGGCAAGCGCATAACACAACTCATCGCGCACTTCCGCCAGAAGTACGGCATGACCCCCGACCCTCGCGGTAGGATGGCGAACAAGTGGCCCGCGCAGACTTTGGACGAACAATTGGCGCTGTTCTAGCAATCAGAATCCGCGTTGCAAAACTGCCCTCCAACCTTCCTCTATAATTATTTGCTCCATGGCAACAACTCCCCAGCCGGCGACCGCTCCACGTCCTCCCTTCGGAGTGCGCCTCCAGCAATTCTGGCAGCGGGTCACCGACGGCTTGGAGGTCAGCCAACTCTGGTCGCAATTCGAAACCGAAGCGCGCACCAGCTACCGCCTCTACTCCCGCGACGTAGCCGCGAAAACTCCCGAAGGACTTACCCATCGCGGCCACCATCTGCACGTCGTCAAAGAGTTCTTCTGGTCTGTACTCGAAAAACTTTCGCCCGCGCGCCGCGTCCTGCTGCTCGCGGCATTCATCATGCTTGTATTTCCCAGCAGCGGCTTCAGCTATCACGATTCCGGACACGAATTACATGTCGTCGAACTCGATTTCCACTTCTGGGGCGGCCTCCTCATGTTTCTGCTGCTCATGCTGGAGATCGCCGACCGCGTCGTGATGAAGCGCGATTTGCAGATCGCGCGCGAGATTCAGACATGGCTACTCCCCGGCGCGCCGCCGCAGATTCCCGGAATTTCGATTGCCTACACCACACGTCCGGCAAACACAGTCGCCGGCGATTACTACGACGTATTTCCGCGCCCCGGCAAAACCACCGAAGAGAATCGCGTGATGTTCGCCGTGGCCGACGTTGCGGGCAAAAGCATTCCCGCCGCCATGCTCATGGCCACTCTTCAGGCCAGCCTCAAAACGCTTGCCACAGAACCAATCGCCCTGCCTGAACTGGTTTCGGATATGAACAAGTACGCCTGCTCCAACAGCCAGGGCGGATTGCGTTTCACCACCGCGTTTCTGGCGGAATACGACGCAGCCCGCCGCACCTTCCTCTACATCAACGCCGGACACAACAACCCAATCCTCCGCCGCGCCAATGGATCCATCGAGCGCCTCGACGCCGGCGGATTGCCTCTCGGCATTCTCTCCGAAGCAAAGTACGAATCGGCCAGCGTGACGCTGGCGCCCGGCGATTGGCTCATCATCTTTACCGATGGATTAGTCGAAGCGGAAAATGCGCGCCATGATGAGTACGGCGAAACGCAGCTTCTCAGCGTGATCAATTCTGCAGCAGCATCCACGCCAGCGGAAATGTTGAATCGTATGATGGCAGCAGTGGACTTATTCGTAGGCTCGACTCCCCAGCACGACGACGTAACCTGTCTGCTGGTAAAAGCGGAATGACGAAACAACTGGTCAGTAGCGAGTGGTCGGCAGCTGGTCGTAAGTATTGAAGTAACTGACCACTGATCACTGACCACTGCTTCTAATCCCAACCGCAGCCACAATCTGCGCCGCAGATTGCCGGGCCTGAGCGATATCGCGGGACATGCGCTGCGCGCGCGCGTCGGCATCGTCCGCTTCAGCACTGCGGCCCGCTCGCCGCAGTACCTGCTCCAGCAGCAGATAGCCCACGTCGCTCGGTTCCACCTCGGCAGCACGAGAAACCCGCGCGACCGCTAGCGTGAAATCGCCATCCCGTTCAGCCAGCAACCCGCTGCCTTCAAGAGCAGGAACGCTATCAGGATTCTGCTGCAATGCGTTTGCGAAATTCGTTCTCGCGCGATAGACGTCACCGGTCTGCAAGTAAGCCGTAGCGAGATCACTCAAAGCCACGGCTCGCGAATTCGAATCTCCGGCAGCACCCAGCGCCTGCTCGAATTGTGCAACCGCATCCTGCGATCGCCCGTTCGTCTGCTCAAACACTCCGACTCCAATCAGATCCGAAAAGGAATATGCATGTAAACTCTCGGCCGCATTGAACTCGGCGATGGCATCGTCCGTTCGACCCTCCCTCGCCAAAGCGCGCGCCAGGCCGCCATGCGCCATGTAGTTCCCTTCGGTGACGCTCAGGGTATGTCTCCACAGAGCTTCGCTGTCGTGCCAATAACCAAGCTGACGGCGGCTCAGCACTCCCAAGGTCACGAGGATCAAAACTGCCGGCACCGCGATCCACACCGACGGAATCTTCCGAGCGCACGCGAGGTCAGCCACTCCCCAAACCACGCCGATAAATAATCCAATGTAAGCCAGGTAAGCATAGCGATCGGCCATCGCCTGCTCCCCGAATGACAGAATGCCGATCACGGGCGTCAGCGTACCCAAAAACCAGAACCAACCAACCACCGGATAACGCCGCTCCCGCCACAACAGCACAAGCGCAGTAATCGAAATCAAAATTGCGGCCGCAGCAACGATCTGCCAAGCCGCAAGCGAACTCCCAGGATGCGGATACAAAACCGCCAGCCGCACCGGCCAAAACGCCTTCCCCAAATAACGCACGTAAGCCACGATGGCGTTCCCCCACCGCGCGCCAGCCGGCAAGCCACGCACCGCATGTCCAGCCCGCTGCGCCAGCAAAGTAACCACACCGCAAGCAACAGAAAGAAGTAATAGCGGAATCTTCTCAAGAAGCAGAAATGAAAATGATCGAGGAACCGCACCAGTATCCGAAAGCCCTGCGCCAGTCTTTTCGCTGAGAACTGAGAACCGAGAACTGAGAACTGCCCTCTTCAGCGGCCAAAAATCCCACAGCAACAAAACAAACGGCAGAGTAATGATCTCAGACTTCGACATCAATCCCAGCGCAAACAAAGCGGCCATCAGGGCATAACGCGCAACGCCGCCGCGCCTCACATACCATCCGTAAGCATGCAGCGTGAGCAAAAAGAAAACCATGCTCAGCACATTCTTCCGTTCCGCCGCCCACGCCACCGACTCCACATTCACCGGATGCAGCGCAAACAAACCCGCCACCATGAAGCTCGGCCAGGTCAATCCCGTGGCGCCCTCGAGCAGCAGAAACAATAAGAGCGCGCTGCCCGCATGCAACAGAACGTTCACATAATGAGAACCGGCGGGATTCGCCCCGAAGAGTTGCCAGTCAAGCGCATGCAACAGCCACGTGAGCGGATGCCAATTCGCGGCATCGAAACTAGTGAATGCCCATTTAACTGTTTCCCGAGTCAGGCCGGCCCGCACATGCGCGTTATTCAGAATGTAGATATCGTCGTCAAAATTCGTGAAACCATTCTGGACGATGGGATTGTAGGCAGCCAGCGTTGCCAGCGCCAACACAAGACACAAAACCGCACTCTGCCTCTCGGGCGAGATGAGCCGGTGCGCCGCCGGGCGGGTACTCACTTTGGACTGCATCGCAGTCCCTGTCGCAATTGAAGGCAACTCCATCCTCAACGTAGTCTCAGAATGATTATATGCACCGCTGCTTCTCCCGCACAGAACAGTCCGGCCTACGAAGTTACTTCTGTGATAAGCCTGCAAGATCCTGATTCTGAGGCGTTCCAACCTTGTGTGCCGAGCCCCAGCAATGCCGTGAACCGTCAGTTGCATGACAGTTTTTGGCATGAAGGCAGGCCGGGGTGGGGGTTACCATGAGGGTGAAGTTTGACTCTATAATGAAAATAAAGACCTTGCCCTTGATCCGCCCGGAACCAAGGTAACTAACGGGTTTGGCGAGGCAAGTGCCATTATCAAGTTCGACTGCGTCATCACCATGACCAGCATGAAATCAACGAATTCAAAAACGAGGGGAAATAAAGAGATGCGGAAACAACAGAAGGGTTTCTCACTGATTGAGCTGCTGATCGTGGTTGCCATCATCCTGATCA
>Ga0182024_10014967_pt1 | contig 14927 bp, 18 predicted proteins | sample P32metaG_FD_120480 | JGI IMG/M metagenome (GOLD analysis project Ga0182024, IMG submission 120480) | Permafrost microbial communities from Stordalen Mire, Sweden - P3-2 metaG (Illumina Assembly) | ecosystem: Environmental > Terrestrial > Soil > Wetlands > Permafrost | place: Sweden: Stordalen... | reverse complement strand
CGATCACCGTCGTACCTTCACTGCACTGCGGCATGGCCGCGCTCGATTGGCGCTGACCATCGCCGCGAATATCGTCTGCCCGAATCATCCAGTGGGCTTTGCGCAAGCCGCCCCGCTCCAGCCTCGCCTTGCCCGTCTTGGCCCATCGTGGGCATAGCCTGCGGACGTGGCCGGGATGGAGGTCGATCAGCTTCGCGTAGGCGGCGACGTTCATCCATCCGTTTTGCATCAGCCCACCTTCACCAGTCTGGCCGACTCTTCCTCGATCTTCTGAACCATCGCCGTCGCCCGATTTTCGGTCCAGCCCATCTTCATTGCCCGCAGGATCAGCGGCATGTCGATCGTCGTCTTGCCGGCCATTTCGGCCAGCGATGCCGCGTAGCTGACTAGCTGCACCGCAGACCCGATCGAACCGCTGTCAGGCGTATTGATGAGGGCGCACAGGAAGCGGGTGGCATCGCTGGTGATTCTCATCTTCGACCGTGCGAACATTTCGCGCACCTGGTCGAGCGTCACCAACGGCTCACCGCCGCCATCGGGGCTGCTTTGCAGCGAAGCCAAAAGGTCGATGCAGGGGAAGATGCGCCGCCTGATTTGCACCAGCGATTCGTCGCTGGATTTCACGCGCTGCCGTGCCAGATACGCCACGATGTCCGTCGTCCCGGCCCACAACTGCGCGCAGCCCGTCGCATCATAAACGTCGGCCAGATAGAAAAGCGGCTTGTCGCCGTTCGCGCCGCATAAATTATGAATCTGGTCGAGGAGAAGAATGTGCGAACGGCCCTTCAAGTGCTCCACGATCCGGCGAAACAGTTTGTCAGTGCCGCCGGTCCATTCAATGTGCAGGGCGCTGCAGATTTTCCGCAACAGGCCGCTCGGCGTGGCGTCCACTTTGTTGATCGTCGCCAGTGCGGAGCGGCGCGGGCCGAGCAGTTGGTGAATCGCCTGGAGCGAAGTTGTCTTGCCAAGGCCCGTGGATTCACCGCTGTAGACGAGCGCGATCGTGCGGTGGTCCATCGCCCAGTGCGCGGCCCCTTTGATAAGCAACGCCACATTGGTCCACGCAAAGCAAGTCGCTTGCGGCAGAGATTCCCGTTTCTCCGCTTCCACCAGCCACGAATCCAGGTCAATTGCGATTTGCGCGCTCGCGCCTTTGTAGTTGCCGGTTAGGAAGCCGCTCAGCGCCGCTTCGGAGTAATGGATCGCACGGGCCACTGCCTTGCGCGACACCTTGCGTGCGTGCACAAACAGCAGCACGTCGGCGGCGACGGCGGCAATCTGCTCGGCCGTCACGGTGGCGGCGTCGGTTCCTTCCGCGATTACGCGAGTAGCGCCCCTGATTCGTTCACGGCCGATAAGCGGCGCGGCTTGCGATGGTTCGGATTTTTGATTCTGTTCGCTCATCGCGCGTTCTCCGGTTGGTGGACGTTCTTCGTGGTCCGTCACCATCCGTGGCGAGAAAATTCCCGTGGGTTGTCTGCTCATCAGCCTTCCCCCACCGCGCGATAGCGCAGAACTGAGTTGAGGTCGGCTTGCCGATCGCCGCCGTCCTCGTCCGATTCGTACACTGCCGACTTAAAATCGAGCAGCGGGTCACGATAGGTGCGACCTTCCTCAGCTTCTTCGTCAAACGCCGTTGTTTTGCGTCCGATCAGCGGATTGCTCCCGCCGCCGGTGGCCGTCCCGCCGCGATCTTGCTTGCTCCATCGAATCCCCGGCAACGCAGCCTCGAGAGCGTGTCGAACCGGGGCCAGTGCAGCGCCCGATCCGGGTGCCGGCTGCGCGGCCTGCTGCCGGCGGATCGCGGCCGACGCCCGGTGCATCCGCTCGGCAGGCGTATCCGCGAGACGCGGCCGGTTACTGTGATAGGCGCGGGCCAGTTTCAAATCCCGGCGCTTCATCATATTGGCTTCTCGGACAAGCTGTGCGTCGGCGTTCACGGGCAACCGCTCGTTGCTGTCGGCGGTGCAGAGCCGTTTATCTTCGGGGTAGCTGAACACCTCCACGCTGGAAACGTCCCGATCGTCGATTCGGATGCAGACTTGCTTGCCGTGCCATTGCGCCAGTTGCCGCGATCCGTAGTTGACGCCCTGCCAAGTGACGCCGTGCTGTCCGACTTTCAGCGGCCGGGACTTCTTCATTAGAATCAAATCGGCGAGGTCGTCGGTCAGCACGCGCTTGCGCTGGAGGTGCGCATCGAATACGACCAGCGGAGCGCGTCCCTCCATGCCGTCGCCGGCGTGCGCGGTGTCGTGATATTTCACCAGGTAATCGGAGAATGACGCAACGAATTGTTCCATCGTCGGGGCCAGCCCGCGTTTCACCTTTTCCACCAGATCATCGGGCTTGTGTTCCGGCGAGCGCCCGCAGTACGTCGCCCACAGCTTGCTGAACTGTTCAGAGACGGTGCGGAAAAATCGCTCGATCGGTTTGCTCTGCGGGTTGTACGGGAGCGCGTGTTTCACCGCGATGCCGAGTTGGCCCATGATGCCGGAGTCGATGAGCGGCTTTTGCGCCCGGCGCTTTTGCGCCTTGGTAACGCCCTCGATTGCCTCGCACTCAAAATCCTTGCCGTGGTCGAAATACACCGCGTCGGGAACGCCAAAGGCCATGCAGCCATCGCGGAAGGCCGCGATGATCGTGTCGCTGTTTGGATCGTGCATGAAGATTCGCCAGCCCACAATCACGCGCGAGCGCATATCCATAAAAGCGGTCAGCCAGGGCCGATCCGTCTTGCCGCCGTGGCGCACTACGACATCGAGGCGATGGTGGTCCGATACCCACATGGAGTTGGTGTCGATGGTCGAGTAGTCACGCTCGATGAAAGTGGCCGCGGAGTTTTTGTAGCCTTCCTCGCCCTCGCGGTACAACGCGACGGTGGCAACTGGGATGCGATCGAGGAATCGGCCGGTGGTGCGGATAGGTACGACGGTCCAGCCTTCCTCAGCGGCCTTGACCGACGCGAGGAAGTGGGCCTGCGCCTTGCTCAGTTTACGTTTGGTGAGCCAAAGCCGCTGCACTTCGGCGAGGAATGGATCGCTCTTGTCCGCGCGGTCCGGCCCGCTCGAATCGCCTTCGATCTTCCAGCGACCATCGCACAATCCCGCCTGCCCATGAAGTCGGAAGGCGCGATGCCAGCGGTACAAAGTCTGTTGGGTGATTTTGGTCCCGTCGTCGAGCGAAAGCAGCAGCAGGAATTCCTCCGTCGCCGATTGCGCGGTGCGATGCGCCCTGGCAGCCGCCGCAATCGCATCCAGCCACCCCTGATAGATTCGCATCCGCCGGCCAAGCTCAATGCGCTGGGCATAAGTTAGCGTTCGTAAATCAACCGACATATCCTCCGGGGCGATGACGCGCGACAAAAGCGGATCGGCGTCGGATCGAATCTCAAGCGTCAGCCGGCCGTTCTCGCCGATGGTGAATCTGGCAAGCCCGGACGCGAGCCATTCGTCATTCGCCCGCTGCTGAACGCGGCGGGGTGAAACTCCAAGACGCTCGGCCGCCCTGGCGGGCGGGAGCCAGGTCGCTCCGGTTGGAGCGGGCGGCCGAGCGGGGAGGGTGGAGAGAGCGAGCGTCACTTCATTTCCTTTTGCCGGGCCGGTCGTACCGGCCCTTCAATGAACCGATCACGCTGCTGGCAAGTAGCTGCCGCAACACAAACAGGTCGGCGCTGCCGAGCCGGCCGATCGCCGCCTTGGCCGAGTGAAGCACGTCGCGGGCGTCGTCGCCGCGCTTAGTTGCGACCTTGATCGGCGGGCGCGTCCAGTGCATGTTCGCGTACCCGTCGCAAATCATTTGCGGCGTCGTCATCAGAGCCGCCGCGATCCTGCCCGCGATCGCCAGCGCCGGAGCTGGCGGCTGAATGAACGTCAAAAGCGTTTGAAGCTCCGGCAGCCCGATTCCGATTGCGTGAGCAAGCTGGTTTTGCGTGATGTATCCGAGCATCGAGGCTCGCCCCTTGAGCCATGCGCTCCAGACATATCCAAGGTTCCACCGATGATCCGGCCTTCCATTGCGTCCGATCTTCTTGACCTTTCCCATTTGCGACTCCATCCAGAGAGTGCCACGGCCGGGCGAGTCGTCCACGATCGTCGTCCGTGACGGGTTTGATTGGTGAAGTGAGATAGAAGCCGATGCCGCGAAGAATGCGAGCAGCAGCAACGCCCCGATGCCCAGGCATGACCGATGGGCGAATCGCTCGCCAGCGTTGCGGGCAGCGAAGTTTTTGCGGGCTGTGACGGTCACGCCAATTGCTCCGGTTTGCTTTCCATCAGCCTCGCAGAGTGTGTGCGGAGAATATGACCCGCCAAAGCGCGGGGGGATTTTGGAATCCCGCAGACGGGGCAGAGCGATCGGCCCCAGCGCGAGCGCTTCGCTCCCGCCGCAATGGTCGCGGCGCGGCGCTTCAATTCGAGTTTGTAGAGTTCGGTGGGCATGAAGTTTCCAAAACGGTGTCGGCGGGAGTTATCCCACCGACACCGGCTCAATTGATCGAGTGGCCCCGATCTCGCTGGCTCCTGTGTGCGGATCGCTCCGCGTGGGCCGGCATCTTCCTGACGCCGGTGGGTTGTTTCCTTCGGTTTACGATCTCGTCGATTTCCGCGAACGACTGCGGCGTGTCGTCGGCGGTGTCGGTCTCGTCGTTGTCAGGCGAGGCGATCACGGGAACCTCGGCGGGAGGCGTCGTTTCCCAGGCCCGCGTCAGCATTCTCCGATCCGTCTGAAGCACGTCGGCGATTCTCGCGCCTAACGCTCGGTCCATCAGGTTCGTGGGGCGATGGAGCATGAATAGAAATTGGATTGTTCCCACCTTGCACCCCGCACGCGCCGCCAGGTCCGTGTCGGTCATAATGCCTCTCGCTCGCGCGAGCGATTGAAGCCAGCCGCCGAACGTTCCAGCCTGTTTCTCATCCATGAGAATCTCGCTTCCCGGCTGAGCCGGTCCTAGCATCCGAAGCCGCGACGCGCGGATCGCTTCAGCTGCGCCCACGCGGCCGAGAGAGTCATCCCGCCGGCGGCAACGCGCTCAAACAGAGTTGGGCTTGCATCTTTTAGGAGCAGGGCGCGGCGAACCGTCTCAGGGTCGGATTCGTCATCGAGTGCCCGCGACAATTCCTCGTCGATCACTTCGGCCGAAGGTCTGGTTAAAGTCGTCATGGAAAACCTTTCGTTGTTTGCGATCAATAACATTGAGTTCCGTCTACGCCGCTGTTGGGCGTTCGGTTTCGTTTGATTCAGTCAGGCGAACCGGCGATGTCGGCGGAACATGCGCTGCCGCCCGCGCCTCTTGCTCAGACAGAATGGGGGCATCTGCCGGCGCGACAGACTTGTATCCGTTGAACAGCATCACGGGCGTGGTTCGGAGCGCGATGCAAAAATTACGGTTCAAGCCCGCGCTCATTCGATACGGAGGATTCGGGAGAGATTTCAGCACGGATAGATATGCGGCACTCGTGCCGATCAGCTCTGCCAGCAGAACGTCGCTCATTATTCCGACGATGCGAGATCGGGCCGCGAACCATGGCCCCCAACCGAATGGCTTGGGGTTTTTCTTAGATTCGTTTTGCGCCATAGATTTCTCCGATAGGCGGACAGGGGGGTGGAGGAATGACTGCCATAGAGGATAAGATAACTTCCACCGGATGGTTGTCAAGTCCATAGGGAGTCGTTTTTATTCCTTGGCCGAAAAATGCTTTCCAACGGGGATAAATCCAGTACATTCGCCCCTCAATGACGTTTCAGGAGAAGCTCAAGCGAGCGGCATCAGGGGTGAATAAATCGTCCGCCAGCAAGGGCCAGAACCTCAAGGCGAACACGATCAGCACCTATATCGCCAAGGGTTCACTGCCGCGCGCGGATATTGCGTTGAAGATCGCTCGCGCCCTGAAAGTTCCGCTCGACTGGCTGGTCGATCCCGATGCGGAATGGCCGCCCCCGCAACCGAACGAGCGTGCCCTGAAAGATCAGCTTCCTGACGTTCCGCATGGGGATTTCGTCCGCGAGCTTGCAAGGCGCTACCGGCTGGGAATCATCGAATCCGTCACCGCTGCTGAGCAGATAGAAGCGATTGATTGGACCAAGGCGCTCGCCGCGACGGAGCGAGCCAAGATCGGCGAAACTCCTCCAGAGGAGCTTGTACGTCATGCTTCAATCGTTCAAGCGGCCCTTGATTCCGTCTGGACAGCGGAGTTGAGGTACAACCCCGCGATCGCGTCGGATTTTCTGCACGACCAGTTGCCGGGCAAGGAGTTCCCCATCGCAGCATTCCAGCACGGCGCGGCCATCCTGCGATACAGCGAAGCAGAAAAACGCCCAGGCTTCAGGGAGTTTCTGGAATGGATGAATCGCAATCCCCTACTTCTCAGGTCGATGAACATTCAGCCGCCAAGGGGAATCGGGCAGCTTCTTCAGGTATTGAGCGAGCGGCAGCGCGCCGAACTTCTTTCGGCTCAACCGCCCGTTGAACGACCCGCGAAACCTCCGCGCCGTCCGCGCTCTTGACAGGCCATTTTGGCAAAGTAGACTTGCCCCGGCTCAGTTGATCGGACAGGTCAGCCCCACCGCTGTTGGCCAAAGATGGCCGATAAAGCACTCACGACGCGAACGCGGCGATCCGGCTTTTCTCTCGCCCGCAGTTTCCCCCGTAATTTAATTCGTCGCGCCCGCTCCGCGCGAGCACGATTTCGCTTTCTTTGTCAAGCCTCGTCGGTCGCGTCGAGGCTGGCTCCTTTCGAGAACGCCGCGCCGTCTGTCAGAGGACGGCGCGGCGTGTCGTTTTCGTCCCATTCCAGTCAACTCTGCTCGGCCTGCGCCGAAAAGGACAGATCGTGAACAATCCGCAAATCCCCACGCCCCTGGATGCGTCGATGCAACTCGACGCCGCCGCTACGTTCACCGCCAACAGCGGCAGCGCCGCCTACGACAACGGCGAAAGCGCTGGCGGCCTATATCCCTACGCGCCCAACATGCAGGGCGTTCCCTTCGCGCTGGTCATCAATGTTGACGCGATCACCGTCGCCGGGACGAACGCCTACACCATTAAAATGCAGACCTCGCCTGACAACTCCACCTGGACCGATGCGTCGGCCACCCTCACCCTCACGGCTACGGGGGCCGTTACGCTCGCGTTCACGATGAACGCGCGCTTCGTCCGCCGCGTGCTGGCGGTGTCGGGTAACTCAACGCCCTCGATCACGCTCGACACTTACATGACGGCCAACGTGCTCAAATAAATTCGCTCTGAACTTTTGCCGGATGATTCCGGCGGGAAGGCAACATGCAATCGCAGCTCATCACTCAGACGACAACCGGCCAACTCGGCATCACCGAGACGGCTAAGCAACACTACGCACGTCTGCTGGCCATGGGAGATTCCTGCAGCCCGGACGATCGGCATCACCTTCGCCTCGCGGCCCACGCCCTTGGCAAAGCGCCGGAGCAAATGGAAGCCGATCTGCTCATTGTGCGGCAGGGGCAGAACCTTCAGGCTCGGCTGACGCGGCGGCAGGATGTGGAAGTCGAGCAGACCAACGCGGGAATCAATCTCCGCCAGGTCGAATCCGCCAACGCGAAAATCGCGGCGGAGCGCGAGGCGATTCTCCAATCGGCGAAGAATCGTGAGATGGCTGCGGAGACTGCGGCCGTGGAACTGCGCGACGCCGAGCGGGAGCTTGCCGGGCTGCGCGACCGTTACCAGGATCTGCTGCCGAAGTCGAAATGAACTGCCATCAACCGCCGCACTGCGGCACAACGAAAGGAAGCCAATGAGCCTGCTGGAACTTGTCAAGAAAACGGGAGTCGATCGGAAGGTGCAAGCGATCAGTGAGTATCGGCGACTGCTGGCCAGAGCCGACGAAGCCACGCCCGCTGAAGCCGAAGAGCTCGGCTCGATCATGCAATTTCTGGGGAAGACAAGTGACGATCTCGGCGCCGATCTTCGCGTGCTTGCCAGCGCCAAGAGGTATCGGCAGGGGATTGCCGACGCGCCCGCCCTGGAAGCCGCGCGAAACGCGGCGAACGCGGAAGCCGATGCCTACCGGCAAAAGTTCGATACGGTGAAATCTGAAATGACCCGCGAATTGCAGCGGTTGCAGATTGTGGCCGAGCAGGCGAGCGCGATTTTATTTGAGGCGATCCAATGTGAACGCCGGCTCGGTGAAGCGGTTCGCGCGAACCCGGACCTGTTTGAAAAATAATCCAGGGCGCAGCAGCGCCCCGAAAGCGTCCAGCAGATTCAATCGCGGCGAACGCCGCAGGAGAGCACGATGTCAGTCACAGCAGAGGAATTAGCAGCGATGCTGAAAGCTCACTTATCCGGTGTCGATGCCAGTAAGGCGCGTGACGCATACGTCAAACAGCGGATGGCGGACATGCCGGCCGTATATCAGCAAGCCATGCCCCTCACCGCGCATCAGGGACAGCTTGCCGAGGCGGAAGTCAAGCTCCGCGACACCATGCTGCGAGATTTCACGCTGGGCGCTGACACTTCCAAGATGACTCCACAAGAGCTTGCGGAACTGAATCTGAAAAGGAATCAGCCCGTTGCCGCACCGAAGCAGGAGCCGCCGGCAAGGGACATTTCCGCGATGAGCCGCGATGAATTGATGACAGAAATGCGGACGCGGAATCCGGGCGACTTGATCGCGGAAGGTCTCCGCATGGCCAAGATCGGCGTCTCATCGTCCGCCAATGTTCCGCGTTGGGGAGCAAGAACGTGACTCTCGAACTGGATTCAACGAATAATCGAACCAACGCGGAATGGTCATTCAGCGTGACCATTGACGGCCGATCTTTCGCAACCCGCGCGCCGACGTTTGCGGAACTCCGTCAACTCCTCGCGTTCAAGAACATTCACGCCATCGAACTTATGGACGTAGTGGCTGGATGCTTCGTCGACCCGAAACCGGACTTCGCCAAAATCGGGCCGAAGGATTGTCTGGCGGTGATATTGGCGTTCGTCGCCTATGAAAGACAGTGGCTGCAAAAAATCTTCACAGCGGCGGCGGCGACGGTCGAAATGTCCCAGCTTCGCGCGTCGCGGGAAAAGCCGCCGCGACCGGAAGGGACGCCGCGCCGGATCGGCGGCCGACGCGAAACCGTGGGTGCGGCATGAACATCGACACCGACAAGCTCGCCTCCGAAAGCCTCTTTCCGTGGAACTTGGGTTTCACGATTAATGGGCAGACCTATTTCACTCGCGCCGCCAACGTCGGCGAGATCAGCAAGCTCAGCAAGCTGGGGGGAAGCCCCGGCGAGGCGCTTGAACTAGTCGGGACTTTGTTCCTCGAACCACGTCCAAATTTGAATGCGTTGGACCCTTGTCGATGCAAGGCTATTGTGACGGCGTATGTGCGGGAACTGAACGCATGGCTTGCATGGATTTCCCCGGCTGCCGCTGCCGCAGGGAAGAAGTTCGATCAGGAGCACGCGCAGCCGACGCGGCCCATGCTGCCGCCGCGCCGCACGCGAAGATTCTGAGGAGTGGATCATGAGCGCCTTCAACGCTGGATCGGTCATCGGCAAGCTCGGACTCGACGTGTCCGAGTATTCGGAGGGGATGCGCGAAAGCACAACGCTGGCCGGCAACTTCGCCGAGGAGCTTGGCCACATTCTGGCCGAGGCGACGGGCAGCCCGTTGCTTGGCGAACTGGCCAACGGCATCGGCGAAGTCGTCGCCGCCGCGTCCGAAGGCAATTGGGCCGAGACGTTCGCGGCCGGGATTCACCTGGCGGGGGACGCAACCGCCGGCTTCCTCGAAATCATCCGCAGCCAGGCAGACCAGTTCCACGAATTCAGCGAGGCCGCCGAGAAGTTTGGAACCTCCGTTGAGTTCATGTCCACAGTTGGCAAGGCTGCCAAGGCGTCGAGCCTCGATCTTGAATCGCTCGGAATGGGGATGAAGTTCATGGAAGATCGCGCCGCCAACGCGACGGACGGGAACAAGGAAGCGATCAAGGCTTTCGGCGAACTGGGCATCAGCGCTGGCGACTTGGCGGAGCTACTCAAATCGCCGGAGGAATTGCTCTATCGAGTTGCGGACGGAATGGCGGGAATCGAAGACCCGACGCGCCGCGTCCAGGCGGCGACGGACCTGCTGAGCAAGGCCGGCGCTGGAATGATTCCGTTCCTCAGCCAGGGGAGCACGGCCATCAAAGAATTTGCGCAGCAAATAAAAGACATGGGCGGCGATGTCACCGAACAAGACGCGCAGATGGGTGACGACTGGTCACGGCTCAGCACATTATTCAGCGCCGAGATTGACAGCATGGAGAAGGAGGCGGCAAAGCCATTTATCAAGCTGCTCACGGACAATGCGGATACGTTGGTTGCCGACGGGAAGGAATTCAGCGATTGGTGTGCCAACACATTGCCCGGCGCAGCCCAGGCCGCCGCCGACGCGATTCATGGAATCGGCGTGGCGATGGGCGCGCTGGACGATCATTTCGTCAAGACGGACAAGGGGAATGCCTCGACGAATTGGACTGACTATTTCGGGGACGATTACAAGCAGGCACTGCGCGACAGCCAAGGTTCCTTCATGGGTGACGTGCTGCTTGGGATCGCTGGCGACAACAGCATCACGCCGCGCCGACTCTGGAATGACCTTTGGAGTCCCGACCGCGACGGAACCTATCCCGATGCTGATATGGGGCTGCCCAACGGCGGTCTGCGAACGCTTCCCACGCGCGGGACAGGCGAGCAACTCGATCCATCAGTAGTCGTCCATCAGCACTTCAATGCGCCCGTCACGCCCGATCTGGCGAAGTTGGCCGGCAGTGCGGCGGAGAAGGGCATAAAGAAGGCTCTGTCGAGTCGTGCAGCATCCCGCAACGTGGGCAACGCCCTGGGGGTGGGGAATTGATGCTGCGGCGCTCGATCATCTTCAAGGCTCTTAGCGACCGCGACCTGAATGCGTTTCACCAGCTCATGTTCAGACGCGCCACGTCGGTGGACTGCCTGCATGGATGGTTGGGAAAACGCGGCGTGCGCATCAGCAGGTCAGCGGTGGGAAGGTATTGGAAAGCATGGCGCGACGAACCCAGGCTAAATTCGATTGGAAGTCGCAATGAGCCGCCGGAGACGCGCGAGATGGGCCGGCTGGTGGGGCGTCTGAGCAAGGCTCAGGTTCGCACCCTGCTGGATTTGGCCGAGTTCCTCGCCGCCCGCAACGGCGTGGCGGCCGATGACGCTTGAACTGAAGTAGAAGCCCTGGTCGCTGAGACCAGCGATCCGCCCGCCAGCGGATCGAAGCACAATCGAAGATCGAAAGAAAAGCCGCCCGGCGGCTGGTGCTTTTCGTCTGTCGTCGCCGGGAATCGAGTGTCGAAATGCCTCAAAAATCCCTTCGCATCGATTTCGCTACCCCCCCCTTGGTTGACTGGAATCGCGGCAGTTTTAACATCTGTCCCTCCAAAACACCCCGGATCGGCCAGTCTTTAACACGTCTAAAATCGCCGAGGCTGCGAGCCTAACTCCCGCCCCAATCGCACCTTCTATGCCGCCTCAGCCAAGCTCATCCCCTCTCAGCTCGCCTGGCCGGTTACACCCGCCACAACGGAGGAGGTGAGATTCGAACTCACGAGACCCTTGCGGGCCTACCGGTTTTCAAGACCGGCGCATTCGACCGCTCTGCCACTCCTCCGGGAGTTGGCGACTCATGGTATCCGGGCCTGAATTTCGCGTCAAAAACGTATGCGGTTTCAGCTTTGTGTGGCAAACTGCCGTACAATCATGTATAGTCATTGAACAGGAGCAAACATGGCGTCTTTCCCGCAAAGCAATGCCCGGATGGAATTCCGCCTGCCGGCCACGCTGAAAAAGGAAATTGAGCGGGCCGCGGCCGTGGAGAATCGGTCGCTGACGGATTTTGCCATCGCCAGTCTCGCAGAGGCCGCGCGCGGGGTCTTGGCTGACCAGAGCCGCCATGAGCATGTCCAGCTCTCCCGCCGCGACCGGGATCGCTTCCTAAAAATGCTGGACGCCCCGCCGGCGCCAAACACGGCACTGTTGGCGGCGGCCAGGAAACATCGGCAGCGCGTGGCCTGATTTCCTTCCTTCGCCTGGGGTTCATCGTGCCCTGGATCATCGAGCGACTCGATTCATCGCACGTCGTCGCCGCATTCGATTGCGGCGAACTGAAAATGAATTCATTCCTGCACAAGCATGCGCTGGGCGACGAGCCGCTGCACCTGTTCCTGCCGATTGAAACAGCCCGCGCGGTGGCAGACGTCATCGGCGGCTAAGGCCGCGTTAATCCGTCCAGTCAAACGACTTGCTCACCGCCCGCTTCCACAGCCGGTATTTCTCGCGGCGAACTTCTTCCGCCATGCTCGGATTCCATGTTTGATCCACCGCCCAGTTGGCGCGCAGATCGTTCACGTCCTTGAAAAACCCGACCGCCAGCCCGGCGGCATACGCGGCGCCAAGAGCGGTCGTCGCACTCCACGCGGCCGGACGCACGACCGGCAGGCGCAGCATGTCGGCCTGGAATTGCATGAGAAGTTCGTTCTCCACCATTCCGCCGTCGGCACGCAGCGAATCGAGTTTGATGTTCGAGTCCCTTTCCATCGCCTCAAGCACGTCGCGCACCTGAAACGCGGTCGCTTCGAGAATGGATCGGGCCAGGTGTCCCTTGTTGGCATAGCGCGTCAGCCCGGCGATCACGCCGCGGGCGCTGCTCTTCCAATACGGCGCATACAAACCCGAAAACGCGGGCACAAAATAAACGCCGCCATTGTCCGCGACCGTGCGGGCCAGCGCTTCGATGTCCGAACTTTTTTCGATGATGCCGAGATTGTCGCGCAGCCATTGCACCAGCGCCCCGGCGATGGCGATGCTCCCTTCCAGCGCGTAGTGCGCCGGAGCGTCGCCGAATTTATATGCCGGCGTGGTCAGCAAGCCGTGTTGCGATTGCACCGGCTCAAAACCGGCGTTCATCAGCAGGAAGCATCCGGTTCCGTAGGTGCACTTGATCTGGCCGGGCTGGAAGCAAGTCTGGCCCACCAGCGCCGCCTGCTGATCGCCTAGAATGCCGGCGATGGGAACATCCCTCAGCGAAGCAAGCCGCGCGGTCGCATAAACTTCGCTGCTGGAGCGAATGGTTGGGAGAATGTTTTCAGGAATTCCAAATAGCTGAAGAATCTCGCTGTCCCAGGCGAGCGTGCGAAGATTCATCAGTTGCGTGCGGCCGGCGTTGGTGACGTCGGTCACGTGAATCCCGCCGTCCGGGCCGCCGGTGAGCTTCCAAACGAGATAGGTATCGACGTTGCCAAAGAGCACTTCCCCCGCCTCGGCCGCCGCTTTCGCTGCGGGAACATGCTTCAGAATCCACCGGATTTTCAGGCCGCTGAAATAGGTCGCCAGCGGAAGCCCGGTCTTTTGGCGAAACCGATCCTGCCCGCCCTCGCGCGAAAATTCGGCGACCGCATCATCAACGCGCGTATCCTGCCAGACCAGCGCGTTGCACACCGCCCGGCCGGTCTTACGATTCCAAAGGATCGTCGTCTCGCGCTGATTGGCGATCCCGACGGCCGCCAGATCGCGCGGATGCAGCCCCGATTTGTGCATCGCCTGTTCGACGACCTCCTGCGTGCGCCGCCAGAGTTCTTCCGGGTCATGCTCCACCCACCCCGGCCGCGGACAAATCTGCGCATGCTCCAGATGCGCTGCGGAGATGATGCGGCTTGATTTGTCAAAAATGATGAACCGCGTACCGGTGGTCCCCTGATCGATCGCGCCGAGGTAGCTGGGCATACGCGCGCCTTTCTCCTTCGGCAATGATACCCTGAAACACCGGGAAAAGCGGAAAATACGGGTTAACCACAGAGGACACAGAGGACCACAGAGAGGAATACAAAATAGAATGCTGTTTTTTGATTCTGCTCCTTAAACCTCTCTTTTTTCTCTGTGGCCCTCTGTGTCCGGTGTCTATCCCGGCGCGCCGGGGTGGTTAAGGATTTTCTTCTGAACCCTATTGGGCCTGTTGCGCTGAGACGAGTTTGGCGTCCATCGCCGCCGCGCCGGGCACGTTCACGTCCCACGCGAGGCCCAGACGCTTCATCCCCATGATGACCAGATAGGTCGCGTCGAACTGCCACCAGCGCAGGCCGTGGCGGGCGCTGGTGGGGAAGGCGTGGTGATTGTTGTGCCACCCTTCGCCGAGGCTCAGGATCGCGATCGGGAAATTGTTCGTGCTAAAATCGGCCGTCCTGAACGGACGGTCGCCCCAGACGTGGCAGACGGAATTGATGCTCCACGTGACATGCTGCATCAGCCCGACGCGGGCCACGCCGCCCCAGATGAGGCCGGAATAAAATCCGCCCCAGGAATGAAACCACCATCCCAGCGCCACGGCCGGAATGAGCAAGCCCAGTGCGATCCAGAAAAAATAGAGCTGGTCGATGAGCAAGAGCGCCGGGTCGCCGCGCAGATCGGCAATGCTGCGGGCCAGATCCGGCTGATCGGCATCAAAGCACCAGCCGACGTGGGCATGATAGAAACCGCGCAGGCGGTCGAGCAGACTGCCGGTGTGCAGGTGCGGCGAATGCGGATCGCCGTCGCGGTCGGAGACCTGATGATGCCGCCGGTGGGTGGCACACCACCGAATCGCCATTCCCTGCGCCGCCGCCGATCCGCAGATCGCCAGGGCCAGCCGCATCCACCGCGGCGTCTCAAACGCCCGGTGCGTGAGCAGCCGATGAAATCCGATGGTGACGCCGAAGCCGGTGATGGAATACATCACGACCATGACCACAACCTGCGGCCACCCGATTCCGCCCGTTTTGCGGCCCCAGAGCAAAATGATCGCCGCCACCAGCCCAGCCAGCGGGCCGACCACGGAGCAGAACATCACCACCCGCTGCAACCCCGGCATCCGATGATGCGGAGCGGCAGGAGATTGCGGCATGGCCCAGGTGCGCGCGGGAGTT
>Ga0182024_10014965_pt1 | contig 14929 bp, 11 predicted proteins | sample P32metaG_FD_120480 | JGI IMG/M metagenome (GOLD analysis project Ga0182024, IMG submission 120480) | Permafrost microbial communities from Stordalen Mire, Sweden - P3-2 metaG (Illumina Assembly) | ecosystem: Environmental > Terrestrial > Soil > Wetlands > Permafrost | place: Sweden: Stordalen... | reverse complement strand
TTCTTTCAGAATCAGGCTGAACCGCCGCTCAACTTTCAACTATGAGTGGGACATCCTCCCGCGATGAGAAAAGGGACTATAGTTGGCTCGGCGGTGTTTGCCCTCTCTTCAGGTGCTGAAATTGGCCGGGCGTGCAACGGGATTGAGGGGATTGACGATGGATTCAGGTATTGGCAAGGTCGTTCGGCAGTATTTATGGATTGTAGTTCTACTTCTTGCGACGATGACGCCGATGGCGGCGGCCGGGATGGGAGCGGGAGCCGGGTCCGCGACACCACAGACGGCGGCTCCGGACTTCAGCCTCTCGGTGGAGCCGCTGCTGACGACGGCCCCCGGCGGCACAGCCCTGGCCACGGTCTCATACAAGCCGATCAACGGCTTCAAGGGTGAGATCGCGCTCGCGATTACCGGCTTGCCCAGCACCACTCATGTGTCTTACGCTTCGACAAACATCGGATTGATCGCGCCAGGCGTTACGGTTCCAAGCGAGCTGTTTCTCATGGACTTCTACACTTACGTGAATCCTGGGACCTACGATTTCACGATCACCGGGACCAGCGGAACGCTGAAGCACACCGCAAGCGGCAAGGTGGTGGTGAAGCAATCGAGCTATGCGGCGTTCGAGGTGGTGTTGAACTTCTTTGAGTTTTCGATGGCCCGAGGCGGAAACGCGGCCAACGGCATCGGAATCTCATTGACGGGCGACGGAGATGGCAGCGGCTCGATCGAGTATTCTGTGCTGGGCCTGCCTGTGGGCGTGAAGGCGACATTCGGACAGAACCCAGCTGCGATGGATGACCCCGGCAACTGGTTAGCGATTTCCGCGAATTCCACGGCCACGCTCGCGAATTATCAGACGGTGATCGTGGTGGCGACCCGCGCGGCGGACGGATTCCAGTCGGCCACGACGTTCCTGCTGAATGTGACGCCGTTGGTCGGAACCCTGCCGGGCAATCGAACGAAGTTTGTGCGGACGGACGGCACGCAGGCCGGCGCCGCGTATGACGCCGCGCACGACCGGCTCTTTGTCAGCAATCCGGACTGGAATCGCATCGATGTGATTTCGGTAGCGACGGGGAAGATTACCTCGAGCATCCCTGCGCAGCAGCCGACGGGCCTTGCGCTCACGCCCGATGGCACACAGTTGATTGCGGGCTCGTATCTGAATCAGATTCTGACCATCGATGCGGGCAGCTTGCAGGTGGTGGAGCGCACGCCGGTTCCGGCTTCGCTCGCGGCAAGCACCCAATCGATTGAGCCGGTGCAGGTCTTGCCCATGGCCAATGGCAACGTCCTGCTTGGCTTCTCTCCTGGGGCGGATGACTACACGCTGGCGAAGTGGGACCCGAAGGCCAACACATTCACGGGGCTTTCGCCGTTTGGCCCGAGGAATAACCGGTTGGGTGCTTTGGTGGCCAGCGCCAGTGGGAAAAATATGCTGGCTGTCACCATCTACGATGGCGAGGCATCGCATATGGCGCTCTTCGATGCGGCAAGCGACAGCTTCGCCGTGCAAGCGCTGTCGCCGGTGGGCCAGTTGAACTCGATTGCGGCCAACCCGCTGGGCACGGGGTTCGCGGTCGCCGGGGCGGGCGGCCTTGCGCTGCTGAACGATGAGCTGCAGACCACGGATATGCCGATGCTCCCGGCAAGCGGGTACGTCGTGGGCATGGCGTACAGCCCCGACGGCACGCGGCTCCTGGTGGATTACGATGCTTCCTACTCGCGCGTGCTGCTGACCCTGGATGCGGCCACAGGCGCCCTGCTGGGCGTGGCTCCGGATGCCAGCTACTGTGGGTGGAGCGATAGCTGCAACAGCGAGGTGCTGGCCGCCGACAACAACGGATTCGTTTTTTTCACGGCCGGCAACGGGCTGGTCTTTGCAGACGCTGACAACTTCCAGAACATTCTCGATCTGCCCGCGAACTCGCCCATTCCCACCTCCACGCGTCTATCACCCAATGAGGCGCCTCTCGGCAAGCCGTTGCCCACCCAGTTCCTCAATACCGGCTACGATGTGCCGCCGGACGTCTGGTTTGGCGACGCGCGCGGAACCAGGATCGCCAACGGTCCGGCAGATCTCGACGCCACTGCTCCGGCGTCGGAGACACCAGGAATGGTGGATGTCAAGACAGTGTTTCCCGACGGATGGTACACGATGGCGCCCCAGGCTTTCAGCTATGGGAGCCAGATCCTGTTTACCAGCGCGCAGGTTACCGGCACCAATGGCAATGTGAAGCTGGACCTGATCGGATATGGCTTGATCGGCGATGGATCTGGAATTGCGGTGTCGATCGGCGGCCAGCGCGCATCGGTGCTGAGCGCAACAAACTACCAGTCGCCTTCGCCTCAAGCACCGGTGCTCTCACTGCTGGACGACGTTCAAGTGCTGGTGCCGGAGGGACCGGTGGGGCTCGCGGACATCACGCTCACCAGCCGCTCCGGCACCTCTACGATCAAGAACGGGTTTACCTACCTGCCCGGTATCATCGACTATTATCTGGCAGATTCGCCCACCAATATCCTGTTCGACGCAAAGCGGGATCGGGTTTATCTGGCCGCGAAGACGCAGATCGATGTGTTTGATGCGGCGACGCGCGAGTTTCTCACGCCCATCACTCCGCCGACTGCCAAGCGCGTGCGGCAACTGGATGGGATGGCTTTGACTCCGGATGGGTCGAAGCTGTTGATCGTCGATTCGAATAATATTCAGTTGCTGATTGTCGACCCCGACAGCCCTACGAAGATTGTCAGGGTCGCCGTGCAGCCAGGGGCGACCGTTTATTATGCTGGCGCGTCCTCAGTTGCAGCAACCAGCACCAACAAAGCAATTGTCGGCGTGGTAGCGCAGACCTCGGTGATGTGCCCATCGGGGCCGTATTACGAGGTCGATCTGAGCAAACTCACGGTGAGCACGCTGTCGATTCCGGGCGTGTCGTGCATCCCAGGCGAGGCGCAGGTATTGTCTGACACCAAGGGCGACAATGTGATTGCCGCGGGCGGCGGGGCTGCCCTCTGGAATGTCACAGAAAACCAGTGGACCTCACTGCCCTTTGCCGGCGGCTACGATGCGGCGTTCTCTGGCGATGGATATTGGTACTCGTCGGGCATGATGGCATTCAATCCCCAGCTTTGGGAACAGACGCAGCTCCAGGTGCCGGTTTTCTTCGGAGGCGGCACATACGGTTACCCTGAAACGTTGATGCCGGGAGCCAAGCTGAACTCCTCTGGCAGCCTGCTGTATCAGCCGCTGGGCCAAAATATCGATGTCATGGATGTGAATCGAGGCACCTGGCTGCGCCGCATTGTGATGCCGGAAAACGTGCAGTTTGCGCAGAACCCCATGGCGCTGGACGAAGCGAGCAACCGGCTCTTCCTGATCACCAACGAGGGGCTGACGGTGATTCAGATGGACGCGCCGCAGCTCTCGATCGGGTATCTGAATCCGCCCAGCGGACCGCAGGCCGGCGGGACCACGGTGACGGTTCGCGGCAGCGGATTTGAGCCGGGCGCAACGGTGAAAATCGGAGGGAAGAACGCGACTGCGATCTTCATCGACTCGAGCACGCTGACGGTGACCACGCCCACGTTGCCGGCCGGAGGCGCCAGGGTGCAAGTGTCGAACCCTGGCGGCGCAAGCTACTGGCTGGACGATGAGTTCACCGCCCAGTGATCGGCCGGCGGAAGCGCTCAGGCGCGGTGGGGGCAGGTTTTGGTGTTGACGCATTCCTCGGGGAGGCGGAGGCGCTCGACGGGACGGCCGGCGACGAGATGTTCGGAGACGATCTCGGCGGCGTCTTCCGGTTGCACGCGGCCGTACCAGACGGCCTCAGGGTAAACAACGACCGTTGGTCCGTGCTCGCACTGGTCGAGGCAGAGCGACTTGTTGATGCGCACCGTGGCGCTGAGGCCGGCGGCCTTGGACTGCTGCTGCAAGGCGGCGAAGAGCGGGCTGACGCCATCGGAGGTGCAGGATGGCCGCGGAGCGCCGGCGGGGCGTACGTTATGACAGACAAAGACGTGATGTTCAAACGAGGGCAAGCGATATTCCTCCTTGTTAGAGAGTAAGGCCCGAGGCCCAGGGGCTGAAGCCCACGTCGATTTTGCGGCACTTTCGGCACGACTGAAGTCGTGCCCTGACACTTCTTGCTCGCCCAGTAGAGCTTCTCGCTGCCTGTGAGGCTCGCACCGCTCACGCTGACCGGTAGAGAAGTTTCCACAACCGGGGGTGTTGCGCCCGGCCCCATCTGCGAGAATTAGTGATTGACTATGAGCCTGGACAACCTACTCTCGCTGAAAGACGACATGGTGGCCTTTATTGAGGGCCACGGACTCAGCCGCCTCCCCGGCTATGTGACCGAAGACATCCCCTCGATCTTGTGGGAGGGCGATGGCAATCCCGATTCGTGGAAAGACTTTGTGGAGATGGCCAAGCGCGTGGGCGCTCCGTTTGTGACCTTCAGCGAGATGGCGCTGGAGCGCGAGGAGCTGGATGCGCTGATTGAAGAAGCCGGGGAGATGAATTTTCCCGACGAGGAAGCCACCGAGCTGGTGGAGGCGCAGTGGCTGCGCAAATACGCCGGAATGGTGGGCTACATTCAGCTTGGGTTTGTTTATCAGGGCATGGTGTTTCTGCACGAGACCACAACCGAGTGGTATGAGCGCTTCCAGACGCTGCTCGAGGACATTGAGGCCTTTCAGGATATCGTGATCGACGACGCGCACGACGACGAGGACGAGTAGTCCGGGTGAGCGATGCGAGCGCTGGAGCCGGTCCGGGCGTGCCTGGGGTTCAATCGCCGGAGGCGCAGCGCCCGTTTGCGGCGGCTGCGCAGCGATGGAAGCTGATCGAGCAGCATCCAGAGCAGGCCGCTGCGCTGGCTGCCGAGGCGCGGCTGCCGGTGGTGCTGGCCGAGCTGCTGCTGGCGCGCGGAATCGCGACGGCGCAGGAAGCGTTTGCTTTTCTCAATCCTGACATTGCACAACTGCACGATCCCCTGCTGATGATGGGCATGAGCGCGGCCGTGGAGCGGCTGGAGGCGGCGATTGCGCGCAACGAGCCAGTGCTGCTCTACGGCGACTACGACGTGGATGGCACGACGGCCGTGGTGCTGCTGAAGACCGTGATCGAAATGCTGGGCGGCACGGTGCGCTTTCATGTGCCGCATCGGCTGCGCGAGGGCTACGGGCTGCAATCGAGTGTGCTGGAGGCCGCGTATCAGGATGGCGTGCGGCTGGTGATTACGGTCGACACCGGCATGAGGGCCTTTGCCGAGGCGGAGACGGCGCGCAGGCTGGGTCTGGACCTGATTATTACCGACCACCACCTGGCGCAGGCCGGCGACGCGGTGCCCGATGCACTGGCGATTCTGAATCCCAATCAGGCTGGTTGCGCGTATCCCGAGAAGTCGCTGTGCGGCGCGGCAATCGCGCTCAAGCTGGCGCAGGCGGTGCTGGAGCGGCGCGACCCGGTGCGTGCGCGCGAGAAGACGCTGCCCAGTTTTCTGAAGATGGCGGCCATCGCCACCATTGCCGATGCGGTGCCACTGAAGGGCGAGAACCGCGCCATTGCCGCGCTGGGATTGCGCGAGCTGCGCAAGCCAGTGGGCGTGGGATTGCGCGCGCTATTCGCAGTGGCTGCGCTCGATCCCGCGGCCAAGGAGCTGACCGGATTCGACATTGCATTCCGCCTTGCGCCGCGCATCAACGCCGCCGGGCGCATGGATGTGGCGTCGGAGGTGATTGAATTGTTTTCGACGCGCGACGGCAAGCGCGCGCACGAACTGGCAGCTAAGCTGGAGCGGCTGAACCGCGAGCGCCGCGACACTGAGGCCACGGCTCTGCGCGCCATCGAGGCACGGCTGGGCACGGATGCGGAGCTGGCCGGCTGCCGGCTCCTGGTGGTCGACGGAGACGGCTGGCATCGCGGCGTGATTGGCATTTTGGCGTCGCGGGTGGTCGAACGCACCGCCAAGCCGGCCATCGTGATCAGCGTCGAAGACGGCGTGGCTCACGGCTCCGGCCGGTCGGTGGATGGATTTCAACTGCTGAATGCAATTGAGAGCTGCGCCGATTTATTCACGCGCTTTGGCGGGCACGCATTCGCAGTGGGATTTGCGCTCCCAGCCGCGGCGCTGCCGGAGCTGAAGCGCAGGCTGCGCGTCTACGCCGATGAAGCGTTGGCCGCGCGCGAGCCGGAGCACGTGCTGCGCATTCACGCGGAGCTGGCCCTCGACCGCATTACGCCAGTGCTGGCCGGATGGCTGCGCAAGCTCGAGCCGCTGGGCCACGGCAACGCGGAGCCGGTGTTTGTGGCGCGCGGCGCGCGGCTGCTGGCTGCGCCGCGCACCATGAAGGAGCGGCATCTGCGCCTGGAGCTCAAGCAGGAGCTCAGGCAGGATGGGCCGGCGCATGCCCACGCACGGCTGGAGCAGGGCGCAACCGGCACGGTGCGCGCAATTGGATGGAGCATGGCGGCGCGCGCGGCTGCGCTCGGACTGCGAGAGGGATCGGTGATCGATGTCGCGTATCGGGTGCGGGAAAACGATCATCCGCAATATGGCGGCATCGAGATTGAGATCGCCGGAATGGAATTGGCATAGCGTGAAAAGGCCCACGGAATGACCGCGGGCCTTTTCGGTTTGAGGAGCGACCAGGTTAGCGGCCTTTGCCCTTGGGCTTTGGCTCCTTGGTCGGCGCAGGGTGGTTGGCCGGAGCGGGGTGCGCAGCCGGAGCGGGATGCGGCGGAGGCGCGGTATGCGGTTTGGGCGCCGGCTCAGGCGTGGTGTGGGTGGAGGCCGGTGACGGATGATCGACAGCCGGTGACGGGTGATCGGTGTTCGCATGAGGCGCGGGCGTAGTGTGAGTCGGGGGCGGCGTATGCGCCGTAGCGGGCGACGGGTGCGACTCAAGCGTGGTGTGCGCTGGGGGCGTGCTGTGGGCTACGCTCGGCGGAGGGGTGTGCTTCTCCTCGGGCAGCGGCTTCTCGGCAACCAGGTGGGTCGGATGGCCGCCGTTGGCCTTGGCGTAGGAGGTCTTGTCTGCCTGCGCGGTCTGCACATGCTGCGTCTGGAACTTGGTCGGCGGCAGGTGCGTTTCGTGCGAGGCAGCCGTCTCCTCGGCAGTGGGCTGGTGCTGAACGCCGCCCGGTCCGCCGCTGTAGGCCGTGTGGCTGGTGTTGACGATCGTGTTCTGGCGAACGATGGTCTCGTTGACGTATGTGGTGTGGATAATGGTCGTATTCACGTGCATGACGGCGGTGTTATAGGCAAAGACGCCGCCGCGCCACTCGCCGCCCGCGAATCCGATACCTCCGTAGCCGAAGCCGTAGTTCACGCCGCCGTAGTAGCCGATGTGCGGGCCCCAGTAGCCTTCATTGAAGATAAACATGCCGCCGCGCCAGCCCCAATAGCCGGGCGTCCAGAGCGCGCCGGAGTAGGGCGCCGGCACCCAGGCGCCGGGAACCCAGTAGTAGCCCTCGGGGCCGTAGGCCCAGTAGCCGGGCATCCACATCAGGTTGGGCTGGGGGCAGATGGGCTGCACGTAAACGGGCAGCACGGGCGGCGCAAATCCGACACTGATGAAGATGCCCGCATGAGCAGACACCGGAACGAGGGACAGCAGCAGCGCAAACAGGAACAGACGCGCAGAGCGAAGTACACGCATGAGTGAAACCTCCTGATTCTTTCTGCCTGTGCACGTGGGGGATCGAATTGCCCCGCGCCGGGTCCAGGACTTGGTGAGGTACAAACAACTTCGGAACCACTTTATCAGGAATCGGAGCGGATCGAACCGCAATTCCGTTCGGAGAAACCTTTGAATCCGTCTCGCTCCGTTTCCCGCGCCGCATACAAGCCCTCAGGGTCCCAGGAAGGGAACGTTGAAAAGACTACTCCGGATTGAACCCATTCCGCCAGCGGAAGTTGCAGCGAGGGTGCGGGAAGTTGCGGATGCGGCGAGGCCCGCGAATGTTCGCGGGCCTGCCTGGATGAGGGATGGAAGATTGGAGCCTGGGCTAGTGTTTGGGCTCTTTGGGTTCGGGTTTGGGCTCGGCCCTGGGAGCCGGGGCTCTGTGGACCTGAGGCTTGGGCGCCGGTGCTGCGTGGGTTTCAGGCTTGGGCGCAGGGTGCGATTCGGGCGCGGGGCGAGGAGCCGGCGCGGTGTGGGTTTCAGGCCGCGGGGCCGGGGTTGCGTGGGTCTCCGGGCGCGCCGCCGGTGCTGCGTGCGTCTCGGGGCGTGGAGAGTTCATGGCGTGCGTTTCAGGCCGCGAGGCTGGAGTGGTGTGGGTTTCAGGGCGCGGCGCGGGCGTGGCGTGCGTCTCGGGGCGTGGGGAGTTCATCGCGTGCGTTTCGGAGCGAGCGGCAGGGGCGGTGTGGGTCTCAGGGCGCGTTGCCGGCGCGCGATGCGTTTCAGGGCGTGTGGCCGGAGCCGGGTGCGTCTCAGCGTGCTGGGCCGGGGCGGCGTGCGTCATGGGGCGTGGACGCGCCGCAGGCTCGCTGTGCGACTCAGCGCGCGGAGCGGGCGTGGTGTGGCTCTCAGAACGCGCGGTGCGGGACTCAGGTGCGCGGCGGGTTCCGATTGCCGCGGAGCGAGTTCCGGTTTCAGGATGCGCGGCCTGCGCGCGAGCCACCGATGCCGGCGCGGCGTGATGCTCGGCCGGGAGCGGCTTCTCGACGAAGGCGTGGGTGGGATGGCCGCCGTTCACCTTGGCGTAGGATGTCCTGTCCGCGCGGGCCGTGGTGATCTGCTGGCGCTGATAGCGCGTGGCAGCCACGTGGGGCTGGCGGGCCGCTGCCTCTTCCTCGGCCGAAGGCCGGCGCTCGATGCCGCCGCGTCCGCCGTTGTAGGAGACGTGGTTTGCGTTTTCGACTGTGCGCTCGCGCACAATCGACTCATTGACATAGGTGTTGTGGATGAAGGTGGTGTTCACGCGCATGACGGCGGTGTTGTAGGCGAACTCGCCGCCACGCCACTCGCCGCCGGCAAAGCCGATGCCGCCGTAGCCGAATCCGTAGTTGACGCCGCCATAGAAGCCAACCTGCGGCCCCCAATAGCCCTCATTGAAGGCAAATGCGCCGCCGGACCAGCCCCAGTAGCCGGGCGTCCAGAGAGCGCCGACGTAGGGCGCGGGCACCCAGGCGCCGGGAACCCAGAAGTAGCCGTCGGGACCGTAGCCCCAGTAGCCGGGCGTCCACAGCAGGTTGGGCTCGGGGCAGATGGGCTGCTCGTAGACAGGCAGCGCGGGCGGAGCGAATCCGACGCTGACGAAAATGCCGGCGTGCGCGGGCACCGGAATCAGCGCGACCAGCAGCGCAAGCAGAAGCAAACGTGAAGAGAGAGACCGTTTCATGGGGTGAAACCCTCCTGTCTTTTTCCGCCTTTCCCGAGGCAAATTCAGGTATCCCCCGATCGGGACAGGCCATGTTGATGCCGTTCAAATTCACAACCGCTCCAGCAGCTTGCGGTTGGGGCTCGAGTTTTGTCTCCTTGCCGGAACCCTAACTGCATCTATCGGTTACTCGGACCAGAGAGCTTGGCGGATCATCGGGATTCCTGCTCCGGTCCGCCAGAATGGAACATCAGGTTTGAATCGGTAGAGGTCGAATGAGTTGTCTCCATGCAGACTAACTTTGGCGATGGCCGGGGCCGCGGGCCGGGCACGCTGCGGAAAAACCCGGTGCGGAGGGAGCAGGGAGTTTCAATCCCCGGATAAAGCCGACCGAATCAACGCCGACTTCAGCCCCGTAGGGAATTTCGTCTGAAATCAGGCCCCTCTTCCCGCAGCCCGGGAGGCCATGGGGAGATCCAATGATGAGCATCTCGGCCAGGCTGCTCTCTTGCTGTGCATGATGCCGGGACGAATCCGCGCCGCAATGAACCTGCGAATGGGCTCGGAACGCACCAAGGCCCACCGTTGACCGTGGGCCTTGGTGAATAGGAAGAAACGCAACGAGTTTGCGGCCTTATTTCGGTTTCTCTTCAGGCCTTGGCTCCGGCTTGGGAGCGGCCTTCGGCTCAGCCCTCGGCGCCTCTTTTGGTTCAGCCTTCGCCACCGTTTTTGGCTCAGCCTTCGGTGCAGCCTTGGGCTCGGCCTTCGGCGCTGCCTTTGCCTGTGGCTTCGGCGCAGCCTTGGGTTCAAGTTTCCCTACCGCTTTTGGCTCAGCCCTCGGTGCAGACTTCGGCTCAGCCTTCGACGCGGCCTTGGGTTCGGCCTTCGCTACCGGCTTCGGCTCGGCCTTGGGCGCTGCCTTTGCTTCTGTCTTCGGTGCGGCCTTTGGTGTGGTCTTTGGTTCAGTCTTTGCTTCTGTCTTCGGTGCGGCCTTTGGCGTGGCCTTTGGTTCAGTCTTTGCTTCTGTCTTCGGTGCGGCCTTTGGCTCAGCCTTCGCGACTGCCTTCGGCTCGGCCTTCGGTCCGGCTACGGGCTTTTCGACGGCCAGAGTCTTCGGATGCCCTCCATTGGCCTTGGCATACGAGGTCTTGTCCGCCTTGGCTGCCGCAATGTGCTGGGTCTGCGCGCTGGTCGGAGCCGTGTGCTTCTCATGAGCCGCGACGAGCTCTTCGGGCGAGGCCTTGTGCTGCACTCCGCCAGGGCCGCCGTTGTAGGCAACATGGTTGACGTTGACGATCGTGTTCTGCTCGACGATGGTCCGGTTGATATAGGTGGTGTGAATGTAGGTGGTGTTCACGCTCATGACGGCGGTGTTGTAGGCAAACGTGCCGCCGCGCCATTCGCCGCCGGCGAAGCCGATGCCGCCGAAGCCGAAGCCGTAGTTGACTCCGCCGTAGAAGCCGACGTGCGTGCCCCAATAGCCCCCGTGGAAGCCGAAGTGGCCGCCGTCGTAGCCCCAGTAGGGAGGCGTCCAGAGCGCACCGGAGTAGGGCGCGGGCACCCAGGCGCCGGGCACCCAGAAGTAGCCCCCGTCGCCGTAGGCCCAGTATCCGGGCGTCCACATCAGGTTGGGCTGCGGGCACATGGGCTGCACATAGACCGGCAACACCGGCGGGGCAAACCCGACGCTGATCATGATTTGGGCGTGCGACGGAGTGACGAGGACGAGAGCGAATAGCGCCAGCAGAAGCCAGCGCATTGGGCGGAGAGAGCGCATGGAAGTGAACCTTTCTTGCCTGGCCTGCCGTGCTTGCCGGGAGAGTCCGGCTTGTGCGGGGCGACGCCAGGGATTGGCGAGTGGCTCGAGCTTCGGGTTCCGGGTCAGGTCACCGGAGGCTCGATTCGAGAGGGTTTGATTTGGCCGTGGCCGCGTTTGCATGCATATGCCGCGCGCCGGGTTTGGGTGAAAATCGGAAGTGGCCGGTGTCCGCCAGCCACTTCCAAATTGCCCAAAGGGATGCTACACGGCCAGACTAGGCGGAGACGCGAGCGTTCGTCTGTGCCGAATTGCTCAGTTCTCAAATTTCCGTGAACCGGAGCAGCCTGCCGCATCATCCCCGGTGTTAGACTCACGCCATGCCGCGCGGTCTTTTCATCACGTTCGAGGGGCTTGACGGCTCGGGCAAGACCACGCAGATCAGGCGGTTGGCGGGTTGGCTCGAGAAGCGCGGCTCAGGAAACGGCCGATCTGAGCCCGTCACGAAACTGGGTGCCCCAGGTCCCTCGCATTTGGGGACCTGGGATCCCCCGCTCCTCACCCGCCAGCCGGGCGGCACCGCGACCGGCGACCGCATTCGCGCGCTCACCCTCGACTCGCGCGCCACGGGCCTTGCGCCCATGGCGGAGATGGCGCTGATGTTTGCCGATCGCGCCCAGGCGATTGCCGAAGTGATCGAACCGGCGCTGGCCGCCGGGCGCATCGTGCTCTGTGATCGCTTCACCGATTCGACTGAAGCCTACCAGGGCGGCGGACGCGAACTCGGATCGGACATTGTGCTGGAGCTGCATCGGCTGGTGTGCGGCAATCTGCAGCCGGACCTGACGCTGCTGCTGCTGCCTCCGCTCGAGGCCAGCCTGGCGCGGGCCCGTCGTCGCAACGAGCGCCTCAGCGCGCAGAGCGGCCAGGACGAGGGCCGCTTCGAAGGCGAGGAGGAGGCGTTTCATCGTCGCGTGCGGGACAAGTATCTTGAGATTGCGGCGCGGGAGCCTGAGCGTGTGGTGCTTATCGATGGCGAGCTCGGCATCGATGACGTGCACGAGAGGATTGTGGCCGCGGTTTCGGCGCGGTTGCTTCCCGTCCCGAAAAACGTCTGACGGATTCATGGCCCTCGGTTGCATATGCATTCAATTCGACTGACAACCTGTGCTGTGGCGCTGGCCGCGACGCTGGCCGCGCCGGGCCGCTCTCAGCAGACCGCCGGGGCCGCGCAGATGGACATGCCCGGCATGGGGCCCGCGAAAAATCTTGCCGGGCGGATCCTGGCACATGGCGACTCGGGCACCAGCGTTGAGCCGGCCAGCACGCCGGCGCCGATGCTGATGAAGATGCGCGGCGGATGGATGCTGATGCTGCATGGCACGGGAACCCTCGCGGACACGCAGCAAAGCGCATCGCGAGCCGGCGGACGCGGAGGCGACAAGCTCTACGCGCCGAACTGGGTGATGCCGATGGCGCAGCGCAGCTGGGGCGCGAACGAGCTGACGCTGCGCGCGATGCTCTCGCTCGAGCCGGCGACTATCCGCGGCGGCTACTTCCCGGAGCTTTTTCAACAGGGCGAGACTGCGCATGGAGCGCCGATTGTCGACGGCCAGCATCCGCACGATTTTGCGATGGAGCTGGGCGCGCTGTTCGACCACTCGTTCAGCGACCGCACGCTGGTGAGCTTGTACGCTGCGGCGGTGGGCGATCCCGCGCTGGGGCCGACGGCCTATCCGCACCGGCTGTCGGCGTCGGAAGATCCGCTGGCCGCGCTGGGCCACCATCAGGAGGACTCGACGCACATCGCGTTCAACGTGGTGACGGGTGGGTTCACGTGCCGTGCGATGCGCATTGAGGCATCGGGATTTCACGGCGCGGAGCCGGACGAGCATCGCTGGCAGTTGCAACCCTCGCCGAACGGGCTTGCGATCGATTCGTGGTCGTCGCGGCTCACGCTTTCGCCGGCGCGCAATTGGACGGGGCAGTACTCCATTGCGCGCATCGCCAGCCCCGAGGTGCTGGCGCCGCGCGAGGATCAGCTGCGGCAGACGGCGTCGGCGATGTATAACCGGCCGCGCGCGCACGGCAACTGGGCGAGCACCGCGGTGTGGGGACGCACGCGCTCGCTGGCGACAAGCGCGAAGGAGAACAGCTATCTCTTCGAGTCGCTGCTGCGCTTTGCAACGCGCAACTACGCGTGGACGCGAATCGAGAACGCCGGCCGGTCGAATGAATTGCTGCTCACTCCCGGTGCGCCGCTGCCGGCAAATTTTTCAGAGCAGCCGATCGGTCACGTGGCGGCGTATAGCTTCGGATACGACCGCGACGTGCGATGGAAAGCGCTGGCCGCTCTCGGCCTGCAGGCCGCGCCGGGCGCGCAGTTCACGGTCGACCGCGCGCCTGCTCCGCTGATGGCGATTTATGGAAGGAATCCATTCGACGTTGTGGTGTTTGTGCGTATCCGTATCGCGAAAGAATGAGCCGCCAGCGGGCGTGGTGCTGGCCGACGGCGAATTCGGCATCGACGAGGTGCATGAGTGAATCGTCGCGGCGGAGGTGGAGTGGCTCTCGTCGAAAGGCTCAGATTGATTTTTCCGCAATCCTCGCCGACAATTGAGCGATAATCGGAGTAGAGGTCGATCATGGCTGCGCCGAATGTCTTTGTTTCGTATGCTTCCGATACCCGGCCCCTTGCCGAAGAGTTGACGCGAGCCCTGAACAATGAGGGGATTGAATCCTGGGTCGACTTCAAGGACCTTCAGCCGGGCCAACAATCTCAGGTCGAGTTGGACCGTGCCATCGATCACGCTCAGTGTTTCCTTATACTAGTGGGCCCGAAGAGCCCTTCAAGCCGATGGCTGGAAGAAGAATGGCGGAAGTGTCTTACGAATGCATGGACCGACTCGGGTAAGCGAGTTCTGCCAGTGGTTGTTGGCTCTTCCGACCCGCCCCCTTTTCTGCGCAACTGGGTCTCGCTCAAGGTGGATCCCACCGCCGAGCCACTGACCTGGACCAAGCGTGTTGTCGACGCTCTGGAATCGATCAATTCGAAAGTACCCAAGGGCCTGGACTCAAAGAGCAGACGTCAACGAGATAAACGCCTTCTCGAAATGAGCGCCGCGATCGAATTGCTTGAAGATCGGCCGTCCCGGGACTCGAGCGCGGACCTGACTCGGTGAGTTCGCGCGTCCGTCCGCGGTTTGGCCAGGGCAAGCTTGCGCTCGACCCCTCCAAATCGGTCTTTATCAATTGCCCGTTCGATACAGAATACGCACCCATTTTCGACGCGATTGTTTTTGCAACTGTTTGTTGCGGTTTCATGCCACGGAGCGCGCTCGAAAGCGGCGACGTGTCTGAGCCCCGCCTGGCACGCATCACGCGTGCGATCTTTAATAGCCGCTATTCCATTCACGACCGATCGCGCTGCACTGGCGAAGGGGACGAAAACTTTGCGCGATTCAATATGCCGCTTGAACTCGGAATGGCGATGGCGCGGCGGTTCTCAGGGCCGGAGCCGCACCACGACTGGCTTGTGCTGGTTCCCAAGGGGCATGCTTACCTGCGCTTCGTCTCCGACCTTGCCGCCTACGATCCCTCTACTCACGATGGGTCCGTTGAAAGCGTGACGGTGGCGGTGATTGCATGGCTGGCAACGCGCGAGGAAGCAGTGCCGCCGATTACTCCCAATGAAGTTTTGGCAGCATTGCCCGAATCCAAGAAGAAGCTGGAGCTTGCAACCGCGTGGCGCCAGGAACCGCCATGGCCGGATATAGTTCTGGCGGCAATCGACGTTGCGCGGGCCATTCGTTGACGTGGTTTGTTTACGCTTCGCGCCGAACCAC
>Ga0182024_10014964_pt1 | contig 14932 bp, 18 predicted proteins | sample P32metaG_FD_120480 | JGI IMG/M metagenome (GOLD analysis project Ga0182024, IMG submission 120480) | Permafrost microbial communities from Stordalen Mire, Sweden - P3-2 metaG (Illumina Assembly) | ecosystem: Environmental > Terrestrial > Soil > Wetlands > Permafrost | place: Sweden: Stordalen... | reverse complement strand
GGCGACAGGGTAAATGGCGAAGAAATGCCGATGAAATAAGGCTAAGCTGCCGTAGCTCAGTGGTAGAGCACCCCCTTGGTAAGGGGGAGGTCGTAAGTTCAATCCTTACCGGCAGCACCAGAAATCTCCAACAAAAACACGACTTAAAGAGGCGACCACTCCCGCTTCTCCCAATCGCCAAGCGTGAACAAGTCGTGATTTCCCCCCGTAAACTGGGGGAAAATTGGGGGAGTTTGTTCGACAGTTGTTCCGCGCGTAATCGCGCTACGACGCCGTGGAGACCACCGCCTGAATCTGAAAATGGAAGCCCCGGCGCCGTTGGGACGGCAACCGGGGCGGACATCCAAAGAGGTCTGCAAAAAACAAATCAAAGCTACCCCAACCCGAATGTCAATATCGCGTCTACTGCCGACTTGCATGTCGAGCATTCGGCCTTCTCCCAGCACCGCAGACCGCATGTCCGCCGAGGATACGATTCTCAACACCCTGTAGTTCTGCTCGAGGTCACGTTGCGCGACGCCATCGCCGCCCTGAGACGGGACGTCGGTGACACCGAAACGCCGGACCCGCATCAAAACACGGCCGCATCCGAAGCGACCACACCCAGCTCCGACATGGTCACGCCGCCCGTCGCTGCTGGGGCAGGCGCGGAACACGGAGTGGTGCCATGACCCACTGGTTTCGTGTTCACGATGATCTTGTCGAGAACCCAAAAATACAGCGGCTCGAACCATCGCTGTTCAAGGCGCTGATTAACTTGTGGTGTCTGACGTCGGCAAATAGTGGCGCCCTCCCGCCGATCGACGAGATTGCGTTCAAGCTACGAATGAAGCCCGAGAAGGTTCAACGGGTGCTCGCCGAACTGCGCGCGGCGGGGTTAATCGACGAAGATGAGAGGGGAGCGCGCCCGCACAATTGGGACGAGCGACAATTCAAAAGCGATGTTTCAACGTCAAGAGTTAAACGTTTCAGGGAACGCCACAGAAACGTTTCACCCGCCGCTTCTGTAACAACCCCAGAGGCAGAAACAGAAGCAGACAGGAAGACTCCTAGCCAAGGAAACACGGACTCTAGGGAGACACCCGCCCGCGCGAACGGGAGGATGCCGACGTGAAACGGGAACTACGACCCCATCAAACCCGCGCGATCGAAATGTTGAGGCAATCCCTTGGCTCGGGCAAACGCAGACCGGTCCTGCAAGCACCGACCGGCTTCGGAAAAACGCGGCTTGCCGCAGCCGTGGTCGAGAGCGCGTTAGCCAAGAAAAAACGCGTGATTTTCACGGTTCCGGCGCTGTCGCTTGTCGACCAGACCGTGCAGGCATTCTGGGACGAGGGCATCCGCGACGTTGGCGTGATCCAGGGTACACACCCAATGACGGATTGGTCGCGGCCCGTACAGGTCGCGAGCGTGCAGACCTTGCAGCGTCGTCAGTTCCCGAACGCCGACGTAGTAATGATCGACGAGTGCCATCGCTGGTACGATTATTACGGACAGTGGATGAACGATCCGGCATGGCAAAGGCGGCCATTCATTGGGCTCTCTGCGACGCCTTGGACCCGCGGCCTCGGGCAATATTTCGACGACTTAATCATCGCGTCGACGACGCAGGAATTGATCTCCGAAGGATTTCTCTCGCCGTTTCGTGTGTTCGCGCCTTCGCACCCCGATTTGACCGGTGTTCGCACCGTGGCCGGTGACTACCACGAGGGCGATCTGTCCCGCTTGATGAATGATGCGCCCCTCGTCGCCGATGTCGTGGATACATGGCGGCGGCAAACTGAAAATAGATCAACATTTTGTTTTGCGGTTGATCGTACCCACGCCAAACACCTGCAAACGAAGTTTACCGAAGCCGGCGTTTCGACGGGCTACATTGACGCTTACACACCGATCAACGAACGCGACGAGATTAAGCGTCAGTTTCACAACGGCGACATTCGCGTGGTGTGCAACGTCGGATGCCTGACGACGGGCGTTGATTGGGACGTGCGCTGCATCGTTCTTGCGAGGCCAACCAAGTCCGAGATTCTCTTCGTACAAATTATCGGTCGCGGATTGCGAATAGCAGAAGGTAAGGAAGACTGCTTGATCCTTGATCACTCCGACACGCATCTGCGGCTCGGCTTTGCAACCGCCATCCACCACGACGTGCTCGACGATGGCCGCGCGCGCGCAAGGTCGAAGGCCACAGATCGGATTCGTCTGCCGAAAGAATGTCCGAAGTGTTCATTTCTTAAACCACCGCGGATGCCCGAGTGTCCGGCGTGCGGCTTCAAGGCCGAGGCCGTTGACGACACACAAGTTGCCGACGGTGAACTCGTTGAGATCACCGGGCGAAAGAAACGCGGAGAGGCGGCGTCGAAGGATGAGAAGGCAACATTTTATGCGCAGTTGATGGGATACGCCCAAGAACGCGGCTATTCGAGTGGATGGGCTGCTCATAAATTCCGCGAAAAATTCGACGTTTGGCCGAATGACTACAGGAACGTTCCGGCGACGGAGCCGACGCCGAAGGTGCGGTCTTGGATCAAATCCCGTCAGATCGCGTGGGCGAAAAGCAAGCAGCGTCATGCTCAACAGATTACCGCTTAAAGATCGCGCTCAAGGGCGCTGGTCGGGCATTCTGCCGGCACTGGGCATTGGAGAATCTTTCCTCACCGGCAAACACGGTCCCTGCCCATTGTGCGGCGGCAAGGACCGCTGGCGCTGGGACAATCTTGAAGGACGAGGGACGTGGATTTGCTCACAATGTGGGGCGGGCGACGGCATTGCATTGGTAATGCAAAGGTACGGATGGGAGTTTCGCGAGGCCGCCAAACAGATCGAGACTGTTATCGGATCGGCGCCGGCAGATGCGCCAAAGCGCGAGCAAAGCGATCGCGACAAGCGCGATGCAATGAACAGGTTATGGCGGTTAAGCAAAACGGTTGAGACCAATGATCCGGCTGGCCGTTTTCTTATCCGTCGTGTTGGCCTGACGTCTTTTCCCTCTTGCCTGCGCACCGCCTACAATGTGCGTTACCAATCCGATTGCCCGTCGTTTCATCCGGCCATGATCGCAGCAGTGACTGGGCCGGATGGCGCACCTTCGATCCTGCATCGCACGTACCTAACATTCGATGGGCGGAAGGCGCCGGTCATTGAGCCGCGACGGTTGATGCCGGGCACGTTTGCGAAAGGGGCCGCTATCCGCCTTGCGCCTGCCGCGGACGTACTTGGGATTGCGGAGGGGATTGAAACCGCACTGTCCGCATCGGTGCTCTTCGGTGTGCCCTGTTGGGCTGCCGTCAGTGCTGGGATGCTTTCTGCGTGGCAGCCGCCAGCCGAGGCTAAGCGGATCATCATCTTTGGCGACAACGACGCAAACCATGTCGGCCAAGCCGCGGCGTACGGGCTTGCGAGACGGCTGGGGTCGGATGAGCGCGTGGTCGAAGTTCAGATCCCAGCCGAGGTCGGCGCCGACTGGAATGATGTGCATCAGTTGCAATTCAACTCAGCTGAAGCTGGGGCCAGCCATGGCTGAGCGAGTTGGCCGAGGATCGCTCACCGGGAGGTGGAAACCTCGGCCGGGAGCCTCACCCAATATCCGAGGCGGGATCACGATCGAGCGTGATCTGCCGGCGAACACCAGGCTGTGGCTGACGGGCTGGACCAAGACGATTCCTGGAGGCGAGATCGTGTCGCTCCTCGTGGAAATCGCCAACAAGGCCGGGAGGCGCCGGTGACCGGCCCGCCCTCCTCTGCCGCTGAGCGCATGCGTGAATACCGCCGGCGGCGCCGTTATGGAATGTTGTCAATCCGCATCCGCCTCGCCCCCATGTACATCGATGCCCTTATTAAGCGGCGCTACCTCAAGCCAGAGGACCGCGATGATCGTAACGAAATCGCGATCGCGGTCGGTGACCTGATTGCCGAATCCCTACAGAATACCTAACGGCTGTTAGTTCGACATGGAGTTACGTCGTAACGAGTGCGACTCATCAGAGAGTTACGTCGTAACGGATGGATCTGTTGGCAGGGTTACGTCGTAACGCATGGCGCTTGTGGGAGCGTTACGTCGTAACGCATTTTGTCCTGAGCCCTCGAAATAATACTGGTGCACGGCCAATCTGGAATTTCACCGCGGATTCCCCTCGTTTTCGACCTGACCGCCCCAGTCGCGCAGATGGGGCTCGCGATCATGTCGAGCCCGATGGCACCCTCGGCAAAGCCAGGTGACCGCAAGTTGGTCCTTTTAATCCTCGTGTCGGCCCTGGACCCTACGGCTTCCGCAATCGCCGCCGCGTGCTCCTCGCGGATCTCATCTGCGGTGCTCATTGGTGATAGCCGGACGAGTTCGGCAAACGGCGGATTGGGCCGGCAGGAACGACACGACAGCGTGGGGATGAGCCTAGTCACGGCAGTGTCTGGGGGCGGTCGAGCACCCGGAGGTCGACCGCCTGCGTGGTGCGGCAGGCCGAGCAGCGGACCCACAGGAACCAGTACCGGGCTGCCAGCACGGCGCCGATCGTCGGGGCAAACAGCATAGGCGTCCGCCGGGCCTGGCGCTCGTTCCAGGCAGCTACCAGCCGCTCGGCATCCTCAAGTACCTGCGCATTGGTCGCGCGCCTTGTCGCGGCCTCAGCGTCAGACCTGGCCTTCCGGTCGGCTTCCATTTTGCGCCGACTGAATCCCATGCTTTTCTTCGATGTCGCAGCGATGCCCGAAGCCGGACATACTCGCGGTATTTGCGATAGTCTTTGTTGAGTCCAGCTAGGTTTAGAGAACCATGTTTGAAATCACGCCGCAAGACATTGCGCAGTTGGACGACAAACAACTGCGCACGTTGGTCGGGCTGCTGTGCGAAGCCGAGCTGCGTAAGCGTGGTTATTCCACGGCCGCTGTGACATGGGGCGGCGATCAAAACGCCAGGGACGGCGGCTTGGACGTGCGGGTTAGCCTACCGGACGAAAAACCCATCGACGGATTCATCCCTCGGCGGTCAACAGGCTTCCAAGTCAAAAAACAAGACATGCCGCCCCGCGCCATTGCTGACGAAATGTGTCCAGAAGGCGTTTTGCGTCCTGTGATCGCTGAGCTGGCGCAAAACGGGGGCGCATACATCATCGTAAGTTCCCAAGGCTCAACAAGTGATAGCGCGCTTATAAATCGTCGTAGGGCGATGGCCGACGCCACGAAGGGATTGGCCGGTCAACTCGCCCTGGACTTCTACGATCGCAGGCGGCTGGCGTCGTGGGTTCACTGCCACGCCGGCCTAATTGTTTGGGTTCGCCGCGAGATCGGCAGAGAGATACCTGGTTGGGCGCCTTTCGGTGCTTGGGCTTATCCAGCTGGCGGCACTGAAACGGAATACCTATTGGAAAATGGCGTCCGTATTCGCGCGCGACCCGTAAGAACCGATGCCGATCTTTCCACCGAAGCGGGTCTAAAGAAGATACGCGACATCTTGCGCAACACGGGTCGTGTGGTGCGACTAGTGGGGCTGTCCGGCGTCGGCAAGACTCGTTTCGTTCAGGCGTTGTTCGACAGCCGCATTGGCGATGAGGCGTTGGATCCAACGCTCGCCGTTTACACGAACATGAACAACGATCCTGACCCGCAGCCTTTCAGCCTTGCTTCCGATCTAGTGGCAAACGGCACGCGCGCAATATTGATTATCGATAACTGTGCGACAGACCTACACGGCCGGTTATCGGAACTGGTGAAAGCGACGACAAGTTCGTTGAGCGTTCTGACCATCGAATACGATATTCGTGATGATCAACCGGAGGGTACTGAGGTATTTGAAGTTCAAGTTGCATCGACCGAGCTTATTGAAAAGTTGCTGCGAAAAAGATTCCCCACATTGTCACAAGTGGATGCAACAACCGCAGCTGACTTCTCTGGCGGCAATGCGCGGATCGCAATCGCGCTCGCTGACACTGTTGGTCGCGGCGGAACGCTCGCCACTCTCAGTGACACCCAACAATTTGAACGCTTGTTCGCCCAGCGGCAGGGATTAAACAGTTCGTTGCTAGAAATGGCGCAGGCTTGTGCGCTTGTCTACTCGTTTAACGGCGAGAATCTCTCAGAAGGCGATGAGGCCGAGCTAGCGAGAATTGCCCGCTTGATAGGTGCCACTGCGGACCAAGCCTATCGCGCTGTGGCAGAACTTCTCCGCCGCGACCTAGCACAACGACGCGGAAAATGGCGAGCTATTCTTCCTCACGCTTTGGCAAATCGACTTGCCGCAACGGCGCTGCAAAACGTCCCGTTCGCCCGCATCGTGGAATGCCTGATAAATGGAGCGCCTGAACGTCTAACAATGTCGTTTTCGCGACGACTTGGCTATCTAGACACCAGTGCAGAAGCAACGACCATTGTGCGGGACTGGCTTGATCCGAAAGGTTGGATCGGCAGTCACATTTGGAATCTCAATGAATTTGGCAAGACAGTATTTCAAAATAGCCTGCCTGCCAATCCGAACGCTGGCTTGCACGCTCTCGAAACAAACCTGCCCGCACACGACACTGATACGCCGATAACTACAGGCCATTACGTCCCAAAAGTCCTACGTTCCATGGCGTGGGATTCTGTCTTGTTTGAACGCTGCATTTTCTTGCTCCAAATTCTTGCGATCCACGGGGAGGAAAGCATCGCCAAAGAAGCCAACGAGATGCACACATCGCTTTTCTATCTCTATCTGTCTGGAACGCATGCGACCGCCGAACAACGAGCGACAATTGTCAAAACGCTGCTCAATTCCCCAAATTCCTATGAACGTGCGCTTGGTTTCACCGCGCTAGATGCGATGTTAGAGTCAATGCATTTCAGTTCGCACTATGATTTCCAATTCGGCGGCCATTCACGCGACTATGGATATCGGCCCAGAACGTACGGTGACGTGGCGCACTGGTATATGACAGCATTTGCGGTGGCCGAGGAGATTGCACTGTCCAGCGGTGCCGGCGCCAGTGCGGCGAAGGCCGCGATCGCCGCTAACTTTCGCGGCTTGTGGACCTGCGCGGGTCTGCGGGTTGAACTTGAAAGCATCTCTGCAACATTTGCCGCACAAGGTTTCTGGCGCGACGGCTGGTCAGCAGTAAAACAAACTCGCTATTTTGATGAGAAAGTCAAAACTTCGGACAACTATGCTCGGCTGTCGAAACTCGAGGAGTTGCTAAGGCCGCGCGATCTGGTCCAGCGGGTTCGAGGTCGGGTGCTTGCTTCAAAGCAGACCTTTCACGACATTTACGAGCTAGATACTGACGATCCCCGCAAATTCCAACTCGCCATGGACCGGCAGAATGACGAGGCCACAGCATTGGGAAGTGAAGTTGCAAACGACAGTGCGGCACTACAAGCGCTAATGCCCGAGATTGTCGGCGGACACGGAAATCTTTTCTATTTCGGACTCGGACTAGTCAGAGGCTCTAAGAGACCGAAGGAGCTTTGGTATGAAATGGAGGGGCAGTTAGCGCAGACACCAGTTGGAAGTCGCGATGTCCGAGCATTCTGTGGTATGCTATCTGAATTGGATACCAATAAATCCGAATTGCCCGACGGATTGCTGGACGAGGCATTGCAGAAAGAGCCGCTAGCGCCGCATTTTCCGTCCTTGCAAGCGGCTGTCGAGATTACGCCGCGTGGCATGGCTAGGCTGATCAGGTCAATTGAGCTCGGCAAGGTGCCAATATACGCCTACGGCAATATTCACCTGGGACGCGCAATTGAAGTGGTCCCAGCCGAGGATGTTGCAAGATATTTATCGACGCTAGCGAAGGCCCCCGATGGCGAGGTGACCGCCATTCTTGTTCTGAGCATGCAGTTCTTTACGGATCGCCAGTACAAACGTCCTCACGCGCCGGCGATTGTAGCGGCCGGGCGACAACTTCTTCGACAAATGGAGTTCGATCGGAAGAGTCTTAGAGAAGATTATCATCTTCACGAAATCGTCACAGTCTGCGCAAATGGCGAGGAGGGCTATGCCGTTGCTAAAGTTATTTGCGACAATCTCAGGCGGGCAATGGCGGAACACAAAACCCATGGGTATGATCATTATGAGCTTATCAGGGCACTTTTCAAAATACAGCCGCGCGCTGCACTCGACGCTTTCTTAACGGGCGACGATAAGACGATATTAGTAGGTCGGCAGCTGATAGAACGGGCAGGTCAGTTACAACAAAACGCCATGGATGAAATAAGCGAAGCCATACTCTTTGAGTGGTGCAGCGAAAATCCTGCCGTGCGTTTTCCCCTCTCTGCTTCCGTAATTTCGGCATTTAAGCTTTCAAACGATCAAAACTTGGAGGGTTGGGCGCCAATTGCGTCAAGGCTAGTTCACAGCGCGCCCGACCCACTTGCCGTGATGCGCGAGTTCATCACCCGTTTCCGCCCGATGATGTGGAGCGGCTCGCGTTCGACGATATTGGAAGCGAACGCAAATTTACTGGATCATTTTGATACGCAGGGGAATGCAGCATTGGCGTCATTCATGGTAACGCAGAAGGAAATGTTGCTAAAGGATGCGCGTTCGGAACTGCAATGGGAAACTAGGATTGATAGGGATCGTGACGAACGATTTGAGTAAACACGCTCTGAAAGGAGTATCGCTTAGCGATCTGGACGCATGGAACGATTCCGCCCTCCATCTATATTCAAACTTGGCGACCTCGCCTCAGACAGGATCGTGGTGGGGGACAACTTCAAGGCGCCAGAGAATGCCGACGTGCGTGCTGCGATCAATCCCATTCTCGTAAGAATGCACATGATGGCGAATGCATTATCGGATTTCGCCGGTCATTTTATTCGAAATCAGTTGAAACGTTAATCGGGGAAGCCGTTCGATGGCACTGCCAAAAGAGAATTGGACCGCGAAGACCGACGCCGTCGAAGGCGCGATTTGGTGAGCTGCCGCCGGTGAACGAGCAATCAGGCGTCTAGATGGACGACGCCGCGCTGTTTCCCGCCGAATAATTATGAGACCTGAACTCGGGTGTTTTTTTGCCAGTAAATCGCGGGTTTGCGTAAGCGCTGCCTCCCGGTCACGCCCGTGTCGCCGCGCCAGTCGCTGGGGCCAGGACGGCGATTAGGCGCTCTCCCGCGGCGACGTAAACATCCTTGGAATAGGTGCCAAAGATTGCGGAGGCGGCATCCCAACCGAACAGCCCGAGTATGCCAAGCTGGAACCCCGCGGCAATAATCAAGATGAGCGAAGGAAAGTCGAGAATCCACATGCTGTCGCCCCCATTGCAGTCGCAATATGGCTCCGCTCAGTGAACATTGCCAAACTGCCGAGAGTGCCGCGGCAGATATTGAAGGACATTCCACGGCGCAGAGCTTTTGCTTTGCAGGTAACGAGATTTGAACTGACTGGCCCTAGTTTGGACTTAGCATCAAGTCCGCGGGGCATCATGAAAAAAATTAACGGTTATCGCGCAGTCGAACCAGAAGACTTAGCAATTCTATTCTTATCGGTTGGAGAAATTGGCGCGATGGCCTTGTCTGCGGCTCTAATGTTAGTGCTGGTTTGGCTCGTAAGCGGCCCAATTTAAGAAAGGGCGGCAGCGGCGTAGATATTTGTTTTCCACACCGGCTTTTTGCGACTGGACTCCCTCGACGCGAGTAAGTGGAATCCCCCCTGCGGGGGCGGATAGGCTGATGTTAGAGCAGGTGCTTATGGCGCGGCGCTGCCGGAAGCGCGCGGCAGAGTGGGAGAATCTCGCCGAAACTGCCATGACGGCCGAAGAACGAAACGGCCATCTTATCGTCGCGGAGCATTACAGTGCGTTGGCGGATGCCGCGGAGCGCTCAGTTAAGGCCACACTAGAGGAGCGCTTTCCCCGCATGCGGACGGCCTGACGGCTGCTGTCACAGGATGAGGCGGGCGCATCGCGGTGAACATTGCCAAGCTGCCAAGCGTGCCGCGGCAGATATTGAAGGACATTCCGAGGCCGCCAAATTCAGCCAGCCGGGACGACTGAGCGACCTTTGCCGCCGTTTGATCGACGTATATGTTGGCGTCTTCGCTGCGGCACGTACCTCGAAAAGGAAAGTGGTCAACATGAAGTGGACAGCGCTAGGTGTCGTATCGCTCCTGAGCGTATCAATCTCGACATGCGCCTGGGCGGCCGACGATGTTTGCCTGCAGCACAAGCCAGATCCGACAATTGACGCCCGCGCAAAAGATCTCGCTATCAAGCTTCTTGATGGCCAGCCGAGTTTTTTGAAAGACTGGAACGACTATCTTGAGGTACTGCGTAAGGGCGACAATGCTGCCGCGAACGAAGCTGAACTAGCGGTGGACATGCACTGCAAGGATCCTCAAGACGTGAATCTCAACATAACGCCGGACGGCCGGCTCCATAATTACGCGATCGATACCTGGCGAATAGCGGTAAACAATTCCGTTTTGCTTCTAGCCGCGAGCACAGACGTTTCCAAAACGTTGGCTGATGTCCATGCAAGTCTCAACGGTAATCCAGGAATACCGAAAGAGAGTCGGGATTTGTTCGTCGCCGACTTCATTCGGGATTGCGGATTGGCGAATTTGCCGTTCATCGCCATCAAGACAGCGGACGGCAATATCCTCATCAGCGGGAAATAGGACCCCGGGCGGGATACTGCTGCTCCGGGCGATGTTCGATGTCGGCTACTTCCCGCCGAACACGCCGCCTGGATAATTTACGCGACTCATCGGTTCCCAAATTGAATTGAGACGTGTCCTAAATTCGCGCTATGATGGCAGTTGTAAAATTTCTCCGATCAAGAGGCAAACGCTATGAACATGGCAAGATTTGCTGCCATAGCTGCCACGGTGATGATCCCTACGCTCATCTGCGGCGTACCCGAAGCAAATGCTAAACAACTTGGTCCTCCTACTCCTATAAAAACTATCTACAGTGAATGTAAATCAGGCGAGTCCCGCACCTGCTACAGGGCGCTTCACACATGCACTTATTATCGCGATAGCAATCCGGTAGGTGACCCGAGCGATCCAACCGGCTGCTGCGGCTGGTACGATTCGCATTGCATTGCCGCGCCCAACTCACCAGGCGGAGGCGGTGGCGGCGCGGGCGGCCCAAATGGGGGAGTTGCACCGCGGCCACCCAATTCCGGTAATGGAGGACGGAAAGTCCAATAACGACTCGTGAGCGGCGCGGGGCGAGCATTCGACCGGTCCCACGCCGCGAGTCGGCGTCAAGGTTCGATTTGGCCTAAGTCACAGGCGATCCGCGCGCAATATTGATAAGATAAGATCGGATTGCCGTTATTGCGGGGCGCACCATGCCACCACGCCAGTTCCTATCCGTCGAGGAATGCGCACGTTGTGCCTTGTTTGGCATCGTCGCAACGTTGATGGCTTTCAGTTTTCCCAAACCCGGCATGGCAGAAGTCGATATTCCCGATCGAGCGCACGCAATTTATGAAGCCGCCGAGACGGCCTGTAAGCTGTTATATGGAGAAAACCATCTTACTGCCGAAGAACAGAGTACGTTGAAATACTATTGCCAACGTGTGCAGCATCCGGTCGAATTTATGCAAGATCAGGATTGGTGGAGGAACAACGCTCCTGCAATGCTCCAAGCTGCACCGTCTGAAAAAGATTTTATCGATACTTTAGTACGACAACAAATCCAGAAAGAACGTTGCTTGGCTAACGGAGGATCAGAGTTCATTTGCGCGCTGTGCCCACCGGACGTGGGGGGCACAAACATTTACAAAGAGTGCGGCCCAATTCAGTGATCCTGCGATACGAAGCCGGCGGTCAATAGCGTCGATCGAAGAGGTCGATCGTATTTTGGTAGATTTGCAACGACTTTACACTTGGGATTTTTTCAACAGAATCGGCCAAGAAGAGAATCATGCGCTGCAACAAAATCAGGAGTCTGACGGGAGAATTTATGCGGACTTCGATCAATAAAGTGTAGCGACCGAACCGCCCCAGTTGAATTTGTAGGATGTTTGGACAAATGCGCCGAGTTGCTCAAGCTGCGCCCTGAAGTACTGCGGCGGCGTGGGCGTGGGCGCGCAGCCGACCGGGGTCTCGAGCAAATCTGTGAGTTCATGCGGCCGGCTCGAGAGGATCAGAAGCATTTCAACGGAGTGCAGCGCTGTGGGCTGATGCGACAGTGCTTTCAAGAAACTAGAGGACCGCCGAGCCGCTGATCGGAGGCGCTCGGCATCCTCCAAGACCCAAGCACGCACAGGATGGGTGCTATTTTAAGCAGTCAGGTTGGCGGTATTGTCGAACCTGAGGCGGACGCATCGAAACCTTCATAAAGGTCACACTGGATCTTCGTGGGTAGTCGAGACCTTTTTTCGGATCGGCCGCTACCTTTTTTGGTTGAATATCTTGCTCGCAGAGTTCGTCACGCGCCCGCAGGCGGTAAATTCCGCGGAAAGATAGGCCGTCACGATCGGGTCAGAAATCGAGTAGTTGACGTTCCAGCTATCGAAACCTAAACGTCCCACCAGCCAGCCAACGCCGCCTTGGTCACGTTCCTTATCGCCACCATCGCGAAACAATGCCGGCTCGAAGATGCTTTTCGTGACGTCGTCATCACCCAGCACGTCCACTTTTAACTTCTCCACCTGCCAAATATTTCGCGCATAAGCGATCGCGTCGTGGCGATTACTGATCCTATAGGTTTCCAGGCAACGCTCCCCGAAGATGGTGCGGGAAATTTGCCCCAGGAACTTGGCCGGTGGTCCCTCCTGAGCGCGCGGATCGACGACGTACTGCCAAGCATAGAGAAACAAGAATATGAAACACAAACAGGCGGCACTTGTCTTCCAAAAGGCTTTCATCGAAGGTCCACGCTGGAGCTCGCAGGCACGGCGGTTACATTATCGTGCGAAGCTATCGACGTCCATGGTGAACAAAATTGAGCCAATCCGAACGGGTTTAAACAATCTGTTGCCATAAAGGGGGTATTGGGTCCCTCGCTGGGGGTTCAAAAGTTTGCGCCAGAGAATCGCTTCCGTCCGACCTGACAAGCATCTGCCATGATCAGATGGGCCAGACCCATTGTTGCTTGTTCAATTGCGATGCTGCTGATGGCGGCTTCTCCGTCGCCAGGCTACGGCCGCGTTTACTCCATCAAGCATCCGGCAATCATCCTGAAAAGCGATCAGCGAACCGTGGACGTTCTGGCATTTTCCGCAGATGGCCAGCAAATCGCCCTGGTTGGAGACAGTGGTGAGGTGGAAATCTGGGATGTTCTCACCGCGCATCGGCTGCGTACCGTCAAGGTTTCATCGAAAGTCTTTGCCGTTGCATTTTCTCCCGATGGCAAACAGCTTGCGACCTCAAGCGCCGACAGCAAGGTCAATATCTGGCAGTTCCAGGGCGACGAATTGGCACTGTCCTTTGAGGTCTCCGGGGGGCCTGTTTACTCCATCGGATATACGCCCGATGGAAATCGGATCGCGACTGGATGCAGGGATGGTGTAATACGTCTGTATTCCACCAGTGGTCAGCTTCTCCACGCTTTCGGCGATATCATATCCGGAATTTCAGTCGTCGATTCGCCGGACGGCGCGCGCATCGCGGCCCTCGAGGCCCGGGGACTCCGGATGTGGGACGCGGAAACCGGCGAGCCCGCGCTGACAAGACTGCTGCATATGTTACCATGGCTGTCCTCCCACATGCCCCACTTGGGGCTGACGCAGAACCCGATGTTTGTGCTTTCACCCGGAGCGGACTTTGTCGCCGCCTCATTGGACCCGACGCCAGGCTCTTCTCCCCCGGGAATATATCTTCTGACTGTTTGGAGCACCGTGAAGGGCAAAAAAGCGGCCGAGCAGGGTGGATTTGGATGGCCGTTATTTGCGTTCTCTGCTCAGGAAAACATGATCGCGGAATCTTCCTTTTCTGGTATCAGCGCAATCGATATCAAAACCCGGAAAGAGCTTCGCCGCTACGATGTCGATCGCCCCTTTGTGCGGTCGCTGAGTTTTTCTCCGGATGCAAAGTGGATCGCATCCGGACACGACGACGGCGCGGTGCGTATCTGGAAGGTGCAGCGGTCGCGCCCGTTTAGTGTTTCCAAAAGTTTTTGAACCGATCCGGAGCGACTTCGGTGCATCGCACCGTGTGCATGAAAGTCAACTTGGGAGTACGTGGCCGATCGACTTACCGAAGCAGCGAGCAGCGGCAACACACAAAGCGTTGCCGTGCCGTTGAAGATGGTTTTGCTCCTGGAAGGCGTCGAATATCGGTAAACGCGCAATTTGCCGTTACCAGTTAATCTTCTCGCAAGCTCCATCGTCTCATGATCGTACCCACCCTTTAGGTAATTGTCTGAGCACCTGGGGGGGCTCAGAGGGAGGCTCGGTCTTTCAAGGCCGGGCCTCTTTTCGAATCACGACAGCGCGGGATCGTGTGCTCGGTGTGATGTGCGGCACAGGCGGGATCTTAACCAAGGACTACTGTTGCATACCGGGCCTAACTTGATCCTGTCGGAAATGTCGCGCACTCGCCATTCAGCACATCATCAGCGTCGATTCGTGCGAAGCGATAGAATAAAAGGGGCCGACAAATGATCAAGGTTCTACTTGTCGAAGACAACGAAATGAACCGCGACATGCTTTCGCGGCGTCTCACCCGTCGCGGCTTTCAGGTGGTGTTCGCGATGGACGGGCAGCAGGGCGTTGATCTTGCGCGCAGCGAGCAGCCCGACATCATTCTGATGGACATGAGCTTTGCCGGTCGTCGACGGCTGGGAGGCGACCCGCCGCGTCAAATCCGATGACGCCACCCGCGGCGTGCCGGTGATTGGGCTGACGGCCCATGCCATGAGCGGAGATCGCGAAAAGGCCATCGAGGCCGGTTGCGATGACTATGATACCAAGCCGGTAGAGCTGGACCGCCTCATCAGTAAGATTGATCGCCTGCTTGGCACCGCGAAAGGCGAGGCTCTGCGCCAAGTCGTGTGAGAGCCAGGAG
>Ga0182024_10014963_pt1 | contig 14932 bp, 7 predicted proteins | sample P32metaG_FD_120480 | JGI IMG/M metagenome (GOLD analysis project Ga0182024, IMG submission 120480) | Permafrost microbial communities from Stordalen Mire, Sweden - P3-2 metaG (Illumina Assembly) | ecosystem: Environmental > Terrestrial > Soil > Wetlands > Permafrost | place: Sweden: Stordalen... | reverse complement strand
TATTTGCACATTGGCGGCGTTCGGACGGCTCTATTCTGCTGGCTGTTTGCACGACGGCATGGGGGCCAGTTTCTACTGCGGATCGACGACACCGACGCGGAGCGAAACGTGGAAGCGGCGCTCGCGCCGATACTTCACGGCTTCCGCTGGCTGGGCATCGATTGGGATGAGGGGCCCGAAGTTGGCGGCCCTCATGCTCCCTATTACCAATCGCAACGGCTGCCGCGGTATCAGGCGGCCGTTGAAAAACTGCTCGCCGCCGGAGTGGCTTATCGCGACTATGCAACGACGGAGGAGCTGCAAGCGGAGCGTGAAACGGCCCTGCGCGAAAAGCAGCCATTTCTCTACAGTCGCCGGTTCATGGCCGAAACGGCTGCACAGCAAAGGGAATTCGAAGGGCAGGGGCGGCAGCCGGTCGTGCGGCTCAAGATGCCGCGCGAGGGAACGCTCCATTTGCACGACCACGTTCGCGGCGACGTCGATTTCGAGTGGGCGCGGGAGCAAGATCACGTCGTTCAGCGCACCGACGGCACTTGCCTATATCACCTCGCCAGTGTGGTCGACGATTACGATTTCGAAATCTCGCACGTCATCCGAGCGGAAGAGCATCTGTCGAACACGCCGCGGCAGGTGTTCATCGCGCAGTCGCTCGGTTATCCGCTGCCCGAGTATGCCCATCTGCCGTTCGTCGCCGAGCCGGGCAGCCACAACAAATTGAGCAAGCGAAAACTCGATAAGTATCTGAAGAACCGCGACTTCGCGCAGATTGCCGAACATGGTTCGCGAATTGCCGCGGCATTGGGCCTGGCCACTTCGGCCGAGACGTTCAATCCGGTGATCGTCGATTTCTACGAACAGGTCGGCTATCTGCCCGAGGCAATTCTCAATTACCTGCTGCTATTGGGCTGGTCGCTGGACGGCACTCGCGAGTTTTTCACTCGCGACGAAATGATTGCCAACTTCACGCTCGAGCGCGTTACCCAATCGCCGGCCAGTTTCGATTCCAAAAAACTCTGGGCTTTTCAAGACCATTACATGCAGGGGCTAACTCCCGATCAAAAACTGGCGATGATGCTGCCTTATTTGGAGCGTGCCAAATTGATTGCCGATCCGGCGCCGACCGAGGATCTGGCGCAGTTGGCTCGAATCATTGCCGCATCGGGGGATCGGCTGAAGGTGGCCGGCGACATTTTGGCCTACGCCGATTTCTTCTTCGCCAACGAACTTGCCTACGATCCGCAGGCCGTTGAAAAGACGCTGCACAAACCAGGGGCAGGGGCCTTGCTGGCGAAATTCAAGGACCGCCTGGCGGCGGTCGAGCCGTTTGAAGTGGGGCCGCTGGAAGTCGCGCTGCAGGCGTTCGTGGCGGGCGAGGGAGTGAAGATCGGCGAACTGATTCATCCCTTGCGAGTGGCGGTCACTGGCAAGAGTGTCGGGCCGGGGCTATATGATTGTCTGGCCATTCTCGGCCGTCGGCGATGCGTCGAGCGAATTGAGAAAGCGGTGAAATGAGGGTGAGGGCCGATTCCAATCGTGGATTCAAACGGGTCGGGTGTCTTAAATCCTTCTAGCCCGCGTCTGTCAACATCAAAGATTCCCGACCCCCTTGATTTCCCCCCTTTTCGTCCCAAGTCGCGCCTGCGCCGTCATCATCGGTTCACAGCGACTTGTGGAAGGATGCGACCCCGCCGGTCGATCTGATACCCCGTGCCGCGCCAGGTGACGATGTGGCCGGTCGTGAGCCACCACCACGCGCGGATCAAGATGACGATGGCTAGGGTCAGGGCCAGCGGATAAAGCCAAACCCACCAGGCGCTAAGCTGCCCCCCGCGCCACAACTGCGCATACAACAGCAGCGAGACGCCGATGTCGGCCACGCACACCGCGACCAGGGCGGTCCACTCTAGAGGCGGCGCTAACCCCGTGGCCGTCGCCCCGGATTGCCAAGGAGGCGAGCCCGCGACTGCCAAAAAGCCCAACACCAACAAGATTGCGAGCGACGCCAAGTTCATCATCAGGACCAGCGCGGTCAGCGCAAGCTTGGCGCGACTCCGTAGAGCACCGATGTAGATTCGCGGGAACCCGTCGACCAGGCCCTGGAAACTGGTGTACATGCGAATCTTCGCCAGATTCCCGCACAGCGCGAGGCGGCACGCGACGCCGGCCCGTTTGGCCACTCCGCCAAACGGCACATCCTCGATCAGCGTGTCGCGGACCGACCAATGGCCGCCGACCCGCTGATATTCATCGCGCCGCATCAGCAAGAACTGCCCGTTGACGAACCCCATTGGATTGACCGGATTGTTCACCCAGTCGGGGCGATACCAGAGCATTAGGAGCGAACCCAATAGCGGCAGCGACACTTGCTGCCAAAAGCCCTCCCTCGCAGCGCGTGGGAAGGCCGTGAGCAACGCGACGCGTCTCGCCAATGCCTCCTGCATCGCTCCGCGCACGGCCCAAGGTTCTAGCGTCACGTCCGCGTCGATAAACTGGAGCCAGTCGGCGGTCGCCCCCTGCGCTGCAAACCACATCGCATGAGCCTTGCCGGTCCAGCCGGGCGGCAGCGCCGTTACTTGTTCCAGGCGAATTCTCGAATCGCGCGCCAGGTACTCGCCAACGATGGTGGCCGTGCGGTCCTCGCTCCGGTCGTCCACCACCAGCACCGAGAAATTCGGGTAGTCCTGCGCGAGCACGGCCTCGAGGCATGGCGGCAGGTCGCGCTCTTCATTCCGAGCGGGAATCACGACCAATACGCTCGGCCAACCGTGGCCAGGTTTCGTGGCCGTTTCGGCCGAATCATGCGGGAAGGACGGCGGCCCGGCATCAGGGCCGGGGCGCGGGATTGTAATTTCCGCGGAGATTCTCACGCTGAGCCACCATTGCCCAACCTTCACTAAACACGCGCCGCCGAGCACCGCCGTGAGACCCCAAATCCAGAGCGACATGTTGGCGATTCCTGAAGTTGATGCAACGAGGGCAGCAGAGGGTTCTCAATTCCCAGGCGGCAGGTAGCCCCAGCGGTCGATCGTAAAGCCCCATCGTTCACGCACGCGCCGTGCCTTCTCCGGGTCGTAGTCGTAGCGGTTCTTGCGATAATCGGCCAGCGACTGTGCGTAGGTCTCGATGTTCCGGCGAGCCGCCGTGAAGCCGTCCAATTGCAGTTCGCCATAAATCCGCTCGAGCTCTTCCAGCGGCCGGGCTTCGAGCTCCTCGAAGCGCACTTCACTCAGCCGGCCGGGTGCGATCAAAGGGGAGTCCGCAAAATAGCGCTCCATCAGCCGCCGGTAGAAATCCAGCACGATCTCGGGCAACTCCGCCGGATCGTGCTTCTGCAACGACCAGTGCGGCAGCAGCGACTTCCACAAGTGGAGCGTCGAATCGTAGACCACATACGGATTGCGATAGATATGGATGAACCGAGCGTCGGGAAACAGGTCGAGAATCTGCCGGAGGCGGGCCGTGTTGGGAGGGTTCTTCAGGCAGAGCCGGCGTCCCTCTTGGGAAATCGCCAACCGTCGCAGAAAATCCCGATACGCCCGCTTCCACTGCCCCTCGGCCCGCGGTGCGCCCTCGAACAAAACACAGTGGTCGAACACTCGCCGTGCCGCGAGGGGAAAGTTGTACGCATGGTTGAACGACACCGTCGAGGTCCGCATCAGCCCCAGCTCTTCCTCCTGCGGCTCGTCGAGAGCGACCTTCACGTCGTCCATGGGGCGGCGGTTGGGGATCATCCCGCCCATCAACCCGCGGAGAAACGCCGGCGGCTTGACGAAATAGTCGGCCGTCATGCTCTGATACATCGAGGCAAATCCAAACTGCTCGTCGCGGCACATTAAGTTGTGCAGATGGGTCGTGCCGCTGCGCCAATGGCCCACGATGAACACCGGCGGCCGATCGAAGCGCGCCCTGCGCAGCGGGATCCAACCCGTGGCCCGATCGAGCAGCCGGAGTGGGGCCGTAAGCACGCTCGACAACAGCATCCCCGCCGCGCGCGGCACATAGCCGGCGCTGACGCCATAGTGCGCCAGCAGCCAGGTCAGGTTCCAAACGCTGACGGCGGCCAAGGGATGCGGCGAACCACGTCGGTTCATGCGATCTGCCCTAGTTGCATCGAAGAGAGTGAAGCGGACACATCCCGCCCGGCCGGTCGAAACACCGATCCTGGCTGGGGATGTCCATCATTGTAATCACGCGACGGCCGCTCGGCGCAAATTGCGGCAGATTTTTTGGCTTTCGAGCAAATACTGTGGACGGTCTTCGCGGGGATGCTTGACGCCGCCTGTCCGGCAGTGCAATGTATCTTGTCGCAAGATTGTGCATCCTTCGTATTTCAGAGTCCCGCCGCCTCCGGCCTGCCGCCCCATCCTTATTCGTTTTGGAGTACCGAAAATGATTCGACCGAAGTGCATTTCCGCATTGATTTCCGCCTTGACCCTGTTGTCGGTTTCGCTGGTCTATCTCGGCTACACGGGGACTGCCCGCGCGGACGATGAAAAACCGATCCACGCTCTGTTCGTATGCGGCGGTTGCTGCCACGATTATGCCAAGCAGAAAGACATCATTACCAAGGGGATTTCCGCGCGGGCGAATGTCGATTGGACGATTGCCTTCGACACCGATAACGGAACGTCGCATATCAATCCGGTTTACAACAATGCCGAGTGGTCGAAGGGTTACGATGTTGTCGTCCACGACGAATGCTCGGCCGACGTAAAGGATTTGGGGGTGATCAACCGGATTCTCAAGCCGCATCGCGAAGGGCTTCCGGCGGTCGTCATTCACTGCGGAATGCACTGCTATCGCAGCGCCGGCTTTCCGGATGTCACGCCGTGGTTCGAGTTGACCGGCATGCAAAGCACCGGTCACGGCGCCCAGTTGCCGATCGAAATTCATTTCATCGACAGCGAAAGCCCGATCACCAAGAGCCTGAAAGATTGGACGACGATCCACGAAGAGCTTTACAACAACTCGGCCGGCAAGCCGTTGGACACCGCTCACGCTCTTGCGACCGGCGCTCAAGGCACGAACAGGACGATCGTGGCTTGGACCAACGAATACAAGGGCAAGACCAAGGTGTTCTGCACGACGATCGGCCACAACAATGAAACGTGCGCCGATCCACGGTATCTCGATCTTGTGACCCGCGGGCTGCTTTGGTCGGTAGGCAAGCTCGACGATGCGCATTTCAAGGCGGTCAAAGCGGAGCCGAGCGACAAATAGCGCCGTAGTCCGCGACTCCGTCGCGGCTCCGCCACGGAGTGGCGGGCTACGAAGGAAGAGCCGGCAGTAATCAGATTGCCGGCTTTTTTTACTTCGACTGCGGTTTTCCCAGCAGTGCGTCTTTCAGCGGCTCGATCCAGCGATCGGTCGTCGAATCGTAGACGCCGAAGCCCGAGCAGAATTCCCAATAGGCAAACCCCATTTTTCGTTTCACCACCTCATCGGCGACGAAGCGAATCCAGCGAGCCCGCGATTCTTGATCGGCCTTGCAATTGACGCCGAACTCGCCGAGAAAAATCGGCCGATGAGTCTTGACGGACCAGGAAATCGCCGTGTCGAGATCATGTCTGACGGCCTGCTGCTCGGCCTTCGTGCCGGTCCACTTTCGGCCGAGCCATTTCTGAGCCTCGGGGCCGGAAAACTCGGTCCCTTGATGCGTGAACTGAAATGGGCTGTAGTAATGAACCGTGACGACGAGATGCTGATCGTCTTTCGGCAACTCCAGCCCGTGAAGTTCGCCGATGGCGTTCCAGCCGACCGGGCCGACGACGATCCGGCGCGTCGGATTCGTGCGGCGAACGACGCGAAGTCCGTCGGCCAGAATCGAGTTCCAAATGTCGGCCGTTAGTTTGTCGTGCGGCTCGTTGAGTAGTTCCAGCGCGAGCTCAGGCGGAAAATCCTTGTAATGCTCGGCGATCTGCTCCCAAAGGGCCAGAAACCGCTGACGATTCTTTTCGGGCTCTTCGAACATCGCGCCGTAATGGTGCATGTCGACGATCAGAATGAGCTTTCGCTGGAGAGCCTGACGCACTGCCCAATCGACGCGGTCAAATAGCTTTGGATCGATGGCGTAGGGCGCCGTTTCCGCGGCATGGGCCGACCAGCAAACCGGAATCCTCACCGAATCGAACCCGGCCGTGGCGAGATCCTCAAAGTATTTCTCTTTGAGCGTGACGCCCCAGTCGCCTTCCTTGGGCGCTTCCAGCGCATTGCCGAAATTCATGCCGCGCCCAAAGGCGGGCTTCAGCGTCTGAAAGAATGGATCGGCCAATGCCGCGTCGATTTGGCTGTGGTCGAAAGCGACGGCCTCGATCCGGGTAATCAAGAATCGCCGCGACTTGCCCGGCCGATCCAAACCGACCGACACCGAAACGACGTTCGTCAAATCAATCGGATGGCTCGGATCGCCATACCATAGCCCGAATGGCACGGTCAGCGTCGCTTTGCCGCGCGCCGGCACCGTCACCGCATCGGTGCTGCAATGATGCTGGCCGTCGGCGCCGGGATTGTTGACATTCATCAGCACGCGAACGGGCGAATCCTCTGGATTCTCAATATCGACGGCGGCCGCATCGAAGTCGCTCAAATTCCATTTGCCATCCTTCGGCTCGAATTGCACGGTCGGCCATTGGGCCTTTGCATCGGTCGTCACTTGCAGGGCATGGCCATTGTTCAACGGCACGCGTTGCGATTGCGCCTGGTTGGGCAACAATTTCACCGTGCTTGCGTCCGAAAAATCGACGAGCACCAGTGGCCGGCGCATTGGCTCCGTTGCTGCCGCAACGGGTGTCGTCAAATATCGCCCACATTCCACGAGGGCGACTGACACGAACATTAACGCAACCAGACTCCGCCGATTCAACATGCGCGATACCTGTTCAACGATCGAAGCGAATGGACAGCGATCCAAAATGGTCGCCAGTTATGGTTTGACGGCCGGCGGCTCCGATTTCGAGTCGGCAGACGCCTTTTCGACTTTTGGCTTGAGCACCAATTCAACGGCGGTTCCCTTCGGCGGGATTCGATCCGTGAACGGCTCGAAGAGATGATCTTCCCAAGCCTTCGGGCTGTCGATCGGCAAGTCCATCATGGCCGTCGGAAAATTCGCGACGCAAATGAAATCGCCGTAGTCGGCCTCATAATATTTCTCGCCGTTGTCCTCGACGCGCAAGATGCTGCCGCCGAAAACCCAGGGATATTCGAGCGACTTGTGCGTCTTGATATTGCGAATCCAATCCTGTCCGCGGGCTTCGTGCTTTCCCTTGTCGTCGGTCCAGCGGATGAACACGCCGATTTCGCTGCCCGAGGCGGGCGTGAATTTCGACGTCTTGCCGTCGTAGCGCGAAGGATGACCGACCTTCGCCCCGAGAGCCAATAGCGCGGCGTGAACCGGGTGAGCCTTGGTCGAAACGGCCACGATCGATTCATGTTCCTTCGTTCCTTCCGGGCAAGCCAGCATTTCGAGGTTTCCTTCTCGAACCGCAATCTTGCCTTTCATCACGATCTCGTGCTGCTTCTTGTCGATCCATAAGTCGTGCTCCCGCGTGAGATAGACGATATTGGCATTGCCGGAAGCGGCAACAGGATTCGGTGCCGGTGGCTCGCTGAAGGCCGAATTGAAATTTGCGACCCACGCACATGCCGCAACCAAGACGAACGCCCATCGAATTCGCCCGCTCATTTGTATCCTCCGCCGGAATTGAAATTTGGGAATCTGCTCAAGGCCGCTCACATTTCGGCTCCATGATTGTTAAGATACCCGTTCTCTGACCGTCAATACAGCACCAACCTTTGAAAGCCGTCAGTTGAAAAAGGGGACAGGCACCTCGTCGCGACGCAAAGAGTAGGGCACAATTGCTCCGTGCCTCGGAGCCAGTCCCCTTTTTCAACAGACCAAGAACGCAAACCCATGGCAACCGATCAAACCTACTCCGCGGACGATCCCCTGGCCGCGACGGCGAAGATGAATGTCGCCGATTTTCATTGGCCGCCGGCTGGCGACGCGGCCTTTTGGCACGATTCTGCTCCCAGCGGCGTGCGGCGGCGCTATGCCTCCGGCGATTCGATCGGCGGCTGGAAACGCTGGCGGCGGCATTTGCTTGATCGCGGTAATTCGCGGTTGGCGGAGCGGTTGATTGAAAAGTTGTCCGGCAGCCGAAGGAAAACGGCCAGCGCCTTGTCGTGGGGAACCTTTCGCTTGCCGGCGGAGCAACCCCGATTGGCGTGGCTGCTGAAAATGGCCGACGCTCGACCACGTCGGGCTCGCGAATTGGCGACCGAAGCTCCGGCTCATATCGAGCGTTGGCTTGCCGAAACGGCCGGGCTACGTGATTGGTCGCCGACGACCGACGATGCCTTGGAAGCGATTGCCTGGGTTCGGGCGCTTTCGCCGTTAGTGCGCGTCTGCAATACGGAGATGTGGTGGCAGTTGCTCAAGCGGCTGCACGATTTGGCAACGATTGCGACCGTGCCACTCGACGACGATCCTTTGGCCCATCAACTGGCGTGCGGCGAATTGCCCTGGACGCTCGCCGTGCTGTTTTCCGAAATCGAGCCCTGCCGGAAATTGGCGCCGGCGGCGGCAAAATCGCTTTCGTTGGGCATTGCCGAATTGTTGGATGGCACCGGAGTCCCACAGAGTCGGTTTTTACTGATTTTTCATCGCCTGGTGGCTTGTTGGACGCGGTCGCGGCTGTTGGCGGCCGCGGCTAGAACGAATTCCGGCAAATCCGGCTTTGGCAACTGTTGGGATGCCGACGCCGAGCAAGAATTTCCGCAAGCGGTTCGCGAAGCGTTACGGTTGAGCCGCTACGGCGGCACGCCCGTGCTGTCGGAACGAGCTGAGGCGGACGCGATCTCCGTGATGAAAGCGGATACCGCGTGGCTGACCGATGTGGCCGTGGCGCTTGCCGGCGAGGGCGATAAGAAGTACCGCCGAACGATGCACGCAATCGCCGCCGGGCGCGGTTCGAAAGAACGCCGCGGCCGAAGCTCCAAGCGAACGCCGAAGAATTTACCCGACCCGGCCTTCAATTCGGAATGGGCCGAGTTGGCTGTCTTGCAAACCGATTGGTCGTCGCGAGCTACCCGGCTGACCGTGGCCTACAGCGGTCCGACCGTGCGGATCGAATTGCAATCGGATCGCGAAATCTTGTTCGGCGGCACTTGGGAATTGGAAGTGCGGGCCGGCGGCGTGCTGGGTCAACCGCGGGGCTCTTGGTCGGAGGTTTGTTGGGTCAGCGATGCCGATTGCGATTATCTCGAATTGGAATTGGAATTGAGCGGCTCGATGCGCGTGCAGCGGCAGATATTGCTTTCACGTAAGGATCAGTTCGTGTTTCTGGCCGACGCGATGCTCGGTGTCGAGCCGAGCGATTTGACGTATCGCGGCCGCTTGCCGCTTGTCGCGGGCATCACGGTTCGCCCGGTCACGGAGACACGCGAGCTGACGCTGCTCGGCAAGAAGCCGCGAGCCGTCGTGTTGCCCTTGGCACTGCCGGAATGGCGAGTCGATCCGCGCGGAGGCACGTTGACGGGCGGCGGAGCGTGCGAATCGGACACTGGCGCCACGAACGGCGAGATCACTTCGACATTAGAAATCGTGCTGAGCCAAGCCGCTCATGGCCGGCGGCTCTTTGCTCCGCTTTGGATCGATCTGTCGGGCAAGCGGATTCGAAATCAAGACCGCGATCCGCTGACATGGCGCCAGCTTACGGTTGGCGAACAGCGCCAGATTCTGCCGCGCGACGAAGCGGCCGGCTATCGGGTGCAATGCGGAAAGAGGCAATGGCTCGCCTACCGATCGCTGGCCACGCCCGCCAATCGCACGTTGCTGGGCGTCAATCTCTCCACCGACTTCTTCGTCGGCCGCTTCGGCAGCGATGGCGAAACGGCATCGATCGTCGAAGTCGAATGATCCGGCTCGGAGCCCGTAGCGCTAGCAAGGGACAGTGTGCGTATGTTTCTATGTCGCGGTCTTCGGCATTCAACTGGATGTCGAACCCTCCAAATGCGAATTCGTGCTGAATCGCGTAGCCGAATCGCGATGGCCGGGGTTTAATGTCTCGTGGGGACATTAGCGAGAGCATTTTGATCGCCGCGGGATCACTGGTTTCCCTTGCTTGCGCTACGGGCTCCCGTGGGCAAAAAGTCGGATCATGGCGCCGATGGACGAAATCATTCCCAATCCGCCGCCGTCCGAAGCGCAGCCGACGGCGGCACCGCGCCGCGGCCCCTGGGATTGGTTGAAAGACGATCCGAATTTCCCCTCAGCGAAACGTCTCACACCGCGGCGTCGCACTCCGGCCATCCGCCAATTCTTGTATCGCTGGTTCCGTCCCAGCCTCTTCCTTTCCACTTGGCTAATCCTGTTGCTGGCCGGCGCCGCATTGTTGCTGCTTGAAATCCCGGGCCGTCGAACGGGTTTTACAACCTACGCGCATGGCTGGCCATTTGCGTACATGCGCCGGGACTACCGGCAGGATCAGGATTTCTTGGACGAGGATCGCTGGACGATGCATGGTTGGCTCGACGGTATTGGCGGAAAGCATTGGATCGACACCGATCCCGCGGCCGTCGATGCGTATCAAGAAGTGTTTGCGCGAGACGGTTTTCCATTAGTGTACGAGCAGCAAATGAGTCCGTGGTCGGCGACCGATGTGACCATGTTCAGCGAATTCGCGCTCGCGGCGGACATCGTACTGACGATTCTATTGCTAATCGCGATCAGCCGCGCCGCACAGCGATGGCGCCGGCGACGGTTTGCCGCCGGCCGCCGATGGACGTTTCAGTTCCGGCTTCGGACATTGCTCGTCGCCGTCGCCATTTTGGGCCCAATAATGGGTTTGATACTTCCGTGGTATCAGGATTACCGAAGAGATCGGCTGGCCGCGGATGAGATTCGAGACAAAGGTAATGTCGGCGTAAATCAATCGGTGATCCACTGGCTTCCGCCGGCGGGGCTGCCGGAAAGCCTGCTCAAGATCGGCCCCGTCGAGCGATGGTCGTGGCGTCTGGATACGATCAGCATCGACGGCAGATTCGGCGCTCCACCGGCGCCCGCGCCTCCGATTGCTTTTCGGAATCGCCTCGCATGGGATACACCGCCTCCTCGCGTTCCGTTTAACGGCGCCGTCGCGGACCTGGTCGTGCGGCTGCCGAAGTTGCGGCGGTTGGCCGTTAGTGACACCTCGTTCACCGAATCTGGCCTGGCGCGATTGGCGGATGCAGCGTCCATTTCCGAGTTGTCATTGCGAGGCGACGGTCTGACTGCCGCCGGCCTAAAACATCTTGCAAGGCTTCCAGGCCTGACCGCGTTGCAACTCGACGGCTTCGGCGTCGACGACGCTGCGGTCGACCAGTTGAATGGCTTGCGATCACTTGAGGAACTGTCCCTTCTGCGAACCACAGCCAGCCATGCGCAATTGCACGATTTGGCGCGATTGCAGTGTCTTTATATCGACTCCCTCGGAACGCAAAGCGGCATCGACGTCCCGATCTACCTTCATGTTCCGTTGAGCGAAGTCGCCTCGATGAAGCCCGAGGACGTGCCGAAGGATGGGTTCTGGCATCCGGAAATCCGTTTGGCGAACCTGCCCAAGCTGAAACATCTATTCCTGTCGGGCGTCACACTCGGCAAGGCGGGCGGCGAGGAAATCGAGCGGCTCCCGGCGCTCGAAACGTTATTAATGACGGAGTGCCAAGGCGACGGCCATGCGCCGCTTGTGCTCGAAAACGGCGACAAGCTTCGCTCCGTGGCGATTGGAGGCACGGTGTTTTCCGAAATCCGGCTCGGAAATCTGCCGCATCTCACCGAGGCGGAGATTTCGCACGATGAAAAACTAACCCGTCTAAGTTTGGCGCATTTGCCGCAAATCCGCTCGATCCAGATGGACGATGTGCCTTCGCTTGCGGAAGTCGAAATTTTCGACGGAATGAATCTCGATCGCCTCGTCCTTTCGCCGCTGCTCGGGTTCGATAGTCAGTTCGCGTGGACCCAGCGCAAGCCCGGTTTGGCGCGGCCAGCCCGGTTCCAGGCGCCTGGATTGGCAAAGCTTGCGAAGCTCGATTCTCTCGCGCTGCCCGATCGGAAGATCGACCTCGCAACGCTGGACGAAATCAAACGTCTTACCGAAATGACCTCGCTCGACCTTTCCGGCACGTGGCTATCCGACAGCGATTTGGCACGGTTGAATTCGTTGGTGAATCTGGCGCACCTCGATCTTTCGGGAACTGATGTTACGGCCGACGGATTGAGCGCACTGAGCAAACTGCCACTGCTACAAACATTGGATTTGACCAACACGCTCGTAGTCGATGGCGACGACGGGCTGGTGCGGCTGAAATCGTCGCTTCCGAATTTGACCATAACGGGCGAGGGATTTAGCGGCGAAGACCAGGTGCTGCAGAATGCCGTTGAATCATCAAACGACGGCAAAGGTGGCGCTACCGCGCTTTGGTGCCAGCCGAGTTGGTTCCCCAGCATGGCCATTACCGATCGATCGCTGGCTTGCCTCGACGTTCTTGATCGTTTGCCCGCGCTCAATTTGTGGGGCTGCCATGTCACTGACGCCGGCTTGGATCACATGACGAAGATGACGCACCTGCAAGCCCTGAATCTGAACGGCACGCACATCACCGACGCCGGGCTTGCGAAGCTCTCCGGCCTGAAGTCGCTCGAATCGCTCAGTCTTGCCGGCACGTTGATTCAAGGTGCGGGGCTAGAACACCTCAAAAGTTTATCCGGTCTGAAATCGCTCGACCTATCGGATTGCGATATTACGGACGACGATCTCGCAAATCTCAAGTACGTGCCGAATCTCGAGCGACTGTGGCTCGCCGGCACTAAAATCACCAACGCCGGTCTGCCTCATCTGGCGATTCTGCCGAAACTTCGATCGCTCGATATCTCGCAAACGCAAGTCTCCGACGATGGATTGATGCATTTGGAGGCATTGGCCCGACTGGAATCGCTCGGTTTGAATGAGTGTCATATTCAAGGAGCCGATGTTGTCCGCTTGCGGTGGCTGGAACGCCTACGGAGGCTCGATCTCTCGAACACTCCTTTGAACGAGGCAGGCCTGGAGCAACTCACTCGTATGGATCGCCTGCAGGAATTGATTCTTGAGGCCGTTGTGGTTCCCGAAACGGTAAGACGGAAGCTGCCCGCGCTGCAAACCAACGTTAGCACCCCGGCCACCCGGTTGAAATGGTCGGGAGATGCGCAATATGAAGCGCTGGAGCGAATACGGCTCGAGGAACAAGGAGTCAGAGATGATTTCTGGTCAGGCCTTTTCCCACCGGGCGGCAATCAAATGCCATCGCGGCCGAGAAATTGACGGAACCCAGGTTCAATGATGGTTAGCAAGACGCTTGCCGTGGTGGTCACTTTCGCCCTCCTGCTTCGTCATTAGACATTCGAGCTTCATTCGTCATTCCCAGCCGCCAGGAAGGCCTCCTGAGCACCTTGACACTCCGCTTTCATGCCGGTATCTTTACTTGATTACGAAAGGCACACTAAGTTGTGTGCTAAGAACGATTTTCGACCGGGAACCGGGGGTTGGCTGAGAAGCCGGCTTGCCGGAGCGGAATGAGAGTCTATCTCAAAATGGCGGGCTAGCTCCATGTGAGCCAGACCAAATCGGCAACCCGCAACTGGGATCCCCAACTGCGGCGCGCCATGCGGAGTTTTGAGATCGCCCTCGCGGGACTCGTTCCCGTTTTTTTATTGGTAGACGGATTTTCGGGCCCGTGGCGGAATTTGTGAAAATTCCGACGGCGGCGAAAGAGGACCTCGATTTTTTGGAAACCGAATTTTCACAAATTCGGCTGCGGAAATACCTTACGGATAGGCGGAATAGGGCCGACATGGCGGGGCGACCGCAATCGCGGGGAAAGTGAAGACCGAAATGAATTCTGGCGAAGTCTTACGAATCGTGGATGCGATCCACCGCGATAAAAATATCGGCAAGGAAATCGTCTTTCAGGCGATCGAAGCCGCGCTGGTGTCGGCTGCCAAGAAACAGTACGGCGAAGATCAGGAAATCGTCCTGCAGATCGACCGGCACGACGGCGCGATCACCGGCACCCACAACGGCGTCGCCCTCGATCCAGAAGAAACGATGGGCCGCATCGTCGCCCAAACCGCCAAGCAAGTCATCATCCAAAAGATTCGCGAAGCCGAACGCGACGCCCTGTACGACGAATATTTCGAGCAGATCGGGCAACTCGTTTCCGGCATCGTGCAGCGCTACGAAGGCAGCGCCGCGACTGTCAGCCTCGGCAACAGCGAGGCCCTGCTGCCGCGCAGCGAACAGATTCCCGGCGAAACCCACCATCCCAACGAACGTGTTCGGGCCACGGTGTGCGAGGTCCGCAAGGCCGGCAGCCGGGTGAAAATCATCCTCAGCCGCACGCGAACCCACCTCGTGCAGCGGCTGTTCGAGCAAGAGATTCCCGAAATTGCCGAAGGCGTGATCGAAATCCGCGCCATCGCTCGCGAGCCGGGCTATCGCAGCAAGGTGGCCGTGAGCAGCTCGGATCAACGGGTCGATTGCGTCGGAGCATGCGTCGGCGTGCGAGGCAACCGGATCAAGAACATCGTCGATGAGCTTGGCGGCGAACGGATCGATATCGTCCGTTGGAGCGACGAGTTGCACGTGCTGATCCCCAACGCGTTGCAGCCGGCGGAGGTCGAAGAAGTGATCCTCTGCCAGATGCTGGGCCGCGCGATCGTGCTGGTCCGCGAGGATCAGTTGTCGCTGGCGATCGGCCGTCGCGGGCAAAATGTTCGGCTGGCCAGCAAGCTGTGCGGATGGGATATTGAGATCATGACCCGCGAGGAGCTCGACGAGCAGATCGGGCGAGCGGTGTCCGGGTTCTCGGCCATTGAGGGAGTCGATGAAGCGTTGGCCGACAAATTGGTCGGCGAAGG
>Ga0182024_10014962_pt1 | contig 14934 bp, 12 predicted proteins | sample P32metaG_FD_120480 | JGI IMG/M metagenome (GOLD analysis project Ga0182024, IMG submission 120480) | Permafrost microbial communities from Stordalen Mire, Sweden - P3-2 metaG (Illumina Assembly) | ecosystem: Environmental > Terrestrial > Soil > Wetlands > Permafrost | place: Sweden: Stordalen... | reverse complement strand
CTGATGCGGGCCAAGGCGCGCGACCCATATCCGCCGCACGTCTCACTGGCCAGCAACCGCCCCGACACGATCTTCAATCGCTGCGACTGGATTCAGGTCTACCAGGAACTCGACCCCGGCTCCGATCGCGTCTTCATGCCGCAGCACGGCAGCGGCGTGATGCACTTAAATCTAAAACCCTTCACGCTCGACGCCACGGTCAGCAGCAACACCGTGCAGATCACTGAACGCAACTTGCAACTCCTCCGCCTCTACTTCAACGACCAGATGGTCGATTTTTCCAAGCCCGTGACCGTGGTCGTCAACCACCTGCGATATTTCAGCGGAATGCTCTCGCCCAGCATTGATGAGATGCTCAAGGACCAGCTTTTCCTCGGCCGGGGCTGGCGATATTACACAGCGGTGCTGGATTTGGACGTGGGATTGCCGCCGCGCATGCCGCGCTCAGCCGCCGCCGCCCCCACGACGCGCCCGCACGGCCAGATCATCATCCGCAATTCCGACGGTTCGATCCAGCGCATCATCGAGACGCCATAATCGTCGCATTGTGCAGCAGCGCATCGACCGCCTTGCGGGCGCGGCCGCGCATCCAGCCACCCATCAGCGGGAGCAGCACAATCCACGGCAAGAGCGGGCCTTCCATAATCAACAATCGCAAGGGAATGGTGATTTTGCCCCAGCCCGGCAGCAGAAATGCAAGGGGCAATTCCAGCATGGCCACGCCGATGAGAATGATCCCGACCAGCCGCATCAGCCATGCCACGCCGCCCAATTCGGCCCGGGCCGACAGCGAACTCCCCGCCACGCGAAGCTCGATGCGCGATGCCCCCAGCAGCGGATTCTGCCTCGTGTTGTACATGCGCGGCGCAATCGCCAGCAGGGTCGATTCTCCGGCGCTCTCGATTCGAAAGGCCGCCGCCGTGAGCGACGTCGCGAGGCAATCCATCACCCGCCGAGCGTCGCCGCGAAAATTTTCCGTTGCTTCGTAGGTTGGCACCATGGAAACCCTCAAGTCGGCTAGCTCGCCATCTCCGCTGCGTTGTTGAGCAGGCTGTCGACGCCCGCCGCCGCTTTGTTACGAAGCGGGCGATAGATCTTGAGAAACCCATTCGGCAGAAAAAGCCCCATCGCCAGCGGAAGCAGCCCCGCCAGTGGCGGGACCGTCCGGCCGTGAGAGTTCGTCAGATGCTGCCCCATTCGCGAATGCGGGCCAAAATGCATCTGGCCGCTGAACACCAGGCACGCGGTCGCGATGCACACAAGTATTGCCAACCCAAAAACAGCCGCGAGAAACCACAAGAACCCCGCCAGCCCGCCGAATTCGGCTTGTGCTGACAGTGTCGAACCATCGGCGCGAATATCGATGCGAGTCACGAGATCCAAGTCATGCGAGATGCTGTATTCCCGCGACTCTTCAGCACGGCTGATCACCTTCAGAGCCTTCGTCGCCACCAGCCGGTTCGGTTCGCGCAGCTCAATGTCGAATCCGATGGACAGCAGCGTTGTCGACATGAATTCCAGTGCCCGGCCGGCGTTGCCGCTGTACGGCCGCTTTTTTTCGTAGGTGATCACGCTGACGCCCCCTGTGCTTCGATGCAGATGTTTCGCACGAAGCGATCAACGCCCCGACACGCAATCGCCAGATAAGCGCGAGCTCCGAACAACATTGTGGCAATCGAGATCACGATCATCAGCGAGCTAATGCCAAGAATGAAGTGCCTGAACTCCGGCGTCATCTGCGGATCGCTGCTGATATTATGATAATAAAAGTATATCAGGGCCCCGAAAAACAAAACGCGCCCGACCATCCGCTGCAGAATCGGATATTCCATAAGAATCGCGTGCGCGGTCACCGTGTTTCCACTGAACCGGAGTTCAATTGAAAGCACCTTGGGAAGTACGGGCGCCCGATTGGGCAGCCTCCGCGGGCAGCGGAACTTGACCAGCGTGTCTGTTCGCTGCTCGACGGTGAACGTCGCCGCCGTCAGCGTCTTCACGGCAAATTCAATCGCACGCTTCGGGTCGCCGTTGAACGGTTCGGATTTTTCGTAGGTCTGCACGATTCACCTTTTGATCCGGACCCATTCTGAACGCCGAGAAAGCCCCAATTTAATTATATCTTCTCCTCCCTCCCTCCGACCTCCGCTTCTCGGCGTCTCGGCGTTAAGAATCCATTTGACTTGATCCCTTCATGCACGAATCAAAGTTCATGCGCTTCCTTCGCCGGTTCCTCCGCCTTCTCCGCCGGCCGCAGGCGCCAGGCCTCGGCCAGGGATTTGCGCAGGAGAAACTCGATCTGCCCGTTCAGGCTCCGCAGGTCATCGTTGGCCCAGCGCTGCAGCGCCTCAAGGAGGGCCGGATCAATGCGCAATAAAAACGACTTGCGGTCGGCCATCGGAGTAATCCGTTACGAGTTACTGGTAAATCGCTCCTGTTCGCGCACCATGATAGATATCTCTTAACATGATATATAAGTGATATCATTAAGATATCTATCTGTCAACACCCCGCGTCGACTTTAGCTCATCCAGAAGATTGACCATTGAATTCCGCAGCGTCTCCAGCATCTGATTCGGCGGTATATCCTTAAAATACAATGGCTTACCATACATAATCCGAACCGGATATGACTGTAGGGATTTGCTGTTGCGGTGCCAGGCGTACATGCTGCCGTCGATGGCAACGGGGATGACAGGCACGTCGGTTTTGCGCAGAACGATACCGATGCCCTTCTGAAGCGGGCCGATGGTTCCATCCTGCGTGCGGGTTCCTTCGGGGTAGACGTTCAGGGCGTAACCTTCCTCCAGGCGGGCGATGCAGCGCCGCAGCGCTCCAATATCCCCTTCGCCCCGGCGGACCGGGAAGGCGTGCAGTGCCCGCAGGAGCCAACCGCCGAAGCGGCCCTCGAACAGGTCGCTCCTGGCCATGTAGCTGACCGGCCGGCGCAGTTTGACGGCGACCAGAACCGGATCGAGAAAGCTCTGATGATTGGCAACCAGGAGGACGCCGCCGGTGGCCGGCACGTTCTCAATGCCATACGCCTTTAGATCGAATAAAACGGTGCTGAGAATCCAGGCCGGAACTTGCAGGGTCTTCCATAGAAGGGAACGTTGCATGTGCAGCCTGGGGCTGAATTTTGAATTCTGAATGTTGAATGTTGAAAAAACGTCAGGCCTGTTGGCGAGACTCGCTCGCTTTAATCCTCTTCGAAATTCAAAATTCAGAATTCAACATTCTCCTTCGGCGCCAAAGCCCGCGAGACAATTTGCTCCACAACCTGCTCCTCACTCATGTCGGTCGTGTCGAGAACCTCCGCCCCCTGCGGAATGCGCAGCGCGCCAACGACCCGCCCCTTGTCGCGGGCGTCGCGGTCCACGATCTCCGCCAGCAGAGCGGCCTGATCGACACATTCGCCGCGCGATCGCAACTGGGCGGCCCGGCGGCGGGCGCGCTCGGTGGGAGCGGCGTCGAGATAAAACTTTAATTCCGCATCGGGAAATACAACGCTTCCCTGATCGCGCCCCTCGGTCACAAGATTCGACCGCTCGGCTCCAATCCGCCGCTGCTGGGCAACCAATTGCTCTCGAATCGCCGGAACCGCCGCGACAAAACTGGCGGCCCGGGTCGCCTCGCTGCCGCGCAGGAGGTGGCCCACGATTTCGCCGTTGAGCAGAACGCCCGGCGGATGCTGCGACCAGTCAAACTCGATGCGGGCGTGCCGGGCGACGTAAATCAGTTCGCGGTCATCAGCCAGATCGATCCTGCGGCGCAGCGCGGCCAGTCCGATGGCGCGATACATCGCCCCGGTGTCGAGAAAGTCGAAGGAAAGACGGCGGGCGACCATTTGCGCCACCGTCGATTTTCCCGTTCCGGCCGGTCCGTCGATCGTCAGGATCATCCTGCCGACATCATCGAAATTTGTCGGCGTTGGTCAACGACCGGGGAGATGAATTTTGAATTCTGAATTTTGAATGTTGAAAAGTGCCGAATTTCACGGTTTTTCATTATTTCGGCGTCAGCGTGGCCAAACCGCGCAGGGAGGCTTCATCGACGTAGCGAAATCTGCGGCGCGGGTTCCGCGGCCAGTCGCGGTGCGACAGATCGGCCAGCGCGCCGGCGCCGCCGCTGACGTAGACAGTGGGCAGAAAACGCGCGTGGGCGTGAGTAAGCAATTCCAACCGGGCGGCGCTCGCTGTGGCGAGCGATTCGATGACGGCCGCCAGCATCTCCTCCCGCGTCGTCGCCAGCGTCAGATGCGAGAACGAAGCCTGCTTTTGCTCGATGCCGGTGCGCTCGCCGGCGAGATATGGCTCGAAATGCACGCTTGTGCGGCCGCGGCGGGCGAGCAGGGCGTGGAAGCGGTGGTCGGACAGGTCACGGAAAAACCGGCTGTGCATCCAATCCAATGATGAACCGCCGGCGGCGATGGTGGCGGCCGCGGTCCATTTGCATCCGATGCCCAGAGCGCGCGTCAGAAGTTGTGGATGCGGGCGGGCGCGAGCGCACACAACCGCCAGCACGTCGGTGGACCCGCAGACGTGAAAGAGCTGGCCGGGCCGTGAGCCGGTGAGCATGAGTGCGGCGCTGGTGTCCACCATTCCGGCCATCATGGGCGTGCCCGCCGTCAGGCCGAACGACCGCGCCGCTTGCGGTGTGATTTTCGCCGCTGCCACATTCGATTCGAAAATCTCCGGCAGAAGCGACCGAGAAACCCCAACGGCGTCGCACAACTCATCGCTCCAGCCGCCTTGCGTGCAGGTGAGATACAGACCCGTGAATGAGGCATTGGACGTGTCGATCACGCGAGACCCGGTCAGGCGGCGATGCAGAAATGTGTTGAGGTGCCCGATCAGATCGGCGCGGGCCATCACGCTTTTTTGGTTGCGCAAAAACCATGCGCACGTCGTCGAGCTGATGCCGCCGGGAAACGGGCGATTTCCAGCGAGGCGCAGGCACCGCGCCGCCCCGATGCGCCGCTCCAACTCGTTCGCCTGATCAATACTGCGCCGATCCTGATGCGTGACGATCGGCGTGATGGCGCGGCCGTTGCGATCCATCGCGACCCATGCGGGCGACATCACGGACAGGCCGATGCAATCCGCGCGGCGACCCTTCGATAAAGTTTGGATTGCCTTGGCGACGGCCCCGAGCAGACGCTGCGGTTCAATCTCCACGCGCACGCCGTCATGGCGGGTCGAATATTCAACCCGCGCCGCCTCGGTAAGCGGCCGGCCGTTCTTGAATAGCCGCGCCTTGACCGACGATGAGCCAAGGTCAATAGCAAGCAGGATCATCGAACCCGCTGTCTACTTCGTGCGGCTCTTACCCTCGACCACCAGCGTCTCCTTGCCGCCTTCGGTCCATTCCATGTGGTACGGCCCGGCGGGGGTCTTGTCGGTGCGCATGTAGGTGTGCCCGCCGAAGAAATCTCGCTGGGCCTGGATCAGATTGCCGGGCAGCCGGGCGCGGCGGTATGCGTCGTAATAGGCGAGCGACGCGCTGAAGGCGGGAGTCGCGATGCCCTGCGCGACGCCGATGCCGACGACACGCCGCCATGCGTCCTGCTTGCTCACAACCGCGTCCTTGAATTTGCCGGCCAGCAGAAGATTCGGCAGTTTTGGATCGGCGTTGAACGCCTTGGTGATGTCGTCGAGGAAGTCGGCGCGAATAATGCAGCCTGCCCGCCAGATGCTGGCCAGGTCGCCAAGGTGCATTCCATAATCGTAACCGCCGGTGCCGTCCGGCTTCTTCGGCTGGTTGGCGGCGTTGAGCATGGCCATGCCCTGCGCGTAGGAACAAATCTTGCTGCAATAGAGCGCGGCCTTCACGTCGTTGACGAATGCCTTCACGTCGCCGCTGAACTTGGCGGCCTTGGGCCCGGGAAGTTGTTTTTCGGCCGCCACGCGCTCAGCCTGTAGGCCGGACATTTCGCGGGCATCGACCGCCGCCGCCATGGTTGGAACGGCGATCTGCAAATTCAGGGCCGCCTGGATCGTCCAGGTTCCCGTGCCCTTCATGCCAACCTTGTCCTGAATCACGTCCACCATCGACTTGCCGCTGCCGGAAGGATCGGGGAAGTTGATGACCTTGGTGGTGATGTCGATCAGGAAGCTGCGCAGCTCCGAACCCTTCTGGTTCCATTGGTCGAACGTGCTTTTCAGATCGGAATTGCTCAGGCCGCCGACGTTCTTGAGCAGATCGTACGCCTCGGCGATGAGCTGCATATCGCCGTATTCGATGCCGTTGTGAACCATCTTGACGAAGTGCCCCGCTCCACCGCTGCCGCAGTAGGTGACGCAGGGAGCGCCGTCGTAGGCCTTGGCGGCGATTTTGGTGAGAATCGGCTCCAGATGCTTGTAGGCATCCTTGTCGCCGCCGGGCATGAGACTGGGGCCGTTGAGCGCCCCTTCCTCGCCGCCGCTGACGCCCATGCCGAAGAACTTGATGCCCGTCGGCGCCAGCGCCGCGACGCGGCGTTCGGTGTCGGTGTACAGCGAGTTGCCGCCGTCGATGACGATGTCGCCCTCCTGCAGGAAGGGCTTGAGGGCGTCGATGACGAGATCGACAGGCTTGCCGGCTTTGACCAGAACCAGAATCTTCCGCGGCCGCTCGAGCAGAGCGGCGAATTCCTGTTCGGTCTTGGCGGCCTTGAAGTTCTTTCCCTTGGCCGGGCCGTCCATAAAATCCTGGGTCTTTTCCCAGGTGCGGTTATAGACGGCAACGGGGAAACCGTTGCGTTCCACGTTCTGGGCGACGTTGCGCCCCATCACTTCCAACCCGATGACGCCGAAGGCCTGTCCGCTCATGGTTTATTCCTTTCATGAATGACGGAGACGATCTTCCGGGTTTTGCGCCGAATTTGCAACCCGAAAAAGATAAATCGTGCCGCCGAGCACCGCGACCGGTCGGCGGCGGAAGTCGATGCCCAGTTGGCTGATCGCCGCCGCGTTGTAGCCGCCGAGCTGCATGTAGGTTGCGCTGATGGCGACGACGGATTCGCCCCGCGGGGCAAGAGCGCGATTCTCGTGCAGGTCGATAAATTTCAGGCCGTAATGGGCGGGATCGTTGTCGCCGAAGTAGTCCAAATAGATTGTGACGCCACGATTCGCCCGCTGCCATGCGGCCAGTTCGGGCAAATCCTGGCCCCAATCGAGGTTGGAATCAGAAAGCAGTTGCAGCCGGCTGGATGCGAATGCGGCGTTGAAAAACGAGATGTAATCGGGGTACGCGGCCGCCGTCTCAACCGCCAGGCTCCCGGCGAGCGCGAGCAGGATCACCCTGCCGGGAATCCAGTGCCACAAGCGAGCGGCGGCCAAGCCGACGGCGATATCAACAAATGGAAGCACCGGGAAGAAATGGCGGTAGCCGATGTTGATCTCCGAGGCGCAGGCGACGACCGCATAGACGGCCGCCGGTATGAAAAGAGACAGACCCGTCCATCGGTCGCGCGGAGAGGCAAAGAGCAAGCGGCCGGCGTGAAGACGGACTGCCAGCGCAAGCAGAACCGCGGCAATCAGAGCCAGCGGCTCTTTGAAGAGAAACGCCAGCGGAAAGTAATACCATTTTCCGCCGTGATAGTGCTCGCCGAGCAGGAACGCGTCCACGTCGCCCTGATCGGTCAATTGCGTGAAGACCAGACCCTCGGCGAACGCCTGGGGAACAAGGTGTTTGCCCTCCGCGAACAACAGGGCGCGCGTCACCCGGCCCGGCTGCCATGCGGCGCGCTCGGCGCGAGAGGGATCGCGATGCAGCCGCGCGCGGAGGTCGTAAAAAGCGAGGTTCCTTTCAAACCGGCTCATTGGAACCTGCAAGCCGTCTGGACCGCCGTCGAAACGGAAGCCGTAGCAAGCCCAGGTGATCGCGCAGGCGGCCAGGAAGACGAGGGCGCACGTTGCCGCGGCTGCGGCGAGCTTGCGCGGCCGGTCCCCAACCAGCCGGCCGAGAATCAGCCACGGATCGCTCGACAGGGCGCGAGCGCTCATGGCCAGAACCAGCACGGGAAGCAGCAGCAGGCCGGTGAATTTGACGTTGACGGCGATGCCGATGAACAGCGCCAGCGCCGCCGCGCGCGGCAGCGTCAGCCGCCGCCCGCAATGCCAGATCGCCATCGCCGATAGCACGAAAGTGAGTGCGCACGCGACATCGTTCTTCATCAGCGGCCCGTGGCCGAGGAAATTGGGGTCCAGCGCATACAAGAGTGTCGCCGCCACCGCCGCGACCGGGCCGCCCAACTGCCAGGCCCAAATCGAAATGACGACGGCCAGCGCGATCGCCAGCATCAGACACATCGCGCGCCCATGCTCCAGCAATCCATAGCGATCCAAGTGCGTCCAGAACGGCTCGATCGGCCCCACTCTGACATTGCGATACGCCACGACCGCCGGATTGAACCTGATTGCGTCGCGCGGCGTGCCCAGGGCCACCCAGTATTCCCATAGCGGCGGGTTCGCGTCGTACAGCCGGTAGTCGTGCTCCCAGAGCATGAACCACCCAATGACGGCGTGTCCGGTCTCGTCGGCTGTCGCGCTTTCGCCGCGCACTGCGCGCCAGGAGATCAACGCGAAGGACGCCCAGAGCAATGCGCAGCTGAGAATCGCCCATCCGTCGCGTGCTTTGATTGCCGGCATGGCGCTAACTTCGCATCCGCGATGATAATTTCAAGCCGAACGGGCCCACGATATAATCGTCCGCACATGGAAGCGGCCACCCTCCAATGTCCGCAGTGCGGCGCCGTTGTGTCGAGTCTGGCCACGCAGTGCCAGTATTGCCAGGCGCTTCTGGAAACAGAGGCCTGCCCGCACTGCATGGGCATGATGTTCCGCGGCACAAACTTCTGCCCACACTGCGGCCGGCAGGTCACCGCAATTTCGGCGGGTCAGGCCACAACAAAATCCTGCCCGCGCTGCCAGGTCGCATTGCAGGAAGTTCAGGTCGCAAAAACTTCACTGGATCAGTGCGCCCGTTGCGGCGGACTCTGGCTGGACATGGCGACTTTCAACGCCGTCTGTTCCGACGCCGCCTCGCGGGTGGCCATGTCGGGTTTGGCGATTCCCGCGCCGACGCCGCTGGATCTGCACGTGCGTTATCTTCCCTGCCCGCTGTGCCGCAATCTCATGAATCGGACCGATTATTCAGGTTATTCGGGAATCGTCGTGAACCTCTGCCATCCCCACGGCGTCTGGCTCGACCGCGACGTGATGCCGCAAATCATTCAGTTCATCGATTCCGGCGGCCTCGACCAGGCGAGGAAAAAGGACATCGAGAAGCTTCAGCAAGCGCGCCGAGCGTTGGAATCGGAGCAGTACATGCGCGACGTCGGCCGCGTGGACAGGTTGGATAACGATATTTCGGGGACGGTCTAACAAAGAATCCGAGCCGGAGAAGAGTGTCTTCCCCGGCTCGGAGCAGCTTTCGATTACATGCAGGCGATATTCGCCCTGTCGATCACGCCATTTCTTGCGGCCTGATCATTCGCTGCGCGAACTTCCAGAGTCCCAGCCCGGCCAAAAGCACGAGACCGGCCGATGCGGCAGAGGGGGTCGGCACCGACGCGCTCACGCCGACCGTAGTGCCGGTCGAAGCGCCCCACACGCCGCCGTTCGAGTCCTTGATGAGAGCTTCCGTCACAAGAGGCGCGGTATTGGTGTCCTCGTCGAAAGTGGCGGCGGAGATCGGAACCGACGAGAAAATGTCGAAGTTCAAATCCTCCGCCAAATAATAGGGGAAGAAATAAAATGGCGGGTTGATCGCGAACGCGCCGTCATTGAACGAGAAGCCGAAAGAGTAAACCGGCGTGCTAGGCGGTTCGAAGAAGGTGTCCGGCGCGATAAGCCCCGCGACTTTCACCAATGTACCCACGTCGGCGGCCACAATCGTCAGATCGCTGACGGAAACACTGGAGTTGAACCCCCACGCGCTGATGAAGCTGCTTTCCAATCCCGGAAGGGCGTGCAGGTCCAGCGTCACTTCATAGTCGTTCACCTGCGTAAACGTCGCGCTCGCCCACGGCCCGGTCGGGCTGGGGGGCGTCAGAGACCCGTATGACCCGACATTCGTATCCAACGTGAAAGTAAGCGTGTCGGCGCGCACCGAGGATACCATTATCCCAAGCGCAACGGCAGCAACACCCAATAGCGCAGAAAGTCTCATGCTCTACTCCAAAAGGTCTTTTAGAGACAGGTCGGTTCGAAAAATCGAGGCAGCGACGAACGAACGCTGCCCACCCAATTTATGAAGTTGACTATACCGCCTCGAATCAGAATTGCAACGAAAACAGCCTGATTTTATTGGAAGTTTTTATGTTCCCGCCGCTTCGCGGGGCGTCAAAGATGTCGAATGACGGGTCTGGGCAGGATAAGACGTTTAAGAGGATGGTCGTTAAAACTCTTATTATGAAAACGCGGCGCGGCAGCCGGACCCTTCCGTGCGGCGTTTGCGCCGAAACAGCAATCCAGCCGCGCCGCCGGCGGCCACAAGTAATCCACCCGGTTCCGGAAGCGGCGCCACAGTCGGTTGTACCGATGCCGCTTCCGCCAGCGGGATGGTTGTGCCGCCCAGCGCTTCGCCGGAACTGGCTGCGGGAGCGACTTGCAGGAAATTCTTCAGCACGTCAGCGAAATCGGTGAAATTGGTGGAGGCAATCGACGGGCTGTTGGCGGCATAGGCGAAGTTGCCGTGCGCCCAGTCCGTCCCGGCCTGGTTGAAATATTTCAGAACCGTCGCAAAGTCGGTGAAATTCACGATGCCGTCGAGATTGGCGTCGCCGGCAAGCGTGTATTTGACGAGCACCTGGTTCGGCCCGGCGGTGGTGGCTGAGCCGTCGGTGTCGCCGTCGCCGTAACCGACCGACAAAGTCACGCCGGCCGCGCCCGCGGCGGCGGTGCTGCTGACGATTCCCGCGCCGCTCCAACTGCCGCCGGTGTAACCTTCGGAAAGGTAGCCGGCGATCGTCGCGACGGGGTCGTTCGCGGCCGAGCCATAGTTGATCGCCAGCGTGTTATTGGCGATATCAAGCGTGGACGCCGTATTGATCGCAAGCGAGGAGATGTTGCTCGTGCCGCTGTTGTGCGCCAGTTGCAGCGTCGTCGGATTGCCATAGAAGCTGTAGCCGATGCCCAAAGCGCCGTTGCCGCTGATGGTTCCGACTGTGGAACTGCCGCCGTCAAAGTACAAAGCGCCGCTATTGCTTATCGGCAGCGAGCCGGTGAGCGGTCCGTCAAACGTGGCGCGGCCGGCGGGACCGGTGGTGATCGAGCTGCTGTTGGTCACGGTCACGTCAAACTCCAATGTGCCGCTGGTGACGTTGATCGCGCCGCTGTTGGTGAAGGCGATGCCGGGGCCGACGACGGAATCGCCGGTTCCGCCGGTCTTTTCGAACGTTCCGTAGTTATTGAACGCCGCGTCGGGATTCAGCGGGTAGCCGCTGGTTGAGTTGGTAACCTGCCCATCGCTTTGCAGGTCGTAGAGCGCGCCGGCATAGTTGTTCAGCACGGAGGGGGAGTTCACGCCGGTGTACGAATTGTCGTTCCCTTCGATCGCCATCGTTGTGTTCGATCCGACCTGCAACATTGTGCCGTAATTATTCAGCGTGCTGCCGGGTTCGATCTGGAACATCCCCTGAAGGTGCTGGATCGTGGCGGTGTTGGTGAATGTGCCGGTGACGTACGCCCCATAGGTTGGAGCGGATACCTGAAGATTACCCGCGTTGGTCAGGCCGTTTCCGACATTGGCGTAGTCTTCCAGGACCACGCCGCTGGCGCCGCCGAAGTTGATCGTGCCGCCGCCGAAGAGGGCGCCGTAGGTCAGCGACAGAGCGCCGTTGCCCGTGCCGGTGTTGAGGCCGGTCACGTTGAATGTGTTGACTAAAACCAACTGGCCGCCGTTGGTGAAGACATAGGTTCCACCGTTCATCGCGCCGCCGCCGCTGAACTGCAGCGTGCCGCTGTCCACCTCGACGGTTCCGCTGTTGTTGAAGATGATGGTGGAATCGACCATCGACGTGTTGGTTCCGGCGGTCTTTTCAAATTTGCCGAAGTTGTTGAACGTCGCGTCGGGGACCAGTGGATAGCCGCTGGTCGGGTTGCTCATCTGGCCGTCGCCGTCGATGTTGTAAAGACCGCCCGCGAGGTTGTTCACGACGGCGGGATCGGCCGCATTGGTGAAGGTGTTGGAACTGCCGTCGATGGACAGTGTCGTGTTCGAGCCGATCTGCATGATCGTGCCGGAATTGTTCAGTGTGCTGTCGGGGTTGACCTGGAATGTTCCCTGCGTGTGCTGAATCGTGCCGGTGTTGGCGAACGTGCCGGTGACGTAGACATCGTAGGTTGTCGGCGCAACCGTCACGCTGCCCGCGTTGGTCAGGCCGTTGCCGATGACCGCGTTGTCCTGCAACACCAGCATGTTGGCGGGAAAATTGATCGTGCCGCTACCGCCGAGAACGCCGCCGTTGGTGACGAGCATATTGCCGTTGCCGCTGCCCGTGCTCGTGCCGGTGAAACTGAACAGACTGTCGATGACGATCTGTCCGCCGTTGGTGAAGACGTAGCTGCCGGCGTTGCTGGACCCGCCGCCGTCGAACTGGAGCGTGCCGCTGTCCACCTCGACGGTTCCGCTGTTGTTGAAGACGATGCCGGCCCCGACGAGCGCGGTGCCCGTTCCGCCGGTCTTTTCGAGCTTTCCGTAGTTGTCAAACGTGCTGTTGGGACTGTAGCCAAAACCGCTCGTCTGGTTGAGCAACTGCCCGTCGTCGGCGAATTCATAGATTCCGCCGGCGAGATTGTAGAGGAACGCCGGATCGGCCGTGTCGGTGTTGGAATTGAAATCCCCGTCGATGGCGAAGGTGCTGGCTCCCTGCTCGATCAGTCCGGTGTTGGTGAGCGTGGCGTTGGCCGCGACGTAGGGCGACCCGCCGCTGAAGATCGAAATCACGCCGCTGAGGGAGTTGGTGGCGCTGGGAATCGTGCCGGTGTACCAGTTAAATGTTCCATTGTTGGTCAGGTAGCCGGGAACGCTGATGGATCCGCCATGCAGATCGAGCTGGCCGTTGTTCGATGAGGCGAGCGAAAGATTCAGCGATGAACCCTGTTCAAGGCTCAGCGACCCGGTGTTGGAAAAATTTCCGTCCACGTAGAGAGCGCCGGTCACGTCGCCGGACGCCTGATTGGTGAAATCTCCCTCCACGATTCCGCCGAGGCTGTCGAAAATGCCCTGATTGAGCACGTTGGTTCGGATGTCGAAATTCCCGTCGCCCGACAGCGTGCCGCCGGAATCGACAGTGAGGCTGTGCACCGTGACGCCCTGCTGGTCCATCGTCACATCAGCGCTGGTGGGGATGGTCACATCATAGGTGACGGCCGCCGCGACCGTGAAACTGGCGTTGACGCCGGGAACCTGGGCGCTTTCCAAATTGAGGTTGTAGAAGATGACCGAAAGTTCGGTCGGCCCGGAGTTGACCAGCGTATTGGCGGACGCGGGAACGGAGAGGAACGCTCCGACCGCCTGCGCGTCATTACCCGCGATCGTCACGCCGCCGTTGGACAACAAGATCGGCGCCCCGGTCCACGTGGCCGGCGAGCTCCAATCCTCCGCCCCAACGGAGACGGCCGCCGACGCTGGAATGATGGGAACCGCAAGATTCAGGCTGGCCGAGGCGTCTGAGAATCCGTAGACCGTGCCGTTCTGGCCGGAGCTTGAAGAATAGTCGGCAATGATTGAGCCGGTCAGAATGCCCGTCGCCTGCCCCGATGCCGAATGGGCCGAGAATACACCCGCAGCCACGGCGAGACCGGGCGTGAAGAAAACCGCCCGGCTTAACGCCCGGCGGCTTTTGCGCGATGACACATTGCCCCTAAGCACTGCACCCACTCCTTATCAGCAAAACCACTGATATCACACAAGCCCGCACATTTCAAGGAAAAACGGGGATTCCTGCCTCCGCGCGTCAGCCGCGTCGGAGAAGATCTGTGGCTTTAGAGCCTCGATGTTCTGCGTCTGCGGCGGCTGAGCAGACCCGCGGCAACAAACGCCAGCGCGGTCGAACCCGGCTCCGGCAGCGGGGCAGTCGTCGTTTGGATTTGCGCCGCCAGACCCAGGGGGGTGCCGGATCCGGGCAAAGAATCCGCGCCGAGCGACCCGATGCTCTTGCCGAAATTCTTCAGCACCTCGGCGAAGTCATAGAAGTTCACCGGGTTATTCGGATTGTAAGTGAAATTGCCGCCGGTCCAGTCCAAGCCGGTCTGCTGGAAATTCTTCAGGACGGTGGCGAAGTCCGTGAAGTTGACGATGCCATCGAGATTCGTGTCGCCGATCAAGGTGTACTTCACCAGCACCTGGTTCGGCGCGCCGCCGGGATCGGTCGAATCGAGATAACCGATGCCGGCCACATTCTGATTGGCCGCCGCGGAACTGCTCGTCAGCCCGACACCGCTCCAATTGCCGCCGTTGAACCCGCTGGCCAGATAGGAAACGATCGTCGCGATCGGATCGGCCGCGGGGGCGTAATTGATCGCCAGACTGTTGTTGGTAATGTCCAAAGTGCCGCCGTTGAGCGAGAGCGAACCGATCTGGCTCGCGCCGCCGTGCGAGGTCAGCGTCGTCTGGCCGCCGCTGATCGCAAGCGAACCGTTGCCGATGATCTGTCCGAAGCTGATCGCTCCCGCCGTCTGCGTGATCGGACCATTCAGATTGGCGACGGTTGCCGAGACGCTGCCGCCGTTCACCTGAATGGAGCTGAACGTGTTGTAGAGGACCAGCGCCCCCGCCGCGCTGAGCATTCCGCCGCCGCTGACCGTGAGGGCGCCGGTTCCGCCGGCCGACGAGGGGGAGCCGCCGACGTACATGTTCCCCGCCGTGAGCGTTCCGCCGCTCAGATTATAAATCCCCGTCGCGCCGGCGTTGTAGCCGAGCGACAGATTGGAAAAATTGTTCACCATCTGG
>Ga0182024_10014961_pt1 | contig 14935 bp, 9 predicted proteins | sample P32metaG_FD_120480 | JGI IMG/M metagenome (GOLD analysis project Ga0182024, IMG submission 120480) | Permafrost microbial communities from Stordalen Mire, Sweden - P3-2 metaG (Illumina Assembly) | ecosystem: Environmental > Terrestrial > Soil > Wetlands > Permafrost | place: Sweden: Stordalen... | reverse complement strand
GTTGTATTGATCCTTGAACTTCGCGTGGCCCGGTTTGCCCGTGAGCAGCTTGTGTGACGGCGAGGGTCTCGTCGCACCGGTGCTCAAGTCGATCACGATCGGATGCGCGTTCGAGCCGATGTAGCAGCTTCCCCCCAGCAGCGGATTACTCAGCCTGAGCTTCACCGGCAGCGACAGCCCGACCCCCTTTGCTTCAACCAGATTTTGCGTGCTAACTCCGAGCGCGCCGGCAGGCGCCGCGAGCGCGATCGTGGCCGTCACCTGCCCGGTCCCGCGACCGATGATCTCTTTGAGTCCCCCAGGAATAATCTGAGGCGCAACCGAAAGCGTCTTGTCGTTTAGAGCACCGATGAATTTCTGCTTCCCGGTTACTTCATTTTGGTGAACGCCGCCCTGCAGGGTGATCGTTTTTGTGATCGGGATTGCCTTGTGCCCGATTATCAATTTGCCACTTTCGGTCTGGGCGAAAATGCATATGTCTGTCGCGGGATTACTCAGAGGGCACTCGGCAAATGGCGCATAGTCGCCGTTGGAGTGAGATCCCCCAGACGTCAGGACGAGCACGAGCAGTGCCACGATCAACACCCCGCCCGCGACGAGGACATATCCGCGTTTAGCCACGAGCTCGCTTGGGCTTCGCGTGCTTGGGCTTTGGGCGTTTGGGCTGCGGGCATGCGAAGATGGCGATCTTCGTGCTCTGTTTGATCACGGCGCCGTTCTGGCCGGTGATCGCGGTTGACATGCTCAGCGTCTGCGAGCACAGGTTGCCCTTCGTCTTTGCCGGCAGGTTCGTCGCGAGCAGCGAGTGCGGGCCGTTCTGCAGCACAAGGTCGAAACTCGAGATCGGGGCGTCGGGCAGCGCTTTGAAGGTGCTGGAGGTGACGCCATGCTTGATGCTCGTCTGCCCATCCAACTCGAGCTCGATGCCTTCGCCCGCCAGCACGATCTCCAGGTCGGGGAACGCCGCGCCGCCGTGACTGACGAGGTACGCCGGGCCGGTGAGCGGGTTTCCGAATACCGGTGTGACGACGCTCGCCCGCCCGACGACCGAGGCGGTTGGACACGCGGCGGGATCCGCTGCGAACACCGCCGAGGCGCAGGCTTGCCGCAGCGTCGCCTGCCGCGCCGGCAGCTGCTTGGGGAGATCGAGCTTGAGCTTTGCGATGTTCGCCTGACCGGGGTGGGTGGGACCCGAAACAACCTTCACATGGAGATAGGCGCCATCCTGCTTGCTGGTCTTCGCCTCGGTGAGCGCCGTGAGCTTCGGAATGAACGGCAGCTGCGCGCAATTGGCCGCTGCGAAGGGACTGGAGACGGCTGCGTTCGTGGCACCCACGCCGCCCACGCCGCCGGTCGAGGAGATCGTGCCCCCAACCGTCAGCGGCGCGCAATCGGTGGGGTTGAAGATGAAACCTAGGCGATCGATGCTCAGGTTGACCGTGCGAATGTCCAGCGGGATGCCATCCCAGATCGCCGGCAGTGGATCACTCGAGATCGTCAGCTGCGCGGTGTGCGGGTCGACTTCGATCCGCGCCCGCATGACGATGTTCCCGAGGTCGAACGGCCCAGCGATCGCCGGTACGACGATGCTCAGACCGAAGGGCGCGATCGAGCGATCAGAACCATCCGGGAGGGTCGATCCATCCGTGAGGGTGGAGACGGGGCCCGTCAGGTAGACCGCGTTTGCTGGCTGACCGGGCCCGGGCAGGTAGAGCGGGTCTTTGCCGGGACCGGCGCCGACCGTCGTCGTGCCGATCGCCGAGGCCTGCGGGCACTGCCCGAGCGAGGCCTGCGGTTCCGGGCACAGCGCGACGTTCTTCAAGATCGCCAACAGCCCCGGAGGCATTTGCACCGTGTAGGCGCCGAAGCGTTGTTCGCCGTCTTGGCGCGAGAAGGTCAGCGAGAACGAGCTGAACGCCCTCGCCTGGTTGTTCTCCGTGCCGGCCATGAACGACGGGTCAAAGCGCCCGCTCGGGCACGGGCCAGCACGTGGCCCCGAGTCGATTTCGAGGTTCCAGGTCTGGGTCACTGCGGGCGTGCCGCTCCACGGCATGAGCGAGCTGCTCGTTTCGTAGGAGCCGCAGGCAGGCGGGGTGACGAGCAGTGCCCGCGCACCACCGAACAAGCTCAGCTTCATTTCGCCGATCGGGAGCTGCGGCAGGTCCCCGAACGTGACCGTCAACCGACCCGTTTGCGGGTCTGCTTCGACCTTCCCCGCGAGCTTGACCAGCATGCCGTCGCCTTCGGCGACCACATACAGCGCCAGCAGCGAGTTGAACGGATTGGCGTTCTGCTGGGCTAGGTAGATCGAGCCTTCGAGCGGCGCTTCGAGCAGCGGCGTGAGTATCTTTGCGCTGCCGAGGATCGACGCTTCGGGGCAGGACGCGGGTTCACCCGAGTGCAGCGCGATCTGTCCTCCCGGACGCCCCGGTTCTGGGGTATCAGTGCAGGCCACACGCCCGTTGGCCGCCGGCGGTGAGATCGCCATCCCCGCGGGCAGCGTAAGGACCGCTTCCTTCAGGTCTGCCTCCGCCAATCCGCTGGTGGCTTCTTCCCGAGGCAGCTTGAGATCGACATCCAGCCCGCTCGGCGATTCCGCGCTTGCGACTGCCGGTTCGGCTGTGCTGACGGTCAGTTTCGGGTTGAAGTTGAGGTCTTGGCAACCCGTCAGCGGCGGCGAGAACGAGCTCGCGGTCTGCCAGCGCGGATCGCCGAGGTCGGGGGTCCCGTCGGGGTTCAGTGTGCCGGGTTCCTGCCATGAGTCGGTGTTCATCGTCGTCAAAAGCGGTTCGCCTGTGCATGACGAAGGCAACGTCAGAAACGGTTTGGTGGTCCTTTCCACGGGGCAGCTTTCGCGGATGCCCGTTTTCTTGAAGCTCTGTTTGGCTTTTTCATCGGCACACAGGCCGCGTTCCCCGTCGTGACTCGTTTCCGATGGGTTGCCCCACAGCGTCAGTTCGAGACCGTAGATCGGGTGTTGCTCGGATATGTCGGAGATGTCCGCCGACAGGCCGTAGTCGGTACCGGTGCGCAGCCTGCCACCGACATGCATGATCAGTCCAATCCCCGCGACGTTGAAGCCCAGCTCGGCCGGCACGCCCGCCGAAGGCGCCATGTTGTAGATCGGTTCGTCGAGAAATTCGTGGTCATCGAGGTAGAGACTCACTACCCCCACCGCCGCCGCGTTTGGACAGCTAGCTGGAGCCCCCTGGCTCTCGAGCTCGGACTCGGTGCACCTCGTCTCTGTCGCGAGCGGATCGACGATCATCCCCGCCGGCAGCTTCACCTCGATGTCCTTTGGGTCCCCATAGGTGCGGACACGCAGAGGTTTTTCCGTCGCCGTCACGACATGGTTGAACTCGATCGCCGTCGTCAGCGCGTACGGGTGCGAGCCGGCCTGCGTAGCGAGCGCACCTTCTGCGTTGCTCACGATCGAGCTCCTGAAGCCTTCCACCCCGAACGTTTCGCTCGCCCATGCCGGGCTTGCAAACACACATATGACCCCCACCACGAGCCACACCGGGAAACACATGACGAACCTGGTCATGATCGGTGGCTCCGCCCGGCCTTGTGGGCCTTGGTCTTAATCTTTGCTCGAGCTTTTTTCTTTGCCTTGCGCTTCTCTTTCTTCTTTTTCTTTTTGACTTTCACCTTCATTGCAGGTTTGGGTTCCACCGGGGTGAAGCTCCCTTCACCTGTGATCGTGGCGCTGGCCGGCGCGTCGAACGCCGGTGAGGAATCGACTGGCCCAAGACAGCCTTCGCCCGTACAACTCACCGATGGCAGCGGATTCTGGGCGGCGATCCCACCTTCGACACGCGCGTCGTAAACGTCGTAGTTTTCATCCCGATCCTGATCTACCAGCGACTGGCGAGTAAAGAAGAAGACATTACTGCCGTTAGAGCTGGCGTCGCCGAAGTAGGATGGTTGGGCGCCCTGGCCTGTGGAAATCAGATACAGACAGCCATCATTGCCTACGCTGAAGCTCGCGCTCGCGCGTTCGCATGAGCCCGCGCCTTCGCGCTCCCACTCGTACACATCGGCCTGTCCGTTCGTGTCCTGCGGCACGAGCGCTTCCTGCGTCTGGAAGAAGACGCGACTGCCGTCTCCGGCGAGGTTGCGTGTCAGGAAGGCGTTGCGTTCCGGAGCGACGGTTATCGACAGGTTGCCCGTGAGATACGCTTCGCTGGTCGCCGGCGCCCCGCTCGGATTGCACGATACGCACGCCAGCCCGCCGCCCGCCGCGTCATATAGGTAGAGCTCACCTTGGCCGGCGTTGTCATAGCTCGTCAGCTGTGCTTGCGAAGCAAACAGCACCGCTGTACCATCGGGTGTGACCCGAGAGCTCTTCTCTCCCGCGGCAGGTGCGGCACCGGGATCAGCGCTATAAAAACCACGCCAGTCGTATTCATCGTATTCACCTTCCCTGTCCAGTCGTGTGATGAAGAGCGTTTCGCCGTCATGCCACTCATACAGGTTGGCCTTGCCCGCTTGCGCTTTTTCATCGTTACCGTTTTCGTTGCTTGCCAGCGCTTCGGTGGCGACAAAGTACACGTAGGAGCCGTTTTCGGTCGCGATCCCGAGCGTTCCGAGCACGCCCGCGGCGCCGCTCGTGAGCGCTTCGCGCGCTTCCGCAAGCGCTTCCGCTTCGAGCTTTTTACTCGCCTCGAACTTATTGACGCTGAATCGGTAGAGGTCTTCGCCTTCGGTGTAGAAGACCATCGAACCGTCCGCGGTCGCGGCCCGCCAGTACGCCGGTTCGGTTCCCGCCGAAACCGGAATCGTCCTCGCGGCTTCCGGTTCGCGCATGTAAATCTGCCCGGTTTCCCCATCGCTGAAGAACACGCGCGAACCGTCTGCGGAGATCGTGTTCTGTGTGTAGAACTTGCCCGTCGCGCCACCGATGGATTCTTCACCAAGCGCAGGTCCACCGGGGCCGGCGACCGAGCCTTCGCTCGGCGCCTTGCCGTCGGGCAGGACCCCGGCCAAGCTCAGCTCTTCACCGGACGGCTTGCTCCCATCCCATTCGTAGAGGTTGACGACGTTGGGGGTGGCAGTCGGCAGGAGCTGTTCACGGGACTCGAAGATGATGCTCGAGTCGTCGGCCGTGGCGTCCGCGAACGCGGCGATGCCCGGACCAAGCAGTCGAAAGACGCCAGTCGCATTGTCGCGCAGATAGGAGTAGCGCCCAGGCGCCAGGCCCGCTTCGAGTCCAGGTTCCACGAGGGCAACCGTCTCCGAGAGGTCTTCGGTCAGGCTCAGGACAGACGCGGACCCGTGCCCGGGCAGCGAGCGGGGGATCGTCGCGGGCACCAACCCCTGGGTTGACCATTCGCCGCCGGCGCGGGTGCTGAGGTAGAGCGAGGGGCCCGTCGCGCTCAGCACCCCTGGGAACGGCGCATCGGAGAAGAACGTCACCCCATCGCCGGACGGCGAGCTCTGCACGACATCGGCTTCCCCGAGGGCGTCGGTGAAGTTCTTGTCGACGGGCGAGGCCTGCTCGTACGCGCGGCAATCCGAGAGCTTCAGCGCGTAGCCGTCCTGTCCGCGGAGCTGTTCGTTGGGACACCCTTCCGCCTGGGCGAACGCCGCGAAGGTCCCAGCTCCCAAGCCGACACAGACAAATGTCAGCAGCAACAGAAACAGTAACGCCCGGCCGATCCGCGACGACAGGCTTCCTCCCCCAGCTTTGAACACTGAGCAAGCCTACACAATGCTCGGCAATCCCATTACAGCTTGATTTTTAGAATCTACTAGGGGACGGGATTATCCCGTCCCCTAGTGTAATCATGCAGCTATTTGCATGCCGCTGTTCACGCATGCCGCTGCTTACGTTTCTTTGACGCTCCAATGATCGTGAGCTTTTGCGCCGCTCAGTTCAACCGCCATCGTTTCATCTGTTATTTCAACTGGATTGCTGCCGATCATAAGGTTGGCGCTGCCCGCAGCTTTGCAAATCAGTTTGTGTTTTTCTGCTTCCGTTTCCGCTTCGGTCTTACTCGAGTCAACTTCACACAGCTGCGAACCTGTAATGTTAAAAGCTTCTGGTTTTTCGACTTCACCGATACCGCATAAGCTTCCGCCTTCAATGCCTATCGTAGCAAAGGCAGCACCTGTTTTTGGTTCGAGCTTATCCAGTATCTTTCCCCCCGTATACTGCAACTCGCCGATGAGTTCGGTAGTTTTAATTTTTGTTTCCTCCGCCGATGTGAGCTTGCAATTTGCTGGCGCAAGAAGTTTGCATGTTTCAAATGTTATTTTGGTCTTAGATTTACCTACGGTTCCAGCGACTCCACCTTCAATAAATCCGGTTGATTTACCGCTGGCACATTTGATTTCCGCTGTCGTGCCCCCAATCGAGGCCTTTAGGATGGCTGAGCCACTCGTACCCGCAGCTTCTTCCGAGGCGCTCACCAACGGTGCCCCTTCGACGCAGTAGCCTGGCGTCCCTAAGCTTTTGCAGCTACCCGACGCCGATGCCGGCGTCGAGGTCGACGCCGTCGCGACCACGCTCATGGCAAGCACGGCCAGCAGGCCAGCGAAGATCAACTTGGTTCGAGACATCAGCAAGCAACCTCCATCCGCCCCGGCTCGCGGAGCACTCGTCGTGGTAGGACCATCGCCGGTAATCTAGCATCTTTCGTGATACTAGAAAAGCCTGGTGCCTGACGAGCGCCCAGAGCCTACCCCAGAGCCCCTCTAGGAGTGCGCCTTCTGGTCTCTCCAGGCCCACACGCGTTCCTAGCGAGGCTGCCCTTCAGCCGTGGAGATCACGCCTTCAGATGCGCTTGGCGAGGCGGTACTGGCGCGAGATCGGGTCGCGCTCGAGCACGCCGACTTCGACGAGCGTCGAGGTGTAGCGGTGGGTCGTGCTGATGCCCATGCCGAGTTGGTGGGCCACGTCGGTCACCGAGCGGGCGCTCCCGTCGGTGGGGTAGGACGCGAGGACCATCAGGCCGCGCAGCAGCGAGCGCGAGAGTCGCACATCGTCCATCGGCACAGAGGAGGCCTGGACGTCCAGCTCCTCCAAACCGCCCAACAGCCCCAGCAGACCATCGTCCTGCGCGGCCTCACGCACGATCTGGTTGATCTGCGCCTTGGACAGCTCGATTTTGATTCCGTTCTCTGAGATCTGGGGCATTGCTCGATACTGACGATGGCGCGGGCCCGTGCCTAGTGACGCGTCGCCATCAATTTCCAGCGGGCCTCAGCGGCGGGGATGCGGGGCCAGGACGAGGCCCGGGATGACGAGACCCAGGATGGACGCCAGGGCACAGGCGAGGACTGGACCCGGGATGGTGGCGGGGATGCAGCACCACACGCGCGCCCGCATGGGGGGTCACGATCACGCTGCGCCAGCGGGGATGCTCGATCCCGCGCCCGGCGGGCAGCACGGTCATGCTCGCGAGCACAGTGCGCAGCACGGTCTTCATCTCGAGCATCGCCAGGTGCAGGCCGGGACAGCGCTTACGGCCCCCGCCCCACGGCAGCCACGTGTGCGCCGACGGCGGCGTCCCGAGGAAGCGCTCGGGCCGGAACTCCTGCGGCTCGGGGTAGAGCGCCGGGTCGTGGTGCAGCAGATAGATGCATCCCAACAACCGAGCCGGTGGGCGATAGGTCCAGCCGCCGAGGACGATCGGCTGCTTGACCGCGCGCGGAATCGTGAACAGGAACACTGGGCGGTGGCGCAGCACCTCCTGGATCGTCGCGGTCAGATACTCCTCGCCGCCGTCTCCATCGCCGTCCGCGTCGAGCTCGCCGATCAGCCGATCGAGCACCCTCGGGTTGTGCGCCAAGAGTTGAAATGCCCACGCCAACTCCGAAGCGGTGGTCTCGTGTCCAGCGAGGACGACCGACATCAGGTGATCACGCACCTGCCGCGAGGACATCGGCGAGCCATCTGTGTTGCGAGCCCGCAGGAGCCTGTCGAGCAGGTTTCCAGAGCACCCGCCAGCGCACGCTCGATCCTCGATGATCGCGTAGATCAGCCGATCGACCTCCGTGCGCGTGCGTAGGAAGCGCTCCCAGATGCGACGTCCAGGACCGTGGCGCAAGAGCGGCTCCGGGAAGACCGCGCTGCCGGTGACCGTCAGCATCGAGAGCAGGCGATCGCGCAGCGCATACAAGCAGCGATCGGTGGGGCGAGCCGATGGGCCGAAGATCGTCCGCAGGACGACCTCCAGCGTCAACGCGCGCAGACGGGGGTGTAACGCGAAAGGAATGTCCCGCGGCCACGAGGCCACCTCGCGTCGTGCGATGGCGGTCACCAGCTCGGCGTGCTGTTGCACCAGCTTGGCGTGAAAGGCCGGGAGGATCGCCTTGCGGCCGTTGAGATGCTCGTCCTCCTCGAGCAGCATGAACGACTGCTCACCGACGAGCGACTCGATCGTATCCGCCCCCTCGCCGGGGCAGAGCACGTCAGCGGGCGCGGCAAGCATCGCCCTGATGTCATCGGGCTTGGATAGGAACACAAGCGGTGGATGGCTGGTCATGTTGATCGTGAAGCGGCTGCCATAACGGTGGCGAGAGCGCTCGAGGTGAGTGAAGGGCGACCTCCAGATCGCAAACGTCTGCGCAGCCGCGGGTAGTTGTGAACCTGGCGGGAGCTCGCCCCGAGCCGGTCGCGCCGGTGCTGCTCGCGCGTCCGCGGCGGCGCGTTTCAGATACGCGGCGCGCCACGTGCGCACGAGCGGCAGCAGCAAGCGCGTGAGGGAGCCACCCGCGCCGGCGAGCGCCCGTGTGCCCGCGCGCATGTCGGGCGTGTAGGCGCCATCCCGGGATAGATGCATCGCGACCATGCAGGCGACGAGCGTCGCGTGGCGGTGACCGTTGCGCAGGCCGCGTGCTTCACGCGCGGTCCGATCGACGATCTCACAGAGGCGCGCCACGGCGAGATCGCCGTCGCCGTAATGAGTTATGTAGGAGTGACTGCCGCTGGCTGCGTCCTCGAGCTGATCGGCGTAGCTGTCGAGCATTGTGATCGCCAGGGACACCCACGGGAAATATGCGGCCAAGGCATTGGCGATATCCCCCTCCTCGCATGTGGATTCGGCGGCAAGGGCGAGCAGCACGTGCGGCGTGAACGCGCTCGCGGCGGCGGTGCGCTCGAACCACTCGAGCGTCCGCACCTCGGACGGGTCGCGCTCGGCCCAGGCTTGCAGGGCCGCGTCGCGGCGCGCGGGATCGGGATCGTGGTTGGCGCTCTGGACGGCGCACATCGCCACCCCAGCAAGCACGTGCGGGCGCACCCGTGAATAGGACGGCAGCGTCGTGCAGCCCAGACGGCAGCACTCGACGAGCGCACGCAGATAACCACCGTCGTCCTTCCACGGATGGTGGCGGTAGTAGTCGGAGATCGGCGCGCCGGGGTCGAGCGCCTCACTGAGCGCGAGGTGTAGCTGCTGGGCGTTCGCCTGGCCCGGGTCGCGCTCGCTTACGTTGTCGAGGAAGTCCCAGATCGTCTGATAGGCAACGAGCAGGCGCAGCAGTCGTTGATCTCGGCTCCTCGGCAACACCCAGAACAGCGCGGCGCCCTCGGAGTGATCGCGCTTATACGTGAGCGAGTGCAGCGCGTCTTCGCGCAACGGCAGATCGGGGATCGCCTGCGCCCGGGCACGCCAGGCGTCGATCTCACGGGAAACCGCCGGCAGACCCCACAACAGCTCACGGGTGGCTGCCGCCAGCAGTACCCAGGCTTGCCTGGGACCGAGCGGCGCTGGATCGATCTTTCGTGATGCCGGGATATTTCCCGAGCCTAGAAGATCGATCGGGTGGCAAGTTTGCGCTCCCGAGGACTACACGTATGGACGCACGCTGGCGGCGCGATAGCCCAGCAACGCGACGAGCGCGACCGCGACCACGCTGACGAGCGCGAAGCTGGCGAGCGCGAGCAACGCTCCGGCCGAGAAGACGATCGGGAAGCCCGTGACGCTCGCCAGCGCATGGCTGATGAGCAGCTGTCCATAGATGCCGCACAGCGCGCCGATCAGGCAGCCGGCGCCGAGCAGCAGGCCGCTCTCGCAGAGCAGCGCCCGCCACAACACGCCGCGCTCATAGCCCTGCACCTTCATGCGGGCGAGTCGAGGACGGCGCTGCCAGATCATTGCCCCCATCGCGATCGACATCGCCAGCACCGTCGCAATCAGCACGAGCGTCGCGATCTGCGTCAGGCGTGAGAGCCCCTGACGACTTGCCGCTCGTAGGCTCTCCTCGCGCTGGCGAGCGCTTTCGACAGTAAGCCCCGATGCCGGTCCGAGCGCTTGGCGGATCTCACTACGTACCGCCTGCGGGTGAGCCCCCCGCTCGAGCATGACGTTGTAGGCGCTCGGGTCGGTGCTGCCCCAGGCGCGCGCATAATCCGTGGGGTTGAGGATGATCGCGCCGGGCGGCCAGCCGAGATTCGTAGTCAGCGCGGCAACGCGGAACGTGGCCGGGACTGGGGAAGGCAGTGTGAACCACTGCCCGATGTGCAAATGATTCTGAGTGGCGATGGCCTGCGAAACAGCCGCCCAACCACCGGCCCTGAGCCTCGCGACCGCAAGCGCGAGGTTACCTTCGACGAGCTGGCTCGGTGGAAGCGGGTGAACAGCGGTGTCCGGCGGCGCCAAGACCCACACGTGACGATCGCCGTAGTCGAGGAAGCCGGCGTGGTACAGACCGACAGCTCGAACTCCGGGAAGCGCCGTGAGCGCCATAGAGGCACGATCGCGAAACGGGGTCGTCGCGAGCAGATCCTGCGTGCCCGGCGGGGCGACCCAGAAATCGGCAGCCACGGCCGCGTCGTGGGCCAAGCGATCCAGCCCACGCTGGAGATTGGCGTGTGCTCCCTGAATCGCGACGCTCCCGAACACGGCAATCGCTCCGGTTGCCGCGATCGCGATCGATCGCGCACGCGTCTTGGGTGAGCGTAATTCGATCACGGCGATCCGGGTCGATGCGGATCCGAAGCGCGTTTGCAAGCGATCGAAGACGGCGATGACCGCATCGAGCAGGAGCGGCAGGAGTAACAGCAGCGCGATCACCAAGATCACGCTGCCGAGGACAGCCGACTGCGGCGCGGCGAGGAGGATCGCCATCGTCAGCGCAAGGCACGACAACCCAGCAGTAAGAGCTCCAGCCGTCCGCCATTCACGGAGGCGATGCTTGCGAGGCATCGAAGCCGCGGCCGAGCGCGAGAAGATCTCTCGCAGCGGGATCAGCACCCCTACGCAGGCGGCCAGCAGCCCCGCGCCCGCGGCGATCACGGCGCTCTGCCAGGTGATGATCCGCTGCGACCCCACGGGAAACGCAAACGACAGATAGCCGGGATTCGATCGAAATACAGCGATCGAGAGCAGATCTCCGAGCGCCAAGCCGATCAGCGCGGCCAAAGCACCGAGCACGAGCGCGTCGAACAGCAGCGCCTCCACGATGTCCAAGCGTGTCGCGCCGTTGGCGCGCAATCCTCCGACCAGGCCCTGGCGTAGCGGCAGCGTCAGCAGCATTGCGCTCAGCGCGAACAGAAACCCGACGAGGGCGCTGATCCCCGAGAACAAGCTCTCACCCTGGTTGGCCGGCGCGGCCGCGACCCTGAATAGAGTCACGTCGAAGTTGGCCGGCTCCACGTTCAAGCGATCCGCCGCGAGCCTCAGCAACCCTGCCCGCACCTCACGATCGTGCCCCGGCATCGCCTGGACAAACACGCGCGTGATGCGGCCACGCATCCCGGTGAGCCTCTGCGCATAGGCCAGTGGCGCGACCGCGACCGGACTGTGGGCGAGTGCCCCAATCGCCTTTACGCCCAGTTCGGTACCGACCAATGCGGTGACGCTACTCGCGCCGATCTGGAGCTTAATCGGCTGCAGCGATTGGACCCCGATCCCTTCAGCGACCGATGTTGGCAGCGCGAGCGCCCCCAGCCGAGCGATCTGGGCGTAATGGAAATTCCGCAAGAACGGGCTGTCCTGCAGCGCCGAGGATGGGTCCGTACCGATCAGTTCCACCGCCCGCTGACCGGTCGGGCCAATCGCATTGGCGGGCTCCTCGAGCACTGGCGCCGCCGCACGTACACCGGGCAGACGCGCTACCTCGCCCAGCAGTCGCTGATCGAAGCCCTGCCGGTCGCGCGACTCGAGCTGGTACTGCATCTTGCCCACGATCTCGTTCGCTAATTGCGCCACCGAGCCGTTGAGGCTTGCGCTCGCGACCTGGGAGGCAAACAGCAGTGCCACGCCGACGGAGAGACCCAGAACAGCCAGCAGCTCCTGCACGAGCACGATCCTCGCCTTCAGCCGGACGCGATACAGATGGGCGATGCTGGACAGACGCATCAGCTGACTACGGTCTCTCGAGGGGAGCGCATACCTGGTCGGGCTCGTAATCTGAGAGCCGGCCGTCGCGCAGGGCATGCACACGGTCGGCGAATACCGTCGCCTGCGGATCGTGGGTGACGAGCAGCACGGCGGCGCCGCGCTCGCGACAGATCTCGCTGAGGAGCTCCAACACCTCGCCGCCACGCTGGGAATCCAGGCTTCCTGTCGGCTCGTCCGCGAGCACCAGCTTTGGTTCCAGCGACAGCGCTCGCGCGATCATCACGCGCTGGCGCTCGCCCATCGAGAGCTCATCGGGACGATTGCGCAAGCGCTCACCCAACCCCAGGCGCACCAACAAAGGCTCGACCATCTGCTCCGCCCGGCGTGCATCGCTGGTCAGCCACAGCTTCATCGCGGCGTTCTGCAGCACATTGCCGCCCGGAAGCAGATCGAAGGCCTGATCGATATACCCCAGCTCGTGTAGCCGGTAGCGCGCGCGATCGTCCTCGGAGAGCGCGGAGATCTCCCGCCCGTCCACGATCACCGCGCCGCCGTCGGGCGCCAGCAGCCCCGCAATCAGCATCAGCAGCGTAGTCTTGCCCGAGCCGCTCGGGCCGTACAGCGCCACGAGCTCTCCCCGGGCGATCTGCAGCGAGACGCCGTCAACGGCACGGACGGGCTCCCCATCGCCACCGGGATAACGCTTAACGAGCTCGCGCAGCTCGAGCACTAGGAGGAGATGCCATGTCTGGGATCACGCGCACCCGAACCGGCACCCGGGAAGTCGATGATATTCCCCTGCCGCGCGGGCAGTCTCGGCGTCTCGAGCAACTCGCCACCGGCCAGCGTCGCGACCCGCCCAGACCAGCCGGTCGCGCTGGCATCCGAGACGCACATCAATACGCCAAAGCCCTGTTCCTTAGCCAGCCTGTCCAGCAAACGCGTGACCTCCTCGGCCTCCCCAAGCCCGAGGGAGATCGTCAGATCGTCCACGAGCAACAGCTCCGGCTCGCGAGCAATTCCCTGTGCGAGAGCAACGAGTGCACGCTCCCAGTCGGCCAAGCTCCCCCAGAATTGCTCGGAGCACTCCGACGCTCCGACCCGCTCGAGCGCGGCCATCGCCCGCGCATACGCCTCGCGCTTTCCATACACCGCGAACAACGGCAATGCGACGTTTGCGAGCATCGGCACATCGAGATCCGGCACCGCGGGTCCAACCCAACCGATCTGGCTGCCCAACAGCCGCGAGCGCCGCCGATCGGAGAAACCCCAAAGGTCCTCGCCTTCGAAGCTGACACGACCCCGGTTGGGCTGCTGGATCCCGGCCGCTACCCGCAACAGCGATGTCTTGCCCTGCGCACGCTGCGCCAGCACCGCGAGCACCTCGCCCGCATCGACCTGCAGCGATACATTGATCAGCACCGGGACGACATGCCGACGTCCACGCGAGAAGCTCAAGCAAACCTCCGTCAGCGACAGCACCGACATCGTCAAATCCGCGGAAGCGACGAGGCCGGTCCCGAAGCGGGCGGTCCCGTACCCGCCTGGAAGCGCTGCCCCTCTCTCTGTAGATATTGGCGCAGTGCCTGCAGCCACTTGATCCGCGCATCCCACCATGCGGCGTCCCCCGAGGAGACGATGATGCCCATCAGCCGCCGCCACTCATCGTTGCCGGCCAGCCGGCGCGCTCTACGCGTCCGCTCGCCGAGACCTTCCAGCTGAGCCATACAAGCAAGCTCGGCCTCGCGAACGATCTCGATCATCCTCGGCAGATCTTCCGGCGCACAGAACGAGATCTTGGCGAGCAGCTCCTCACGGACCGGCGGCATCGAGGTCGAAGCCTGTAGCCAATGGTCGAAGTGCTCGACCCCCGCCGCGGTCGCCTCATAAGCGGTCGCGGGCAGGCCGCTGGCCTCAGCGCGAGCGGCCGTGATCGACTGATCACCGTCGAGCGCACGAATCAGCCCCTGCTTGGAGAGCCGCTTGACCGCTTGATAGGCGGTGCCGTGCGCGAACTGCGCTGAGCCAAAGCGCGCCTCCAAGCGGCGCTCCAACTGATAACTGTTCCCAGACTGCTCGATCAGCAGACCCAAGACCGCCTCTCCCGCGGAGAGTGCAACCACCTGTGCAGTAGGACGCACCATTCACTAGAACCGTACCGGACTCTAGGCGTAGCACGGTCTGGTAGCCATTGGGGGGAGGAGTCGCGTACTCTCTGCGACCGTGATCCCGGTCTCGATCAAGCGCGCGCTCGTACTGCTCTGCGCCCCATTGCTCGCACTTGGAATGAGCGCTTGCGCGAACACAACGGACACGAGCGCCTACAAAGGCGAAAATCGCGCGGTCGCGCAGACGATCGCCAACCTGCAGAGCGAGGCGACGGCGGGCGAAGCGCAGAAGATCTGTAGCACCCTGCTGGCGAGCGCCGTGACCACGCGCCTGAGCTCAGCACACGGAGGCTGCACGCAAGCGCTGAAAAACCAGCTCACGCAGGTGGACACGCCCGAACTGACGGTCCAGGAGGTTCAGCAAAACAGCGCCACGAGCGCGAGCGCTCAGGTAAAAAGCATCCACGCCGGCAAGAGCAAGGTCAGCACGCTAACGCTGGTCAAGGAAGCCGGGAAATGGAAGATCTCTGGCCTCGG
>Ga0182024_10014960_pt1 | contig 14937 bp, 22 predicted proteins | sample P32metaG_FD_120480 | JGI IMG/M metagenome (GOLD analysis project Ga0182024, IMG submission 120480) | Permafrost microbial communities from Stordalen Mire, Sweden - P3-2 metaG (Illumina Assembly) | ecosystem: Environmental > Terrestrial > Soil > Wetlands > Permafrost | place: Sweden: Stordalen... | reverse complement strand
TGCTCGGGCGGCTGTTTTCGGCGTTGCGGTGATCGCATGAGCCAATATGTTCGAACTGGACAACGCGCGGGAATGGGTCGAGTGGCCCGGTCGCACTACGTTCCGCGTGTGGGACGATTGCCGCGGTCGGCGGCGCTCGGCGAGCTCACGCGCCGGGAAATGGGTGCGCTGCATCGCCGGTTGGGGCAGATCGATTACGTGACAGATGTTCCGGCGACTGGATCTCAAGCCGTGCCTGGCCAGTCTTTCATCGGTCCAGCGGGCGCAACTTACAACCCTTCGCAGCTCACGAATATTGATTCCTTGATCGGCGTACCGGTTGGCTCTGGCGGAATTGGCGGTGGGCTGCTTCCGAGTTCAACGACGGCGGCATCAGGCTCCGGCTTCACTTCCGCACAAGAGGCGGCGCTTCTCGCGCAGGGTATCAGCACGGCTGGAGTGCTCGGAAAACAGGCCATCATCGGCTCGCCGACGCTTACTTACAATCCGGCAACCGGACAGTACACAGCAACCGGCGGGGCGACGCTTCCGACCAGCCTTGGCCTGAGCAGCACCTTGACAAGCTTGTTGAGTAATCCGCTGGTGCTGCTGGGTATCGTTGGGCTTGTGGTGTTTTCGATGGCCGGTAAAAAATGAAATGTATGTTCGCACAGCACAACGTTTGGGGCAGGTCGACAATGGCAAACCGTGGCGCCGCTACCGGGAAGTGGTCACCCAGGTTTACGGGCGCGGAACTTACGACATTGCCTTGCAGCGGCTGGATGGGGTTCGACCTTCGCAGTATCGGCGGCTGGGTGCGATCAATCAGGCGGCAGGCAGCGCGCTCACAACTGGCGCTGCGGTCGGAACGACGGTCGCAATTACGCAACTTGCTCCTGAGATTGGCGCATGGGCTGGGCCTATCGGTGCGGCGGCTGGTGCGCTCGTTGGGATTGTTCTTGGATTATTTCAGGCGAGCGCCGCGCGAGCGAAAGGCGCAAAAGAAGAAAATCAGGCCATTAATGAATATCTTCCCGCTTGGGACCAAGGCCTTAAAGCAATTTTTTCAGCGGCGAACGCTGGCACTGCCACGCCTGCAGAATGCATCTCTGCGCTGCAAACTCTCATGCAATCGTGGTGGCAAGCCGCGGCTCAGTTTCATGGATTGCCTGGAGTGGCAGACGCTTCGAACGGCGGCGCGAGCTGCGGAACGTACACGCCAAACGTTACTCCCGCTTGCTCTCCATCCAATGGCCCGGGGTGCGACAAATCGTGTACGGCTTTCTGTTGCATCGGATGTTACGACCTGGCACCTTCGGCGGCTTTCGCGGCGTATCTGTTCGGACTTCCGACAGGCGGCACGCTCAACGTTTGCACGGTTTACGCTTCAAAATATGGGGCGAGTCAACGCTCTCAGTACAGCGTGACATACACGCCTCCGGCCGCTGGAACGACCGGGGCGGCAACCGAATCGGTACTGAGTGATTTGACGGGAAGTTCAACAGCGACGGGAATTCCGACTTGGGCGCTGGTGCTGGGCGGGGCAGCGGCGGTGTATTTCTTGGTGTAAGGCGGTTTCTTTTATGGCGTTTCTCAAACAATCCGTAGACACGCGAAGCGGCATCGTCGTTGGGGCTTCGCCGCGGCCGGTGAGCCGGTGGCAACGTTCCCCGAGCAGTCACTACATGGCCACGCGGCAAGTAAAACAGCGTCGACGCGGCGGGCTGGGCGTGATCTCGACCATGGTTAACGGTGGGCTGACTTACGGCTCCAGCGCTGTGCCGGCGTCTTCGAATTTGCGGCGATGGCAACCTGTTGGACCTGCGCGCGTTCCAACCGCTCCGATTCAGATTGGCCCGGCCCAGCCGGTGATCACAAATCCATCGCAACCATGGGGAAGCAATCCGCCGCAGTGGGGCGGGAATCCTTCGCCGGTTGGGTTTCCGGTTGCTGGCGGTTCGCAGTACGGCTACAGCACGGAATCTACGCAGAGCGGACCCGGGTGGAGCAGCACTTACGGTTCAAGCAGTCAGTACGGGCCAAGTTCCGGCGGCTCGAATCCAAACAATCCGACGTCGCAAAATAATCTGGCGCTCCTGACGGAGCAGTACTACAACAACCCGAGTTCCTTGACGCAGCAGCAATGGCAGCAACTGCAGGCGGCTGGCGTGATTTCTTCGACGGTGCCGTATTCGAACGCGAGCCTGGTGAGTCCATCCGGCTCGACGTCGACCAGCTCGGCCATCGATCCGGCAACCGGCATTCCGTACTCAGAGGAATTGTCGGCCGCTACGGCGGCGGCTGCTACCACGTCGACATCAAGCTTCATCGGAACGGATCCCACGACCGGCGCGACAACGATTCTGGGGATTGACTGGTACTGGATTGCGGGGCTGGCGGTTGTGGCCTACGCCTTCACAGGAAAGAGGCGCTAACATGCCTTTGGTACGCACACAGAGCGGTGGACGGCGCGGCGGGCTGCTGGGCTCGCTTTTCTCGCGGCGCGGGCTGGGCTGTCCCTGCAACGAAGGTTCGCAGTACGTGGGGCTTGGGCAAAATGATATCGCCTCGCCTGCGGACATCGCGGCACAGTTTACCGGCTCACAGGCAGTTCCGGGACAGAGCGTCGGCGTGCCGGCGGGGAACGATACCACGGCGCAATTGGTCGCGGCGGATTCGCTGGTCGGCATCGCCCCGGGCCTGACTCCGGGCACAGCCTCCGGCGTTCTTGCCAGTTCCAACCTGAGCAGCAGTTCGCTTTTGCTGTTTGGCGTTGTCGGCTTGGTTGGATTTCTTTTGTTAAGCAGCAAGAAACGGTGACCGATGTACGTTCGCGGCCATGTCGGCATGGGGCAGGTTGAAAGCATCAACACGGCTGTCACCGATGCCTTGCCGGATGCCTACAGCGATACAGCCACGCTCACAGGGTTGCCGGTGGTTTGGGAGATAGCGCTGGCGATCGTCGGCGGAATTTTACTGATGCCGCTCTTCAATCGCGGCAAGTCTGCGGCATCGTCGGGCGTGAAGCGCGCGCGGCGGAGAGTGGCGAAAGCGATTCAGGGCTGAGGAGGATGAATTGTATGTGCGAACACAGCGACGGCTGGGACGGCTAGGGCAATACGATGACCCGATAGCGGATTATCTATCGGTTCCGCAAGGCCCGACTGCATCGCAGATTTCCGAGTATCTGTGGCCTACGGCGGGTGGCTCGCTAGCATCGGGGACGGCGCAGATTCAATCCGTGCCGGCGAATGCAGCGGCGGCGAATGCAGCAGCGGTCGCGGCGGGACTGCCGGCGCCGTATGACGTGACCGCGATTCAGGCAGCGGCGGACCAGCAGACGGCGAATTTTGTTGCCAACAATCAAACGATCTGGAGCGCGCCGGTCGCGTTCTCGCTAGCCAGTCCGAGCACCTGGCCGTGGTATATGTGGGTTGGGATTATCGGCGGTGGGTACTTACTCTTGGACAAATGAAGAAACGGAAAAACGTCTACTGGGACTGGAAGGCGCTGCAATGGCGGCGCGGCAAAAAACCAGTCGGCAAGGCGAAACGCAAGAAGGCTTCGGTCCAGAAAAAGCACGCGAAGATGATTGCGCAAGATTCGCGGGCGCGGGCGAGAAAAGAGTCCGGCCAACTGTTCCGGCAGATGCGGAGCGAAGCAAAAAAAGAGGCGCGGGGGCGAGAATTGGCGAAGTCCGATGAAGCGCTTTGGAAAGAACTCTATGGATCAGAGAATCCGCGAAGAGTATTTCCGGGAAGACTTACGGCTTCGGAACGCGCGGCGTTGCGCAAACTGGTGGGCGCTATGAAGAAAAGGCGTCGGGGCAGAAACGCTTCATCCTCCCATGAGGGTACGGAAACATCCACGTCAACCGGCGGTGGTTACGATTCTGAAACTGGTGGGGCGGCAACCGGCGGCGCTTCCACTTCGACCGGAGGGGCGGCTGGCGGCGGAACGACAACGATCACGATTTCCGGGGATGGCGCGGTTACGCGGGGAAAAAATCCGCGCACGAAAAATGGAAAGAAGCCTCCGGTCGTGATCACCATCAATTCTGGCGGCACATCGGGAGACAGTCGAGCGTCCAGCGAACGAGCCGAGAGCGGCATGAGGAAGCGAAACCCAAGGGGGACTATGGCAGGCAAGAAGCGTAAGCGGAAAAAGAATCGGTCGGGCAAGGGTAAGATGCCCGCTGGCTTGGCGCGGTGGCATCGCGAACAGAAGCGCAAGAAAAACGCACGCAAGACCAAGCGGCGCAAACGCGCGAATCCGAAGAAGCGTCGGCGCGTCCGTCGGCGCAAACCCGTGGCTCGGCGCGTCCGTCGGCGCAAACCGAACACTCGGCGGCGTCGGCGCGCGCTCAAGTCCAACCCGCGTCGGGGAACGCTCAAGGTTCCTACCGGCGTAGGCAAGGGCACGAAAGCAATGCGCGCGTGGAAACGGCTGGCAAAACTGGCCTATCCAAACGCGACGATTCGCACGGTTTAGAATTGTTGGGCATGAATCCAACCATCGAAATCCGGGAGCGGTGTTCGGGCGATGTTCTTGTCCGAATGCCGCTCTACGATTTTCTGGCGCAACTGCACACGCGGCTACCAGCGGCGGACGAATATGCGTTTGAAGATTTGCGGATTCTTTTGAACGATCACGATTTATTGCCGGAGCCGGGTGGCCATGCCTGAGCCGTGCGGTGCGCGTTTCCGCAAGCCGGTTCACGCTATCACAGACCGGGCGAAAAGGTATCGCGCGCACTCTCCTGGATGCCGTCCCAAAGGTCCGAAACAATGCCACTGGTGCGGAACACGAAACGGCCAGATTGTTCCCGATCACAAAGACGGGGATGAGTCGAACGGACGGTCAAGCAATTTAGTCTGGGCGTGCAAACCCTGCAACACGGAGCGCGGCAAGAAAATGGCAAAGGCTGGCAAGGGCGTGCGGACGCGGCAATACAACCCTTTGTCGAAAACGAGAACGCGATACGAGGAGATTGCAGAAAAATATCTAGTCGCAATTGAAAAGCAGATTGGGAAAAAGAATCTCGTTCTCAAAGCTCCGATTCAGCGACGGGATGCGCGTTCTAAAAAATATGACATTGAATTCCACGCGAAACTTGAAGGCGACAAGGTTACGCTTCGGCTCCCGGCTGTCGAATCGCCCACGCTGTTATTTGATTTTCTCCACGAATGCGCGCATGTTCTGCTCCGCCATTTGTGGCAAGATGACAAACCGGACAGCATAAAAGAATCAGAAGCGGTTGCGTGGGCTGCGCAGACGATGAAACAAGAGGGTGTGCCAATACCAGAGAAAGCGATGCGCGAACAAACTAGATACGCGGCTTCGTACCGTAATCCGTCCTCGGGCGCAATCAACCTGGCGCAATACGTTCAAGCTGCGGTGGATCACGTTCGCGGCGCGCACGACGCTGCCGGGGAAATCATCCACAACACTCCCAAAGCCAAGCGGCGAGAATTCGCAAGAGAGATCTGGTTCCGACGCGGCTACCGGGGGAAAAATCCGGCGCAACGTTCGCTGGCAAAAAAGATAGACGCAATTATGCCGGCCTCTCGGTCGGCACATGAAGCGGACTTCTTCGCAGACCTGGAAGAGCGGTTGCTTGGCAAGCAATCATCGATCTACGGAGCGCACGCCACGCGCAAGCCAAGTTTCATCGCCAAAAACAAACGAAATCCGAGCGAAGCGGACATCCTCTACAAGAAATTCCACGGGCGCGGCCCGGACAAAATCACTACCATGCTCGTGGCCGGAGTGGATCCTTACGGCGGTCATCCCGAGCTAACATCCCTGGGACCATTGATTCGCTTGGTTGTCGGCGAAGGCGCGGAAATGGATGAGGACGGCACGGTCAAAGATGAAGGGGATTGGGTCAACGAAATCTGCTTTGTGCCGATCGCAGAGTACAAGCGAAAAATCGAGCGGCTGAACACGAAAGACCAGGCGCAAGTGCGGGAATTTAAGGCGTGGCTCAAAGCTTCCGGCGCGCCCGACGTGGCGGCGGTTCCCAACACGCGGCAACTCTACTTCGTCGGCGGGAAGCAATTCCTGGACGATGCGATGCTGAAATCTCTCGGCTCCGATCCTGAAAAAGACTTAGCAGACCTCGGCTTTTGTTTCCAGATTGAGTACGTGGCGCAAAAGCGTTTCGACAAATTCGAGGTAATGACGTACTACCACGCGTTCGGGGAAGTGACACACGTCCAACCGCGGGTAATTTACCGGAAGCCCCAAAAGATGTTAGAACTTGTGGGTGGCGAGTATGAAGTCAAAAGCATAGGAATTGACAACTGAGCCATGATTTTATCCGAACAGGTCCGCAGATTTAAAATCCGGTGCATTCGCATGGCGCTCGAAAAGGAGCACGGCAACATCCGGGCGGCGGCGCGGCATCTTGGGGAAACTCCGGGACGAATGCAAAGGTGGGTGCATGCGCTTGGCCTCGGTGATTTTGCGCGCGATCTTCGTCATCGTCGTAATTGGTGGCTTGCTGATCGTTGTTTCCTGGTGGGCGTTTTCGTTGCCACATGCACTCATGCCCAGTCGATGATATGAAAAAAACGAAGCCATCCGAGATGTCTCCCGAAGTTCGGTCGATGATCGATCTTCGCCACTCTGCGGAGCAGCGCGGCCACTACTCCCCACTCGGCCGATTGCTCTCCATGCAAACAGACAAGGGAACGATTGTCTGGCCTTCGGAACAGGGGGAAGGAGTCGGGCCGGATTTAGCGCTTTGCAGTCCCGTGCCACTGCCGGAGAAAGATGCGGGCAGCGTTGTGTTTCGCGTCATGGCTCACGATGAGCTTGGAGATTTTGGATTGCTCGTTCTCGGCCAATGGTTCGGCCTCCCTCTGCTGCGCACAAATTTCATCAATTCAGTAACCGGGCAGAAAGTTCCTTGTTTGAGGTGTAGGCACGCCTGCGACATCTGCGACGGCTCGGGGAAAAAACAATGTGAGGGTGTAGCGTGCGGCGGACGTGGTACCGTACCTGGACCTGGAGAACACTGTCCGGCTCCGAATTGCGCGGCGCAAACTGGCAAACCGAAACCAGAATGCGAGAAGTGCGGCGGCTCGGGATGGTATGCAGGGCTGATTACTTGTCCGATGTGTTTGGGGTCGGGCAAGATGACGTGCTCGCGCTGCCGGGGAACGGGAAGGTTTGCGACGGGCCGCGTCAATGGCTCAACCGATTGGACGCTGCCGAAGTGCAAGGCCTGTGATGGAACAGGATGGAAGGGCAGCTTCATAAAACAGGACTTGGCGAAGTTCACGAATGCGCGACTTCTCAGGATTGACCGCTATAAAACTCCGGTGTCGAAACATAAAAAGGGCGGCGAATTCTTGGCGCTTGGTCCTATCCTGAACTTCATCGTGCAAGACTTCACCACGAATCGACCGCGAAGTTTCGATGTGCAGCGCGACGATAAAGGCGATCTACTTTTCCTGCTGGTTCCGGCTTCCCCTCGGCAAAAACCACAGAAGGCTTATCTCGTGGGCGGGGTTGTGCGGGAGAGAACCAGAGAGAGCGGGGCGGCGTGAGAATATCCTGCGACAAGTGCGGACGAAGATACGATGACGAGCACTGCTCAACCATTTGCCCACATAAAGGGATTGGATTTTGCGCTGTGTGTGACTGCACGTTATGCGTTTGTTCACAGGAGTCCTCTTCGGACTGGGAAAGAAGCACAAACAATCGGCAGTGAAAAGGATGGTCCACAAATGAAATTCTCAAAACAGATTCTCGCGGTTCTCTTGGTTTATCCGTTGGTCATGGCCGGAACCTTCGGCTTGATGATGCAGACGGCCTGCTCGTCGGAACAGGTTGCCACCGTTGAAGCGGACCTTACGAAGTTCGCTCCGGTGGTTTTGAATGCGCTTACCCTGGCGTGCGTCTTTACTCCAGCGTCGGGATTGTGCTCGACCGGAGCGGCGCTGATCAACGCCGACCTGGCGAAACTGACTCCGCTGCTGCAAACCTACCAAACGAATCTCGCGGCGGGGAAAGCAACCAATGCGGACTGGAACGCCCTGAATGCTTTATTCCTCACCTTCGAGCAGGATAGCGCCGGAATTCTTTCCTTACTGCGGATTTCGAGCGGCGGCGCGACGGCGGAAGCGATTGCGGTTGGCGATTCGGCAGAACTGTTTTTGTCGGCGCTCGAAGCGGCATTCCCCTCGGCTCCGGTTGCATCTTCGGCGTCTAATATTTCCGCGAACATTGCTGCGCGCGATATCGTAACCGTCCGGGCGCGTCCCGCTGTATTCGCTGGCAAACTTCCCGCTGGCGTTTCGTTTGTTCCGAATCCATCGAAGGCGCAACTCAAGCAAGAGGGGAAATGGTTGCGGGAGTGGCAAAAATCCTACAACCAAAAAGTTGCGGCGGCACAGAAGTCTGTTCCGTCGGCCAGGCTGCAAAAGCTCGGAGGTGGATTCTGGAGTGACACTCTAAACAGTCTTGGCAATGCGATCGGCGAAGCCAAGTTCGGGCAGTAAAAGAATGTAGTTCAATTCCTCGCGCGGGAAAAGGAGCACTATGACCACAGGCAACACACAAACAGCGGTCGCAAAACTCGGCTCGGACCTGATGGGCGATTGGTCCGCAATTCAAAACTGGTACGCCAACTCGGAACCTGCGGTGCAAGCGGCATTCAAGGAAGCACTGGCAGACTCGAAGGCGGCAGGATCGGCCATCGCTTCGGCGATGCACACGATGTTGCCCGCAACGGCTGCAAAGTAAACCTTTCATCGGCGGGGCTGGGCAACCGGCTCCGCTTCTTTATTTTTGTGTCGCTTCCCGGCGCGGCATGTATCGCTGGAGCGAACATGAAGTGGAACCTTTCTCCCGGTGGGCGTCCCGGAAAAACTCTTGCCGTTTCTGCGAAGTGTAAGCAAGATATTCACCATCGCTGCACGAAAACAAACTGTACGTGCGACTGCCACACGCTGAAAAAATCTCCACGACCCTCTTTTGTGCTTGACTCAATTTCGCATTCCAAGGCAAGCTAACAATCGTAACAACGGTTTCCCGCCGGAATGGTTCCCAAACAGTTTGAAGGTTTGATCGTTATTGTTTGGGGCTTCGTGTTGTCCGGTCCCGCCTGACGCTTCAACTCCCTCTCATTGTCGGCCACTAAGACATTTGTTTCTATGCCGACCGTCCGCAAACTTCGCGTATCGAATCCGCACAAGCGGAGGCGTCGGTCAAATCCAGCAGAGGTGCTTCTCATGGCTAATTCTCGTCGTCGGCGTCGCAGTCGCAAGTCCAACCGTTCGCATGCCAAGTCTCGTCGGCGCAGCATGAACCCTCGCGCGCGTGTGGGTTTTCGTCGTCACGGTCGTCGGCGCAATCCCGGCGTGGCTGGATTCTCCACCAACGAATTGATGAACCTGACGCTGGGAGCCGCGGTCGGCGGCATCGGCTCGAAGTACGCGGCACAGGTCGCGCTCGGGTCGAACAACTCCGGCATCATGGGCTACGTCGGGCAAGGCGTTGCCACCATCGCTATCGCCTGGGCCGCAAACAAGTGGGTTGGAAAGAGTGCGGCTACCGGCGTCGTCGCTGGCGGCGGCGCGGCTCTGGCGCTGCGCATCTTCAACGACACGATGGGTGCTCCCGCAGTCGTTCCGGCTGGTCCCGCTGCTCCGATGAGCGGGCTTGGCGATCCCGACATGGGACGGCTCGGCGTCGGACTGGGTGACTTCCGGTCCGCCAATATCAACATGCCGGACAACTGGAAGGGCATGGCGCCGGTTGCGGCCATCAGCTCCAACGTGCGTCGGCGCGGCTAGATTTTTCTGCAAGAGATTTCTGCCCGGTGAGTCGTGAATGATTCTCCGGGTTTTACAAAAACTTCGTGAGAACTGGAGTCAACGATGGAAACAGCGCGTATGCAAGCATCAGGATTTCTGCCGGGCAATGGCCGCGAGAAAAGTATCCGGCGCATGATTGAACGGTCGCGCGGCGACGAATTCCGCTCTCATCGCGGCTTCGGAGTCTACCAGCGGCGCAAGAATGAATTCGTGCAAGGGCTGTCTGCCTTCCGCGATGGCTGGTTCTATGACACCGTGAGTTTCGGCGCGGCCGCGGCCTTTGCGACCACGCTGATGTTCCAGACTCCGCAATCCGGCTCGAAGCTTTTGAATTCGACCAACCTTACCGGACAGGGCGGACAGCTTCCCGCGGGCACCACGCTGCAGATCTTCGCGATCCGCGTGGCCATCTCGCAACTGACCGTGCCGGCCGATTTTGCGAACATCATTGCGAACGTCACCCTGGAATTTAAGGTGAACAACGTTCCCATCTACCAAGTGACGCCGGACTTTTTCCCGGCTGGCTTCGGCGCGCTGAGCTACGGCGCGGCACAGGTGGGCACGGCTCCCTCTGGAACCTCGGTCATGAGTTCGACGAATAACGGCCTGCCGGTGCAGACCGCGATTTACGAATTCAAGAATCCGTACCAGCTTGGTTCACAGGAAAACTTCAACGTCGTGCTGACCCCGCAAACGGCTTTCAACTTGACGGCCGCTACCGGCGTCAACCCGATTGGCGTGGGCACAACCATTCGCATTTATCTGGATGGATTGAAACAGAGCAACGTCACCAGCTAATCGGCGGCGATTGCACAACGGTTGGGGAAGATGTGGGCGCGTGGCGAAAGTCAGGCGCTCACAATTTCCAGAAGTTTTCCACGGCTTATGGCGGAACAAGTTTGCTCGACGTGTCGCGGCCAGAAAGTGCTCAACCTGGGCACGACTGCCTGCCGGTGTCCGATGTGCGAGGGCACAGGGGCGCAATGGGATCCGGGCCGGGAATTCACCTACGAGATGGGGCCGTTCATCCTGAACGCGCCGGCAACGGCGGCTCCCACGATTCCGCAAACTTCCTCGGGCGCAACTTACAACGGGGCGGTGGCCAACGGCGTTACCTGCCAAGTGGCGAACTACCGATTCCGCTGGATGTTCGCGCTGGCCACAAGAACTGGTCCCTTCACAATTCAATTGCAGGACGCGGGCTCCGGCTCCGGGCGCTCTTTTGTGCCGGTCAATATCCAAGTGCATTCGGAAAACCTGTTCGGCAACGCGCGCAATCCGATGCCGCTGCCCACGCCTTACGTGTTCGACAAAAACGTTTCGATCACGGCAAACATTACCGACCTTTACGGCGGGGTTGGAGTTTGCAGCGTTACGAACGGCAGCGCGGCGGTGACTTGGATTTCAGGAGCGCTCTTCAATACGGCGGCTTTCCCCGGCGCTCCGTACAGCAATATTCCGATGTGGAACGGCGGAACCATCACCATCGCCGGAGTGCAGTACGTGATTTCAAGCGCGGCCGGTTCGGGCGTCACATCGCAGACCACGCTCACTTTGGCTACAACTTATCTGGGCGCTACCAGCGCGGTTGCGGCATACAGCGTGGCGAACACGGTTCGTATCGGATTCAAGGGCGTTGAACTTGCGGCGTAAAAAAGATTTCTCATGCGCAATGTGGAACCAGGCCTCATCTTCTCGACATCGGGCGACTGTCGGCGGCTTCGCCGGATAAGCCCGCTGCTGTTTCCGCAGTACCCGGCGCTCAATAAATACTTCCTGCAGAAAGAGCGAGACCTTCCAACCTTCGGGCTGGTTACGCGCTTTCAGGTTTTCGACTTCGGATATTCCTCGGGCGGCGGGAATCAAGTTGCGCCGTTCGACACCGCCTATTCCGATTTACAGATCGGGCGCGATTTCCTGGCGGAGATTATCACGGGGATTTACGGAGCGGTAGCAGCCGCAGTCCCGCCGAGTTTGTCGACCAGTTCGGGCTATGGTTTGGGCGGGCAGATCAACGCAAACCAGACTCCCGGCTACCAGGTCACATTCCTGCACACGCATGACGGAGTGCAGCGGCAATGGGAAAACAAACCCATCACCGACATTGAGGCAGTCGGCAACGGCACCGACCCATCGCTTTTGAAAGAACCGATTCTGCTGGTAACCGGGGACACGTTGACTTGCCAATTACAAAACCTGTCGAACGTTACCCTGCAAGCGCAGATTTTATTGATCGGCGGAGAATTTGGCGATCCGCCCAAAACTACTGGAGGACAAAGTTCATGACAACCGCAATCGCAGAAGACAAAAAAGAGGATCTGGTGGTTTCCGAGATTCGCCTGTCGCTTCTCGAAAAAGACATCAACGGCAAGAACCCCGAGCGGCACACGAAGCACATTGCCGCCGTTATCACGGACCCGGCTCTGTGCGCGGCAATTCAAGCGCTGATCGCGCCCGCGCTGGTCTGCCCATGCCGGGACAAGAAGACGGGCAAGTACAACGAAAAATGCAAACTGTGCGAAGGCAGCGGCGTGCCTACGCTCGACACTTTGCCGGATGCGTACAAGGCGGAGATTTTGCCGAAGGATGAAACCCATCCTGCATACCTTGGGCATCCCGAACTGTATCCCTATCGCGATCATCCGTACCTCAGCGTGAACGATGCGCCGTTGCAGTCGCGCCCGCTGCGTCCCGATGAGCGTCCCGATATCGCCGTCGTGCAAGACTCCGAAAGATTTGGCGCAACTCTTGACCCCGCGCACGTCCGCCCCAGCGCGCGACAGGTGCATGAAGACAAGCAATACGGCGCCACGTTCCCCGAGGGTGACGAAAAGCCATAACCGGGAGGCGTGTTGTGGAATGGTTCGACGAGAAGCAGCTTCGGCGGCTGGTAGAGGCTACCGAAGAAACGCGTAATCTTTTCCGGGAATTCTTACGGGACTGGCGGAAACTCAACCTTGAGCCTGCCAATTTTCGCGTAACCGAAACTGCACTGCAACCGAGTACAGGAGAAAGAGAAATCATGACTCCAGCAAAATTGAAAGCGCTTATTGATTTGCAGATTCTCGATGACGGCAAGGGTGTGCTGTTTGCGCTCCAGCCGACCAACGCAGCCGGGAATCCCATACCACTGCCACCCGGCAACACACTGAGTGGAGTTAGCTCAGCGCCTGCCAGTTTGGCGAACCCGATACCAGATCCGGGCGATCCGACGGCAACCCCTCCCCGCCCGGCTGACACGACAGGACTTGTTTTCCTGAGCACCGTAGCGAAACCAGTCGTTGACGCCACAGGCATCATCGCGACATTCACCGACACGCAAACCGGCGGAGCGCTGCTTACCGTGGCCGCAAACCCAATCGATGTGGATTCCGACAATTCGCTTGTCGGGTTCACCGTTTCAGAAACCGCATTGTAATACCGAGAGGGGGCTTGCTCCGAATTTGGGGCAAGCCTTCCGCTTCGGGAGGTGCTGTCCATGAAAAAGAAAAAGGCGAAAGCAAAGGTGAAGATTGCCAAGGCCCGAGTGGTGAAGCGGGAAGAGGTTGCGAAAGATACGCACCTTGTGGATGTGCAGTACGAGGTTCACGGGCCAGAGGAGGCGCTTCCGGCGCTGCCTGTTGTTCCGCTAGAGATTGCGCCCGACGCTCCGGCAGAAACACCGCAGAAGCACTGGCACGATTTTCTGACGAAACGGTAAAGGCCAGTGAGCGAAGAATTAAAACCAGGTGGCGACAACTATCCGCGCACCCTGGCGGAATTGCTGGAACGGTTGAGCGTAAAGAAAAAGACTCAGCCGCCTGCGGCGGACGATAAGCAGAACGACCGCAGCGCGGAAAAGGACAAGAGGCCCGTGAAGGATGACGCTCCATGAATGGATTGATCTTGCACTCTTTGTGGGAGGGATTGCGGCTACTCTTGGCAATTTATTTCTGCTGCGCTTTTTTGGTGGCCTTGACGCTCTACGTGAAAAAGTGGCTCTCCACGCGATTGAAATACGGGATAACCGGACTGCGATTGCCGAAGCCAGAATCAAAACCGGACTCGGATCATTTCCATATACCACATGATTTGCCGTGGGATTTGTCTTGAGCATCGCTTATCTGAGCGCGTGGAAATTGTGGATCGCGGTCAACGTTGCGAACGCCACAGTCATTACGGTCGTGGGCTCGTGGACGCTGCCAGCCGTGACTGAGCAAGGGTTGGTCGGATTGATCACGGCGCTTCTGGTCACGTGGAATACCTATCGGCAGTCGAAGCAGGGGAAGCAGGTTACGGCAATTCACACCCTGACGAACTCCGCGATGGGGGCGCAACTCAAGCTCAACGTAGATTTCGCGCAACAGAATGCAGTGCTCGCGCATCGATTGGCCGCGATCAGCAAAGAAGAGGGAGACGTGGCGGCTGCGAACGCGGCGGACGTGACCGTGACTTCACAGAAGGCGATTTATCAAGAGCACCTTATCAGGCAAGCCAAGGTGGATGCGGTAGCGAATAACTGAAATGGATCTGAGCACAAATGACGGGCGGCTCGCTTTCATCGGACCCTACGCAACAAAGTACGGTCTCGATCCGGCCATCGTGTGCGCGGTCTGTGAACAGGAGTCTGCCTGGAATCCGTGGGCTGCACGGTTCGAACCTGCTTTCGAGGCGCGGTATGTACGACCTGCCGTACCGACTGCGCCGAGCACTGAAGAACTTACGAAAGCAATGTCTTTCGGGTTGATGCAGGTAATGGGAGAGGTGGCACGGGAGCTGGGATTCGGCGGAGTTTCATTGCTCCAACTCTGCGACCCAAATATCGGCGTGGACATCGGTTGCCGAAAACTCAAGAAATGCTTTGCGGAATACACCGAGCCAGAGGTCGCTCTGCTACGCTACAACGGCGGCGGCAATCCCAACTACGGGAAACAGGTTCTTTCGCGGGTGGCGAGCTATCAACTTCATCCTGCGGCACAGGCGGTGACTTAATGCTGCCCCGTCTTGGTGCATCTTCCGGTCGGCGTCCGAACAAGCCCCAGCTTTTACCCACGCTCGGGCGGATGCCGTTTACCGAAACACAGAAGCAAGTTCTCGACATGCGCGCGCGGCAAGTGGCGATCGCTCCGCCGTGGCTCCATCCCGCGCTTTC